>WNFI01689642.1_pt1 | contig 13463 bp, 13 predicted proteins | sample 5400471 | NCBI WGS metagenome assembly WNFI01 (sample SAMN13153348, study PRJNA577476) | soil metagenome | isolation source: 100 cm saprolite on Douglas fir-dominated hillslope | place: USA:California | collected 2013-09-17 | reverse complement strand
CGTGCGAGCCGGTAGAGGTCACAATAACGACTGCATCGACAGCAGGATGCTCGATTGCCTTCGCGCTGTCGGTCACCGCTAGCTCTGCCCCCGTCATTTGGCGTCCGCGCTCGGCCCTTTCGAGAATCAAATCAGCGACAGCAACAACCTTTACTCCACTAATAGCCGTCAGATTTCGGAGATGGGTTTCTCCCATGCGCCCAACTCCCAGAAATGCTACCCCGATCGCTTCCTTATTCTTCATTTATTTTTCTTCACTTCTCACATTTCAGAGCGCAGCGGCGCCCCCACGTTAACTGTGAAACACTTTTAAGGTCGTCCGGCTATTCGCTTTCTATCTTCAGAGCGTTTTCTAAATAGAGCCGCTTTTCTCTGGCGGTGGCTGTGAAATTCGTCTTCCGCCCGGAGTCGCGAGAGAAGGGCCGAAGTCTTTGGCGTCATCGGTCAACACAAAAGAAAAGGGGGGAAACTGCCATTCGGTAATTGTTGCGAACTACTTTCGTCTAGAAAGACATTAGAAACTAGCAACTGTCAAGCACCATAGAAAAACCTGTTTCCCCGAGTTAGCCGCTCGTTGCACGGAATCTGATAAGCGACTTGGCACCGCCGGCGATGGGGTGGCTGCCGACGTATTTACGACCAACACGGAGAAAAGTGAAACCGCTCGGGCGGAACCAATCGCTCGTTCCTTGGGATTCGTTTGATCGTTTGAGGATCGACCGCGGGAGAGGCCCTTTCTCCCGCACATCGCTTCAGCGAAAGTCTTGTGCCCGTTAGAAAGGCTAGCGATCGATATCTTTGTTCGGTGTAAAAGATCGCCGTCCGCGGGTCTTTGCAGAAGCGTTAACGCTTGGGATTGCGATGAAGATTTAGTGTTCTGCTCGGAGAGACTGCGGAGTCTTCTCCATTGGCAAACGACGCGTCCTTCTCGTCACGCTTTAGCTCAGGTTTTCCGGCATCCACAATCCGCAGGGTTGCACCGGCGGCTTCAAGCGCCTTGATTTTAGCCTTTGGGAGGCGGCTATCGGTAATAGTCAGATCAATATCACGTAGATTTGCAAACCTGGTAAGGCATTGGTCGCCGAATTTGGATGAATCGACCAGAACGTATTTCTCAAGAGAGACTCGCATAATTGCTTCCTTGATCTGTGCGTCATCCGGATTCGGGGTCGTGTGGCCTTTTTCGATAGTAAAGCCAGAGCTCCCAAGAAACGCCTTGTCTGCTCGATATCGATCCAGCATCCAGAGAGTCTCTCGCCCCAGCAGCGCGAGACTCTTGTTTCTGATCATACCGCCCAATAGGAGGATATCATAGCCAGCGCTAGATACTTCAAGGGCCACTGGTACAGAACAGGTGATGATAAAGGCAGATTTTACGTGCTGTTTCAAAAGCTGCGCTAAGGCTAAAGTCGTGGTGCCTGCGTCGAGAATGATCGTGTCACCATCTTTGATGTATTCTAGCGCCGCGACAGCTATAGCGCGTTTCTCGCGCAGATGTTCGCTGGCGCGCTCAAGAAAGGACCTGTTAAATCGGCTGCGATGGGAGAAAACCGCCCCGCCGAACGTACGCTGTAGCAGACCTTGACGTTCCAGGTCGTCCAAGTCTTTACGGATTGTGACTACACTAACGGCAAAGCGATCCGCCAAATCGCCGACATCTAAGGAACCGGTTTCTTCGAGAAGATTTAGAATCTGCTGACGCCTGGGGCCTGTTTTCACCTAGAGAGAGCTCGTGTCTTCAGTCACCTGCTGACGATAACCCTAGCGGTACGGATGAGTCAAGAAATGGCCCGCCAGACCTGCACAGACATATGCCAGCGCAAATTAAGAAGGCCGGTATGAAGAAAACAGTGAAGTTGATTTTGACAATTGCAAACTTGCGATTCTATTGCGAATAGTAAGAAGAGCGAAAGTTCGAATTCCCTCAGAAAAAAAGATTTCAGGTCGAAGGTCGCGAAATCGAGTCCCACTTTAAAGAGAGGAAAAAGCTGTCAATGATCCAAACTTTGATCGGGTCAAAAGTGATTGGGAGGACAATCCGGTGAGGGATCCCGCTAAAGAGCTAATAAGGTCCCACACCCCCAAAAGGTGTTCGATTTTTACAGAGTGAGTAGAAATGACTAATTCGTTCGACCTTCGAGCTCACGGCCTTGCGGTTTCAGAGATTTGTCGAAACCTTGCCCTTGGCGCGCTGTATGAACACGCGATTCGCTACGAAAAGGATGCGTGTATCGCTGAGAATGGTGCGCTAGCGACTTACTCGGGAGTAAAGACCGGGCGTTCGCCAAAAGACAAGCGAGTGGTGAAACGGCCGGATTCGGAAGGTGAGGTTTGGTGGGGTTCGGTGAATATCCCGCTTGATCCACAGACTTTCGCGATCAATCGGGAACGCGCGCGTGACTATCTGAATACCCGGGACCGTATTTATTGCATAGACGGATTTGCCGGGTGGGATCCCAAGTATCGTTTCAAGGTTAGAGTGATTTGCTCTCGGCCTTATCACGCCTTGTTCATGCGCACAATGCTTGTCAGGCCGACCAGGGCGGAATTGTCTGAGTTCGGCGAACCGGACATGGTAATTTACAATGCGGGCGGGTTTCCGGCGAACATTTACACCGCCACCATGGAGTCGAAAACCAGCGTCGACATCAGTATTGAAGAAAGGGAGTTAGTTATTCTTGGAACAGAATACGCCGGTGAGATGAAAAAGGGGGTGTTCACCATGGCGAACTATTTGGCGCTGAAGCGAGGGATTTTGTCGATGCACTGCTCGGCCACCGCAGACAAAAGGACGGGTAAGTCTTCGTTGCTTTTTGGATTGAGCGGCACGGGGAAGACAACGCTATCGGCCGATCCAAAGCGGCATCTCATCGGAGATGACGAGCATTGCTGGAGCGAAGAAGGCATATTCAACATCGAGGGCGGCTGTTACGCAAAAGCCATCAACCTGACCCGGGAGAACGAGCCGGACATCTTCGAGGCGCTTCGCTTTGGCGCCGTACTGGAGAATGTCGTCCTAGATGAGAACCGGTTGGTGAACTATAGCGATGCGAGCATCACCGAAAACACACGCGGTGCTTATCCAATAGAATTTATCCGGGATGCAAAGATCCCGTGTGTTGCTGATCACCCGAGCGATATCATCTTTCTCACCTGTGACGCCTTTGGCGTGTTGCCTCCGGTGAGTTCGCTGTCGGCCGCACAGATCATGTACCACTTTATCAGCGGTTATACAGCGAAAGTTGCCGGCACGGAAATGGGCGTTAACGAACCGACTGCAACGTTTTCTCCGTGTTTCGGGGGACCTTTCCTGGTCTGGCATCCAAACAGATATGCGGAACTTCTGTCAGTAAAAATAGAAAAGCACGGTACACGTGCCTGGCTCGTTAATACTGGGTGGAGCGGCGGTGGCTACGGTGTTGGAGAGCGGATTAAACTAACCTACACGCGCGCGATAATTGATGCCATACACTCGGGTGCCTTGGAGAACGCCAAAACTGAATCTGACCCAATTTTTGGGTTAGAAGTTGTGACGGAATGTCCGGGTATACCTAGCGAAATACTCATTCCCCGAAACGTGTGGCGTGATAAACGAGCTTACAATGCCTCGGCGACGAAACTGGCAAGTCTTTTCAGTCAGAACTTTGCGAAGTACGAAGAGGGGGCGCGAAGTCAAGTCCGCCAATGAACACAATCGGTTGAGCAAGAGACAATCACAGAAGAAGCGTTCAGTCGGTACTTCGCAGAGTTTTGATCTAAATAGTTACTAATAGTCCGAATACCATGACTAACACCCTTCCACTGAGAGATCCCGAGCTTTTCCGTCAGCAAGCGTATTTGTCCGGCCACTGGTGTGACGCCGATAGCGGTGCTACCACTGCGGTTAACAATCCCGCAACAGGAGATGTCCTCGGCACGGTACCCACGATGGGAGCTGATGAAACGCGGCGGGCTATCGCGGATGCTAAAAAGGCCTGGACCGACTGGCGTCGTCGCACTGCCAAAGAGCGCAGCATAATTTTACGCAAATGGCACGACTTGATGTTAGCGAACGTCGACGATCTCGGGATGTTGATGACCGCTGAGCAAGGAAAACCACTAGCGGAATCCAAGGGCGAGATCGTTTACGCGGCCGGCTTCATAGAATGGTTTGCCGAGGAGGGGAAAAGAGTCTACGGCGACACCGTCCCTTCGCCATGGGCGGATCGCCGCGTCGTTGTCGTTAAAGAGCCTATAGGCGTCTGCGCAGCCGTCACGCCATGGAATTTCCCGGCAGCGATGATCACGCGAAAAGCTGGACCTGCTTTGGCTGCGGGCTGTCCAATGATCGTTAAACCCGCGCAGGCTACGCCGTTTTCGGCTTTGGCTCTTGCGGTACTTGCAGAACGAGCTGGCGTGCCGCCAGGCGTCTTCAGTGTCTTGACCGGAAGTTCGCGCGCGATCGGCGGCGAAATGACTTCCAATCCCGAAATTCGAAAAGTGACTTTTACCGGGTCAACAGAGGTAGGACGAACGCTTATGCGGCAAAGCGCCGAGACGATCAAAAAGCTTTCTTTGGAATTGGGCGGCAATGCGCCCTTCATCGTCTTTAACGATGCCGATCTGGATGCCGCCGTGGTCGGCGCCATCGCATCCAAGTACCGGAACACTGGCCAGACGTGCGTTTGCGTGAATCGCATCTATGTACAGTCTGGCGTGTACGACCAGTTCGCCGAAAAATTAGTCAAGGCCGTTGAAGGTCTGAAAGTCGGGAACGGATTTGATCCAGAAGTTACCCAAGGTCCATTGATAGACTACGCTGCTGTCGAGAAGGTTGAAGAGCATATACAGGATGCCATCTCTCGCGGTGCACGTGTCCTTACTGGCGGCCAACGCCACACTTTGGGCGGCACTTATTTCCAGCCCACGGTATTAGCCAACGTTCCAGCCGACGCCACGGTCGCGCGCGAAGAAACCTTTGGTCCCTTAGCACCATTATTTCGATTTGAGACGGACGATGAAGCTCTGCAGTTGGCCAATGATACTGAGTTTGGCTTGGCCAGCTATTTCTATAGCCGAGACATTGGTCGCGTTTGGCGGGTGGCGGAGGGTTTGGAAAGTGGCATGGTCGGCATCAACACCGGCATGCTTTCGACGGAGGTCGCACCATTCGGCGGGGTCAAACAATCTGGCCTTGGCCGGGAAGGTTCCAAATACGGAATCGAAGAGTTCCTAGAAATCAAATACCTCTGCTTTGGCGGAATCTGAGGAAAGAAGTGAGAGCGATAGGTTTTGGCGGAATCGAATATTTAGCATCGGATCCTGCTACCAAATGTACGATTGGCGGAAGACGGCGGTTTGCCAAAAGCGAATAACAGACTTTGGAAAGTGGCTAAGATTTCTCATTTCTTAGCCACTTTTCAGGTTCATCCCTGAACTATTTTGACCTTTCATGAGCCGGTGCCTGAAAGGATAGATTGGCCTAGAAAGCTTGTCCAGGAGCCACTTTGCGGCTCATAACGGTTCAAACCGGATCATAGAAACCGGCGGAACCCATACACTCTTAATCACTGGGTTGTTGGTTCGATTCCAACACGGTGCAAGTTGCTTACCAGGAAGAAGTTACAAAGTAATAACACTCAAAGATAGAGTTGCGGGGCTGCAAAAGTAAGTGATTGTCGGGAACGCGAATGCCTTGTCGGAGAAGCACAAGGATGCGACCTCGGGCCCCGGCAGCGGCAGCCACTGGCCGAGTTCGTCTTTGGCGGCCGATGGGGAACAACTTCAGACATCGTGAAGTAATCACCCAATGACAATTGGTGGTAGAAGAAAACCGTTCCGATCACGCTTTTGGAGAGAAGTGTTTAAAAACAGTTTCTTTCGATTCACTTATTCTAAAACAGACCGTTAAACAGACGCGCAGCGTCCGTCCAAGAGCTTTTCAGTCCGCGACGAGCTCGTGGCTTCGGTTTTTTGTGATTGTTGCGGCTAGCATTGGCAGTGACGCCTATGCTAAACAACAAGACCAATCCAAAAAAGACCCCCCCATGAAAGTCCTCGTCCTTTATCACACCATCTATGGCCACACCTTGCAGCTCGCGCGAGCTGTCGAGGAAGGTGTCAAATCAGTTGCCGGAGTCGAAGCCCTCTTTCGCCGCGCGCCGGAATTTCCACACGTTGAAGAACAACTCGAAGGAAGTGACAGCTACGAATCGAAGATCTGGAGGGAACAAAAGGACATTCCGGTCTGCTCTCTCGATGATCTTCGTGAAGCCGACGGCATGCTGCTTGGCTCGCCGACACGTTACGGGAATATGACCGCGCAGATGAAAGCGCTCATTGATGGCACCGCGAGCCTCTGGCTGTCGGGCGCGATGGAAGGTAAGCCCGTCGGCGTCTTCACCTCGACCGCTTCCACACACGGCGGGCAGGAGACGACCTGCGTCACGATGATGATCCCATTGATTCATCTTGGGATGCTCATCGTCGGAGTACCGTATTCCACACAGGGAATGATCCATACCGAAGCGCGCGGCGGCACGCCCTACGGAGCGAGCACGATCGCCGGTCCGAAAGGCGAACTCGCGCCAACTTCCGAAGATCTCTCCATCTGCCGAGTCCAAGGTAAGCGAGTTGCGGAACTCACGAAGAAAATTCGCGGCTGAACGGACAAGGTGTGCGAGTGCAAGTTGCTGAAAGACTCTCCGTTGCCAGCAGTTGACGTCGCCTTTTGCCACTCACAATCGTTCAAGCACTTTCGCGAAAACCTCGCGAACTTGAGAGGCCAATGGCTGAACTGCGGACACCTCCGCTCGCAGCCAACTATTTTGACCGTGTTGCAGAGCTGCAGGTTAGGTGAAATCCGCTGTGGACGAAACCAATTCCTGCGTCAGCCATTGTATGCCCTTATCCCGGTTCGCCCTCTGATGCCACACCATCTCCACGTCCACCGTTATAGCTGAATAGGGCAAATCCAACAATTCGACCTTGGTCTGCGCCATCAGCCAGAGCGCGAGCCGCCGCGGTAGCGTCGCTACCATGTCGGTCACTTGGAGCAAAGGCGCCACTGCTGCAAAGTGTGGTACACAAACCGCTGCGCGACCGACGAGATTAACGTCGTTATCTTGAAATTCCACCAAAGCACGCTCGATCCAGACTCGGCGTTCCACCCCATCCTCGCTCATGAAGCCATCGCTTTCATTTTCCTCGGTTCCAGTCAACTCTACGACCGCGTGCGGAAATTCGAAGAGCCCTTCTATTGTCACCTTGCCGTGGGTCAGCGGATGCCCAACCCGTACCACGATTGCTTCTTCATCCCGGTAAAGTGTACGGCGACACATACCGTCAGGTAGTCTCCCGAACCAGCCGATGACCAGATCAACTTGACCGGTTTCGAGTTGCCGAACAACATCGATACGGTTCGACGGGAACACGCGGATGTCGACGTGCGGCGCGCTCTTGACTAAGCGTTGGACCAGCGCTGGGAGAACGAGCGCGGTAATCCCGTCACTCGCTGCGATCCGGAAACATCGGTCGGCCTCCGCCGGTACGAATGGCTTTGCCGTTAAAGCCAATTGGAAATTCTCCAACCCTTCTTGAACGGCTAACGCCAGTTCACGCGCATGTCGCGTGGGCTCCATACCTAAACTGCTGGGAACAAAGAGCTCGTCGCCGATCATCTGCCGTAGTCGGCTCAAGGCGTGGCTAACCGCCGAGGGAGTTATCGAAAGCGCCTGGGCAGCTCTCGTCACACTCCCGTGTTGCAGGATCGCATCAAATACCCAAAATAAATTAAGGTCGATTCTTCGAAGTTGGACAGTCTTTGTCGATTTAGTGGTTTCTTTGGACTTCCTCGAATCGAATTTCATGGCCTGCGAATCGTTGTGTTCGGAGCAGCCACATTGAGTCCAGTTGCTCGTGGTCTTCTCCGAAACACCCCGGATTTAACTAGTTCGCCAGCGGCGAACGCCTACCGGTCAATGCATTTTGAACCACTGTCAACCGGCCTTTGAACAACTTTCACTTCCCTAAGGTTAGAGGCTCCGTATTTGTGGAAAGACAAGAACGCCGTTCACTCCACCTTCGCGAAAATCTCGCGAATTCGCGATTTATCACCAATGCGTATGTCCTGCATCCCAATCACTGGCCGACCTCGTCATCGGCGAGAACTAAAACTTTCGCTTTACTCCTCTGGTGGACGCGAAAATTGGGCTGGCTTTTTTAGGCGCTGGCACGTATCCAGCTTGAAGAAGGCCTTCCGGGTGCCGCTGCAGGATCTCATAAACGCGGGAGGCGTCGGGAGGCGTCACTGCTGTCCAAGAAGCAGTCTAAAAAAGAGCTAACAAAAGGGCCTCCGTATCTGGTTAAATCGTTGGTGTGAAAAACAAGCGAAGAAACCGTCAACGGAGGCTCGGGAGATGGTAGGACATTCGAGCCTTTTTAGCCAGTTACTTTGGGTGGTAAACCGCCATCAATTCGAGCGAAGGGTCAGAGAAAGTGGAGCGCAAAAAGGGGCCAAAGGCTTCAGCTGCTGGAGTCAGTTCGTAGCGATGATGTTCTGCCAGCTGGCGCAAGCCAAGTCGCTGCGCGAAATCAGCGATGAGCCTAGCGCCGAAGAAAAAATTGCGCTTTAAGAACAAGCTGCTGAGCCTGGATGCCACCGTCATTGATCTGTGTCTGAGCATGTTCAACTGGGCAACCGATAAGTTACTTTTCCGCTGTCCCGTTCGGTTAACTTACTACATTCGGTACTGATTTTACCCTGCGGACAGACCGCTCTGCGCTCCGTGATGTTCACATCAAAAGCGTCTATTAGGTAAACTTTGGCTTCATTGCTTGGTGGTGGTTGTGCTGGTCCCATCAAATCCCAGCCCTCCTCGCTGGCCTGAGTAATAGCATTTGCTGAAATGTAGGCCCCATCAGTATACAATTCGCTTGGTCGCTCAAGAGCCATTTGCTCCTGGCTCTTCAACGTTAGTTCTAAGCCGGGATCATCGCTCTCGCTGGCTCGCTGCGTCACCACCGAAGTAATGAAGCCGATCTGTCCCTCTTGTTGTGGTACGGTCTCAGCCACCTGAACTTTGTAACCAACCCACTCTTTCTTGTGTTTACCTCTTCCTTTGGCCGACCATTCTGCCTCCGGGTCATGCGGATTTTGTACTACGCCGGTGGCGTGGACTTTGACCGGCGCGACCTTGCCGGATGCTTTGACTACATATTGTTGCGTGAAAACCTCTCGTAGAAGCGCCACCTGTTTGCCCGCCCGAAGCTCGACCGGCAAGGGTTCCAGCCACTGCAGTAGCCCAAGGCAGTCTTCTCCCGCCTGTTGTAGTTTAGCCCGCAGTGTTTCTTCGCCGCTCTTGTAGTCGAGCTTGCTTTCAACATAACGCTCCCACAGAAGAGCCCAAAAATCCGGTAATGGTTGGGTCTTTAGCCGAGGCTTCAATTCTTCCAGTGCTAAGGCCAGGGTTTCCCGAACACATTCCAAGGCACTTAAGCGTGCCACCGCTCCTAGGATGTGCGTCGAATCCAGCCGCTGTTTGGAACGCTTCTTAACTAGCCCCGCTGCTTGTAAGCCCTCAAGAACGATCCGCATCGCCAGCTCTGCTTTGCCCTTAGCCAGCAAGCGCTCCCGGAAATAGCTCAAGCTCGTGTGATGAATCCCTTTGAAGTTCAAATCCAGGTTCAATGCCAGTTTCCAGCCCAAATGATATTTAACCAGCTCGGCCGCTTGCCGGTCTGGCACCCGTTCCAAAAATTGAAAGATCAGCACTCCTAGCAGAATTACGGGTTCTACTCCGGGCCGGCCGTTATCCAGCACGTAACAAGCTGCTAATTCTTCCCGGCTTTTGGCTAACAGCGGCCAAATCTTTGTAGCAAAAAGTTTGTATCGATCCCGATCACTAAACAGGTTCCCAGCTAGCGAACCGAGACTCTCAAATAGCGATCCCTGAGTGTCGAATTTCGGCAGGCTCATTCTTGGCCATCGAGATTAGCAAAATAGCCCCAACATAACAAGATTTCTCAATGGTTTTTCACCAGAATCAACAAATACAAAACACAATTACTGGCTGTGATGATCGAGCGGCGATCTCGGGCTTCGCTTCCTGGCAGTCCGCTCGAATCGAGGGTTGTCTTCAAGTAGTTCGTACTTACTGAGCACAATTTTCTTCGGGCCAGAAAGTGAGAGGATTCCGGAGTAGGCTTCCATATATGGAAACGACGACAGAACGCGATAACCTTCGCTATAAGAAGATACCCCTCACGGATGCATCCGGTATGATCCCTGCCCTCGGTTTTGGCACGCTGATCCCCGACCCCATCGACACCAAAAAGGCGACCAGGGCCGCGCTGGAAGCAGGATTTCGTCAATTCGATTCCTCAGAACGATATCGAAATGAAAAAGAGGTAGGTGAAGCCATGCAGGAGGTGTTCAAGGAGGGGAAGATTAAGCGAGAAGACGTGTTTATTGCCACGAAACTCTGGAACAACAACCACCGTCCTGAACGTGTTAGACCCGCTTTCGAGGCGAGTCTAAAGCGCCTCCAACTCGACTACGTCGACCTCTATTTAATCCACACCCCGTTTGCCTTTCAACCTGGAGACGAGCAAGACCCGAGGGACCAGAACGGCAAAGTGATTTATGATGATGGGGTGACGTTGCTGGATACATGGCCCAGAATGGGAGTTGCTCGAGTTTTGCAACAAGAACGGTATCGTGCTCCAAGCTTTTGCGGCGTTGGGTCATAGTACAGAACCTAAGTTGCTGGATGAACCTGTGATTATCTCCATCGCCAACAGAGTCCAAAAAACCCCTGCCCAAGTGCTGCTCGCATGGGCGGTGCAACGCGGCACGCCGCTGCTTACCACATCGAAAACCCCGAGCCGCATCAAGGAGAACTTTGATATCTCCACGCTTCCCGAAGACGCAATGAAAGAGATTGGTGAGGGAATCAAGACGCGGCAAAGATTTAACGCAGTCGTAGAGACTGGCGTGCCTGGGTTTATTCCAAGAGGAAAGTGAACGTTAAACCATCGGCGGCTAGCAGCGTAACCGGCACCCCCGTCAATCCATCCTCGTCGCTGCTCTCAGGCTGGTGAATAGCGCGCGAGGGCCTTACCATCGGGGAAGGCCTTATCATCGGGGTCGAGTCTTAAAAAGACGCAACCCTAAGAAACCTACCCACTCCCGAAGGTCTTCTCTTTGTCGCTCTCGGAGATTAGTCCGGCTAGGTAATCGAGCGGTTCCAGAACCGAGCGAGCCTCCTTAAGGAATCCAAGACCCCAGCAAAGACGATTTAGATCGGGGCGCTATAAGGGGATTCTCCTTGAAATGAAAACGTCTCCAGGAAATGTTGTTTATTAAGACGTGACCCTAAGATGGACACCCTCTGCGAGAGGTTGAGGTAATTGCGGTGCGCGCCGGGCATCCATTGACTCGTGGTAAGGTGACCAAAGAAAGGTTAGTTGAATTTCCACACGTTGTCGTAAAGCCGACCGGAACCCAGCAGGATGAAGCCGATGGCCAGGAAACCGGCCGCCGAGTCCGGATTGAGCGTGCCTTCAGCGAATTCCAAGGCGGAAAGATTGATCTGGTTGGCCGCGCGGCGGTTTCTGTACCGAACTTTGCCGCGGTGGCTCCTTTTCTCCAATTGAGTGACATGGTAGCGGCGTTACCGCGCCGCCTCGCGGTTTGGGCCGCGGCGCACGCTCCCTTGCATTGTTGGATCTGCCGTACGCATCGATGACCGTAGAATTCGAGATGCTGTGGGATCAAGGCGGGGATCAGGATCCAGGCCTCCAATGGCTGGTGAATGAACTGGCTGAGTCTATTGGAGACGTCGGATAATCCGCCCACTCCGATTTTTCACAGCCTGAGGCGGGCCGATTCAGCCCAGACTGGTTAGTTAGCTGAAAGCACCTCAGTCATGGGCTGAATACCTTTCACTTTCGTAAAGGCAGGGCCTCGGGAAAGCTGTCATTGCAGAATGACGACGAAATCACCCATGAAACCAGCTAACCCACGGAAAGGCTTGAACCAAGCCGACAGCTTTTCGCGGTTAGTGAAGGCGTCGAATCACACGGTGGCGGTGGGCGCTCTGATGGATTGGATTGAGGAACGCGGGGTTGATGCATTGACCGCAGTGGGGCATCGCGTGGTCCATGGCGGTCCGAAGTATAGCCAGCCGGAGCGAATCACTCCGGAAATGGTTGAGGAGCTGCGACGGCTCGTTCCATTCGATCCTGACCATCTGCCGGAGGAGATCCTGCTGACCGAGGCGTTTCATCGTCGATTTCCTGACCTGCCCCAAGTTGCGTGTTTCGACACCGCTTTTCACCATGACCTGCCGCGCGTGGCGCAGCAGTTGCCCATTCCGCGGCGGTACGAGACGCAAGGCGTGCGAAGGTACGGGTTTCACGGGTTGTCGTATGCGTTTCTAATTGGAGAACTGGCTCGCCAGGCCGGAGCGGAAGTGGCGCACGGGAAGGTCATCCTCGCGCATCTTGGCAATGGCGCGAGCCTGGCGGCGGTGCGCGATGGCAAACCGGTGGACACTAGCATGGGTTTTGCTGCTCGGCGTGTCGGAGACCAGTTCCGACATGCGTGACTTGCTCGACCGTGAAGCGCATGACGTCAGAGCGGCTGAAGCGGTCGCGATCTTTTGCTATCAAATCAAGAAATGGATCGGGTCTTTCGCTGCGGCGCTCGGTGGCGTGGACACGCTGGTCTTCGCAGGGGGCGTCGGTGAAAACGCTCCGACCGTCCGAGCGCGGATCTGCGACGGACTCGGCTTTCTTGGCATCGAACTCGATGAAAAACGGAACGCCGCGAACGCGGGCGTGATTTCCCCGGAAACCAGTAGGAACTGCGTGCGTGTTATTCGGACCGACGAAGAATGGGTGATCGCACGCATCGTATGCCGCGTCTTGGGTCTAACAATTGAAAGTGAACCACGATCATGACAACAAAACAAATGAAGGTAGCTGAAAGAACCTCAGTCATCGCCTGAATACCTTTCACTTTCATAAGAGCAACGCCTCGGGAAATTCGTAGTACGCGAAACAAGACAGGCGACCGGAGCATGAACCCATCGCGGCGTAAGCCTGAAAACTGGATGCAACTGATTACCTAAACCCATCTGAATAACGAAATGAATCAAACTGAATCGAACCACACTGACGTCGACATCTCGGCGTACGGCACGGCCCGCTCGACGGTTAAGGGCACCCCGCTCAGCTCCGACGAGCTGCGCAAGATCGACGCGTACTGGCATGCCAGCCTCTACCTCTGCATGGGGATGCTGTACCTTAAGGACAACCCCTTGCTCCGGGAGCCCCTGAAACTGGAGCACACCAAGCCGCGGCTCCTCGGTCACTGGGGCTCGGATGCCGGCCAAAGCTTCACCTACACTCACTTCAATCGGCTGATCAACAAGTACGACCTGAACGCCATCTATATCTCCGGCCCTGGTCACGGAGCGCCG
>WNFI01417870.1_pt1 | contig 13463 bp, 13 predicted proteins | sample 5400471 | NCBI WGS metagenome assembly WNFI01 (sample SAMN13153348, study PRJNA577476) | soil metagenome | isolation source: 100 cm saprolite on Douglas fir-dominated hillslope | place: USA:California | collected 2013-09-17 | reverse complement strand
AAGCAACGGCAAAAAGCGTCCGTTGGGAATTCCTCCAATGCGGTGTCGGGCAATGCAAGCGTTGTGGAAGCTTGCCCTCGATCCGATCGCGGAGACTCTCGCTGACCCGAACTCGTATGGGTTCCGGCCCCGACGCTCGACGGCAGATGCTATCGGTCAATGTTTCAACACACTCGCGAAACGCAAGTCGGCCGAGTGGATATTAGAAGGCGACATCCGTGGTTGTTTCGACAACATTTCACACGCATGGCTGCTCAATAATATACCGATGGAGAAAACGGTCTTGCGGAAGTGGCTTAAAGCCGGGTATATCGATAAAGGAACCCTGTTTGCGACGCAGGCGGGTACCCCGCAAGGTGGAATCATATCGCCAGTCCTCGCAAATTGGACGCTGGACGGACTGGAAGCCGCAGTCCATGCGAGTGTGGGCCCGACGGCCCGCGCGAGCGCACGCAACAAGATCCACGTCGTGAGATATGCTGATGATTTTATGGTGACAGGCATTTCGAAAGAAGTGCTGGAAAACCAAGTTCGTCCGGCGGTCGTGCAATTCCTGACCGTCCGAGGTCTGGAACTCTCGGAAGAGAAAACCCGGATCACGCATATCTCAGAGGGTTTCGACTTCTTGAGTCAGAACGTACGCAAGTACTCCGGCAAGCTGTTGATCAAGCCGGCCCGAAAGAGCATCAAGGCGCTCATGGATAAGGTCCGAGAAGTCGTGCAGGGCTCCAAAGCTGCTACGCAGGAGGCGCTGATTGCAAAACTCAACCCGATCATTCGGGGCTGGGCTATGTATCATCGCCATGTGGTTGCGAAGTCCTGTTTCTCATCGGTAGACCGCCAGATTTGGCAACTCTTGCGGCAGTGGGCGGTGCGTCGGCATCCCACGAAAAGCGCTGGCTGGATCAAGCACAAGTACTTCCATACCGAGGGCAACCGACACGGGGTATTCGCAACGGACATTAGAAGTGGAGGCTTTCGTTGCCTGCTCACACTGTCCCGAGCTGAGACTGTCGCCATCGTGCGGCACGTCAAAATAATCAGTGACGCTAACCCATACGATCCGGAATGGAATCTGTACTTCAAAAAGCGCACATCCGCGAAACACTCTGTAGTGGACCCCGGTCTCCAGGAGGCCGATCATTGGCTTGAGCCGTATGCGGCGTGAGTCGCACGTACGGTTCTTCCCTGGCACATCGAGTTGCGCCTTGAGAATGGTCCCGCTGGCCGACTCGGTGATGTAAAGCGTATTGCGGTCGGGCCAGCCGAAGGCGACATTCGTGGTATGCGTCCCCATGCACGACCTGATCCTGTACACAGGCTCTCCCAGAGGGTTGAAAGTCCACACCGACCCCATCCCCACATGGGCAACGATCAGCCCGCCTTCCTCGTCCAGGGCAAGGCCGTCCGGGCCGCCGCCACCACCTGAAAGCTGGATATAGAGTCCGACCTTGGCGATACCGCCGTCGCGCACGAACGGCACCCTCCACACGCAATTGCCGCGCGTCACGGCAAGATAGAGTTGCGTTTCGTCGCGGTTCATGACCAGCCCATTTGGGCTCGGGATGTTGTCGAGCAGGCAAGTCAGCGCGCCGCCGGGGGCCAGGCGGAACAGGCGTCCGGTCGGATCATGCAATCCGGTCAATCCCTGATCGGTAAAATAAAGATCGCCGTTGGATGCAAAGAAAAGATCGTTCACACCTTTGAATGGCACGCCATCCGCCTCGAGCGAACACGCGGCCATTCTGGATGTCGACACACCAGAAATTTCCTTCCCTGTCGAAAGACGGGCCTTCGAGCAGCGAACCTGCCGGCGTGCCGAGCGGCTGGCGCGCAACCCAGGTATTGCTCTGGTCCGCAGTTTTCAGCTCTTCGGGAAGCCGCGCGAACACGGTGGTCTCGAGAATCTTTGGTGGATTGAACAGCATGGGATCTCCCTCTTACTTCAAGAGCGTCGACACAGAGGGCACAGAGGAAGAACCGGAGAGGTCACAGAGCAACCTTCCTGATCAGTATTTCTCCGTGCCCTTTCTTTTCTCCCCTGTGCCCTTAAGGTAAAACACTTACCGCTGAAGCTGCTGTGTCAACGATTTTATTCCGTATGTTTTAGCAACCATGTCCGGTTAAATGACCCGTGCCGAGCCCGAGAACCAGCATTGTCGCGGGCTGCAGGCCGATTTAGTTTGGTGCCGACTTGAACTTTGTTTGGCAAGAATCGCGTACTTTCTTTGGGTTGACTGCCCCAGGGAGCGCGCATGTATGTCGGCAAGACCTTGTTTGCCCAAGTCATGGAGTTCGTGCCATGGACCAGCTTCGCGCGCATCGTGCAGCGCTACTCCGGCAACGCGGGCGTGCGCACGCTGTCGTGTGCCGAGCAGTTCCGCGCGATGGCGTTCGCGCAGTTGACTTGGCGCGAGAGCCTTCGCGACATCGAAGCGAGCCTGTCGGCCAATGCGAACAAGCTCTATGCGATGGGCTTTCGATCGGCGGTCAAGCGCTCGACGCTGGCCGACGCAAACGAATCGCGCCACTGGCGTATCTGGTCCGATCTGACGGCCGTGCTGATCCGTCGTGCGCGCAAGCTCTATGCGAACGAGTCGCTCAGTGTCGAGTTGGACAACACCGTGTACGCGCTGGACTCCAGCACCATCGATCTGTGTCTGAGCCTGTTCGACTGGGCGCCGTTTCGCTCCACCAAGGCCGCTGTCAAGCTGCACACGCTGCTGGACCTGCGCGGCTCGATCCCCGCGTTCATCCATATCAGCGACGGCAAGCTGCACGATGTCAATGTGCTGGACATCCTGCCCGTGGAGGCCGGGGCCTTCTACGTGATGGATCGTGGTTACGTGGACTTCGAGCGCTTGTACGCGATGCATCAGGCCGGTGCGTTCTTCGTCACCCGCGCCAAGGCGGCCATGGATGCGCGGCGCGTGTACTCGTATGCCGCAGACCGAACCAGCGGTGTGATCTGCGACCAGCGCGTCATGCTCAACGGCTTCTACTCGGCCAAGAACTACCCGGAGCATCTGCGGCGCATTCGCTTCAAGGATCCCGAGTCCGGCAAGACGCTGGTGTTCCTGACCAACAATACCAGCTTGCCTGCCTTGACGATCGCCGCGCTGTACAAGAGCCGTTGGCAGGTCGAATTGTTTTTCCGGTGGATCAAACAGCACCTGCGTATCAAGCGTTTCCTGGGTACCAGCGAGAACGCGGTGAAGACGCAGATCTGGTGCGCCGTGGCCACCTACGTGCTGATCGCCATCGTCAAGAAGGAGCTTCAACTCGATGCCTCGCTCTATACATGCCTACAGATCTTGTCGGTCTCGGTCTTCGAGAAAACCGAGCTTTCATGCGCCTTGCAGCCCGATCGCTCCCAGTCTGATCCACCCGTCGCCGATAACCAATTGCTCTTGTTTGACTTTTAACCGGACACTGCTGATGTTTTAGTAATTCTTCAGCTCGGATGTGCGGCAATTTCGATCGGTGTACGCGTCATGGTGAACAGGATCGTCGCGCCCGCCACTAGCAACAGGCCGGCGATGCCGAAAGCCCAGTTGTAGCTGCCGGTGGCCTGGATGACGTAACCGGTGACGATCGGCGCCGCCACGCCGAACGAATTGCCGCCCACAATCAGAATGCTCATGGCCTTGCCGGAATCCTCCGGGTTGCGCAGCAGATCGTTCACCAGCGAGAAGTTCAGCGAGATCGCCGTCGCCATCCCGGTCAACGAAATCGTGAACAGGGCGAGCAGCAGCCAGATTTCGTCGACGAACGGCGTGAACAGGATGACCGCAGAAGACAGCATCATCACAATGCCCATCGAGCGCCGGCGTCCCTTCCCCACGGCATCGGGTGTGAGCAAACGGTCGCTCACGCGCCCGAGAATAATGCCGAGGATAGCGGCGCCCGCATAAGGCACCGCGGTAAACAGTCCGGTCTTGACGATGGTCAGGCCACGCGTGGTTTGCAGATAGCTGGGCAGCCAGGTCAGAAACAGATATTGGGTATAGACCGCGCAGCCTTCGGCGAGCGCCAGGCCCCACATGGTGCGCGTTCGCAACAGGTCCAGCACGCGTGTCGCCCTGGTGCGGCCCTGCAGGGCGCTGGTCTTTGCATCGCGCTCACGCAGGATCTTCTCGCGCTCTTCCGCCCCGAGCCATTTTGCCGTCTCCGGCTGGTCGAACCAGATCAGCCAGGCCAGCAGCCAGATGAACCCCGCGGCACCGACCACCAGAAACGATCCGCGCCAGCCGATCTGGCTGATGATCCATGCCACGAGCAACGCCCCCACTGCCGGGCCGGCTTGCGTGCCGGCCATGAAGATTGCATTGGTCATGCCGCGCTCCCCCGCGGGAATCCACTCGCGCACCACGCGCCCACCCGCGGGAAAGGTCGTCGCTTCGCCGATGCCCATTGCGAGGCGCGTACCGATCAGCGAGACAAAACTCCAGGAAGCCCCGGTGAGCATCGTCGCCGCCGACCAGAGCGTGATGCCCGCCGCATTGATGGTCTTGGTCCCGAGCCGGTCGACCAGAATTCCCATCGGAATGAGGCACAGGAGATAAGTCCAGAGAAACGAAGAGAATAGATAGCCCATCGTCACCGGCGACAAGCCAAACTCCTCGGCAATCGGTTTCGAGGCGACCGACAGGGCGACGCGATCGACGTAATTGATCATCGCCAGCGTAAACAGGAACAAACTGATCCAGCCGCGTCGCCAGGCCATCGCGCCCCCCTCGTTCGAATGTCGTTGTTATTGCCCTTTTGAAACACCACACCGCGGTCAAATTAAATCATGATTTCCTTGCGGTACGGCGAGTTTATCGGGATAAAGTCGGCCGGCACCTTCACCGTGATGTCGCCGAGAACGAGAAACGACAACGCCTTGCCATGGCCGTCCAGCCCCAGGCTCGCGTTCACGCCGCCCTCCAGCACATTGTCGATGACGAAATTCATCGCGTGCAGTTTCGGCAGTACGTAGCGCTTCACCGCCGTGGCGCCCCTGTGCGCGAACACCGCGAGCATGCGTTCTTCCGTGACCTGCTCGACCAGCGTCGCAAAGGCCTCGGCCCGATAGGGAATGACGCTGATGTTGGAGCGATTGCCCTTGTCGCCGGCACGCGCGTGCGCCACGGCGTGCAGCGGGACTTCCACGACGTTCATAATTCCTCCACCATGGCAACCTGCGCATGGACCCGGGCGCGATCGATGAGGATCGACGCGGTGCTGACCTGGGGGCTGATGTGCTGGCGCACGCCGGCGCCGCCGGCTGGTCCGGAACAATACAGGCTCAGCACTTCGTCCGACACCTGCTGCGCGACTCTTCGCTTCGTGCTGCGCACCGCCGCGCGCACCCGATACTCACCGCCCGCGCTTTGCGCGACAGGCGCGCGACGCCCGCGGCGGTTGCTGTCGAATATCGCTTCGGTGCCGAGCACTTCCACGCGCACAGGATCCTCGACGCCGATGGCGCGACAGCGGGCCCGCACCACCGATGCCGCAAGCTGCGCACGCGCCAGCGCGTTCGGACCCGCGTAAGAGATCTCGCCTTCGCCCAGCCATCCCGCATCCACGCACACGGTCGCTTTCAGCGTCGCTGGCGGCGGCTTGCCGCGCGCGCCCAGGACGCTTACGCGATTTAACCCGACCTCCTCGACTTTCACCTCACCCAGGTCGAGCACCACGTCCGGGGTCAGATAGTTATGAGGATCGTGAACTTCGTAGAGCAGTTGCTCGATCACCGTCGCGCGGCTCACCAGTCCGCCTGTGCCCGTCGGTTTGGTGATCACCAGCGCGCCATCCGCCCCGATTTCCGCAATCGGAAAACCGACGCGATCGAGATCGGGAACGTCCTTGAACCCGGGATCGGGAAAGTAGGCGCCGCTGACCTGTGCGCCGCACTCGAGAAGATGCCCGCATACGGTTCCTTGCGCGAGCCGGTCCAGGTCGCTGACTTTCCAGCCGTGCACATGCATGAGCGGACCCAGCGACAACGCGGCATCGGTCGTGCGCCCGACCAGCACGACATGCGCTCCGGTGGCAAGCGCGTCGGCCACCGGTCCCGCGCCGAGATAGGCGTTGGCCGCCACGATAGACCGATCATCCAACGCAATGCCTTCGATGATCGGCTCCCGGCGAATCTCCTCTTCGGACATCGATGCCAGCAGGTCATCGCCCGTGACCGCCGCCACTTTGAGACCCTGGACGCCGAGTTCGCGTGCAAGCGCCAGCACTCGGCGGGCCGCGCCAATCGGGTTGGCCGCGCCCATGTTGGTGACGATGCGGATGCCATGGCGATGGCAATCGGCGAGAACCAGCGGCAAATAAAGTTCGAGGAACGGCGAATAACCCTGGTCCGGATTCTCCCGTCTGAGCCTCTGGGCGATGGCCAGCGTGCGCTCGGCCAGCACTTCGTAGATCAGAAAGCGCTCACCCTTTACTTGCGCCAGCGCTTTGACGACCGGCACCGCCGCGTCGAAGCGATCGCCCGCGAATCCCGCACCACAACCGATATACATTTTGCTCATGCAACCGTCTTTCTCAATCTCACTCTCTCACCGCAGCGGCTGCGGTGAGTGCGTACGTGTAGAAAGCCGTGAAGATCAGGACTTGGATCCCGTAGAGACAAATTCGGCAACGTAGTCGCTGATGAGCTGGTCTTCGGCGGAAGTCAATCCGCTGACGCCGATGGCGCCAACCGTCCTGCCCGATTCGTCCTTGAGCACGCTGCCTCCAGGTAGCGCAGTGAGCAACGGATCGCAAAAATAGCCGATCTCAATGCCCTCTCTTTTCAGCCGCTCGAGGATTGCCTGCGTCGACACGCCCATGCGCGCCGCCGAATAGGCCTTGCCCTGCGAAATCCGGATGCTCCGGAGCGGCGCTCCCTCCATGCGCGCGAAGGCAACAAGAAAACCCTGAGGATCGCAGACCGCCACGCATATCGGCCGGCCGAAATCCTTTTTCGCTTTGTCCATTGCGCGGCCCAGCAAGCGCGTTGCCGCGTCCAGCGTCATTCCCGACATGCTCCGTGCCCCCCAAGGAATTTTAGATGTCGAATTGAATCACGCTTTGCACTCGGACCTTTGCCCCTGCCCACGCGATGAGCGCCAGTGCGATCGGCCCGCCAACAACTATCAGGAACGGGCGGCGACAGCCACAAAAACGAAAGCCTGCCTGTTTTTCTCTGCCGATAAGCCGAAACCGGCGTCAGCAGAACCGTAACGCCGCCCGATACGGGCATGACGGCATTCAATAACGGCAGTGTCAAAGCTTGATGCCTTCGGCTGCGATGTAATCCTTGATGATGCCCCCGATGTCGGTATCGGCCTTGAAACCCATGGCAGCCCCACGGTCGGCCCGGAAGCGTGCCGGGAAAGTCCTGACCATGTTGTTGATGCGTTCCACCGGCTTGAACACCACTCGTTTCGCCACTTCGTCGCCCGCGATGCGGCGCAGCGCTTCCACGCCTTCCTTCACCGAGAACGTGATTCCGGGAAGGGTGATCGCGCGATGGGTCCCCCACGCGGTCGCCGGCAGGTTGTGCGCATGCACGAAGTCGTCGAGCACCTTGCCGGGAGAGAGAATCCACATTTCGATCGAGTCCTCGACCGGCACTTCGCAGAGCACGCCGTTCAAGGGCTCCCTGAACATGCCGCTCGCGAACGAAGTCGAAGCGAGATTCGGTTTTCCCGGGCGCACGACGATGGTCGGCAGCCGCAGGCTGCGGCCGTCGATCATCCCTTTTCGCGAATAATCGTTGACCAGGTATTCACCGATGACCTTCTGGATTCCGTAGGACGTCTGCGGCGTCGGCGTGATCGAGTCGTCCACTACCTCAGGAAGCTTTCCGCCGAATACGGCCAGTGAACTGGCGAATACCAGCCGCGGCGGCAGGTCGAGATTACGACAGGCTTCCAGCAAATTGCGCGTCCCATCCAGATTGACGCGATAACCCGTGTCGAACTCGGCCTCAGCATGCGCGCTGACTACCGCCGCCAGATGAAAAACCGAGGCGGTGTCGCGATCCAGCGCGGCTTCGACGGCTTCGCGCTGCGCAATGTCGCCCCTGACGCATTGCAGCCGCGGATCCGGATTCGCCGGAAAAGCGGCATCGAACAATTTGATCTGCGATATGGAATTCGGCTTGCCGTCCCGTCCCGCGAGCGTCTTGCGCGCCAGCAGCCGAAGGGCCAGCCGGTAACCGAGAAATCCCCCTCCTCCGCTGATGAACACCTTCATGCCGTTTCCTCCGAGGCAACGACCCGTCCTGCGCCGACGCGGCGCGCGAGACTAATCCTGGCGCTTGCCTTTTCCTTTACCCTTTCCTTTGCCGCTGCCGGGATCGTCTCCGCCCGGCGCGCCGTCAAGACGGAAGTCGCCGCGCTTGAGCGCGTGGAATTCCGCCGAACCGGGCTTGATACCCAGATCCTTGGCCAGCGCGCCCCAGCCCCTCCCTTTTCCATCCTGGTAAACCTGCATGACCCTGTCGGTTGGCTGGTTTGCCATCTTGCCAAGCTGGAACACCATGAAGGCATCGGCGGGTTGCTTGACGGTGCTGATCACCACTTTGACTTGTGCGTCGGGAATGCCGAACTGGGCGCTGATCCGGGCGGAAAAACCGGCGAGGTCGCTCCTGGCCTGTGCATTGAGTTTGCTCAGAAAACCATCGAGGCCGCCCGCGGCCATTGCGTGTGCGGAGAAAACCAAACACGACAGCGTAATCAGAATTTTTTTCATGGTGCCTGTTCCCTTATGTGAACGACCCGGGTCATTCTAGTGCAAGACGGGTTGCAGGGCGCAGTACCTGTGCGAAGCCTCGGCCTCGTCGAAGTCGATTGCCGGCAGCCTGCGCCTTGACGAATCGCGTTTCATCGTGCGGCAGGCCGCTTTTGCAGGCGCTCGCGATAACTCTCGTAGTCCGGCAGAGCGCGCTCGTAGGACGACGACATCAAAGGCGACGAGATCACGAAATCCGCCGTCGCGCGGTTGCAGGCGACCGGGATGTTCCAGACCACGGCGATCCGGATCAGGGCCTTGACGTCGGGATCGTGGGGCTGGGGTTCCAGCGGGTCCCAGAAGAAGATGACGAAGTCGATGAGCCCTTCCGCAATCTTGGCGCCGATCTGCAAGTCGCCGCCCAACGGGCCGCTCTGGAGTTTTGTGATCGGGGTTTTGAGCGCCTCTTCGAGCAGCGTACCCGTCGTGCCCGTGGCAAGCAGTTCGTGGTAGGCGAGCAGATCGCGGTTGAAGCGCGCCCATTCCAGAAGGTCCTGTTTCTTGTTGTCGTGCGCGACCAGCGCGATGCGTTTGCGGGAGGCGATTTCGGCGGCGATCGTTGTCATGGTGGCGACCCTGGCTGCGGGAGGGATGCGTGAACGGGACGCTCAAGTATAGCCGGGTGCGACCGCCCAGGCGCCTCAAAAGCAAGGATCCGTACGAGCGACGCTTGCTTCTGGCCGGGGTCTGCGCAAGACTGCGAACGCGCTTTTGCGGACCGGGTCAAATGCAATTGCCGGGCCGCGTACCCAACGCACAGCATGATAGGACGGCCGCGCGGTAAAGGGGGGACACTGAATGAAATGGACATACCTCGGGGTTTCGGCGCTTTGCGCCGTGCATTTTTCAACGGCCGCGGCACAAGACGCGCCCGATATCACCATTTTCAGTTTCGAAGACATCTCGTGCGGCGCGTGGACACGCTCCCGGGGCAACGAACAATGGCGGGCCATTTATGGCGCCTGGTTCCGCGGGTTCGTCTCCGGCTACAATTTCGGCAATTCGGCCAATCAGGTTCTCGTCGGCGCCATGCCCGACCCGGCCGCCGTTGCCGCCTACGTGGACAAGTTTTGCCGGGACAATCCGCAACTCCCCTTTGTCGCTGCCGCGGGACCCCTGGTGCAGGAAATTCGCGAGCACCGCATTTCGATCCCCGAACGGAAGCCATAACCCGATCCAGCTGCCATCGCCCGCGGCATTCCCTGGTCTTCAACTCGACCGACACTCCGTGATAGCGATGGTCGTCGACGTTCTTGGCTGCGTGCGCGCCTCCATCTTTACGGAAACAGACCTGCGGCGGATAATTCACAGGCCCGGTTCCCGGGATTCGTTCCCGGATCCAATATGGTTGACGTGGCCGCGCTGGCGGCGTAATTTTGAATCGATTTTCTGCATATGGGTAACGACATCTCGCTTCACGCGATGTCGCACTTTCGTGAGCGTCTCCCTGACCTCATTGATAAGGAGTCGAGATGACACGACGACTGATATGTCCCGGCGCGTTCGGAAGCCGCGTCGCGAAGCTGCGCGAGGTGATTTGTCTGTTTCTGATCTGGGCAATCGCGCTTGCACCGGCCGCCCAGGCCGGGGACCTGGGCATGGCGCCGCAGGCCGCGCTTTACGTGACACTTCCCTTCCAGCCGGGGAAAGAACCCGTGCCGGAATTCGGATTCCGGCTCACTTACGAACCGACGCTTCCTGCCGACCCGAAGTATTCCGCCGAGCCCGGGCGTGTGCTGGATTTCCGGCTCCGGCCGGACCGCGATGCATCCATGCTGAGTCTGAATGGCGTTCCCTTGAACGCGAAACTGTCGGGCGGAAAATCGGACGACACGACATTCTGGATCGTGGTCGGGGTAGCCATCGGGGTGGCGGCCATATTGATCATCAGCGACCACGGCGGTTGCGATCCCAGGCCGGGCCATCCCTGTTAGGTGAATGAGGTCGCAGTGCCCTTCAGCGCCATCCGGCACAGCAGCGAGTTGCCGGCGAATGCGAACATCGCAAGCGAAGTCAGCGCAAGGACTCGCGTTTGCGAATTCACTGGTTCACTTGCCCGGCTTGCCGCCCGGCCAGACCGGATTCTGCGCGAGTTCTCTCCACGCGATCGGTGCGCGCGACTTGCGCTCCGCCTCCCCGGCCGGCTTGCTCGCATCCCAGTATGAGGCAACATAGCGATTGCCGGTGATGCCGTTCGCTGCTTCCGAGCACAGCCAGAGGATCGGCGGCGCCATCACCCTGGGGGGAATCAGGTCCTTGCGATCGAAGCCCGACTCCTTCGGCACCATCGGCGTGTCGGCGGGGCCGCCGGGGACCACGACGTTCACGGTCACACCCGTCCCCTCGAATTCCTCGGCATGGCCCGCAGCCATCGCCTCGAGGCCGGCCTTGGCGGGTCCGTAGGGATGGAATCCGCCGCGCAGCATGGTGAAAAAACTGGTGGTGACGGTGATGATGCGGCCCCATCGCTGGGCAAGCATCGGGGCGATGACGGCGCGGGTCAGATACCACGCGCCCGAAAAATTCGTCGCGACGAAGCGCTGCCACATCTCAGGAGTGATCTCATGGATGCCAACCAGTTTTTTCAAACAGTCGGCGCGGATGGCGCCCAGGCCCATGGCGCCGTTGTTGATCAGGATATGCACGCCGCCGAAGTGATTCATCGCCGCGGCGACGGCCTCGTCGCACGCCCCGCAGTCGGAAATGTCGGCAACCCGCGTGGATAAACGGCCGGCGGCGTCCGGCGGCACCAGATCCTTGAGCGAGGCCAGTCCGATCTCGTTGATGTCGAGGGCGGCGACTTTCGCGCCTTCGTCGAGTAGCGCCCGCACCAGTACGCGACCGAAACCTCCGGCCGCTCCGGTGAGGACGACCACCTTGCCGTTCAGCGTACCTGCCATTCTCCCTCCCCGGTCGACCAATGGATTCCAGGCCTCTTGCGCAACGCGATCTTAAGAGCCTGTTCGTGCGTATCCAAATTAACGGCAGTCCGACCCGCATTCGTCGTTTGCGGGCACGGGTACTTACCGTCGCCAGTGCGCTATGCTCCCGCCTCAGCGGTCAGCTTTCGATCGTGACGATATGTGCCTGGATCCTGCCATCCACGGCGCCGCGCCCGAACCGCTTGCCGATAGCCTCGGCTGCGATGTCGGTTGCTTCGCCAAGCCGCGCGGCATCGCGCGACTCGATCTCGTTTCTCAGCGGCGTGCCCTGACAATACGCGATCGCCGCAACCCGGGCGGATGCTGCGCGGCTGCGTGCCGCGATCGTGTCGAATCGGGGTGCGGCAATGAATCCGCCGTTTGCCAGATCGCGCTCGATGATGCGATGGTCGTGATAGCCGTGCGGCGTGCGGGCCATGAAGCGCGGCGGATCCTCGGGAAAGAGGGATTCCAGGGCGATCGTCACGGTATTCGCGAATTCGTTTTCCTCGATCCGGTCCCACACGTTGAAAATGAAGACGCCTCCACGCTTGAGCACGCGACGCGCCTCCGAAAACGCCTTGGGTTTATCCGGGAAGAACATCACGCCGAACTGGCAGACGACGGCATCAAAGGTTCCGTCCGGGAACGGGAGCTGCATCGCATCTGCCTGTCGCCACGCGACGGCGCGCTTCGTTCCCAGGAGGCAGGCCTGGTCGAGCATCGCCTGATTCAGATCCGTCGCGACGATGGAGACGCTTTCGGGGAGCACGGACGCCAACGCACGCGTCACTACGCCGGTGCCGGCTGCAATTTCGAGTACGCGCGAAAGAGGCCTCGTCTTCAGCCGATTCGCCAGGTCCGCAGCGTAAGTTTCAAAGATCAGCGGCACCAGAACCGTTTCGTAGAGCCCCGGAATCGAGCCAGCAAAGACTTTGTCGGTATCGTGAGCGCTCATCGCAATGGCCTGAGATCGATGGATTCTTTTCAGCTTCGGCGCCAGCCGGCACGGGCGGTCTTCATAGGACTTCGGCCCCTCGGTCGAGCAGCAGCTCGCGGAGAATGGATCTATGGCAGCGTACCTCATTCTCGCAATAGCAGCCCATCGAAAAGTTCGATCCATGCGATAGCGCCGCCAGCAGATCGAGGACCCGGCTGCTTTCAGGCTTCGCCATCTCCGCGCGATAGCGCCTCACAAAAGCGGCCCACTCCTGCCTGGATTCTGCACGCAAAGCCAGTTTGACCGTCTCTGCCGAAGGCGCCAGATTCGGAAACCAGACGTCGTACCAGTTGCCCGATGAGAATTCGGATTTCGGCACGCCGCGCGGCGGCCGCCTGACCGTGCCGATGCGTAGCCCTTCGTTTGCAGCTCTCTCAGTACCTAGACGGACTATTCGGATGGCCATGGTCTCGTCGCTTTCGAAGCTGCTTCAGCGTTTTATTGACGCCCGACGAGCCAGCTCAGGCGTGCCGTCAGGCGTCGGCTGAAGCGCAAGAATCTGTAAACCCATGTCTTGGGACTATTCTGTTACCGATGTCCCAACCGCTCACATTCACTGTATGCCCTTCAGCAGCGGAATGTATTCAGAACTCTCGGAGATCGTGTTGTGGCTGGTGCCCGTCACAACTTTAAACGATGCCAGCCCGCTGCGAAAGCGCGCATACAGTGCCTCTGTGCTTGCGCGCGGGATGACTTCGTCGTGCTCGGCCACGATAACAAGCGTCGGTGCGGCCACTTGGGCCGCGTACCTCCATGATTCGAACTTG
>WNFI01210502.1_pt1 | contig 13465 bp, 14 predicted proteins | sample 5400471 | NCBI WGS metagenome assembly WNFI01 (sample SAMN13153348, study PRJNA577476) | soil metagenome | isolation source: 100 cm saprolite on Douglas fir-dominated hillslope | place: USA:California | collected 2013-09-17 | reverse complement strand
CCCGTCTCCGCGTAGCCGGTGCTGAGGATCTGAACCACGGCCGGCCGCACGCGCTCGCTGAGGGCCTCCAGGCTCTGGCTGAAGCGTGACAGCTCCGACATCTCTCGCCCCGGCCCGGGCCTCGCCTGGGCGTTTGCGGAGAGCGTGAGGGAAGCGAGGAGGAGCCCGCCAAGACAAGACATGCGCGTCCGTCCTTTCTCGCCCGCGAGCCGCGAGCGGGCCCGACCCGGGGGAGAGGTCAACCCGAATCGGCTTCGACTATCATGTCACTAGCTGCAACCCAAAGACCAAGCCGGCCGGCGGCGGGCCGGCACCCCGAGGGGAGAACGAACCCGGCTTGCGGTGCCGCCGTCTCAGGCTACGGAGGAGAAAGAAGGCGATGAAGAACCACCCCGTCGTCCCCGCCGCCCTCCTGGCGGCCGTGCTCGCTCTCCCCGCTGCCGCGCAGGACAAGGCCTTCACGGTGGGGATCCCCTTGCCCCTCACGGGGGCGGAGGCCAAGTTCGGGGAGATGGAGAAGCAGGCCTACGAGATGGCGGCGGGGGAGGTGAACGCCAAGGGGGGCGTCAAGGGCCACAAGCTCGCCCTCGACATCCAGGATAGCGGGGGCAAGCCGGAGACCGCCACCGCCATCGTGGAGAAGTTCATCACCGTCAACAAGTACCCGATCGTGGTCGGGGAGTACACGAGCCAATGCAGCTACGCGGTGGCGGGGGTGGCGGAAAAATACAAGACGCCCTATCTGGTGGTGACGGGCGCCGCGGACAAGATCACGCAGCAGGGCTGGAGATACGTCTATCGTCTGAACCCTCCCTCCGGCCTCTATAACACCGGCATCTTTGGCTTCTTCGAGGCGGCGGCCAAGCCCAAGTCGATCGCGCTCCTCTACGAGAACACGGACTTCGGCACCAGCACCTCGAAGGCCATGAAGGACTACTGCGAGGCCAAGGGCATCCAGGTGGTGCTCGTCGAGGGCTACCAGGCGGGCGCGATCGATTTCAAGCCCATCCTCCAGAAGGTCAAGTCTCTGCGGCCGGAAATCCTCTACATGGTCTCGTACCTGATGGACGCCTCCCTGCTGATGCGGCAGTCGAAGGAACTCGACCTGAATCCGCAAGCCTTCGTGGGGGGGGCCGCGGGCTTCACCCTTCCCGAATTCCTCCAAAACGCCGCCGAGGCATCCGAGTACGTGATGTCGGGAACGCTCTGGACGCCCCAGGTGAAGTATCCGGGGGCCAAGGAGTTCTTCGAGAAGTTCAAGGCCCGGTTCGGGAAAGAGCCGGACTACCACGGGGCCGAAGCCTACGCGGCCGTCCAGGTCCTCGCCGATCCCCTCAAGAGGGCCAAGGCCTGGACGCCCGAGGACCTCCGGGCCGCGCTGGCCGACACGGACATGATGACCCCCTTCGGGCCCGTGAAGTTCGTCTCCTGGGGCCAGTTCACCAACCAGAACAAGCTGGACACTCTCGTCCTCCAGGTCGTCAAGAGGAAGTTCGAGACGGTCTGGCCCCCGGAGGTCGCCTCCGCCGCCTTCGTCTTCCCCGTTCCCCGGTGGCGCGACCGCGACCGCAAATAACCGCGCCGGGCGGGCAGAGCCATGACGCCGCAAGCCGCCGGCCAGATCGAGCTGCTCGCCCAGGTGCTCATCTCGGGCGTCCTCCTGGGGGGCCTCTACAGCCTCATCGGGCTGGGGATGTCGCTCATCATGGGGGTGATGCGCATCATCAACCTGGCCCATGGCGAGCTGATGATGGTCGCCATGTACATCACCTTCTGGGGCTTCACCCTGCTCGGGATCGACCCCTACCTGTCCCTTCTCGCCGTTCTCCCCTTGATGTTCCTTCTCGGGGTGGCGGTCCAGAAGTTCTTGCTCGAGCCCGTCATGGAGGCAGACGCCATCCTGCCCGAGAACCAGGTCCTCCTGACCGTCGGTCTCGGGCTCGTCCTGGCCAACCTCGCCTTGCTCCTCTTCACCGCCGACTACCGCTCCGTCCCCGTCTCCTACGCAAGCAAGACCATCTACTGGGACATCTCGCTTGGAGGGCAGACGATCTCGCTCTCCTTCAGCTTCCCTTTTCTGGTCGCCTTCGGCCTCGCCTTGGCCCTGGGTTTGCTGCTCTTCCTCTTTCTGGGCCGGACCGACACCGGCCGGATGATCCGGGCCACCGCCCAGGACAAGCGCGCGGCCGCCCTCATGGGGATCGATACCCGGCGCATCACCGCCATCACCTTCGGCCTCGGGTCCGCCTTGGTAGGGGCCGCGGGCACGCTCCTCGCCCCCGTCTACTACTTGTACCCGCAGGTAGGCGGGCAATTCACGCAGAAGGCGTTCGTGATCACGATCCTGGGCGGTCTGGGGGACATCCCGGGCGCGGTCCTGGGGGGCCTGGTGCTTGGCCTCGCGGAGTCGCTCGGCTCCGTCTACATCTCCCTCGGGTACAAGGACGCCTTCGGGTTCGTCATCTTCGTGCTCGTTCTCATCTTCATGCCGCGTGGCCTGCTCGGGAGAGGGCGGGCCTAAGGGGGAAGGGATGCCCAAGAAAAGGCTCCTGGCCGCCCTCCCCCTCGCCGCTCTCCTTTTGCTCCCCGCGGCGACCCAAAACCCCTACCTGCTCCACATGGCGATCCTTGCCTTGCTCTGGGTCGTCCTCGGCCAGAGCTGGAACCTGCTCGGGGGATACACCGGGCAGATCTCCTTCGGGCACGCCGCCTTTTTCGGGGTCGGCGCCTACACCACCGGGATCCTGATCAAGTCCGGCTTCTCCGCCCCGGCCGCCTGGTGGGGGCTCCCCCTCGGCGGCCTCGCCGCCGCGGCGGTGGCTGCGCTCATCGGCTGGATCTGCCTAAGGCTGCGGGGCGCCTACTTCTCCCTCTCCGTGCTCGCGCTCTCCGAGGTCCTGCGTCTGGTGGCGGTCAACTGGAAGCACGCGAGGACCAGGACTGCGCGGAGTCCCTCGGGATCGATACCACGAAGTACAAGCTCCTGTCGGTCTTGCTGAGCGCATTCTTCACGGGGGTGGCGGGGGGGTTCTATCTGAACTACATGGGGTTCATCGACCCCGGGATCGTGTTCTCCGTCGCGGACATCTCGATCATGATGATCCTGGTCACCATGCTGGGGGGAGCCGCCACCCGGTGGGGCCCGGCCGTGGGAGCGGTGATCTTCATCCTCGTCTCGGAGCTTCTCCGGGTCTGGGTCCAGCAAGGGCACCTGATCTTCTTCGGGGTGCTCATGCTCGGCATCATCATCTTCTTCCCCAACGGGATCGTGGGCGCGGTCCTGGATGCACAGGCCCGACGGCGGCGGGGGCAGGGGGGGCCGGCCGCGGCATGACCCCCCTCCTCGAGCTCGACGACGTCAGCAAGCGCTTCGGCGGCCTGCTGGCCGTGCGCCACATGTCCTTCCGCTTGGAGAAGGGGGAGATCCTGGGGTTGATCGGGCCGAACGGGGCGGGGAAGACCACCATCTTCAACTTGATCAACGGCTACTTCCCGCCCGCGAGCGGAAGGATCCTCTTCCGGGGAACCCGGATCGACGGCCGCAAGCCCCACAAGGTCTGCCGGCTGGGCCTGGCCCGCACGTTCCAGATCGTGCGGCCGCTGGCCCGCCTCAGCGTCCTCGAGAACGTCATGGTCGCGGCCTTTGCGCGGACGAACCGCCCGGAAGAGGCGCGTCGGGAAGCGCGGGAGGCGATCTCCTTTACGGAGATGGAGAGTTGGCGCGACGCCCCCGCCCGCAGCTTGCCCCTGGGCATGCGCAAGCGCTTGGAGATGGCGCGGGCGCTGGCCACCAAGCCGGATCTGCTGCTTCTCGACGAGAACTTCGCGGGGCTCAACCCGGCCGAGGTCGAGAAAACGATCGAGATCGTCCGCAAGATCCACGCGAGCGGGGTCGCGATCCTGATCATCGAGCACAACATGCGGGTCATCATGTCGATCTCCGGACGCATCCTCTGCATCAACTACGGGGAGAAGATCGCGGAGGGGACGCCCCAGGAGATCGCGCGAAATCCGCAGGTGGTGGAGGCCTACCTCGGGAGCGCCCATGCTTAGGGTCGAGGGCATCGACGTGGCCTACGGCGATGTCCAGGTCCTGTGGAACGTCTCGTTGGAGGTGAAAGAGGGAGAGATCGTCGCCCTCATCGGAGCGAACGGCTCCGGCAAGACCACGACCCTCATGACGATCTCGGGCCTGCTTCGCACCGCCAAAGGAGGCGTGTTCTACAAGGAGGAGCCGATCCACACCCGGCCCGCGCACGAGATGGTGGGGCTGGGGATCGCCCATGTCCCGGAGGCGCGCCGGCTTTTCCCGGACATGACCGTGCGGGAGAACCTGCTCTTGGGCGCGCTCACCCCGGAGGCGAGGAAGAACCGTCCGCAGACCCTAGAGAAGATGTTCACCCTCTTCCCGAGGCTGAAAGAGCGCGAGGGTCAGCTCGCGGGGACCCTGTCCGGGGGCGAGCAGCAGATGGCCGCCATCGCGCGCGGGCTGATGTCGAGCCCCCGGCTGCTGATGCTCGACGAGCCCTCCCTGGGCCTCTCGCCGCTGCTGGTGAGCGAGATCTTCCGCGTCATCGAGGAGGTCCACCGCGGAGGGACGACCGTGCTGCTGGTGGAGCAGAATGTCTTCAAGACGCTGGGGATTGCCGACCGCGCCTATGTGCTCGAGAATGGCCGCATCGTGCTGACGGGGAGGGGTTCGGAGCTGCTCGCCGACGACCACGTCAAGAGGGCCTATCTCGGGCTCTGAGAAAAGGTCGGGCTCTCGCCCGTGTCGTGCCCGAAGCCGATAAGGGAGCTCGACCTTGGCCCGTTCAGGCCAAATGGACGACGAATCCGATCTCGTTTACCTGGCGGCGGGGCCCCTGGGCGCGATCCTCCTGGGGATGGCCTTCTTCCCCTGGCGTGGGGCCACCAACGCATCAAACTTCACCTTCGCCTTCCTGGCCCTCACGATCTTGGTCGCGGAATTCGGTGGCCGCCGGGCCGCGGTCGCCACCGCCCTGACCTCAACCCTGAGCCTGGACTTTTTCCTGACTCAGCCCTATCTGAGGCTGGAAATCGCCAATAAGGACGACGTCATCGCCTTCGTCGGCCTGGCCGCCTCCGGTCTCATCGCGGCCGCCTTCGGCTCGCAACGAGGTGAGCGCATCACGGCGCTGCGTCGCGCGCGGGCACAAATGGAGGTCATCCACTCCTGTCTCCGCCGCCTGGAGAGCGCCGATCCTGAGGAGCGGGTGTTGACGGAGATCGCCTCCGTGCTCCGCCTTGGCTTTCCCCTCTCCGCCGTAGTGGTTCGCAACGAACGAGGACAGGTCGTGGCCTTTTCGGGACCGACCACACCCGCGCTGGCCGCGCACCTCCTCCGGTCTGACGACCTACTGTCCGGCGAGGAGCCGCCCGACCCCCCGGGACGCCTCCGCCTCCCGTTCCCGTCCGACGGTGGTCGGCTCGACCTTTACTTCCGCGACCGACCCACCGGGACCCTCGAGGTCTGGGGTAACGGGGTAGCGGCCCTCCCGGAGGAGCGTCGCGTCCTGAAAGACGCGGCGCGCGTCGTGGGTGCCATCCTGGGCGCCCGCGAGCAGATGCAACCCTCCCCTGATCTGGCCGCGAGCGCCCCCGCCTCCCTGCGCTCCTGAGGCGGCGGACGAGCACCGACGCGTCTTAACGGGGATGCCGAGATACTCGATCCGCTAGGAGCCGGCCCCGCGGACGATCGGGATCATCTCGGAATTGGGCCGGGATCGACCGTCGAAACGACCCCTGCCCACGGCACGAGTGGCCCGGGTCTAGCTGCGGGGGTGCACGAGACTCGGTGCGGTCAAGTGCGCGGCGTCCCCGGCTTGTACTTGAGCACCCTGACCTTCTCCAGAGTGACGAGTCCGTCCGCCACCATCTCGTCGAGGATCGGCTCCAGCCGCTTGATGTGCTCGTCGGTGTCCACCACCTCGATGACGAGCGGTAGATCCTGAGAGAGCTCGAGCAAGTGCGCCGTGTGCACGACGCTGCGGGCCCCAAACCCCGCCAGCCCCCGCAGCACCGTTGCGCCCGCGAAGGCCTCCTTGCGAAGGCGCTCGACGAGCGCGTCCGCCAAAGGGCGCCCCTTCCAACGATCGCTCTCCCCGATGAATATGCGGACCATCCACTGATCGCCTTCGAGGACGCGCATGATCAGCTCCCCACGAGCCAGCGAGCCGCGGCCAGGCCGAGCGCCCCGGCTAGAAGGCAGAGCAGGAGGGTGGCCGCCACATTAAGTCCTGCCAGCCAGAAGGCCCCTTCGCGCAGGAACTCGATTGTTTCGTAGTTAAACGTCGAGTAGGTGGTGAACCCGCCCATGACGCCGGTGGACAGAGTCAACCTCAGCCCCGGCGACATGAGGTTGGTCGTCAGACCGACGTGCATGATCGCGCCCAGAAGGAAGGAGCCCACGACGTTCACGGTCAAGGTTCCGTAGGGGAAGCTCGTGCCGAGGACCCGCGGGGCTCCGATCGCGACGAGGTATCGCGCCCCCGTTCCGAGGGCGCCGCCGAGGCAGATCAAGAGGAAGCGGGACATCAAGGTACCCCGAGCCGAATCTTTTCCTATCCGCGAGCCGTTTCCCAGCGAGGAAAGGCAGCGATTGCCTCGGGGTCGGATTCTATCCTGGCGCCGCCGGAAGTTCCCTTCCCCTCCCTGGCTGGCCGGGGGCGTCGCGGCTTGCCCGTCCGGGGCGCGTGGCCTCGGCCGGGAAGGGGCGGCTTGAGCGGTCACCAATCCCCGGCGGCCGGGCTCCTTATCGCTACAGGTGGCGCAAGGGGTCTGCCCGCTCCTCGGCATCGGGCGGTCGCACGACCCGACTCAAGAACTCTCGGGCCAGGTGACGACCCGCGAGGCCGAAGGAGAGGGCCAGGGCCAAGACGACGCCCCCGAAGAGGATGGTGAAGGAGACGAGGATGATCTGCCGGCCCATGCTCAGGTGTTCCAGAGCCATGGCCACGAAGAGGATCATCACCGCCGTATGGACGCCGGCCGCCAAGAGCCGCGCCGAAGGCAGCCCGGCGTTGACGGCGGCGATGAGAACGGTCCGCCTGAGAAACGCGCTGATCAAGGAGCCCAGGAGGACGAGGCCCACCCCGATGAGAAGCTGGGGAAGGTAGTTGAAGGCCCGCGACACGAGGTCGTTGGCGAACTGGAGGTTCAGGGTCCCGATGCCGAGGAGCACGGATAGGGCGAACACCGCCCAAGCGCCGGCGGCGGCGACCGCCTGCGAGGGGGACTGCGTGACCCCGCCCTTCTGCAGCACGAGGCTGAGGCCCAGCCGCGCGGCAAAACGATCGAACCCCAGCCTCGGCAGCAGCCGGCGCAACAGGGTCCGGAGGGCCGCCGCGGCCAGCGCTCCCAGCGAGAGGATGAGGAGCATGGCCAGCAGGTCGGGGCCCACCGCCTCCAGCCGCTGGCCGAAGCTGCTCAAGGTCCTGCCGATCACGTGGTTCAGGAAGTCCCACATCTCACACCTCCTGCGCCATCCAGCGCTCGCGCAGACCGCCCTTCTGCCGCACGAACTCGTCCGCGAGGTCGCGGACCACCGCCTCCACGTCGCCCGCCCCGTTGTCCTCGGTGCGGAGGACGAAGGAGGCGGTCCGCCCGAGGTAGAGCGGCACCAAGGAGCGCAAGAGCTGGTCCCCGGGCAGGACCCGGCGGTGGTAGGCGAGGGCGAAGTCGTAGATGACCCGTACCCAGAGCGGGTCCGGGAAGTGGAAACCGTTGGCCGGTCGCTCCAGGGACATGACCTCGTGGCGGGTCTCCGGGAGCAGCACCCTCTCCCAGACCTCGGAGAGGGCCTGGAGCCCTTGCCGGAAGATGGTCAGCATCCGCTCCACGTTGACGGGGACCGGTTCCAGGCCGACCCCGTGGGGAAAGCCGAACAGGGGAACCTCCTCTGCGCCCTCGACGTCGCGCCAGCGGTCGTGGTAGGTGCGCATCAGATCGAAGACCGACGACCCCATCCGCGAGGGCGGTGGTCGTCATCCAGATGTCGATGCCGAAGCGCGCGACGTTCGACTCCCACACCGGTTTCGTGAGGTAGTGGGAGGCGAGGGCACCCGAGAAGCCGAAGTCACCCCCGATGGGCTGGCGAACGTCTTGGCCGTACAGCGCCCGGGTCAGCGGATAGACGATGGAGTTGGTGATCGTGCCGTCGTGCTTGTGCCGCACGTAAAGGGGGGCGACGAAGTCGAACCCCCGCTGGCACACCGGACCCAGGAGAAGGTGGACCCATTCGGGAGTGATGCTCCTCAGGTCGGCGTCAAAGACGACGCAGGCCTTGGCCCCCAGGCGCTCCGCGATGGCGAAGATGGTGCGGAAGGCGCTGCCCTTCCCCGGCATCCCGTGGTAGGGGGTGACGATCTTCTGCACGGGGGTGAGCGGGTGCTGCACGAGTATGGCTCCGGGGTTCGAGAAATCGGCCACCGCTACCGCCTCGGGGGTGCCGTCGCCGGAGCCCCCGTCCGAGTTCACGATCACCGCCCGCTGGTCCGGGAAGTACTTGGCGAGCCCCGCGGCCGCCGCCCGCACCACGTGGCCGATGGTGCGGGCGTTGTTGAAGCTCGGGATCCCCACCAGGACGTCGACCTCGCTGATCTCCAGGAGGCGAGCCTCGACCCCCGGGGGGAGGGGCAGGGGGTCGCTCAACATCCCCGCGGTAGCTCACCAGGTGCCGCAGCCGGGCGGAGCCGCCGGCCGCGGAGCACCGCGCCCACCGCCACCGTCCGGTAGCGCCTCCCCTCGGCCGCGAGGAGGTCGATGAGGAGGCCGAGGGCCGCCCCCTTGTCGGTGGGGCCCGTCAGATGATGGAAACGGCCGCCCCGCACGACGGTCAGCCACCGCCGGAGCGCGGCCCGGCTGACGCGCTCCGCGTCGGCGGGGCCGGCCAGAAAAGGCTCGTCCCACTCCCGCTGCCGGGCCCGAAGGGCGGCGGGGCGGGAGAGTCCCGTGATCTGCTCGATGTCGCGGGGCGCCAGGGTGGAGAAGGCCCGGATGCGCGCCCCCACTTCGGCGACGATCTCGCTCAGGACCGTTATCAGCTTGCGCCGGGGGACGCCGAGGACGACGAGGTCATAGCCGCCGCGTCGCCTTGAGCCGGGGACGCGGCCCGCGAGGAGGCCGCGCGGCACGAGGAGGGCTCCCCCGTTCTCCACGATGAGGGGGAGGGGAAGGATGCGCAGAGACCGGGCCAGGTGCACGACCTCGGCCCGGGTCTTGCTGCTGGCGAGCACCAGGAGGAGGCCTTGTTCGGCCAGGGCGGAGACGGAGCTGAGGGCGGGGAGGGCCGCCTCGTGGCCATAGGTATCCTCGTCCAGGAGACTCCCGTCGAGGTCGGTGGCGATCAGCAGTGGCTTCCTCAGAGCTAGCGCTTTCTCCCCGTCGAAACCAGTTCGCCGTTCCTGGCCGGGACATCGGCCGACCCCCGCTCCGCCGCCGCGACCAAGCGCGCGCCGGCGTCGGCCACGCCCGCCCATACCCGGGCCCAGTTGGGGACGAGGGGCGCCCCGAGAGGGTCGGCCAGAAACTCTTCGATCGAGGTCCGGAGGGCACCCAGGAACGTCTGGACGTTCTTCTCCTCCTCGTGGCGGTCGAACTCGAGGCCGTTGGTGGTGGCCACCGCATAGCTGTCGGCCACCGCGTCCTCCGCTTCCCGCTGATAGGCGGCGAGGAGGCTGCGGAGCAGGCCGTCGGGCAGGTTGACGCCCTCCGCGGCGAGGGTGCGGAGGAGGTGCTTGATGACGTCTTTCGCCATCCGGTGAAGCCCGCCGCCGGGGTTTTCGGGGGAGAGCTCCTGGTGCTTGTGGTCGTATCGCTCCGCGAGCTCCACCTGGCAGATCCGGTTCGGGTCCCGGTGCCGCAGGGCCTCGAACAGGGTCACGATCTCGAGGCCCCAGTCGCAGGGGAGACGCATGCGCTCCGCGAGGTCGCACTTCACCGCGAACTCCCCGGCCAGGGCGTAGCGAAAGGCGGAGAGGTAGCCGATGTAGGGGTCGTGGCCGATGAGCCGGGTGAAAGCGGCCAGAAGCGGGGTCAGCAGCAGGCGGGTGACGCGGCCATGCAGCCGATTCGAGACCCGAGCGTAGTAGCCCTTGACGAAGTCAAAGTCGACGGTGGGGTCCACGGAGGGCAACACGAGGCGGGCCAGCATCTCGCGGCTGTAGTTCACCACGTCCGCGTCGTGGAAGGCGATGTACTCCACGCGTTCCTCGGCCAGGACGTAGCCGATGGCCAGCCAGCAGGCCCGCCCCTTGCCCGGTTCCCCGATGTAAAGGCCCGCGGAGGCGAGGTGGGACAGCAGCTCCCTCACCGCCGGTGACTCGTTCCAAAGAATGACCTTGCGCCCGGGGTAGGGGGCGAAGAACTCGTCGGTCCGCGCGTAGTCCTCGGCGGTGGCGTGGTTGAGGGAGACGACGAGGGTGTCGAGGTAGGGTACCTGCGCGAGCTCGTCGAGGATTCCCGCCAGGGCCGGCCGGTCCATCTCCCCCGGGATCATGGGGATCACGAGGGCCACCGGAAAGCGGGGCGTCAAGGCCAGGATGCGGTCCTCGAGTTCCGCCAGCGGGCGTGCGACAAGGCGGGGCAGGGCCGTGACCAGACCGCTCTGATGAACGTCGCTCATGGGACCTCCCTTTCCACACCGCGTGCGGCCCTCCTCCGCGCGCGGCGGGCGCACGGGGAAGGACCGGCTCAGTCTCGAGTCCTAGTTGTCCTCGTCGTGGGGGAGGGGGCGAGAAGCGCCGCCCGGAGGCCTAAAGGCCTGTTTACACACCAATTATCGTCGAGGGGGCGGGAAACCGAAGTGACGGCCGTCACAACGGGGGGGCGGCCGTCACTCCCCCTGGCGCCGCACCACCATCAGGGTGACGTCGTCATCCCAGGGTTGGCCACCGCCGTGGGCGAGGGTGGCTTCCAGGATCCGATCCGCGAGGTCACCCGCCGGAGTTTCGTAGTTCTCCTGGACCAGGGCCTTGAGGCGCTCCTCGCCGAAGAAATCACCGCTCCGCCCCTTACGCTCCACCAGACCATCGGTGAGCAGCACGAGCACGTTGCCGGGGTCGAGGCGAAGGAAACCTCGGCGGAAGTTGACGTCGGCCAAGGGGCCGATCACGGCCCCCCCCATCCTCAGCTCCTGCAGGCGATCCTTCCGCGCCAGGAGGGGAGGCTGGTGTCCGGCGTTGACGTAGGCGAGATTGCCGTTGGTTTCCAGCTCCCCGTAGAAGAGGGACACGTAGCGGCTGGAGAGGTTGCTCCGGTGGATCACCCGGTTGAGCTTGGAGAAAACGTACTCCATGCGGAGGTGCTTCTCGAGGCCCATCCTCAGGCCCGTGACCACGTCGCGCACGAGGAGAGCGGCGGGGAGACCGTGCCCGGCCGCATCACCGACCGCGAAGCCCACGAGGTCGCTGGAGACATGTACGAAGTCGCAGAAATCCCCGCTGACCTCCTCCGCGGGGAGGGAGCGACAGGCGATCTCGAAGCCGGGCAGAACGGGCGGCTCCTCCCGGAGGAGGCTCTCCTGCACCTCCGCCGCCTCGCGGAGGTTGCTCTGGACGCGCTCCTCAAGGAGCCGGAGGCCGAGGCCAGCCCGCAGGACGTTGAGGGCGAAGTCCACGTGCTCGCGGATCCATCCCCCCTCCATTAGAAAGAACAGGAGGTGGCGGTGGGGCCGGCGGCCGACCGCGACCCCAGCCGCGGGCTGGCGGGGCAGAAGCCCGCACGTCCAGGGGGACGCCGTTTCCTGGGGATCGGCAAAGATGTAGACCCGGTGCTGAAGCACCAGGCGCAGACAGGGGCAGTCTTCGGGAACGGGGTCGACCGGGGCGGGGAGTCTCCCATAGCCTCTGCGTAGCTCGAAGCCGTCGCGGCGCTCCGCGTACACGAGAACCGCGGCCAGGTGGAGCTCCCGCCTCAGCTCCTCGAAGACTTCCTCGACGAATGCCTCCAGCCGGCCCCCCTCCGGCGGCTGGTCCTCGAGCCGGTTGAAGAGACCACGGAGCCTCTGGGGCACGAGCGTGGCGGGAACCGAGATTGGATCGTCGTTCATGCCTGCGATTGCGCCTGGCTCGCCGCGGGAGCGCGTGTCTTAAGCCGGCCACGGAACGCCGGTGGCGTCCCACAGTCACCGGCCGGCCGAGCCTGGGAGGTCCGAACCTGGAGACCAATCGCCGGGGCCAACCCTCGCCGCGCCTATACCTTACCTTCCGTGGCGGCGGGCAGGGGGTGCGTTGGCTCACAGCACGGGATCTCGAGGGGACCTCGGTCGGGCGCACGGGCGCAGCGCCCACCCTGGCGCGGCGCGTCTCGCGAGCTTGCGCGGGGGGGAGAGGAGAACCGCACGACATCGGGCGACGACTCGGGGGCGAGGAAGGGCTCAGCCGACCTTGACGAGTCTCGCTGCCGCCGGGGAGATGCGCTCCTCGGGGGTGAGAATGCCCTGGAAGTTGAGGGGATCGGCGGCGGACACCGACACCGGCGCTCTCTCCGAGGGAGCCCGCTTCCGAACCGCGCGCAGCAGCGTGACCGCCTCCGGAAGCGCGTATTGCTCGCCATCGAAGCCGGCGACAAATCGTCCGCCCCGGATGTCGCCCCGCGCCTCCATGAGCCGACAGGTGCGGGCCAGCTCGCGCCAGGGGAGCGGCTGTCTCTCCCGGGCGAGGGTCTTTCGGAAGACGACGCCGGTGCGCCGCAGGAGCTGCCGGACCACGAACTCGGCGGGAGGGGCCGTGGCCGGGATCCCCGCCGGGAGCACGCTCCAGCGCCCCGCGGCCTCCAACGAGGTTCGATGCCGCCCGGAGGCGACCATGAGCCGCCGAAGGCCGCCGAACGAATCGCAGGTCACGCGGCCCTGGACGACCAGGTCAGCCAGGTTGGCCTGCAGGTATTCTGGAGGGAGAGCCGTCACGCGGAGCAATTCCGGAAAGAACGATGCGCCCCGCCGGCCAAGAGCCTCGGCCACCTCCCGAACCGTCCCCTCCGGCTCCGCGGCCCGCCCCCCGGCCAGGGCAGAGAGGGTGAGCCACGGCTCCAGGTCCTCACGCCTGACGAGAGCGATCGGCGTCCGTCGGAGGGCGAGGGGCGTGGAGGCCCACAACCGCAGCCACACCACTTCGCCCGAGAGCGTCACCTGGTCCAGCCACTGCCGCTCGTAGCCGCGAATCCGGGCGGGCAGCACGCTCGCCTCCCAGAGGGCGGCCGGAACTTCGAACCCGGCGAGCTGGCGCACGACCTCCGCCACGCCCCCCGGTCCCTCCAACCGGTCCGGGGGGTCCGCGTGCTGCCAGCAGGCCAGGAAGCGGAGGAACTCGGCCGCGGTCACGGGCTCGATCTCCCGACGCAAGCGGTCCAGGGTGTAGCGCTGGATGCGCGCGAGCAGGCGCCGGTCGCACCAGGCCTGGCGCCCGTCGATGCGCGTGCGCATGACGGAGCCCTCGGCTTCGAG
>WNFI01129139.1_pt1 | contig 13468 bp, 12 predicted proteins | sample 5400471 | NCBI WGS metagenome assembly WNFI01 (sample SAMN13153348, study PRJNA577476) | soil metagenome | isolation source: 100 cm saprolite on Douglas fir-dominated hillslope | place: USA:California | collected 2013-09-17 | reverse complement strand
AGCCGGTGCTGTCGGGAAGCTGGAAGTCCACGACCACGACATTAAATGGATGTGCTCCGACCAGCGCCATCGCCGCGGCGCCGTTGGCGGCCGTATGGACGGTGTACTTGGCTTCTTCCAGGATGTCCTTGGCCGTGTCCAAGATATTGACATCGTCATCGACGAGAAGCACCCAGGGCGTCCCGGCTTCGATGCGGGCGTACAGTTCATTGGGTTGAGGCATAACGTCCTCCATGTAGTCTCCCCTCACCTTTACTCCCTCTCCCTAGGGGAGAGGGTTGGGGTGAGGGGTGGCTGAAACAACAGGTTGCGTGCGCGGCAGACGGATCTGAAAGACGGTCCCTTCTCCGACTACCGAGCGAACGTCGATGGTGCCGTGATGGCGTTCAATGATTTTCTTCACGACCGCCAACCCCAGCCCCGTTCCCCGGCTTTTGGTCGTGAAGAACGGAGCAAAAATCTTAATTAAATGTTCTTGAGGGATACCGCATCCGGTGTCCTTAATGATAATTTCCACTCCGCTGACTTCCTCCTCGCCAGACGTCTGGCGAGAGGATTGAGGTGGGGGGTTGGTCTCATTTGAATTCCACCCCCCATCCCCGCCTTCCCCCACAAGGGGGGAAGGGGTTTTTGTATAGGTCCTTGTGCCTACGGTAAGCGTACCCCCTGAAGTCATCGCTTGGCAAGCGTTTTCCATCAAATTTACCAAGACCTGGCGGAGTTCATCCTCGTCGACCATGGCCTCCGTCCCATTGAGCCCGAGCGCTTTATTCAAGGTGACGTTCGGCGGGACTTGGATCCGTTCGATCGACTTTTCGACCAACTCATCCATCTTCTGCGGCGAAGCATTCAAGGCTCGATTGCGTGAGAAATCAAGAACATCGCGAATAATCGCATTGGATTTGATGATCTCGGATTCCAAGATATGCAAGTGCTTGTCCAGCTTCGGATCCATCCCAGCCGCTCCGGCCGCCGTGGCCAGCTTGGTCTTTAGGAAATACACGGAGTTGTTCATCACGGCCAAAGGATTGCGCAACTCATGGCCGACCACAGACGCCATCTGCCCCAGGGCGGCCAGTTTTTCTTGCGAGATCAATTGCTCCTGGGCTTCCTGAAGAGCGCGCGTGCGCTCCTGGACGCGGTGTTCCAGCTGGGAGTTCCAGTGCTGCAATTCCTGCTGAGCGGAGAGCAGACGCAACGTTTTATCTTTCAAGGAATGCGCCATCCATAAGAATTTTTGGGTGAGGGCCCCGAACTCGTCATTGGATGCGGGGACTTGGGGTACGTCAAAATGGCCTTCTCCGACCAGTTCCATCGCGGATTGAAGCGTCAGCACTCGCTTCACCACTACTTTGCTCAGTTGCACCGCCAAAAACAGGGTTACTACGATCACTCCGATGAAGACCCGCGTGATCTGGGAACGCATCTGGGACGACGCGAGATAGGCTTCTTCTGTCGGCTGTTGGACAAACACCCGCCAGTTCAGCCGCGGGTCCCGGTTCTCGGCGCGCGGGTAGAGTACCGCGCCATAGGTATCCAGGAATTGATGCCCTTTTTGGTCCCTGAATTCGAAAGCGCCGGCGTCCTTATCTTCAGGCGATAGCAAGCCCGCCGAGACTTCCGAAGGCATCTTGGATTTCAGGATTTCCTCGGCTTTAGAACTGTCCGCAAAATCGGGGTGGGCGACCAGCTGCTTTTGCCGCATGTCGACGATGTAGACGTAACCCCGCTTTCCGATGAGCAGTTCCTTGACCAAGGAACTTAAATCGACGAGATTGACGACTCCGAGCAAAACGCCTACCGGCCGCCCTGATCCATGCTCAATCGGGACGCCGATCGTGATGCGTGGATACCCATCTTGCGATCGCGACACGGGGCCGATGTAGTCTACCTGGGGCGAGCGCATCGCCCTCAGCGCCCCCGGGATATCGATGGCATGCCTCATGGTCGGATCGTTCAAAAAGTTCACCGCCGAAAGCTCACGGCCGTTCAGATCGATCACTTCGAGCCGCATAAAAAGCGGATAGGCGTCCATGACGTTGCCGAGGATGGCCGCCCGGCGCTTGGGGTTGGCGGCCAAGAGATCGTTGGACTTCTGCACGACTTCCAAAATGTTCTTCACATTAGCCAAGTAGGCGGCGACGTTGCCCGCGACTTTCTGAGCGATGCCCAATTTGACCCCACGGCTTTCCTTTTGAATGTAGTTATCGCTGACATTGATCAACGCAAACCCCGCCCAGATCAAAGGCACGATCGATAAACATAGAAAGACGACCAGCAATTTGTAGAGCAGCTTACCGCTCGGCGTTCGGCCGCCGGCTGCGGGGTTGACTGAAGATCGCACTGAGGCTCCAATATGCTGCATAGAGATTACGTTCGCCATAAATTGACCTGTATTTCGCCTCTCCCGTTTAGGGAGAGGCCGGCCGAAGGCCGGGTGAGGGTCCTTAAGCCGCTAATTCCTTAAGAGCCGTTGTCGCCACCCCTCACCCTCACCCTCTCCCGCAAGGGGAGAGGGTAATGTAGGGTTAATTGGTGATCGATATTTCCACTTTGCTTGCGGCGCCGACCGCCCCACCTGCGACAATCACGCGCCGGGGGTCGACCTGGTACTCGCCGATCAGCGTTTCGCGGACCATCTCAAATTGGATGACCTGTTTCCAGATCGCATGCCCAGCCGCATCGGGGTCGGACGCATCGGCCGCCGGCTCGGGCTCCGCCGCGACGGGGACCGGGGCCGCAACGGGCGGCGTCACCGGGACGGCGGGCTTCAAAGGGGCCGGGGGAAGCTGCGGGGCGTTGGCTTTCTTCTTGGCGGCATGGTGAACGGGTTTAGGCTTTTCCGCGAGCACGGGTTCTGAAGTAGGGGCATGTTGGATCTTGAGCCTGATCTCCTTGCTCAGAACCGCGCCGTTTGAGTCGGTGGCCGATAGTTTGCAGAGGTAGGTTCCGGGCGGCGAGAAACTTCCGCTTTTCTGATCGCGCCCATCCCAACTGATACGTTTCAAGAGATTGCCTTTCCCATCCATAACGAGCAAGGGAGTGGTTTTCCCAACCGGGAAGATGTTAAAGCTCCAGCTGCGGACCCCTTTGCGGTTTAACGCGGCCAGATCCAGACTGGTCCAATCCCCGTCTTCGGGGTTAAACGTGGTGTGAGACGGTAGAATCGAAAATTCCAGCCACCGAGTCACGGGGGCATCGGGGTCTTCTTCCGGCAAAGCTCCGCCCCCGAGAGAAACGATGACCACACGCGCCGACCCGGTTGCGACGGCGACGTCGTTCGTCTGGCCATCAGCGGTCTCTTCTTTCCCTTTCGGAAGCCCGCTGCCGATAAAACGAGCGGCAGGCATTTTACGTTCATCCACAAAAAAGCCATAGAGCTGGGCATAGCGATGCAGGAACAGAGAGCCATTCAACTTAGCGTCTTCAATTTCCTCCGGGTAACAATGAATGGCGATCGGTTGTTGTCCAAACGTACGCAGCCAGGCGGCGACCCGGTCCAAGACCGGGATGCCTTCTTCCTTGAGGCCTCCTGTTTTATCGGTGAACAATAACGCGGTATCCATCGACACCTGCGCCTTTTTACTGTCGACATCAACCCGGACGCCGGGAATAGCCTTCAAATCCATGCTCAAGAGCAGCCGTCGCTGGACCCGCTGGCGCACTTCCTCATCGGATAATGGAACGGACGCAGGACGCGGGGACATCGACGCCCCCGGACGGGAAACGGCGCGGCCCGAGGCAGGCGCGTAGAGTTCGGCTTCCTCGGACGATGGGGCGGCCGTTCCTCCCCCTCTTTTTTGGTCCCGGATCTTGTCGACGACCATCCGCAGATACTGCCGGGCCTCTTGGTTTTGGGGATTGCGGCGTAAGACCTTCATGAACTTGTCCAAAGCCGGGACGTACTGGCCCTTGTCATAGAGGTCTTTGCCTTGCTCAAGGACGGTATCGGTCGCTCCGCGGCCGGCAGGCGCGGGGCCGCGCTGGGCCGCCAGAGCGGTTGGCGCAGGGTTTAAGATATCGGGTCTATCGGGTAGGGATTTGGCGGATGCGTTCGGCAACGTCGCGGCCGCCGCCAGAAGAGGATCGGTCGCCGGATCCGGCGTCTTGACCGCCCGCGCCCCCGAGACGACGGGCGGCACAGCCAACGACAGCGCGCATGCGGCCGCCCAAAAATAGTGCTTCATTCCCATTTCGGTTCCTTATAAGACTGTGTTCTAGTGTACTGCGTCATAAGTCCCTTTATGCCGTCATCCCCGAATGCCTCTGTCGGGGATCCATGGATTCCCCGCCAAAGACCGCGGGGAATGACGAATTAAAAGCAAAGAAGCGTTGGACGCACTACATTGGGTCTTCTGTCCTTGGGTCTAAGGGTACCATGCGACTGTTACGGGGAGGTTACGAGACTATGAAGTTTGTGTAAATTTTTCTCCAGTCCAATCCTCGCAATGGCTCCTCACCCTTAAGGCGTTCTTGGCATTTTTGTTCTTGCCATTTATTGACATTTAATGAAAGTCATGTTAAACTTCGCCTGTGGACATGACGTCTCTGAACATCTCTCTTCCAAAACCCCTGAAGAACTACGTGGAGGCACAAGTGAATTCCGGGCATTACAGCACGCCCAGCGAGTACCTCCGCACGCTCATTCGGGAAGATCGAACCAAGAAAGAGCGAGATCGCATTGAAGCCATGCTCCTAAAAAGCGTTCAATCCGGCGAGCCGAGAGAGGCCAATAAGGAGTTTTGGGAGAAAAAACAGCGCGAACTGGGGAATGGAGGGCGACGCAAGAAAAACACGCGTTCGTGAGCCGCAAGATCGTCATCCTGGCTCTAAACCCCGACATCGGCAAGCAAACCCATTACCCGCATCATTTCCTAAAAGATTCCCGCGTCTTTCCGATGAAAGCGTTCGAGAAGCATCTTGTTTTTTACACGCCTCGTCCCGAGATGATCGAAATATTGGACATCGTTCACGGCGCCCGCGATATCGAGCACCTTTACTGATAACAATCACTTCTCCCCTTCACCCCGTCCCCCCAGTCTCCCAGTCTCTCCTCAGCCGTTCTGGGTCTTTCAGTCCCTCAGAATTTACCGAAATGTAACAATCAATTCATCTGCCTGTAACACAGAAACTGCATACTTTACTCGCACCTGAAGTGGCTGAGGGGTCAGGGAGCGAGGGAAACTTTAATGGCCAATTCAAACGCAGTCCTCATTGTGGGCGCTGCCAAGATACGTGTGCCGGTCTATATAGATGGCGCGGGAAAAATATTTGGCGTAAAAAGAGATGGCTCGACGTTTGATTGGTTTCAAGGCCAACCGACTAAGATCCTTCCTGATGGGAGTATTCACCATGTTTACAAAACAATAACGGGTCCTGCTCCCACGGGTTACAGCATCGATCTAACCGCCACTCAACCCTCCGTTATCAAGAATTTTACGAACCCCGTAGCGGTCCCCACTCCAATTCAGACTAGTTATGCTCCGCCTGCTTCACCCGCGCCCCAACCGCCTGTGGCTGCCGCTCCAGCCCCCGCACCGGCGCCGGCAGCTGCGAGTTCAGCGCCTACATATCCCTCTTTACCGCCGGCGTCGACCACTCCTTTCCCGTCGTCTGTTCTGGGGAGGATGCAGAATCTGGTGGGGGAGCAGAAGCCGCCCTCTTCCGTCACCGCTTCAACCACTCCCAAGCCACCTGTGGCTTCCGCTCCAGCACCAGCGCCGACCCCAGCTCTTGCGCCCACACCCACGCTGGGTTCATCGACTCCCATCAACGGCGGCTGGGGTGCGGCGCCTGCCGTTCCACAACCGGCTGGTTCACCGCCGTCGAACAATGGATTTTCCACAGTAGTACACGCACAAGAATTGCCCAAACCCCAGTCGCCGGCCCCAGCTCCTGCGCCCGCACCGGCTGCTCAACCACCGGCCGTTCAGACTCCTCCGCAAGGGCGAGAATTACAATTTGAATACAAATATGATCCACAAGGCATGCAAACGAAAACCACCAGGTTTTACCGTGGCGACAATTTAATCACGAAAGATGGCAAAGTGGTGGGCGTAGATCATTTTGAGAATAATGCACAAGACACAATTATTAAACTCAAAGATGGCAGCTCAATATCGTCCACCGATCCTCGATTGTCACATATGGGCGTCGTACACCCTGATGGAACAAAAACCATGTTCGGCGTGGAGAACGCACCGACACCACCGGCAGCCGCCGCGGTTAAACCGGTGGCGGGGATGCCAAAACCACCGACTGTCCAACCCAGCGCACAGCTTCCGAGCGCTCAGGAACTTCAAAATCTCCCAAGTGTGAATGGGGATCACCTTAACGGAATTAAGCTCGCAGGTGGACAGGTCGAGATAGTCAGGGAAAACGATAACCTTTATATGGTGGATAATCGCCATCCTGAAATCGCAAGGCAGTATATCGGGGATACGCAGCATGCGGGCGATGCAGTCAAAGGCGTCCAAAATTTTCTTCAAGACAAGGGTTATGTCCCCAGCAGTGATTTCTTAAGCACTACCGCGCAGCAAATGCGCAACGCGACTCCAGGGTTACTACACGAACTGCCCAACTCGAACTTGGACTGGCAGAGGGTCAATAATGATCAAGTTCAACTCATTAATAGAACTACGGGTAAGGCCATAGGGAATCCTATCGCTATTAAAGACGCGCCTCAAGCCGCTTGGAATCAGGCGCAAAATTCCAGCACGCCGGCGGCTGTCGATCCTAACGCCTGGCTGCATGACAGCCAGCATGTAAAAGTTTTTAGCGATGCCAGCGGCAAACCCGAATCCATCACCATTACCGGTCCCAACGGAAAAGACGCAACGGGTTTTATCATACGCCCTGACCACATGGAACAAGATATTGCCCAAGCCCATGCCACTTATAATCAAAGTTACCGTGCTGAACAGTCTATTCAAGCCACTCAAGCCAGCCAGACCCATCTGAGCGACCAACTTTGGGACATGCCGATGAACGGCGAGAAACTTCATCTGCCACAGCAAAATGTCGATGTGGTGCGTCATGAAGATGGCATGTTCGAGGTCTTCGATTCCAAGACAGGCAAGGCGTTAACGAATGGGCCCGTTTGGGGCGGCGGTACTACGGCGAATCTGATTACCACGGCCCGAGCTCCCGCCGATCCCAACGCCTGGAAACAGAACTGGCAGCAGCCGGATGCTAATGGAAAAGGCATGTGGACATCACCAGATGGTAAATTTTCAACTTCTTCAGAAGCCCACGCGAAAGCGTACGCGGAACAGCAAATGCAGTCCGCCAATCAAGCACAGCTTATTAATGACTTCAAACAGGGCTTTACCACCAACATCAGCGAGCTTGCCAACAGCGACACCATGAGACAAATCGAGTTACCCAATGGTCAGATTGTCGACGTTTGGGGATACGGCGGCCAAAAAAGCGGTTTATACGACGTTTTTGACCACAAAACGCAAAAGTTAATTGCTCGTGGCGATGTGAACAAGGTTTCCGGTGTCGTCGGTGACTCACTCACCAAAAGTCCGGGCTTAGGTCAGGAAGGTAAAGGCGGGATGTTCGACGGGGCGATGAAGCGGATCAAGGATAACCCATTTGCTCTTATCGGGACTGTCATGGGCGGCATCGGACTGTTCTCCGCCGTCCAAGCCATGGTCAAAGGCGGCCAGCATGGCTTCATGAGCATCATCGGCCTAGGCACTTCGTTCGGTTATTTCATGCAGGGCATAGCGGGTAAAAATGGCATTTTCCCGAATATGCCCATGTGGATGGGAGCCGCGATCGCAGGGGGTATCATCCTCGCTGGCCTCCTAGCCGGCAAACTCGGGAAGACAAAACAGCAAAAAGAGGATACGTCGCAAGGTGATGTTCAGTCTTTGAAGGACCAAGTTAAAGCGCTCACGGACAAGGTCAACAGCCAGCAAAACCCTGCCCCATCAACCGGTAGCACCGGAAATACCGCGCCCGCCGGGCCGATGACTTGGACCGACTATCTGCCGTCTCAAACACAAAGACCGTCAGCCCCGCCCTGGCCAAAGCGACCAATTCGACGATGCCGGCCGGTTTGGTAGGCCGCGTATTTGTCAAAAAAGGCGACGGGATCAGCATCCCGGATCAAGTCGTATTTGTGACAAAGAAATTTAATTCGGACAAGCCCGATACAGATGCGGGGTACCAGGTCAACCAGGTCACCTTGAACCAAGCGGGATATCTTTTGAGCCCTTACCGGCCGGACCTTGCGCTACAGCCCTTTTTCTCCGTCAATCCTCAGACCAATGCCGTTATCCCCAATCCTCGCGCCGCGTATGCCGTGGGCGTCCAGAGCGTCATGGCTGCCGTATCCGCTTTTGATCAAACCAGCCCGACAAGCGCTAATAGCGCCCTTAATCAGGGCGCCGCCACCGGCCGTTTCTAACCCCCAAAACAACAGTAGAAAATGGGAAAGGGTAAAAGGTGTGGTGGTGTTGTTTTAAAACAGCCAAACCATATCTTTTCCCGTTTCCCTTTACCCCTTTCCCATCCGTAGCCCGTAGGTCTTTCAGCCCTCCAAAGTTAACCGAATTGTAACCTTGTTTTAACTTCTGCGTAACACACAGGAGGCATACTTAAGCAGAGGGAAAATCCGATATGTCTACAACTAACGCGCTAATCAACCTTTTCGGCAGGCCCGTGATCCCGGTCCATATCGATCCCGATGGGACCGTGCTGGATGCCGGCGGACATAACGTTAGGTTGCCTGGCGGGGTGATCATCGATACCAACACGATGAGCGTGAAGTTAAACGGCATCGTCGTCGGCTCCATCGTGGATGTGGACCCAAACCGTCGGATACGCTCGGAAAATCTTTTCGACAATAATCCGGATAGCGTTACTACTTTTTCTGGAGACCCCTTCCCTTCGACGATTACACCCGTGAATGCCCCGGGAACTAACGGCAACGGAAACACCCCCAACAATCCTGCCGTGACCCCATCGGCGCCCGATGTCATATTTGGTGGAACCGCTTCCGGACGTGCTTTGCCGACGGAGACGCTGGAGGATGGGATGTTCCGAGCTGTAGGAGCGAATAACCCAACCCCGACAGCGGCACCCACTTCGCCCCCTTCGAATCCGAATCCGACGCACACTCCGGATCCGTCGACGGATCCCCACGCGCAAAGACGGGAAGCGCATTAAATACCCTGATAACTCCTCTGGCGGGGGAAAAGGTATCGGGTTAATGGGTGGTTTGGGCCTAGCTGTAGGACTGGCTGCTCTGCCCGCCTTATTCTTTAAAGCAGACCCCCTCACAAAAGGGTTTGCCGGCTCTTCCTATGGCCAATTTTTTAATTGGTTGAAGTCGGGCCAAGCAGGCCCGGCCACCATGGCGGTGATCGGCGGTTTAGGGCTTTTTTTCACGTTGCGGGCGTTGGCCCTCGGGAAAATCGGCGCCGTCAAAGGGACCTTTATAGCTGTAGGCTTTGGAGCCCTCCTAGCGTCGGGCCTTTATATTCTTCTACCCGCAGGTCCTGTCGGGTGGGCCGTAGGGATCGCGATCATGGCCGGTATTGCGATTGCGGGCTGGCTGGCCGGTAAACTGGGCAAAACCAAGCAACAAGAGAACGATACCAAGCAGGGCGATGTAGCTCCTAGACTCGACATTACGATTGACCGTAGCGTCGCCCAAATCCCGCAAAGCTCCGACCCCTCGGTTTGGTACAACCAGCTGCCGATCCAGAGCGTGTTTTATATCCTCACCGGCGTGACGGCCTTGGGCATCGGCATCAATTTCACAAACAACGGAAATCAGGCCTTCCGAATCGTCCTCCCGAACGTGACCGTGCAAGAACCGCTTCTCCGTCGTGAACTGAAGCAAGCCACTCAAAAACAGATTGCCGGTGGCCTGGTCGGTAAAGTGTTCGTCAAAGTCGGCGATCCCGCCGCAAGCATCGCGGACCAAGTGGTGTTTGTCGAGAAACAATACAAGGCCGACGGTTCAGACGATGGCTATACGGTGAACAAGGTGGCGTTGAACAAAAACGGCTACTGGATTGCGCCTAAAAATCCCAAGGATGGCCTCCAGTCCTTCTTTAATGCCAACGCCAACGGCGGGATAGATCGAAATGCGCCGTCCTGGTCTGCGGTTCAGCTACAGACCGTGCTGACGCGGGCAGCCAACGCCGGCCTTAGCCCTGGAGGCGCTTATACGGCCACCGAAGGGGCAGCCAACACGGGCAGGGAAGATCTCATCGTTACAGACCCAAATAAACCAGCCAACACACCGTACTAATCCCAAACGCCAATAGACCTACAAATGAAATCCCCCGCTAACGACTGCGGGGGATGACACGTGCTAAATAGTAAGCGACTTTTTTAGGCTACTTTTCCTTTTACTCTGGAGATGCTGTTCAGGCGGGCCAGCAGGATATCCAAGTCAAACGGCTTCAAAATGTAATCGTCAGCGCCACGCTCCAGCCCGCGCACCCGGTCCCGGACTTCTTTGTAAGCGCCTGTGAGAATGACCACGGGAATATGCGAGAGACGCGGATCGCCCTTCATGCGGTGGCACAGCTCCATGCCCCCTACGCCTGGCAAATTTAAGTCGAGCAGGATGACATCGGGTTTCAGCGCCAGGGCTTCTTGATACCCTTCTTCGCCGTTATCCACCCAATAGCAGCTCCATCCTTCACCGGTGAGAAATTCCTGCACCAGTTTTCCCAGCGCGATGTCGTCGTCGATCATGAGCAGGCGTCTTTCCATGTTAGGCTCCTAAATTTTACAGTTCGACTGGCTTGCAATTTGAGTATACGGCAGGGCTGTCACAGGGGTGTTATCGTCCAGCCGAAGCGTTCCACGGTCTGGATGCGCTCCCGGCCTTCATCGCCGAGCTTTTGACGAAGGCGCGCGATATGCATGTCGATCGTGCGGGTGAGGACTTCTTCCTCATATCCCCAGACGTATTCCAGTAAAAACTGCCGCGACAACACTCGGCCGGACTTCTTCATGAGAACTTCCAGCAGACCGAATTCCTTACCGGTGAGCTTCACCTGAGCGCCGTCCACTTCGACCCGGTGTTTGGAAAGATCGAGCGTCACTTTGCCGACGCGCAGGACTTCCGCCTCGCCGTTTTTCTTGTGATAGCGTTTTAAGACGGCGTTCATGCGCGCGACGAGCTCTTGCGGCTCAATGGGTTTGGTGAGGTAATCGTCTGTGCCGGCGGCAAACCCGGCGAGAATGTCGGCGCGTTCCTTGGCCGCCGTCACCATGATCAAGGGAATGGTGCGGCCGCGCTCGTCATCCCGGAGGATCCGGCAGACTTCCTTGCCGTTGATCCCGGGGAGCGCCAGGTCCAAAAGCAGCATGTCCGGCTTCCAGGTCCAGACCATTTCGAGCGCTTTTTCGCCGCTGTCCGCCTGGGACGTCTGAAACCCGGCCTGATGGCAGGTGTTAGTGAGCTGGGTGGCGTCCTCTTTGTTGTCTTCAACGATCAGGATCTTATATTTCATTAGTCTTTCCGGCGGTCGATCGCGTAGGCGGACCGGTGTTTCCCATCCTGATCTTTGGCGAAGTGTTTCATTTCCGCGCCGATCTTGCTGACTTCGCCTAACGATGAAATCTTACGAAGCTGATTGGTGACCACGCCGATCGCCATGGACAACAGCGCGAACTGCGTTTCTTTTCCCCGCCGGTCCTTGGACGTGACAAAACCCCGCGTCCGGTCTTCCGGGGCCTGATCGGGGGTGGTGACAATGACGAAATCGTCTCCTCCGACATGCCCGACAAATCCGCCGACGACTTCCGCCAGAGACACGACGATTCGGGCCGTTTCGCGGATTACGTCGTCGCCCTTCACAAAGCCGTAGGTATCGTTGTATGCCTTGAACTCGTTCAAATCGACGTAGAGAACGGCGAAGGGGGTGTTGTTCTTGATCCGCTGCATGATCTCTTTCTCGATCGTGACGTTCCCGGGCAGACGGGTCAGCGGGTTGGCTTCGAGCCCTTGGCGCGTACGCCGGACGAGCGTGCGGATACGGGCGAACAGCTCATCCATGTCGAAGGGCTTGGTGACATAATCGTCCGCGCCGCTTTCGAGACCGGTGACTTTGTTCTTCACCGATCCCTGCGCGGTCAGCATGAGCACAGGGATATGCCGAAGAAAAACGTCCGATTTAATCTGTTTGCAAACATCAAATCCATTCAATCCAGGCATTTGAACATCCAAGAGCACGATATCCGGGGGCTCCTTTTTTATGAAGTCCAGCGCTTCCTGTCCATTACGGGCGATCCGGACGTCGTAGCGCGCCGTCACCAAAGCTTCTTGAAGCATGTTAGCGATGGAGTCCTCGTCTTCTGCGATCAAAACCCGCGTCCGGGCCGGGGATACGATGTCGACGATGGGAATCTCCTACCGACGAATTTGGTCGCTGTCTTTAAATTTATAGCCCACGCCGCGGAACGTCTCGATCATAGTGGCGCTTTTGAGACCCAGCTTCTTGCGCAAGCGGCGGATATGCACGTCCACCGTTCGGGTCGAGACGTCCACCGCGTAGCCCCAGATTCGCTCCAGGAGGAACTCGCGGGTGAGAATGCGTCCGGCGTTCTTCATGAGGGCGTATAGCAGGTCGAATTCTTTGGCGGTTAGGATGATCGCTTTCTTGTCTACTTCGACCGTATACGTCGTCAAATTCAGCATGACCGACCCCTTGGTGATCGCGTCTTCCGGGGCCCCGCCCTGGCGCCGTCGCAGGACCGCCTTGATCCGGGCGATGAGCTCCTCGATTTCAAACGGCTTGGTGATGTAGTCATCCGCGCCTACGTCCAACGCCGATACTTTCCGGTTCAACTCGGCGTAGGCGGTCACCATGATGATTGGGATGTGCGCGCAGTCTTTGTTGTGCTTGATGTACTTACAGACTTCAAAGCCGTTCAAATCCGGCAGGTTCCAGTCCAACAGAATCAAATCGGGTTTGCGCTTGACGATGACATCCAGGCCTTCCCGGCCGGTTTCCGCGGTATCAATGATAAAAATACTCTCCGGAAGGGCGTCTTTCAGGAGTTTACGCAGCGCGGGGTCGTCTTCGATGAGCAAAATGCGTGTCTTCATAAACGTCTCCTTGTCGCCATAGGTAATGAACTTTGGCTGGGCTAAGTCTAGCCTCGACTAGTTGAATTGTCAATGTTTTTTAACACTTCGTTACACTCCCCTCACCCTAACTCCCTCTCCCCGAGGGAGAGGGATGGGTGAGGGGAGGCTACGCCCGGGGATGGGCTTGTTGATAGACTTTTTTGAGGTGTTCAGGGCTGACATGGGTATAGATCTGGGTGGTGGTCAGGTTCCGGTGGCCCAGCATCTCCTGGACACTCCGGAGGTCGCACCCGCGATCCAAGAGATGGGTAGCGAAGGAATGACGGAAGGCATGCGGGCTCACTTTCTGATGCAAGGCGGCTTGCTGGACCCATTTCCCGACGATCCCGCGCGCGCCGC
>WNFI01194628.1_pt1 | contig 13469 bp, 6 predicted proteins | sample 5400471 | NCBI WGS metagenome assembly WNFI01 (sample SAMN13153348, study PRJNA577476) | soil metagenome | isolation source: 100 cm saprolite on Douglas fir-dominated hillslope | place: USA:California | collected 2013-09-17 | reverse complement strand
GGCTACTTCCTTCGGTACATCGCATACTTCTACCGCTTTTGCTTGAGATGCGCGATGTACCATGCTCCTGTCTGACGCTTTGCGTCATAGCGCTTGGGACATCTATTCAGAAAATGGCTGTGCTGGCTACTTAGTACATCCGTTCCAAAAAAGAGCGCTAATGTTGGCTCTACCGGTTCTATTTCTTTGTAATCTATACATCAGATAGGTGGAGTCAAGGTTTCCTGCATGACTGTTTACTTCTTTATTTTGGAACGGATGCGCTAAGTAGCCAGCACAGCTCTTCCTACAGGTAGGTTGTATTTGAGAAGCCATATACCTCCTCTATGCAACACTGAATTGTAGAAAAGCGGGTTTCAACAGATTTTTTGTAAGTTGCCGAGAGCAGACTTGAATAGTTACTACCCTTGAATGGTAGACCTTTCTATGATATAGTTCAACCGAATAAAATAGATCTATTTTTTGTGTAAATTTCTCAAAAAGTTTTACATGATGAATTTTGTTTCATTCAATTGCTTAAAGTTTCAGGTATTTCATAAGTGAAACAACGTGACTCGAATAAATGTAAATTGATACATCTCCCACATAAGTTGCTATGCATCCTTGGCTTTCATTACAAAGGGGAAATTGTATGGCTGAATTAATAAGCGCTGGTCCATTCGCTACAGAAGGAGAGCGCAGAGCCGCGAAAGCTCTACAACAATTACCTGCGAATTGGATTGTGATTTGTAATAAGGTGTTGCCCAGGGGCGACCGTTCATATGAAATAGATTTTATTGTAATTGGTAATCATTGGGTTTTTTTGCTGGATGAAAAGTCATGGAGAGGTAAGATTCTGGGAAATGATCAGCTATGGGTAAGGGCGGATGGCTTTTCAATGCGTAGCCCTCTGGCAAAAGCTGACTATATAGCAAAAGTGCTCGCTGGTCATATTGGTTGGAAGATAATACCTCTAAAAGAGGGTGAGCACTTTGTTCGTGGCGGCGTCCTTCTCTCAATTTCAGAACAGCTTCCACAAATTCATGATTCTCGCGCTGGCAATGGTATTTTCTTATTAGGGAATGTATGCGAACGGCTACAGTTGATTGATCAGCAGGGGGGTAATCCTCTGGTGAGTCAATTACGCTCTCAGATAAGCCACGCCCTTGTTGATCTCTCAAATCGACCCCAAGTACCCACAAAAATTGAGTCGTTAAATATTATTGATGCTGTTGCCATTCGTCCAGGGGTTCGTCTTTTCAATGCAACAATGGATGGGAGCTTGGACAAGATACTGCAATTGATGGTATATGATCTAACCAAAGATCCAATCGATTCAAAGGCCCTCTATGACTTCTACATGCATGAATGTGTCGCCTTGCAAAAATTAAATGGGACAGGTCTTGTTCCTCTGGTCAATGTTCCCTTCAGGTGGTCTGAGGATTTTCTTGTCTTGCCGATTATGCCCCCATCAGGCAAACCATTAAGCATTTATCCTCTGCCGGAGACACGAGAGGAATTTCTACAAGAACTATTACTCACTGCCACTTGTTTTAAGGCAATAGATCAGATTCATGCACAAAATGTGTTGCACCGAGCTATTGGACCAGACTCGATTTTTGTTCAGAGCATACAACCACCCAAAGTTGTCTTTGTAAATTTTTACGCAGCTCGTGTTGGCACAAACTCTATTGCTCCATCGCTTGATGCTCTTTCTATTGAGGACCCCTATGCTGCTTTAGAGCTTGCTATCGGATTTGGCTATGCCACTGCCGAAACAGATACTTTTAGCCTGGCATTGGTCTTTCTGGAACGTCTATCGGGTGTTGCGCTCTCCAATATTCGTGCCAATGTGGAAAGTGATGTAATTTTTCCCCAACAGCCACGATGGTCTGCATTTCTCTCTACCGAACTGGTGAGCGAACTCGATACGCTTTTCAGACAAATTGTCGCTCCTCCGAAGGGAACAACGCCTCCTTCAGCAAAAGAAATTTTCACACGGCTTAATAGTCTTGCACGTCGTCTGCATCAAGAGATACAGGGAGATGCGGTCGAGGGGAAATTACTTGATAAGCGTTACAAGGTACATCGTTTACTTGGGCGTGGAACAATGGCAAATACCTATCTTGCGAGTGATAATGACTTTGAGTCTCTTGGCTTATTCGCCTTGAAACAATACATCAGCCCTTCCGAGGTGTTGCAGCAGGCTGCCGCTGAGTTTAACACTATGAGAAATATCAATAGCAAATATTTGCCGCGTATTTTTGATATTTATCCATCGCAAAACGATGTCCATGTCAAAATGGAGTATATTCCAGGTCCGACATTACAACAGGTTGAGATGGAGTTTCCCTGGTCTTTAGAACGTTGGTGGTCATTCGCGCAAGATTTACTGAATGCGGTGGAAGCACTCGAAGAAAAGCAACTGCTTCACCGAGATATTAAACCGGCAAATATTATTCTCCATGAGGCTGATAATCGCCCGGTATTGATCGATTTTGGTTTTGCTGTGCGGCAAGGCGCTTCAGGCCAGGCCGCCGGTACACCGCTCTATCTTCCTCCAGAAACATTTTCGGCTTCTCCATCTTCCGCTTTTCCTTTGACGTGCGACCGTTATGCTGTTGGTGTAGTTCTATTCAAATCGCTGCTTGGCTATATGCCTTTTAGTACAGAAGGCGTTCAAAGGCATCTTGTGCCTCTAGAGCAGGTTGTGGATGCGAAGATACGTAGAATAGCAGCGGTATTGTTAAGAGCGATCTCAAATGATCCGGCTGAGCGTCCAGCCACTGCTACTCAAATGCGGCAAGAAATACAAACTGCTCTGCTGGCTGTCGAAGAACCACTACAGGTAGAAGCATTGCGAGAACATACCAACGCCTGGGTGAATGATGTGCGTAGTCTTTATCGCAATAGCGATATAGGGAATAAGAACAACCGGGGATTGGATTCGGAATTTGTGCGGGAAACCTACGTGCCTACCGCGCTAGATGAGCACTTATTACCTGCTATATTTGAACTAAGACCAAAAGTGGTATTCCTCTGTGGCAACCCAGGGGATGGGAAAACAGCTTTTCTGGAAAAAGTACAACAACACTTACTCGAACAGCAGGCAAGGATTATCCAACAAGCTGCGAGTGGATGGGAATGGGAATGGGATGGACACCTCTACCGCAGTTGTTACGATGCCTCAGAATCACATCAAGCTCTGAGCGCAGATCAACAACTTACTGAGAAACTACAAGAATTGGCGGGGGACAATAAACCTGTGACAAACCTGACCGTACTGATCGCTATCAACGATGGGCGTCTTGCTGACTATTTTATACGCGAGCAAGAACGTTTTCGCTGGCTATCGAGGCAGATAGACCATGCAAGAAACGCCAGCGAAGTTGAGGAGCTAGATGTATGGGTCATAGACCTGAAAAAGCGAGCCTTTGTGAATTTACCAGATGCTGAGGGGGACTCGGTTTTCCGGCAAGTGTTGCAGAGCCTGGTAGCAGCCGACAAATGGAAGATTTGCGAGGATTGCGCAGCAAGGGTGGTCTGCCCTTTGAGAAATAATGCTCTTGCCCTGCGCAAGTCAAGAGTCGTAGGACGCCTCGAGTTTCTCTTCCTGCTCTCGCATCTGCGACGCCAGCGACATACTACCATGCGTGACTTACGTTCGGCTCTTGCTTACCTGATTACTGGAAACAAAAGTTGCGAACAAGTGCATGACGCGCGGCATGGAGCAGATGCGGGCGCATCGCTTATAACTTCTGCTTACTGGCAATCAGCATTTGCCCCCATCGAGCAACATGATGAATTGTTGGCTGATCTTATGCCGTTTGACCCCGCGCGTTTCCCGCATCCGCACCTTGATCGTTTCCTGCATTTCCATCAAACTGCAAGAGATGCGGAACAGCGTGTCCTCCTTTTTGCAGATAAAAAAGATCTCATACCTCAACGCTTTGAGAACGAAACAACCTGGATGGCGGCCTTCAAGCGGCGTTTATATTTTGATGCTGGCAAGCCTGTAGCGACTGCGCAAGATGAGTCTAGCCCTGTTGTCCCGAAAGTGCGCTGGTTGACCCTGCTCCCATACCAGTATTCCAAGCTCTTCATGAAGCTGCTCGATGGACGCCTTGATGATGAGGAGATGCTGGAAATCCGCGGAAAGTTAGCCCTCGGCATTCTGCATTCGGATGGTGTCATAGAAGATGTGCCGGAAGGAAAACTCAGTGTGAAAGTCAGCGCATCAGTTGAGCAGCAACTGGTTGTCCTCAAACAACTTCCCCTGGAGGAATTTGAGTTCTTGGTAGAGCATCCACATGGTATTGATATGGTCGAGAGACTTCCTGAGAACGTTGTGTTAAAGCATTATTCTGGCCTACCCTGTCTGGAGATTACCCTCGACCTGTTCGAACTACTTATGCAAATGGCCGATGGATTGCAGCCTACAGCCCCAGAGTTCAGACCACTCCTTGAAGACTTGAAACTCTTCAAAGATGTTCTGCTGCTACGCGAAACTCGTGACCTGGTTTTGATTGAAAATCAACATCGCGTTCATTATGTTACCCAACGCGATAATAAAGTTGTGCGCGAGAGGGTGCAATAGAAAAAGGTAATCATATGAAGATCAAGCTACCCAAAGACATCGTCGGCGTAAAATTCCCGCGCATCTGTACTATTGAGATGAATGATTTTGATATCGATCTGTTCCTACCCTCCCTCTTCTTCACTATTCTTGCTCAAGGCCGGGGAAAAGCGAGACAAACGAATGACCCTGAAGCTATTACTCAATTTATTGACGCATTAGCTCAACATTCTGCTCTTGAGGGATTTCGCGATGCCGAAGGGCGAAGAGTGCTTGAACGCCTTGTACGGACAACCTTGATTACGACAGGTAGTGTAGGTCGTTCTCATATTAATGAGCAAATTACATCTATCGTACCCTATACGATTCTTGCGCACAAGCCAGGCTTTCCCGTTGGAAGCCGCCAAAGAGGTGCTGATACATTTATTTATCAAGTATTACGCGAGCATCTGAGTGCCGATGATGCTCTACGGAGTTTTGTGAAAACGGTTTTTGGACGCGGGGTGATAATTGGCAGCATTGCTGATTTGGGCGGTTCCTATGATGGGAAAACCAAATTAGACACGCTGACACGTCTTTCAATTGCCTTTTTAGAAGATGGATTTAAAAATACTAGGCCGGGGAGCAGAAGTCGTGAAAATAATATCCCTGGTCCCTGTCCTTCACTTGCTAAAGATCTTGCAACTGATCTCCTGCGCTATCTTTTTGAATATCACACAACCATGCCAACACAGGCGTTTACTCATCATTTGCTCGTTCTGATTAATTTTGAACTGTTCAATTACACGCTCAAACTGGTCAATGCAGTGAATGAACTGGTACAGCATCCCGATAATTTGCCTGAGGCGATGCGTGATAGAGCGGAAATTTCTCCTCCGCAACTCTACCTTGATTTTACAGAAACCTCAACCGGATATAGCCAGGAGATGGCAAAAGCCTGTGTGCGTCGTGACATAGAAACCTACCAGCAATTTTTGTCATCTAATTTGCTTCTCCGTCAACTAGATATCTATATTGAGAAACTGCGCAACCCGCGCTACAGCCCAATCATAGAAAATGTGTTGCGACCAGGGATTTCAGGGGCTGAATACTTGCAAGGATTGCTCTGGTTAAAAAATCATCCCGCTCTTAGTCTCGGTATCGATGCCGCTGCCAGTTTTGATGAAGATAGGATTCGGAAAGAAAATACGAGTGAAGATGATGATCTAGAAGCGCTAAGCTGGTTAGATACTATTGTAGATAAGACTGAAAGCAATATTGAACGTGTGGTAAGTCTTTTGGTAGAGAGCCAAAAAGGAAATGCGATTGAACACTTTGTTCGATGGTATTGGGGTGTTGGAGGAATGAAGAAACCGCAAGGCGTGCTACGCGGTACTACTCTCAGCCGTAAATCTTGGCGTTATGCGCCGACGAATGACCTGCTTGCTGTACTTGTGCAATTGGCGGCACTACCGCGCTCTGCGCTAAGTAATCAAGACCGAGGAGTTCAGGGCGTGCGACCAATTCGCTTACAGGATTTTTTGCGATTTCTGGAGAAGCGTTTTGGGATACTGATTGACCGACCACCATCGCCATTTGAGGGCGCTGAATATATCGCTGCGGCGCGTGAAAACCTACGAGCCATGTTACGTCGCTTGCGCCAGATGGGAATTTTCCGCGATCTTTCAGACGATTTTACGGTCCAACGTCTGCATCCTCCCTATGCGGGCAAAGAGATGATGAGGGTGGAGGTATAAGCCATGCTAGATACACCTCAAACAGATACGCTGCAAGTGGAATTGCTGGCGCATGAAATCGTAGCCCGCTTGCAAGATACTGAGCCTGGACATTGTGCCAGAGTAGATTTTCTTGATCGTGCTGAATCGCTGCATATTTGCCGGTATATTATGCAACAGCAATTGGCGCCCAGAGTAGTGTTTCATATTCTCGATTCGAATGAAGCACACACGAAATCCGACCCTGTTTTCATTACAACAGACAAAGCCATTGAGTTACGCAACCGTAAGCAGGAGCCTCTTTGTCTATTTATCCCCTCTGATCTTATAGATGCTGCCTACAGTTCAATCGCCAATTCCTTTGCCCTCATCGATGGGCGAGCATTACATGCACTTGTATTAGAGAGTGTTCGCGCTCAACTTTCCCCTGAACTCCAGTCTATTGCGCGTGTTGTTTCTGCTCGCCTGCGTGGCCTTTCTGGCGTGAGTGATGAGCAACGACTTGATTTCGCGCTCATGCTGCTTAGAAGCATGCATTCAGGTACAACAACACAGATTGGCCTGGAACTCTGGCGAGTGGGACTCATTGCGGATGGGAGCGACACTTTTGTATCAAGACTCGATAACAACCTTGATTGTGTGTTGAGCTTATCGCGTCCAAACAAACTTGGCGCGACAACCCGCGAGCGTATTCAAAGCATAAGAGTGGATGCGCCAACAACAACTGCTCTCGTCCAGTTTTTTCGTAGACGCGCGATGAATGATGTGCGCGTGTGGTCTCATGAGCTAGCAGAAGAGCAAACGCTGACATTTGATCGTTGGATATTCCCCGAAACCGATCCCAGTGATATGCGCTCTGTCAGCATAATGCCTTTTGTGAAAGTTAACGGTGATGTGGAACCCTACTGCCATCTCAGGCAGCCAGATGGCGCAAAGGGCCTTTTGCTGGCACGCTATGGCGCGAAAGAAACTATCACTGTTCGCTGGAAAACTGAACCTGCGTTGCCAAAGGAATTGAGTCGCTGGCGAATTGGTATTGTACCCTTTAGTAGTGAAAATGGATTTGAAGAATGTATCGATGAGCGTAGTGTTGCCGGAAGCCGACGAACAGTCACGATCAAACTGGATATGGATTTTGATGAGCCGCCTGACTACGGAGTGTGTATCAGGATTTCCCCGCTCAGTGCAGATGGTAGTGAAATTATTAACCAGGAAACGCATGAAGCTTTTTGCGCTGACAGCCACGAATTTTTCCTGGTCAAAGTGATTGGTGATGTGACGTCCGAAGCACCGAGAAAAAGCTTACGAACTGTTCCAACGCTTGCCTTTGGGCGGCTCGAAGTTGCGGTCGAAATGCGCGAGACCGTCCTTGCCGAGACAGAGCCGGAATGGATCATTAAAGACCTTGAGTATTTCAGACTGCGATTGAACGATCGCCGCATAGTTAACATCGGTCTCAGTAGTTCTCTCTTAGCATTGGAGAGACAGGTTCTTGGTGAACCGAGGTCAGGTGGCTGTTTTACTCTGGATGTTGATGAGGTGCGACCCGTAAACAAACAAAGTTTTTCGGCCTATCCTCTGCTAGCGGGAAGTTCTGAGTCCTGGTCGGCATTCTGGCGCGCGCGGGAAGTGTTTTTCAAGCGGCTAAAGCAATCTGATGTACGCGCTGTCATCGAGGCCGTCGATTGGACTCCTGATCTTGCTGCCTCCGCGCTGCGCTATGCTCAGGTATATCGTGAACTTATAGATGACCTCGTATCGCATGGCGCTGATGTGTCAGTGCTGCGCGAGGCTCTCTCGATTGATTCATTGCTCATCAGGAATACGGGTAGTGAAGAACAGGTGGAGGAAGCAATTGTTATTTTGCCAACGCATCCGCTGCGAGTGGCATGGTTTGCAAGCTATACACAACTGCTACGTGAATGGGAGAAGCAATTGCTTGACTACCCGCTGCGTGAACGTAAACAGGGCATTGATCTGCAAGCATTGCGCTTACTAATACCGACAAATGTGCCTTCCTTCGCGTACCATACGGCAGCTTCTACATTGGCCTTTGCCTTTTTTCAGAATCTGCGTTTTTTTCATGGGATAGCTCTCCCAGCTGGTATCCCCGATCCCCATCGACGCTATGGAGATATTGCTGTAATTTTGGATACCGGTGTAGATCAAGCGGGTGTCGGTGATATTCAACCGGATCAATTGGCGGAACACCTCGCGAAATTTCACCAGTTGCATCCTTACGCCGAGACTCTTGTTACCACGCTTATCAATCCTGATCGAGGCGATTTCTTCGCGGAAGCTATAAAGAAAATGCTTTCCGTGAAAACTTCTGCCGATGAGCCAGAGCAAATGCAATCTCTACCCGCGTTTCAGATTATCTCCTATGCCGAAGATGGCCATAAAAGTACGTTTCAAGCATTAGATCAGGTACGCCAACAGCAAATCGATCAACGTTCTGGAAGAAACTCCGATCACTTCCTACCTGGATTGACAACCACCGCGCGCGCGATGAGTCTACTAGAGAAAACTGCGCCGCCAGAAGCGCATATTGCGGTAGTGACGGATTTCACCCGGCCCGCTATTGTTGCCTCCTCTCCATTATTGGATACAGCAACGAGCGATACCAGTAGCTTTTCGCTCTTTGGGCTGGTCAATCGCTTTATCTCACAATTCACTTCGGATAATGAGGAACTGCTCTGGCGACATCGCATTGTTACCGAAGGGGTAAGGAAACCAGAGCCGCATCCTGCTGGCCCCAGGTACAGTGAGACGCTGATGGAATTGCATACATCGTTGCTCAGTGCTGGCGGCTATTTGCTGGGTGGCCCTGCTGATACTCAACCTGTGCTAGAGGTGCGTCTCGAAGCCAAAAGGCGCGATTTACTGGAGCGTCTGCATGTAAATACGAATTGGGTCATTACCCTGGATCGTTTCTTCACACTTGACTATTATGACTCTCCTAATCAGCCGGGCCTTGATGAGGTTGCTCGTAAGTATGTCCTTGATTACTCGCCCGAATTTACGGAGGGACTGGGCCATCGTATGATGGTCACAACAGCATGGCATGAGGAGATTGGTTCCTTACTCAGCCAGGCGATGGTTGATCTCGGTTTTTCGAACATTGATCAGAGTGTAAGTCATTTGCTCCATCACTTGAAAACAATCTCTGGGCGGCTTGCGTTAGATGCGCTCGAATCACCAACCAGCGCGGCGGCGGCAGTGGGATTAGGCGTCGTCACTGCATGGCTGCAAAAAAATAAAAAGCTACGGCAAGCTGTCCTTGTGCCAGTAGATATTTATCCCCGCCTCTTCTCACAGGAGGGTTCCGGCAGACCATTACGCGGAGAGCGACGCTGTGATCTTATGCTTGTTTCACTGAAACGCAACATCGTCGATGCGACCTTTATCGAGGTAAAGTGGCGTAGAGGACGTGTGCCGCTTGAGGAGTTAGCGCAAAATATGGTCCTGCAAATGGAGGGATCAGCCCAGGCGATGAAGAATCGCTTCTTTAACGAAAAGCGTATAGATGGCGCGTTGCAACGTTCCTATCTGGCAAATGTGCTTCGCTTTTACTTTGAGCGTTCTCGCCGCTACAACTTATTTGATCCCGATGCTGAGAATTCTTTCCTGGAGCATCTTACAAGGTTAGAAAAAACGGGTCTGGACTTCAGACCGAACTATGAGGGATATATTGTCAGTCTGGATAGTGAACCAAGGAAGCCATTATTGCTTGGAGACGCGAAGGTCGTTGTGCTTACGGCCACAAATTTTGAAAATGATACTGAACTTGTTCCTGCTCTATCGCGCTTTGTAAGTGCGCAAAATTGGACAGACATCGCTGCTTTTGGGAAACAACAACAAAATCCAGATACAACGCTATCGACTCTATCTGAGTTGGAAGCTACAGAAGATAGATCAGATACGAAACCTCTTCAGCATGATGACTCTTCTGTGATTCCCAGTATTGAATCTATAGATGCTCAAAATCAGATCGATACTACTGAGATCGTTATCCCACTGGGCGAGGCTTTGGGGGAACAGGTAGATTGGAATCCTGGCGTGAAAGGCAGTCCGCATCTTTTCATTCTGGGCATCCCTGGACAGGGAAAATCATGGACAATCACACGTATATTATCTGAACTTGAGAGGCAGGATGTCCCTGCCCTTGTCCTGGATTTTCATGGACAGTTTGCCGAGTCCCAGGGCGCTTTTATAAAGGACGCTTCGCCTAATGTGCTGGACGCAGCCAGGGGGCTTCCGTTTTCACCTTTTGAATGCACAAGAGAAAATGGGCAAGGAGGATGGATAGCGAATGCATTGGCGGTAGCAGAGATTTTTGCATATGTAGCCGGGCTAGGTGAGATGCAGAAAGACATTGTCTACACGTCGGTTCGAGATGCATATAAAGCGCGAGGCTTTGATGATGATAGCGATGACGATATTACCCATATGTTAGAATATCCAACACTCAAAGATGTATTGAAGCGCATTGAGCAGAATGAGCAAGCACGTCATGTTGCTAATGTTGCTGCTCGTTGCCGTCCACTTCTTGAAATGGATCTCTTCCGTCCAACAGAACAATCAGCAGACCTGCTATCCCTTGTGCGCAGCGGGTTAGTTATTGATTTACACAATTTATTCGCGGAAACACTACAAATGGCTACCGGAGCCTTTGTATTACGGAAACTCTACAAAGATATGTTCCGTTGGGGATATGCGAAACAACTGCGATTAGCCATTGTACTCGATGAGGCGCATCGCCTGGCTAAAGATATCACACTACCTAAATTGATGAAAGAGGGACGCAAATTCGGCATTTCAGTAGTTGTTGCCAGCCAGGGAATAGGAGATTTTCACTCGGATGTACTGAGTAATGCAGGAACCAAAATCATCTTCCGCATGAATTATCCTGAGTCACGTAAGGTATCAGGCTTCATTCGTGGACGGCAAGGGCAAGACCTCTCTGAGCGTATCGAACAACTCTCTGTGGGTTCTGCTTATATTCAAACGCCCGAAATGTTGTATGGTTCTGAAGTGAAAATGTACCCCCTTAAGGTATGAAGGAAGAGGAAACGGGTTCAAGACTACGACTTGTCATATCTTCAACCCTTGTGCTGGCTACCTGGTACATCCGTTCGGAAATAGGCAGTTTGATGGGTAATGGACATTAACACACCTAGCTTCGGGAGCAGCTTCCTAGGTCAGGTCTCTTAAGAGGAGAGGCTCGGATAGCTCCGGCCTCTCAAAGGTAACCTACTTTGTTTGGGACGCTACGAAATGAGCCTGGTCAGTTGCGGGGATGATGGCGCGATCCAGGTGTGGGATCTGGAGAGCGGCGAGCTTCGGCGGACACTGCGGCGTGACCGGCCTTACGAGCGCCTCGATATCAGCGAGGTGCAGGGCTTGACAGACGCACAGCGAGCCACGCTCCGAGCGTTGGGAGCGATTGAAGATGGCACAGTTGCTCGACTTTGAGAGCAGAGACCATGCCAAACCAGTACCCGGTTTGGCATGGTCTCTCGGAGGCGTTCTGCAATTTGCAAAAACGTGTGGCGCGCCCGGCCTCATTCGTGACCGCTTGGCGCGTCACGTTTGGTCACATTACATATGTTCCGCTTGTCCAGGATTCTTCAACAGGAGAAAGGCTACCAGAGCCATCACTAACGAGAGAGCCACACCGATAGCGAAGGTGATCTGTGGCGTGATCCAGAGGCCAACGAGCGCCTGAGCCAGCGGGCCGAGCATGATGGCAAGCGAGATGGCTGACCCACGCATGCCCATGACTTGGCCACGATTTTCGTCGGTCGTGGCAGCCAGGTAGATGCTGCCCATGGCTGGCTCGACGAAAGCACTGCCCAGTCCTGCTAGAGCCGCACCGGCTAGCAAAAGTGGATAGAGGGGAGCTGCTAACATGAGCACGAACAAGGCACTGAAGAGCAGACTGCCGATGACGATGAGCGGCTTTTTCGGCAGGGTCTCTGAGAGCCGTCCCAGCACGAGCGGGAAGATGGCCAGAGCCATGCCATAGACACTGAACAACATGCCATATTGTGCTGCGCTGTAATGAAGCACCTTCGCAAAGAAGAAGGGAAGCTGCGGAAACACGAATGGGAAGGTGAAGATCATCCCGAAATCGATAATGAGGAACGGAGCCATGAGCCAGATCAGGCGAGCCATGCGCCATTCCTTCGGCTTTTGAGTTTTTGCCCCGCGCTTGGCTTGGTGTGGTCTCGCCTCGACCCGCACGTGTGCTGGCAGGGTTTCTGGCACCATGAAGATTGCCAGCAGAGAAGCCGCCAGAGCGATACCAGCCGAGAGCAGAAAGGGACTACTCAAGCCCAGGGTTTGAGCGAGAAAGCCTCCAATGCCTGGACCCAGTGCGAAACCAACGGCCTGTGCCGTCGTGAGAAAACCGATCCAGCGCCCTTGTTTCGAAAGCGGGATCGTATCGCCCACCATCGACATCGCGACAGGTATCAAGCCAGAATCAAGCCAGAAAGCAACATGCCCTCAACAAAGCGGATGGGAATGAACAGCAGCGGCACATTGACGAACGCCAGCAGCAGGTTGGTGACGATAAAACCGGCCAGAGAGATGAAGAGGATGGGTTTGCGACCAATGCGGCCAGACCAGGTTCCCATTGGCGTGCTGAAGAGGAACATCCCCAGACCAAAGGCCCCTTCCATCAACGCCAGCGTCTCAGGTCCCAGCCCCAGAGCTTGCAAGCGCTGCGGGAAGACGGGAAGGATCACGGCAAATCCGGTCATCATCAGGGTGACGCAGCCGATCAGGAACGCCAGAGCGGCGGTGATAGATCGCGATTGTTGAGCAGGGGAAGCCGCAATGGGTCTTGCTCTCACTACATCCTGCAGAGGGACGGTGACGGTTTCCTGTTCGAGGACCGCTGTCTTCATCTGTCTTATCCTTTCCTTATGGAGAAGTGAGTGACAACACCCTTGCGCGCATATCCTCTCCCGTTTTTGACGCGGGTTGTGCTCTTTCCTTCTCTCGTATTTGACTTGCAATTTGCAAGTAACCTCTCTATATCTCTTCTTCCTGACCTTCCCAAAATCGGAAATCATCAGAAGGGCGAGCCAAATGGCGCGCCACTCCAATGCTCCGATGGGCGCCTGTGGTCCTGCAACCTGGAGGAGCGCGCCGCTTGGGTCGTTCTGGAGGTGTGTCAATCACACGATTCC
>WNFI01706632.1_pt1 | contig 13470 bp, 16 predicted proteins | sample 5400471 | NCBI WGS metagenome assembly WNFI01 (sample SAMN13153348, study PRJNA577476) | soil metagenome | isolation source: 100 cm saprolite on Douglas fir-dominated hillslope | place: USA:California | collected 2013-09-17 | reverse complement strand
AGCCAGTTCAATTCCGTTAAAATCAGCAACACCGGCGGCATCATCGGTTCGTTCAGCCAGGACCGGCTCTCTGGCATCTACGGCGAGCTCGGCCGCAAACCGGTGATGGTCCCGATCGACATGGATTTTCCCGGCCGGGCCAATCGCAAGTCCCTCCATTTCGAGGTCGTGCGCCATGAGCAGGTGCTGCCGCTCATTGCCGCGACCGGGCTCACACAGGCGATCATGGGCTCCAACGAATCCGGTTTCGCGCGCGGGTTCAAGGTGACGACCACCGTGGATTTCCCCGGCTCGGCACCCGTCGAAGTGAGCCAGATTTATCCCGGGCCGCAAGGCTTCAACCAGGGGATCGGCGACCTCGTGGGTAATCTCTCGCTCTGGCTTTTCAATCCCTACGAGCGCATTTTCCCGTCGCATATCCGCTTCAGCGTCGAGGATACCCCGGAAAACCCTTCGGGCAACATCGAGCAAATGCTCGTCTCGCACACCGAGGCCGCGCCGGGCGAGCATGTGAGCCTCACGGTCGGCTGGCGTCCCTTCCAGGGCGACCCGGCAAGCGAGCTGGTCGGCCTCGACATCCCGCGCGAATGGGCGGGCAAGGAACTCGAGGTCATCCTGACCACCGGCCCCGCCCTCGACGAGCTGACCGGCCGCTCACGCACCGTGGCGGTCGCGCAACTGCGCAGTTTTGAGGAATACATCTCCGCCCTGCGTGATTTCCGCCCGAGCGACGGACTCTTCCTGGCGGTGGTCGAGAAGACCCGGCAGATGACCGACCAGCTGACGCTGACGCCCGAGATGCCCGGCTCGCTGGAGCGCATCGCCCGCAGCGCGGACGAGGCCCGGTTCCAGCGCCGCGACTCCCTCGCTCCGCTCTGGGAAAAGCAAATCCTGCCCGGCCGGCTGTTCAACATCCTGGTGCGCCGGCCGCTGAAGATCACCGACTGATTTTACCACTGCGATTCAACGACACGACGCAATGCCACTCCCTTCCTTGCCTCCTGCCCGGCTTTTTTCCGTCTTCGTGTTCGCTGTGTCCGTGGTGGTGAACCTCGGCGCCGACCCGCTCACGCGGCAGCTCGAGGTTGATTTCGGCCGCGACGTCGCCAGCCGCAACCTCAAGGGCCTCGCGACCCGTTCCGACGGCCGTGTGCTGCCCGGTCCCGTCTTCACCGACCTCGCGGGCCCGCGGCTCGGCGACATCCTCTGGCAGTTGAAGCCCGCCGGCCCCAACCGCTTCCTCGTCGGCACCGGCCCCGAGGGCAAGGTGCAGGAAGTCACCTTTAACCCCAAGGACAACACCTACACCGTCCGCGAAGTGGCGGACGTGGCCGAGACCCAGGCCATCGCGGTGCAGCCCCTGGCTGACGGCAGTCTGCTCATCGGCACCTCGCCCACCGCAGCCATTTATCTCGTGAAGGACGGCAAGACCCTCGCGCGCGTGCCGCTGCCCGCCGACTCGGTGTTCGATTTTTTGCCGCTGCCTGACGGCGGCATGCTGGCCGCGACCGGCAACCCCGGGAAAATCTACCGGCTCGACCTCAGGAAGCTCGCCACCGCCGGCGTCATCGAGGGCAAGATCGGCGACGACAAAGTGCTCGTCGACAAGGGCGTCACCCTCTTTGGCGAGGTCCGCGACCGCAATGTCCGCAAGCTCGCCCGCCTCACGGACGGCCGGATCATCGCCGGCTCGTCGCCGAAGGGCAACGTCTACGGCTTTGCCGCGGCCGGCGGCGCGCCGCTCATCCTGCAGGAAAATCTCGCCGCCGAGGTCGTGGACCTGCTGCCGATGGAGGACGGCAGCTTCTACGCCGGCCTGGTCTTCACCACCAGCGACACGGTCCGCGTCGGCCGGATTCCCGACCCCAAGGACGACAGCAAGGACAAGGAGAAGGAACCGTCGAAGCCCGGCTTCATCGGCCGCACCAGCGTGGTGCGTTTCCCCGCCGACGGATTTCCCGAAAGCGTCTTCACCAAGCTCAACATCGCGCTCTACCGCCTCGCCCGGCACGACGGCTGGCTGCTGCTGACCGCCGGCGAAATGGGCGACACCTTCGGCTACGACCCGGTGGCGCGGCGCTCGCTGACCTTTGCCGGCAGCGCCTCAGCGCAGGTCAACGACCTCGCCGCGCTCGGCGACGGCCGCTACCTGCTGCTGCGCAACAACGCGCCCGGCCTCGCCCTGATGTCCTTCGTCCCCGCCCCGGTGCGCGAGCTGGAGACCAGGCGGCTCGACCTCAACCAGCCCGGCGAGCTCGGCGGTTTCCGTTTCGCCCGGCTGCGCGGCGTGGACCTGCCCGCGCTCAAAGTCGGGGTGCGCACCAACTACGGCAGCGACGAGCTGGAGGGCTGGACACCCTGGACCGAGATGAAGGTGCGCGACGGCGCGTTCTACGCGGACGGGCTGAAGGGCCGCTACGTCAAATTCCGCCTGCAGGTCACCGGCGCCACGGCCGATTTCCAAATCGACAAGGCCACGCTCTACCATCTGCCGCAAAACCGGCGCCCGCTGCTGGCGAACTTCCGGATCCTCTCGCCCAACCTCGGGCTGATTCCCGCGGCCGAGCAGCCGCCCAGCGCCAACGTCACGCTCAACCAGCTGCTCTTCCCCAATCAACACGACCTGGGTGACGACGCCACCGACAAGCACAAGGGCTCCCTCCTGAACAGCCAGGTCATCGCCCAGCCCGGCACGCAGTTGGTTTATTGGGCCATCAATGATCCCGACGGCGACACCCTCGCCTACACCTTTTCCATCCGGGCGGAAAAATCCGACACCTGGACCGACCTCGCGGTCAACTCCCCCGACAGCTACGTGCAATTCGAGACCGGCGGCCTGCCCGAGGGGCTCTACCTGACGCGCCTGACGGCCAGCGAGCAGTCGCCCCGGCCCGCCGCCCAGCGCCTCACCTACACTTTTGAGACCGACAACCTGCTGGTCGACCGCACGCCGCCGGTCATCGGTGCCACCTCCGTGTCGCGCAGCAACGGCCTGGTCCTGATCTCCGTGGAGGGCCGCGACGCCCTTTCGCTGCTCGACGGCGCGGAATTTGTGCTCAACAACGGCACGCACGAGATCGTGACGCACCCGGCCGACGGCATCCTCGACGGCCGTGAAGAGCGGTTCACGCTGGAGATTCCCGAGGCCCGGGCCGCGGGCGCCACCTCCGTTGAGATCCTGCTCTACGATGCCGCCGGCAACAGCTCGTCCACGCGGTTGCCGTTGAAGTAGAGCACACGAAGCAGCGAAGGAGCTAAGATAGTTTTGGGTTAAAGAGCCGGCGAATGCCGTCTTTGATGAGAGGGACGTTGAGGTTTACCAATAGCCCCAACTCCAGCTTGGAGAGCTTGAGATAGGTGATCACTGGGCCTGGTGCACTGGAAGCAAGGACTCCACGGCTTTGAGTTCGATGAGCAATTTGTCTTCAACTATGAAGTCAGCCCTGAATCCGACATCCAATTGCCGCGACCGGTAGCTCAGTGGTAGTGCCACTTCCCGGACATGCTTGATCCGCCGGTGTTGAAGTTCCTGCTCAAGGCAAGCGCTGTAAGCACTTTCAAGCAGTCCCGGGCCGAGTTCCGTGTGAAGGTGGAACAAGGCATCGACTGTATTGCGAGCCACTTCTTCCACGTCTGCAGATATGTTCAGTTTTCTATTCATGTGGTTGCGGCCCGCAACCATAAGAAAGCAAAACCGGCAGCGAGTGTCACGCCTTCGCTGCTTTGCTGCTTCGTGTTCTCTCCTCCTACGCCCGCGGGTGCGCCTTGGCGTAGATTTCCTTCAACCGGGCGACGCTGGTGTGGGTGTAGATCTGCGTCGTGGTCAGGTTGGCGTGGCCCAGCAGTTCCTGCACGGTGCGCAGGTCGGCGCCGGAGTTGAGCAGGTGCGTGGCGCAGGAATGCCGCAGCTTGTGCGGCGAAAGGTCCATCGGCAGGTCGGCGAGCGCCAGGTAGCGCTTCACCAGCAATTGCACGGCGCGCACCGGCATCCGTTTGTGCCGGGCGGTGATGACCACCGGCGCGCCCCCCCCCGCATCGGGCGCGAATTCGTCGCGAAATTTTTTCATGACCGCCATGGCCACGGCGCCGAGCGGGCACACGCGCTCTTTCCGGCCCTTGCCGAGCACGCGGGCGCTGCCGGCACTGAAGTCGATGGCGCTGTAATTCAGCGCCACCAGTTCGCTCACGCGCAGCCCGCCGCCGTAAAGCAGCTCGAGCACCAGCCGGTCACGGCTGGCGGTGAAGGCATCGAGCGATTCGTTGGCCAGCAGTTTTTTCGGGCCGTTGAGCAGCAGGGTCATCTGCGCCTCGGTCAGAAACTTGGGCAGGCTCTTCTGCAGCTTGGGCAGCGGCACGCCGGCGAAGGGGTTGTGCCTCACCCGGCCGTGCTGCATCCAGAAGCGAAAGAAAGTCCGCAGGCCGGATACGTGGTTATGCAGCGTCCGGCGGTCAAAGCGTCTTTGCGCCTCGATGATGAAGTCGCGCGCATCCCGCGACGCGAGCCCGGCGATGGTGCGCCAGTCGCGCCTGGCCTGCACCATCCAGCCATAAAAATCCTCGAAGGCCTGCCGGTAATTGCGGACCGTGTAGGCGGAGTAGCGCCGCTCCTTCGCGAGATAATCGGTGAACGGCTGGAGCCACTCCGCCGCCACCTTGGGCGGCACGACCGGCTCAGGCGTGTTGTTGGCCGTTGGTTTCATGATAGGGGCCGTTGCCCTCAACGGCCCAAGTTCAAGGGCGGTTAGAGGCAACCGCCCCTACCTTTGCTTCGACATCGCGCATCACCCGATCGGTTTCCTTCCGCAGGGCGCCCTCGGGATCCAGGCCCTGGGCGCGGGCCGCGGCGGTGAGCTCGAACAGCCTCCGGCCCAGCGTCGCCTCGTCGAGCTGACGGCCAAGCGCCTGCACCTGCGCGGCATCGACGGCGCCCGCGGCGGACAATTTTTTCTTCTCAATCTGTTTCCATACCTCCTCGGCGAACATCAACGCCGGCAGCCGCGGCGGCAGCTGCTTGAACACCGTCGATTCAGTCTTGCCGGCGGCGGCCTTCTCCCCGGCCTTCACTTTCTCCCAGACCTCGATGACCTGCGCCGGGGTGTCGGCCGAGCCGGTGCCGAAGACATGCGGATGGCGGCGGATGAGTTTCTCGTTGATCTCGCGGGCCACGTCGTCGAAGTCGAAATCGCCGCGTTCCCCCGCCAGCTGCGCGTGAAAGATCACCTGGATGAGCACGTCGCCCAGTTCCTCGCGCATGTGCGGCAGGTCGTTCCGGTCGATGGTGTCGAGCAGCTCGCTGCATTCGTCGATCAGGCAGCGGGCCAGCGACTGGTGCGTCTGCGCGCGATCCCACGGGCAGCCGTCGGGGGCGCGGAGGCGGGCCATGGTGCGGCGCAGGTCTTCGATGGCGGACATGGGCAAAACATCAGACAGGATTGACCGGATTAACAAGAAACTTGTGGTTGAACTGCCCCCGGCTTGGGCAATCCTGTTCCCCGGCATCGCCACATGGACAAGCTCACTGAAATCATGGCTGACAAGCGCCGGGAAATCGCCCCGCTGGTGCGCCCCGTCTTCCCGGAGGAGCTGGCCGAGCTGCACCGGTCCCTGCCCCCGCTGCCCTCCTTCCTGCAGGCGCTCAAGCGCCCCGCCGGCCAGCTGGCGGTCATCGCCGAGATCAAGCGCCGCTCCCCCTCGGCAGGCGTCATCAAGGAAAACGCCTCCGCGCTCGAGCAGGCGAGCCGCTACCGCGCCGCCGGGGCCCGCGCCCTCTCGATCCTGACCGACGGGAAATATTTCGGCGGCAAGCTCGCAGACCTGACGGAAGTCACCGCGCATTTCGCCAAAAACCAGCCGGCCCTGCCCTGCCTGCGCAAGGATTTCATGGTGCACCCGATCCAGGTGCGCCAGGCCCGCGAGGCCGGCGCCAGTGCCATCCTCATCATTGTGCGGGCGCTGACCGACGGGGAGATCGAGGCGCTCCACCACGCCGCGACGGCCGCCGGCCTGGACGCCCTGTTTGAAATCCACGACCACGCGGAGCTGAAGCGCGCGGTGCACCACCAGGCGAAGATCATCGGCGTCAACAACCGCGACCTGGCCACCTTCACCACCGACCTCGCGCTCAGCGAGCGGCTCATCCCGCACTTTCCCAAAAACGTCGTGGCGGTCAGCGAAAGCGGCATCAACACCGCGGCCGACGCCGCGCGGGCCCGGGCCGCCGGCGCGCACGCCGTGCTCGTGGGCGAGGCCTTGATGAAGGCCGCTGATCCCGCCACTCTGATCGCGGAGTTCCAACGCCATGTTTGAGCATCGCAAGGACCAGTTGCTGCCTCCGCGGGAATTTGTCCTCCGGCTGGGCTGGAGCGTCGCCGCGGGGGCGGTGCTGATTCTGTTTTCGCTGAGCATCGGGATGATCGGCTATCACTCGCTCGAGAACCTGGCGTGGATCGACGCCTTTCTCGAGGCCGCGATGATCATGTCGGGCATGGGACCGGTCGCGACCATGCACTCCTCGGCCGCCAAGCTGTTCTCCGGTTGCTATGCGATTTACTGCGGCATCACCCTCATCGCCACCACTGGCGTCATCCTCGCACCGGTGATCCACCGCTCCTTGCACAAGTTCCACCTGGAATGGGACGGGGATAAATAGGCGCATGCCGCTGACGCCGAAAACCACCCGGGAGCTGCTCGCCCGGCTCGGGCACGAGCCCAAGCGGTTCCTCGGGCAGAATTTCCTCGTCGACGGCAACATCGTCCGCAAATCCCTCGAACTGGCCGGCATCGCGCCGGGCGACACCGTGGTCGAGATCGGCCCGGGGCTCGGCACCCTGACCTCCGCCCTGCTCGATGCCGGCGCCGAGATCTGGGCCGTCGAGAAGGACCGCAACCTGCACGCCCATCTCGCCGAAACCCTGGCGAAGGAGCAGCCGCGACTCCACCTGCTCGAGGGCGACGCAGTCGAGCACCCGCTGGCGGGCCTGCCCGCGAATCGCGCCGGCGCTTTCAAGATCGTGGCCAACCTGCCTTACGCCATCGCCACGCCCTGGCTCGACGGCGTGCTCTCGGGCCCGCTGCCGGAGCGCATGGTGCTGATGCTGCAGCAGGAGGCGGCGCAGCGCTACACCGCCTCGCCGGGTTCCAAGACCTTCGGCGCGATATCCATTTTCCTGCAGGCGGTCTATGCGGTCGCACCAGGCCACAAGGTGGATGCGTCGTGTTTTTATCCGCAGCCCGACATCGAGTCCTACCTGCTGCACCTCTCCCGCCAGCCCGCGCCGTTCGTCTTCCCCACGGCGACCAAGGCCGTCATCCGGGCGTGCTTTCAGCAACGGCGGAAGCAGATCGGCGGTCTTCTCCGCGGCAAGCTGCACCGGCTTGAAAATCACCGCCCGGCCAATAGCCTCCTCCCATGTTCCGCCTGATTCTGCTCCTCGCCGCCGGCGCCTCCCTGGCTCTCGGCCAGAACGCGGGCCTCGCCGGGAAAATGGAGGGCGATATCTACGTCTCCCCCACGGGCGAATTCCGGATCCCGGCGCCCGTGCTGGTGGAACTCGGCGGCGTCATCACCGACACGGATAATGTCGTCACCTTCAGCGACAGCTACAACACCCACATCAGCATCGCGTGCTTCACGATGGACGCCTCGCAAAAGTGGGAGCTCGACACCCGCGGGCGACGCGACTACCTGCTGTATTTCTTCAACGACGTGGTGCTGCCGGATTTCCAGAACCGTTTTCCCGGCTCCAGCATCGAGAGTGCGCGGTTCCTGCCTGAGTTGCTGGACGGCGCATTGATCACCTATGCGCTGCTACCAGGCGGTTCGTTTTTCGAGGGTAAAAACAGCGTGCTTGGCGCCCCGCCGGAACATCCCGTCACCGCCAAGCGCGGGACGCTACTCTTTGTCCGCAACCGGCACATCTACATCGTCACCACCGAGCTGGCCGAGCGCGCCACACAGCGCCGCACCTACCAGCAGACGCCGGAAAAGGAGAACGCCCTGCTGAGCATCCGGCTCACCGAGCTGGCCGGCCGGTTTATCTTTGCCCCGCCCACGCCCCCCGGTCCGTAGCCGGCGCTTGCCTGTCCCGCCCGAACTTCCGAATCTGCCTGATGCCCCTCGACCTGAACAAACACGACCTGATGGCCCGGATCATCGCGAAACTCTCCGCCGACCTGGAGCAGTTGACCTCGGCCGCGCTCGCCACCCACGCCGAGGCGACCGACGAGGAGAACAAGGCCGAGGACAAATACGACACCCGCGGGCTCGAGGCCTCCTATCTCGCCCACGGGCAGTCCAAGGCCGCCGAGGAGGCCGCGCAGGCCGTCGCGCAGTTCCAGAAGCTGCCCATCCGCGATTTCCCGGCGGACGAACCCATCAGCCTTGGCGCGCTGGTCGTGCTCGAGGGTCAGGGCCACAGTTACTATTTCATCGGCCCGCGGGCTGGCGGCACCGAGGTCGGGGTCGACGGCCGCACCGTGATGGTCATCACCCCGCAATCGCCCCTCGGCCGCCAGTTGATGGGCCGGAAGCAGGGCCACGCGCTCCAGCTCGACCAGGGCAACAGGCTCAGCGAATTCCGCGTGACCTCGGTGGTATGAAAAATTTAACACCAAGGAGCAAAGCAGCCAAGGATAACGACCGATTGGCAGTTTGCACTTTGCTGCTTGGCTTCTTTGTGTTCTCTCTCGTCTGATATTTTCTGACCTTTGACCTCTGTATTCTGTCCTCCGTTCCCATGCCCACCATCTACGAAACCCTCCGCGCCGACATCGTCACCGCCCTGAAGGCCCGCGACAGCGCCACGGCCACGGCGCTCCGCACCATGGACGCGGCCATCCAGCGCGCCGCGCTCGACGCCAACAAGCCCATCGACGAGGCGCTCGCGCTCGCGACCTTGCGCAAGGCCGTCAAGAACCTCACCGACGCCCGCACCGAGTTTGAGAAGGGCGGCCGGGCCGACCTCGTCGCGGCCAACTCCGCCGAGATCGCCATTTTGGAAAAATACCTGCCCAAGGGTCTCGAACCGGCCAGGCTCGAGGCGCTCATCGCCGAGGTCATCGCCGCCACCGGCGCCGCCTCGAAGAAGGAGATGGGCAAGGTCATCGGCGCGCTCAAGCAGCGCCCGGAGGCCGGGCTGATCGACTTCGGCGCCGCCAGCAAGCTCATCCAGGCCAGGCTGCCCTAGGCCTTCAGCCGCGTGCGCAGCTCATAGGCGCCGTCCAGCCGCTTGCTCAGGTCGATCGGGTCGCCGATCGCCACCGTGCCGGCCTCCACCTGGTAGGCCCAGACCTCGAAATACGACAGCGTGACCGGGCCGAACGTCGTCCCGAAGGCGCAGTCCACGGCGTCGCGGCCGTGGCTGATCTTCACCCGGCCGATGCGGGGCGTGTTGTAGCGGGCGTCCACCGGCCACCAGCGGTCGCCGAGGTAAACCTCCGCATAGGCGTGAAAATCCATCGCCGTGCCCGGGTCGATGTAGGCGATATCCGGCAGGTGGCCGGTGGCGTAGCGGGTCGGCATGTTCAGCGCGCGGCACAGCGCGATCGTCAGGTGGGCAAAGTCGCGGCAGACCCCGTGGCGCCGTTGGAAAATATCCCATGCCGACAGCTCGGGATGGCCCGAGCCGAAGCGATACTCGATCTCGCGATGAATCCAGTCCGAGACCGCCTTCACGCGCGGCCAGCCTGCCGCATGGCGGCCGAAGGTCTGCCAGGCAAACGTGCCGAGCTTGTCGGATTCACAATAGCGGCTCGGCAGGACGTAGCGCAGCAACTCCGGCTGGAGCCGGTCGGGCGTCACGGCGGCGGCGGCTTCGACGCCGTCGAGATCGTAGGCCAGCGGCAGCCCGATGAGCGCGTCGTGCCGGATCTCCGTCCGTCCCGCGGGCAGCAGCAGCCGTAACAGCCGGCTGCCATGGCTGGTCGTGATCGGCTGGGACGGAAGCCCGGCGCCGACCCGGAGCTCCTCGGCCTGCATCACCTGGCCCAGCTCGATGTGCGGTTGCACATCGAGCAACATCGGGGTCAGCGCCGCGGTCTCATAGACCAGCCTGCAACCCACGCGCACGGTCAGCGGCTCATTCGTCATGGAGGCCATGCTCCGGCAGTAGCGCCATGCGTGCCAAGCGCCGGTCTCCCGCCGGTGTTTTGGAGGTTGCCGCCGGCGATTGATGATTCACGGTGCGCCATGCCCTTGATTGACCACCTTTTTTCCGTCGGAGCAATCCGCAAGGCGATCTGGAAACTGTGGTATCCCTTTCTCACCCGGCGGCTGCACGGCGAGGAGGTCCTGTTCCTCAACTATGCCTTCGAGACCGAACCCCCGATGGGCCTGCCACTTTCACCAGCCGATGAACCCAACCGCGCCTGCATCCAGCTCTACCATCATGTCGCGACCCAGACCGGGCTGCGCGGAAAAAATGTCCTTGAGGTCAGCTGCGGCCATGGCGGCGGCGCCTCCTATCTCACGCGCACCCTCCGGCCGCTGACCTACACCGGCCTTGACCTGAATCCCACGGGCATCCGTTTCTGTTCGCACCGCCACCAGGTGGAAGGACTGCATTTTGTCCAGGGCGACGCGGAAAATCTGGCCTTCGAGGACAACGCCTTCGACGCCGTCCTCAATGTCGAGGCCTCTCACTGTTACCCGGATTTCCCGCGCTTTTTAACCGAGGTTGCCCGCGTCCTGAAGCCCGGCGGGCATTTTCTCTACGCCGATTTTCGCTTCAGCGAGAGCCTCGCCGAATGGGAACAGGCGCTCGCGGCGGCTCCATTGACCCTGCTGCACTCGCGCGTCATCAACGCCGAGGTGCTCCGCGGCATGGATAAGAATTCCTCGCGCTCGCAGGACCTGCTTGTCCGCCACCTGCCCGGGTTCCTGCACTCGCTCGGCCGGGACTTCGCGGGCGTCCGGGGCTCGCGCATCCACACCGCCCTGCAGCGCGACGAACTCTCCTACCGGTCCTATTGCTTCGTGAAGAACTGAAGGGCTTTTCTTTCGATCCGGCCCTCAGTACCGGGGGAGAGGGATTGCTCTTTGGTTCTCAGTCCTTTTGAGTTGTTCTCTGTCCGGTTATTTCTGGCCCCTGTCTTCGGTCCTCCGTATTCCGTTCTCCTCTTTCCCCATGTCCTCGAACCCCCACGCGCACTTTGACGAGACCATCCTGGACATGATTGACCACAGCCCGGTCGGCACCGTGCCCGTCACCCCCGCCTACCAGGATGCCCTCAACCGGCTTTATGCCGCGCATCAGGTCTACACCAGTGCCGACTACAAGGGCGGCCATGTCACCGCCCGCTCGCTTGCCTCGGCCCCGCATTTCCACGCCAGCAATCTCGACGCCCTCGTCGCCGGGCAGATCGCCCCCGAGGCCCTCGAGCCCAACGCCAGCATCTTCGACCGCTACGTGCAGGCCCTGGCGCTCGACCTGCGCAAGAAAGCGGAGGGCTTCAAGGCGATGGTGGCCGGCCGCGTGGCGCATCATCGCGCCAAGCACGGCGTCGTGACCGCCCGCGATCCCATCCACACGCTTTTCCTCGTTCCCGGCACCGGCCCGCATCACGGTCTGCCCGGCAATTACCTGCACGGTTCCGCCTTCCAACTCACCGCCGACGCGGCCAGCCCCTGGGCGGTGCATTTGCACGACAGCGACGATGGCGCGGCTCTGTTCGATGCCCCCGACATGGCCGGGGCGCTCGCCAAGCTGCAGGAGTTGCTCGAGTCCGCCCCGTTCAACATGAACGAGCTCGAGGCCCTCGGCTTCCGGCTCAATTAACCGGCCGGCGGCTCACGGCCGCTGTGCGTCCGAATTTTGATCCGGTGGTTCACGCAAAATCAGACCTCGACCACGTCCAGGCCATCGAGCTCGCCGTCATCCGATATCCGCACCGTCACGGTCATGGGCCGGCAGCAGACCTCGCAATCCACCACAAACTCCGCGCTGCCCTCGCCCGCATCGAGGGTGAGGGAAAAGGTCTCGCCGCAATGCGGGCATTCGATGGCAATCGAATCGTTCAATGCTCCCCCTGGGACGGTTTGGGCGGCAGTTTGACAAGGGTGAAGGTGCGCGCGGGAATGACCGGCAGCGCCGGCCGGAAATTTTCCTGGAAAGTGATATCGGCAGCGAAGGCCGCGGTGGCCGCCAGGGCGACAAGGGCCACGAGACCGGGGGCAAATTTGGGGTAATGCATGTTGGGAACATGGTAGTCTTGGCCCATCCCCGCCCCGCGTCAAATTGCAATCCGCCCGGGCCGGGGCGTCCGCAATCAAACGAGGGTCATGACCGATTATCACTTGCCTTGCCCCGACTCGTCGCCAGCCTGCGGCATCTACTAACCTCGTTTTCTCCCACCGGGAGAAGGGCCAATGGGGAAAGAAATCAAATGCTCCAAGTGCGGTCATTTGCTCGCGACACTGTTCAGCGAGCCCGGTGAGCGTGGACGGCTTGAATTGAACAAGGTGCGGGCGTTCGTGGAGAAAAACGCCCTCGGCGAGGACCTCGGCTGGGCCATCTGCTCCAAATGCCGGACCCGCACGCGGGTTGACGCCGCCTTTCTGCCCTGAGCAATATCCACGCGGGCCGCAGCCCGGGCCGCGGAAGCACGGGAGCGCAAAAAAAGGCGCCCTGACGGGTGCCTTTGGATATTCTCTGGAATCCAACCGGGGCCTCAGCGGTGCCCGTGGAAGCCGCCATGATATCCACCGTGGTATCCGCCATGGCCGCCGAAGACCCAACCCAGGCCGATGCCGAGAGAAACGGGGGCCCAGAAATCCCATGCGGGATCATAATACCGCACATAGCGGGGACTGCTGTAATAAACCGGCTCACGCTCGACATAGACCACCCGGGGCGGCGGCGGGGCACTGACCACCGTCATGTTTTCGACGACAGGGGCGGTCGCACTGGCACCCCCGGCCGAGGACAAAAGCTTGTAGGCGTAGGTCTGCGAGGTGCCGTCGGAATATTGGTAAGACACCACGATCCGGTCCTCGCTCTGCTCAATCCGGGAGACCGTGATGCCCTGGGCCTGGGCGTCGTTGATCAGATCGGCGGGCGTGGGCAGCTTGGCGAGGTAGACGAACTGCTTGATGACCACCGGAGCGGCGGCGGTGTTTGCCGGGACGGCGGGGACTGGGGCAACCGTGGGCTTGTCCTGCGCAACAGCGGCAGAGCCGGCGACGGCTACGGCTACGGCAAGAAGGAGCGTGAGAGTTTTCATGGTTGGATGGTTGTTAGACGACGGCCTTCACCTCGGACAATACGCTCGATTGTTTGTGCCGTCAACCTGAGTGGGACGCACCAGCGGCCACTTATTTGAAGTAACCCTTGCCTGAAATTGCGCCGCATAGACGCAGATTTCAGGACAAGCCCCGGGGGGTTCCAATAGAAAACAACGGGGCCCGGCTCAGTCCTGCGACGGCGGCACAATGTGGGCATACCGCATGCCCAGCACCAGCAGCGCCACCAGACC
>WNFI01193851.1_pt2 | contig 13470 bp, 15 predicted proteins | sample 5400471 | NCBI WGS metagenome assembly WNFI01 (sample SAMN13153348, study PRJNA577476) | soil metagenome | isolation source: 100 cm saprolite on Douglas fir-dominated hillslope | place: USA:California | collected 2013-09-17 | reverse complement strand
CAATCCGAATTATAATTGTTTGGAATGGCTGTCCAAAAATTGCCTCACCATAACCCAATCATCGTCTGCAGAGTTCGAAATTTGTCCCCTCCGCCCCGCCAACAAAAGAGCAGAAGTGCCCAGCCCTAAGGCTGGGCATTTTTCATTTCCGGGAGCGTTGTCGAGCGTAGCTCGAACAAAAGCGGACGGGAATGAAAAACGATGCACGTAGTGCAGCGCTTCTGCTCTTTTGTTGAAGCCTCCCCCATTCGGGATCAGCGGAGCACCGCGAAGCGGGCGGAGGTAATCCCTTCCCCTCCGCGTAGTCAATTATCCGCAAGAATTTGCAATTAAGGGCAATTTTGGGCAGCGGAAGAAAAGGAAAAGCCTTCGGTTTGGTTCGAACTGGAGGCTTTTTTATTTAAATCCCAAGTGCTACGGGACCGGGAAAGTGCGAACCTTAAATCAATCCTCCGGGCTCAGCGAGCCCCACGCCGGAAAGCGAGCTAATCCTTCCATATCGTCAAATTGCCTATATTAGCGCATTTATCATTGCTCATACTGAAATGGGAACATTGACTAAAATAGGACTGACTCTCCTGGTTATTGTCATAATTGTTGCCTTATTGACCTTTGGCAATGGTTTGGTATCGGAGACTAACTTTAGGATACCAGGTATCAGTATTATTTCTGGTATCGGGTCGATAATTTCTATTAAGGCTATCTGGCAAAGGCGAACTTGAGTTCCGCAAAATGGCTTTTAACTACCATGCAGATTGCTCTGCAATTCCTTTTTTATAAATTGCTCCAACTCTTTCTTATCAGGAAGTGCTACCAAGTATTGGGACACAAATACTTTATCGTCCAATCCTGCTGTAGCAAATTCGACATGCTCCTGATCTTTGTCGGTACAAAGTAGTATGCCTACAAGTGGGTTGTCTCCTTCCACCATTTCGTATTTCTTGTAATATTCCAGATACATATTTAGCTGCCCGGCATGTGCGTGATGAAATCGCTCTGTCTTTACCTCGATCAGCACATTGCAATGCAACAAACGATGATAAAAAACCAAGTCTACAAAATGATGCTCATTGTCAACGACAATGCGCTTTTGCCGGGCTTCAAAACAAAAGCCTTTACCCAATAGAAATTGTAATAAATGATCCAGTAGCGCTTGTTCCAATTCTTTTTCCGGGAGCACTTCTTGCTGTTTTAACCCAATGAATTCAAAAATATAAGGATCACGAATGAGTTCAGGGAAAGAGTTTGCGAATGGTTTCGAATGGGCTAATGCCAGCAACTTTTCTTTGTTTTTGGATAACCCTGTCCTTTCGTACAACAAGCTACCCATTTGTCTTCTTAGCTCCTTTACGCTCCAGCTAGCTTTTAAACATTCCAATTCGAAAAACAATCTTTTCAACGGTTCATCAACCCGGATAAGCTCAACAAAATGCGTATAAGAGATACGATTGAAGAGGTTAAAGTAATGTGTATCAGGGATATGCAATTCGGGAGTTTTTGACTCCCGAATTGGAAGTCTCATAATTGCCTCATTGCTTTGGAGCAATTCGGGGGGCAGCAACCCCCGAATTGGGGCGTTGGCTGCAATTAGTGAGGCTGCCGCCGGATAGGCCATATAAAACTGTCGATACCTGCGTAATTCTCTCTCATCAGTGTTAGGGATAGCCCGGCTTTTCATTTCGCTAGAAATATTCGCTAATAATGCCTTGCCATACCCGGCCCTATCGCTTCCATTTTGCTCAAATTCGACAATATAAAAACCAAAGAACCAGTTACGAAGCGTCAGCGAGATGTTGACCGCACGTATGCTTTGTTCCCGAAGTTCTTCATTAATTTTAGAAAGGGCTAAAATAAGCTCTGAGAAGTCCATGTTCACTAAATTAATTAGCCAAATTTATATAACAAAAAGCAAAGATTCAGGAGAAATTACCCAGGTTAGATATTTCGAGTTTTGCAGCAAGTAATTTCATCATGGTGAGGAATGCGTTTTCATTTTGTCTTCTCCGCCTAAAGCCATGCCCGTTCATTTCGAACTATCTTCAAAGCAAAATGTCCATCCTGGCAGATGGAATGCCAACGCCCAAAAAGTCACCGGGAACTCCGAGGAAGCGAGGACGATCAACGCTTATCTGAAAACGATGGAACAGCAAGTGTTCCAGGAATATCACGAGCTTATCCAAAAAGGAATTGAAATAACAGCGGCCAACTTGAAAAACAAGTTGCTCGGCGAGGGGGGCAACCAGCGCAAGGAAGCATTTGCCTTTCCCGATGTGCCATGCCGCGAATCGTCCCAGGTTGTACCTTCGCGCCGCTTTTTGCCTTTTTTTGCGGGTTCTGATTAGTACTAACGATTTTTTAAAAGCAGTAGTTTTGGATGTACCGCTGATATGCATTTTCCGGCAAATGAATTTAAATATTAGCTTTGTGGCTAAAACCCTGTTTTTAGAAGGTAATGGCAGGTGTATGTAGACTTCTGCCCAAAGGTCGAAACGAAAAAGATCTGCATTCGATTAGAGAGAAATTGGTTATTTTGTCCGTGCTATTGAGATTGACCGACCATGTTGAAAAGAATAGCTTTGCAGCTATAAATAATAAAACATTGATCTCAATATTTCAAGCACCAATTAACCAGAGAGCAGTGCTTTTAATTTTATTATTCCTGACGAAATAATTTTTATCATCATGAAAATTATTAAAATTAAAGGGCTGGTTATTTTTGCGGTACTGTGTTTTTTTTTCAAAAATAGCTTTGCCCAGCAAGATCACCCTACCCCCACTTATCCGAGCGTTGCAGGCTTTTTCGCTGTATTTGTCCCTATTGTCATTGTAAGTAATGGAACTTCGACAACCAACTTTTCAAACACTTCGATGATCGCTTTTCCGTTTGGATTTAATCTTTTAAAGAGCAATCGTTGGGGTTACAGTATGGAGATGGTGCCTTTTATATTCGCACAAAAAGGATCCAGCAGACTGCAGTTCGTGCTTTTTCATCCGGGGTTCATGTTCCGATTTGATCATGGTTTTACTTTTATCCCCAGGCTCGCTTTTCAAACGGACGGCCGATATGGATTCACTCCCGTTTTCAGTAAAATAATTCTCCGCGCAAAGGATTACCAGGTCTATATTTCATTAAGTGAAGGGGCTCGTTTTGGCAACAATTTGCCGGCAGCATTTATTACATCCGGGCAAGTGGGAATTAGCTTTTAGCCGATGACTACCCCTGACATAGATTTTCATGACCATGCAAACGATGCAAAAAAAGAGAACTTCGATCTATAAATAACAAACCCCAAAAATCATTGTTATGAAAAAATCTACAAGGCGTGGATTCCTATCCACCACATCCCTGTCAACCTTAGGGATGATAACAGCCGCTTCCAGTATTACTGCATTATCACCTGAAAAAGCGGCGGCGGCGCCGCCGGCCAATAACAAATTACCTTCAGGCCCGCAGGCGGAATTGGAAGATTTTATTTATGATATTACCAATAGCAAGGAAGGTTGGACAGGACCTGGCGGCAGCGCCAAAGAAGCGACAGTGGAGGAGTTTCCGATCTCACAAAGCATCGCCGGTGTAATAATGAGGCTGAACCCTGGTGCATTTCGGGAACTGCACTGGCATTCCATAGCCGCGGAGTGGGCTTTTGTTTTGGAAGGAAGGGTACGCACAACGGTTATCACACCCGATGGAACAACATCAACTGATGATTTTGAAGTGGGCGACATATGGTATTTCCCCAAAGGGTATGGACACGCTTTACAATGCATAGGCAATGAACCTTGTTTTTTTATGCTTGCTTTTGACAATGGCCATTTTTCTGAGTTTGGAACGTTTAGTTTAACAGATTGGATGAGCCACACCTCTCCTGAAATACTTGCACATAATTCAGGGCTACCTGCCAATACTTTTGCCTCTATCCCTAAAAAAGAACTGTATATAGGTACTGGTAAGATCGCTCCGGAAGCAAAACCACACAATTTGGACACAAATATCCCAGTGAGTTTTTCTTCTCATAAATTTCGCATGGAGAAGGATGGTGTTAGAACAGATTTTAAAGGCGGATACCACATCATCGTATCTTCGTTAGAATTTCCGATACAAACTTCTTTAACAGCCATTCGTTTGAACATTGAGCCGGGCGCTATACGCGAATTGCACTGGCACCCTAATGCAGATGAATGGCAATATGTAATGAGCGGTCAGGGGCGTGTAGGTATTTTTGGTTCGCACAGCCGGGTAAAAACTATGGATTATGATAAAGGCAAGATTGCTTTTATCAGACAGGGCTATGGCCATTATGTTGAAAATACGGGAAAAGAGACCTTGAAGCTTGTAGTGCTTTTCAACAGTCCCATATACCAGGAACTGAATATCAATGATTGGTTTAATTCCAACCCTACCCAACTGGTTGCGGATCACTTTGGCCTCACCCTGGATCAGGCAAAATCACTGGCCAAGCCTCAAAAAGGCATCTTTTAGTTCATTATTAATGCAAGAGAGATGATAAACAAGATAAAGCGTTGGAGGATTGCCGTTGCGGGGGTCCTGTTACAGACGGCATTGGGAGCCGTGTATGCGTGGAGTGTATTCCGAGTTCCACTTGCAACGCAGTTTCACTGGTCGATCTCGGAGGTCACACTTACCTTCACGATTGCGATCATGGCGTTGGGGTTTGCTTCCTTCTTCGGCGGGCTTTGGCTGAAGAAGGTCGGCCCCCGCGTGGTCGCGCTGACCGGCGGCGTGCTGTATGGCGCCGGCGTCTTTCTCGCCAGCTATTCGTATCACGGGTTGTGGTGGCTCTATATGACGTATGGTGTGATCGGCGGAATCGGACTTGGCTTCTCGTATATCGTTCCAATCTCCGTGCTGGTGAAGTGGTTTCCCGACCGTCGTGGCTTGATGACGGGCATTGCAGTGGGAGGCTTTGGAGCCGGGGCACTAATAACGGCGCCGATTGCGACGCAACTGATTCAAAGTGTGGGCGTGCTGCAGACTTTTTTATATCTGGGAATCGCGTATACTATCGTCTCCGTGGCCTCGGGCTATTTCATGCAAAATCCTCCGGCGGGATGGCAGCCCGAAGGCTGGCAGCCGGGACAAAAGCAACAAGTGCAGCAGGGCGCCAAGGACTTTACGCTCGGCAGCGCATTGAAGACCTGGCAGTGGTGGGCGTTGTGGCTTTTGCTCTTCCTGAATACCTCAGCGGGTATCTCGATTATTTCGCAGGAAGCTCCACTATTTCAGGAGCTGGCAAAGATCACCGCGATAGTAGCTGCGGGTATGGTCGGTATTGTGAGCATCGGGAATGCGCTTGGGCGGGTATTCTGGGCTTGGGCTTCCGATCTGCTGGGGCGACGGACGACTTTTGCCGTGATGTTTATTGTGCAGGTTGGGCTGTTCTGGATTCTTCCAAGCCTTCATTCCGCGACCAGCGTGACCGTCCTCGTTTTCCTTATCCTGATGTGCTATGGCGGCGGGTTCGGCACGATGCCAGCATTTGCAGCGGATTATTTCGGATCGGCCAATGTGGGTTCGATTTACGGGCTCATGCTGACGGCCTGGGGATTTGCAAGCGCTTTCGGGCCTTTGCTGATCGCGCATATGCGCCAGGCCAGTGGTGCCTATGCGAGCGGGTTGCATATGATTGCGGTGGTGACGGCTGTCTCGGTCATATTGCCTTTGCTGGTGAGACCACCTGCCCGATCGCAATCATGACGTTGCATCTTGTATTATTGGCTTTGTTGGAAACGGCTTCTTTGCGGCATCAGTGTATAGCTATAGCCGGGTAAGACACCTTCCTCTCCGCAAGTCAATTTTGGGCATGGGAATCCAAACAAATGCAATTATGGGCACTGGATTCCCTTGGATTCCCACCAAAAAAGCCCTCAGATCATTAATCTGAGGGCTTTTTTTATACCGGAAACTCTAATTCATACTGGCAGAAAATGAGGGAAGCTTACATCGTAGCGGGAAGGCGAAAAATGGCCCATGCAATGCGAAACAATTGCTTTTGAACTTGTTCGTCAACGGTTATGATAGAAGCGTTCCTTAAAGGATGACCACTGCCACAATCCATCCGTTATCTTCACGGTAATGCATACCCCAGTTGACGGGCCGCCATTATTAGCTGCCCCCTGTGATGCGCCTCATGCGCGATCATGTAATGCGTGAAGTGAACCGCGCTCTGGGCAGATCCTAGTAAAGTATCCTCTTGGTGAATGCCGGTCTCCAACAATGTCAGCATTGTCCGAGAAGATAACCCTCGATCTTCTCCGCCCATATCGCTTTCGGTAAAATTTTTGCCAGGGAGATAGTGACGCGGTTATTAACCTGCCAGTTGATCAGAATGACATCGCTCAATGGACCTTCTGATCTCATTGTAAATGACTTTATGATCAAAATTACTGATTGTAGGAAAAATTATAAAGCGCGTGCAGAGACGCTATAAACGGTCATTCCCACCGACATCACAAAATACCGGAATGGCTGTCCCAAAACTGCCCCATGAAAACGTTAGTTTATATCTCTTAATTCATTTATGAGGTTAATCACCTGATTCTTAACTTCATATGGGCATCCCAAGTAATCAAATATTCCACCCAAATTTGTATTTTGTCCGCATACAACAAAAACACCAGAACCAACTCTACTTTTTATGGTTGAAGCTAACCACCCGACAAATCCACTGTTATCAGCCCCATCCTTAAAATGAAAGCTAAACACCTTGAATAGCTCTTTGTTCTTTTTTTCGTCAGAAGCCTCAACCAATTGGCTCCAAACTTCTTCATCTCTGACAGCGGCTAACGCATTACGATCGAATTTATATTTATCCAGTGGAAATTCTTCGAAAAAATAAGCTCCATCATAAATTTTAAAATTAGCTTGACGAATAACCTCTTTTAGTCTTTTTTCGGTTTGCTCCAATGTCTCCCGACTTACATACATAATCGATAAATTAAATTTCCTGAAAAATATTTACACCAAGTTCACCAGGTCTTGATTTCCATTCAAAATGCTCAACCAGTCTAATCTTCCCCGCCATATCAATTGATATTTCACAGGATGATAAACCATTGTCTAAAGTCCCGTCAGTTTGGAGTTGGCAATAACTGAATTTAAGAACATTGTTATTATTCTGTCCAACAAGAAATCCCTTTTTTATTTTCCCACCGACATATTCCCCATATACAATATTATCGTCTTGTGTAAAGGTGAAAATTGTGTCATTATTCACAACTCCATTCTTAGCTGTCTGAATAACAATCATTTTGACCTTGTCCAGATTTATCATTTATCTGAAATTATCACATTTGTCTGAAATTACCGGCGGTTGGTTGACACTATTTGTCTTCTGTGGCAATCGGCAAATCCCTTCTGGACCATTCACTCCAGGAACCGACGTACAGTTTTGGCCCTATAATATCAGCAATGGCCATGCCCAGCAATAATGGGATGAAGTTATATCATTTTGGCGAAAATTGGAATAAATGTGCATTCTCCCATCCAAAAGCAGCCTGGATAGTTTTATGAAAACGGAGAAAAGAGAACTGTTCAGGTACTAATAATCTTCTCCATACCAAAGGATCAGTGACATCTTTTAGTTGGATCTTGAACTGGAATACCATTCGATAAAATTAAGATTTTGAAAAAAAATATGATTCAAACAATCTAAGTTTATAATGTGTTATGTCAATTTCAAATTGATCACTTAAATAAATCATCCATACGTAAACTTTTTTGTACCAAACTGATTGAATATTCATTCCTCATTATTCCGAAAGTTGTGATCATGGTCAAAAAGATTGACTTAGTTGTTTTGGTCGCCGTCTGAAAAACTGCAATTTTGTCCTGCAACTCTGCATAATATTTTTTATCAATGGTAAGAGGCTTAATAGAAAATTTCATCTCACAAAGATTAATTACATCATCCCTTCTGTCTATTACCAAATCTATTTGCTTTTTGTTTCCCTCCCCGGTATTGACCCATGATGAACTCTGAGTTTGAATGCCACTTATGCCCAGGGCCTCTTTGATTTGTGGTAAATGCATCAGGCATACCTGTTCAAACGCATAACCACTCCAGGCCTTTTGTTGAGACGTGCCCAGCCCATTGATCCAACTATTCTCATTTAGCTTATGATTTCCGCGTATGAATTTGATATAGAACAACGAATAAAAATCACTTAACTGGTAAAGTCCGCTTTTTTCCTTTTTACCCAATGAAAGGTATTTCCGGATAAAGCCACTTTCTTCTAATTCTTTCAATATTCTTGTTGTACTTCCGGCATTGGGCAGTTTGGCTTCCTCAATTATTTCAGTCCGCGTAAGGCCTTTTGTTTTTTTACTTAAGGCTTCAATGATGGCAAGATGCTTTTCCGCTTTATTAAATAAAGAAGAATAGAGATCGTTGAATTCCTCCGCTAATATCCCATCCGGTTGAAAACATAGTCTATTGATATTCTGGGCGGCACTCATTTCCACATCTACATGATCCAGATAAAAAGGTATGCCCCCCATGACCATATACAGTTGGATAAGCTGGTACCTACTGAACTCCCCTTTCCGATGTTTGAAGAAAGCCTCGCATTCACTCAGGGTGAAAGGATCGAGTCGTATCCGATGAGTGACCCTGTTGTGCAACCCCCCTTTATTATGTATGAGCTTGTTAATCATCCAGGAAGCTGCTGAGCCACATACAATCAGTATAATGTCTTTCCTTGCGCTGGCAAATGAATTCCAGAAATGATCGAGGGCTGGAATAAATCCTGATTGTGCAGTATCTAACCAGGGAAGTTCATCCAGGAAAATTATTTTTTTGGAACTCTTTATTTTCGATATTAGTTCTTCCAGTTGCTCAAAAGCAGCAAACCAGTTATCCGGAGTAATATTGGCGCCATTGGGATAATATTTCCGCATGGCTCTTTGAAAATTAGACAGCTGCTGATGCAAGTTTATATTCGCTACACCGGTAAGATAAAAGGCAAAATCTTGTTGAAAGGCTTCTCTGATTAAAAAGGTTTTGCCGACTCTTCTTCTTCCATATACGGCTACGAATTCGGACTTGCCTGATGTTTTAATCTTCTCCAGGACACTCAGTTCTTTTTTTCTCCCTGTAATAGTTTCCATGCCGTCAATTTGGCTCTAAAGGTATAAAATTAATGACTTAAAGCCAAATTGGCAATCAAATTGGCTTTAAGTCTATTTATTGCTGGCATAAGAGCCAATTTGAATCAATTTATGTTTATCGCTAATAAAGTCTGTGTTTTTTATAAATCCGGAATGTGTCTTTGGCCAGGCCAGGTAAATGTGTGGTAAGACAAAAAAAAACTAATTATATCAGACTGTACTTACTCAAAAAGTCATTGATTCTGAAGGCTTTTTTGTTCGAAATTTCTTATTATTGTATTGAATCTTTGTTGAGATACAACTTCTACATCTCCATCAAATTCTTCCAAACAATTTTCAATGATTACATTAGACCTTACCTAACCGGTTAAGCATAATGCTGATCTTTTAATTAAGCTGGCTAATGGAAGGTATAGATCTATTATAAGACAAAGGTTTAATCCAGATAATCTTAGCAGTGCCTTAACATACGATATTGCACATTTTGAAATAATACTCTCGCCTCTTAATGATAACAATCCGGTAGTTGAAAGTGTAGAAAATATTTATTGGAATAATAGTTAAACCTGCCTCAACAAAAAGGGGATTGTCTTGCTCGTCTATGGCTATACACTTATACGACGAGTTTCGTAAAGCGTCAAATGTTGTAAATGGTATTTACGATCTCCGGCCAGGAAAAGCCGCCCCGCCGCTTCCTTGCCGGCGCCGATGCCATTGGCAGCGCAGAACAGGTAGTCGCAACGCTTCAGCAGCAAATCAACGCCTATCGTGAGTTGTCGACCTCCCTGGCATATGACAACGCTTAGGTGCCTGGCCTGAAAAGCCCGGAAGTACATCCAGTCAACGAAGCAGAGATTGCTTCACTCAAGCAGCCAAGCAGCATATGCTTGGCTCTCTTTTTGTATATTTATGGGATAATGATGATACGGTGAGGAGGCCTAGACCAAGCTTCCCGGATCCGTCAAAGTGCCTTATATAGGTAGGACCGTGGAGTACTTAATATCCTCAAGCACAAAGGAGCTTTGTATCTTTCCTACGTTAGGAATGGTGGCCAACTTCCTCGATGCAAACTCGTTGTATGAGTCAAGATCCTTCACCACAACCTTCAGGATAAAATCAAATACTCCACCAGTAAGGTAGCACTCGACAATTTCTTCAATGCTCCGCACGCTCTTATTGAACTGTGCTATATATTCGGCATTCTGAATATTTAGGGAGACTGCGCAGAAAACCAATAAAGGAAGTCCAATCTTCTTTCGATCCAGCAACGCCACGTAATGGCTGATATATCCGGCTTCTTCCAGTCGTGCGATCCGTTTATACACCGGGGCCTTCGTCATGTTCAGTACCTTACACAGGCGGACCATGTCGATTTTCGAATTGGCCTGTAGATGCCTCAGAATCCCTCGGTCGACTTTGTCCAAGTTGCCAGGGATAATATTTCTTTTTTCCTCCTTCATATTATATCCCTTTCGATACTTTTTATCCATACAACAACATATTCAATACAATTTATCCATTTTTTTAAATATAAAGATAAATAAAATCTAAAATTAGATATTTGCGGAATAAATTTACCACAATGGATCTGACAAACAAGAAATGTGTGCTGATCATCAATGAGGAACTGCCGGCTGGCATAATAGCGAATATTGCCAGCGTACTTTCGATAACGCTTGGCGACAAAATAAGAGGCCTCGTGGGTCCTGACGTTACGGACAGGCAGGGCTCTTTGCATCCTGGTCTCACCCAGTTGCCGATACCTGTGTTAGGTGCACCCGCCTCGGACATAAAGAGCCTTCGGGAAAGCTTTAAGACGAAGGAGGGTGATAGCAACTTTATCGCCGACTTTACGACGTTCGCCGGTATGGCCAAAACTTACGAGGAGTACAGCTCGGCGCTTGAGTCCGCCGACGCGCAGGAGATAAACTACTTGGGCATTGCCGTCCTTTCCGATAAAAAGACGCTAAATAGGCTTACCAAAGGACTAAGCTTGATCGGCGACTAACCTAAAAAAGAAAAAACAATAATAAGGTGAACACAGCAGAAATACAGGGCGACGAAAAGATGAAGGAGAGGATCCAACAGTGCAAATTCCTCCACCACTTGAATATCAAGCTTCACCAAGTGTGCGATGGTGTGGTAGAGGCAAGTGTGCCTCTCCAGCCATCCTATATGCAACACCAGCAGGCGGCGCATGGTGGGTTGATCACTACCCTTGCAGATAGCGCCGCCGGCTTTGCTGCTATTTCTATGACACCACATGACAGGGAAGTCGTCACCGTTGAGCTCAAAATATCATTCCTAAAAGCCGCTCGCGGGGCAAGTCTGGTCGCCAAGGGAAAGGTTATAAAGTCTGGACGTCAGTTTCATTTTTGTGAAGCGGAGGTGTGGTCAGACGCAATCTTGGTGGCCAAAGCATCCGCTACCATGGCTGTTGTGCAGATTGAACAGCCGTAAGCAACATCGCAGTATAAACTTCATCATTCTTTATCCCCCTGCCCGGTACCCATGCCGTTTACACCAGGTATTGACTTTTCCGGTATAGTTACAGCATTAGGCGCTAATGTGACTGATTTATCGGTTGGTGATAAAGTCTACGGTGCAACGCTAATAACTCTATGCGGGACTTATGCGGAATATGTCAATGTGCCTGCCGGGTTGGTTGCGCAAGCACCCCGAAATATACCGTTAGGAACAGCAGCCGCCGTACCACTGGCTGCTCTTACAGCATGGGGCGCATTAATCGCTCCGGAATATGCTGACATACAACCTGACGAAACCATTCTTATTCACGGCGCTGCTGGTGGAGTAGGTTGTTTCGCTGTACAACTGGCCAAATGGAGGAAAGCAAAGGTCATCGCGACAGCATCGTCATACAACGCAGAATTCCTGAAGGGCATCGGAGCCGATGAGGTTATTGACTATAAGACTGAACGATTCGAAGATGTGGTCAAAAATGTTGATGTCGTTGCCGATTTGGTAGGCGGGGACCTTATTGAGCGATCCTATCAGGTGATTAAACCTCAAGGGCGGCTCATGTCAGTGGTTGCCTTACCCGATCAAAAAATAGCAGAAACGCATCAGGTCCGGGCGACCTTTGTGCCAGGGTTTCGGAGCAAAAATGCGCTGAATAAAATTTCCGAGCTAATTGATACTGGTATCATAAAGGTAGTTATAAGCGAGGAATTGCCATTGGCGGATGCAGCGGTCAAATAAGAAAAAGCAGTAGTGGCGCTTAATTTCGATTCCGCCATATGTTGGATTTACGCGCCCAGATCGACTGGCAGCTTATAGATTCGCTTGCCCGTGGCCGCATAAATGGCATTACACAAAGCCGGGGTGAACGCCGGCACCGGTGGTTCTCCCACTCCGGTGGGCTTATCCTGACTGTCGATGATAGATACATGGATATTTTTGGGCGATTCGGGCATCCGGATGATCTTGTAGCTATCGAAGTTGTTTTGCTCGACCCGGCCGTTCTTTATGGTGATCTCGCTTTTTAAGGCGATGCTTGTCGAAAACTGCGCACCTCCTTCGAACTGTGACCGTATCCGGTCCATGTTAACAGCTGTACCGCAGTCCAGGGCATAGTACACATTGGGAATACTGATCTTATTACCTTCGACCTTTACTTCTACGATGCAGGCCACATACGTTAAAAAACTTTTATGTGCGGCAAAGCCCATCGCCGAACCTTGGGGGAGCTTTTTTCCCCAGCCGGCATCCTTGGCCACCCTTTCTATCACTTTCTTCATTCTTCCGGTCTCCCATGGGTACTTGGCAATGTCTTCATTATAATTGGGATAAGCACCCTTTGGGATCTCGGAATTAAAGGTGATCGACCTGTCCGCTCCCAATAGGTCAAGCGAATTGGCGATAGGGTCCATTTTCCTGGCCTCGGCGATCTCGTCCACCATGGTGCCCACGGCAAAGGCCTGAGGAATATTACGCACCGAGCGGAGCCAGCCCACCCGGATATGCGATGTGGCGTCATGTGTCTCCACTTTTATTGCCGGAACATCATAGGGAAAGTCCAAAGCGCCCTGACCCAACTCCCCATCGGAGGGCTGCACGACGGACGCGTCAAAGGTGGCGCCGATGGACGGATAGGCAAGATGGTGGTTCCAGCCGCTGAGCTTGTTGTTGGTATCGATGGTGGCCACTATCCGTTGAACGCTTAACGCATGGTAGAAGTCGTGGTGGATGTCATCTTCCCTGGTCCATTGGACCTTTACCGGAAATCCGCATTCCTTTGCCAGCAGCGCCGCCTCCACGATGAAATCAGGTTTTGACTTCCTGCCAAACGCACCCCCAAGGAGCGTTACGTTTACTTTCACATG
>WNFI01012065.1_pt1 | contig 13470 bp, 12 predicted proteins | sample 5400471 | NCBI WGS metagenome assembly WNFI01 (sample SAMN13153348, study PRJNA577476) | soil metagenome | isolation source: 100 cm saprolite on Douglas fir-dominated hillslope | place: USA:California | collected 2013-09-17 | reverse complement strand
ACGGTCATGGCTTTCTCTCACAATTCATTCCGGGCTACTTTCAGATACTCCCGGCCCGCAAAGCGAGTTGCGTGCGAGGTCCTGAATCGCCGTTAACTGGGCATTGTGGCATCTCCGATCAATTGAGCTGCCACCTGCGAAATCACCTCGTGCCGACAAAATCCCTTGCCATCGGCTTGCTTGCGATCGCGCTATTGTCGAGTAACAGACGGTTGCGGCTAAACCAAGACAAAAATGCTTGAAATTCTATGCGCGAGAGGATACCTACCAGTCGAATTCAACACAAGTTCCACCCAATGGAGTGACGAGCCGATGGCCCGTGTCACCGTAGAAGATTGCATCGATAAAGTTGAGAACCGCTTCGACCTCGTCCTTCTGGCGAGCCATCGGGCGCGGATGATCTCATCCGGATCGCAAATTACCGTTGAGCGCGACAACGACAAAAATCCAGTCGTGGCATTGCGCGAAATCGCCGATACCACCGTGTCGCCTGGCGACCTCAAGGAAGACCTCATTCACAGCTTGCAGAAGTACGTCGAGGTCGACGAGCCTGAGCCCGAAGTGCCGCTGATTGGCGCGGGCGCGGGGGCGAGTGTGGATTCTGACGACACCGAGGTAACCGCCGACCGTATGACCGAGGAAGAGCTCCTCAAGGGCCTCGAAGGTTTGGCGCCGCCGGAAGAGCCGCCGGAAGAAGAGGCCGAATAGGCCCGCATTTCGGCATTGCCTGCAATTTTCTGTGTCGGCCCGGCCAAACGCCGGGCCGTCGCCTATTTATCAACCAGATTGGCAAAGCCTTGCTGCTATGACGCAGCCACGTGATATCGTGAGGTAGTTCGTCACCGGCAGCTGCGAGACAGCAGATATGGCGCGTACGCGCTCGGACCTTCCGCGCATGCAAAAGCAGGCCCCGACACGGGCGCCGCGCCCGCCGGCTGTTGCGATGCCCACGCAGACGGCGGAAAAGCCGGCCCCATCGCGAAAGCAGCCAATGATGCGGCAGTACGACCTGATCGAGAGGGTCCGCCGCTACAATCCGAACACGAACGAGGCATTGCTCAATCGCGCCTACGTTTACGCCATGAAAGCCCATGGCGAGCAGCGGCGCGCGTCGGGGGATCCCTATTTTTCGCATCCGATCGAGGTGGCTGCGATTCTAACCGACCTCAAGCTCGACGACGCAACCATCGCGGCCGCCTTGCTGCACGACACGATCGAGGACACGGAGGCTACTCGCGCGGAAATCGACAGCCTGTTCGGGCGCGACATCGGCACTTTGGTTGAAGGCCTGACCAAACTGAAAAAGCTCGACCTCGTTACCAAGGAGGCAAAGCAGGCAGAAAATCTTCGCAAGCTGTTGCTGGCGATCGCTGACGATGTGCGCGTACTGTTGATCAAGCTCGCCGACCGGCTGCACAATATGCGCACACTCGACTACATGCCGCTCGACGCGCGCCGGCGCGCCGCCGAAGAGACGCTGGAAATCTACGCGCCTCTCGCCGGCCGCATGGGCATGCATGAGATGCGGGAGGAGCTTGACGATCTCGCGTTCCGAGAACTTTATCCGGAAGCCTATGCCGTCGTGACTGCGCGGCTTAACGCCCTCAGCGAACGCAGCAAACTTTTAATTTCGGAGATCGAAAAGCAGCTCACAAGGAAGCTCGCCGATCGTGGGATCGATGCGCGCGTGGTGGGACGCCGCAAGCGCGCCTATTCAATTTGGCGCAAGATGGAGCGGAAATCCGTCGGTTTCGAGCAGCTGTCCGATATATTCGGTTTTCGTGTCGTCGTGAAGACGTTGGCCGACTGTTACCAGGCCCTTGGCATCGTCCACAGCGCATGGCCCATGGTGCCCGGCCGCTTCAAAGATTACATCTCGACGCCGAAAGGGAACGACTATCGTTCGATCCACACGACGGTGATCGGGCCCAGCAAGCAGCGCGTTGAATTACAGATCCGCACGGTTGGGATGCACGAGATCGCCGAATACGGCATCGCCGCGCATGCGCTGTATAAAGACAATGTTGGCTCGCCGACTGAATTGCTGTCGCGGGAATCGACCGCTTATGCCTGGCTGCGCCGTACCATCGAGTTGCTGGCGGAAGGTTCAAACCCTGAAGAATTCCTCGAACATACCAAGCTCGAGTTGTTTCATGATCAGGTCTTCTGTTTTAGTCCAAAGGGCAAGTTGATTGCGTTGCCGCGCAAGGCGACCCCAATTGATTTTGCGTATGCCGTGCATACCGATGTCGGCAACATGGCGATCGGTTGCAAGATCAACGGTCAGATCGCGCCGCTGACGTCTGAGCTCGTGAATGGCGACGAAGTCGAGATTATCACCTCGAAAGCGCAAACCGCGCCGCCGGCCGCCTGGGAATCGATTGTCGTCACCGGCAAAGCGCGCGCGGCGATCCGGCGCGCAACGCGGGTCGCCGTGCGTATGCAATATGCCGGGTTAGGCCGCCGTATCGTCGAGCGTTTGTTCCAGCGCGCCAAGATTGTCTACTCGGACGAAAATCTCACGGGGGCCTTGTCAAGACTGGCGCGCGCGTCGGTCGATGACGTGATGGCGGCGGTGGGCCGCAGCGAACTCAAGGCGTCCGATGTCGCCCGCGCCATGTATCCCGATTACAAGGAAGAGCGCGCCGCTGCGATGGCCGCCAAGCCTAAATCGGAGAGCGGGTGGTTCGGACTGAAGAAGCTCACGTCGGTCAAATTCAAAGTGCCCGACAGTGCATTGGGGCCCGCGATTCCCATTCGCGGCATCAACGGTGACCTGCCGGTACGGTTCGCCCCCAACGGAGGCGCAGTCCCTGGTGATCGTATTGTCGGGATCCTCACGCCCGGAGAGGGCATTACGATATACCCGATCCAGTCGCCGGCATTGAGCGAATTCGAGGACCGGCCGGAGCGTTGGCTCGACGTGCGCTGGGACGAGGAGGAGCGTACGCCGCAGCGTTTTCCTGCGCGTATCGAGATTCAGTCAGTCAACGAGCCGGGCTCGCTAGCGCAAATCGCGCAAGTCATCGCCGAGCATGACGGCAATATCGACAACATCCGCATGACCAGGCAAGCGCCCGATTTTACAGATGTGATGATCGATCTCGAGGTCTACGACCTCAAGCATCTCACCGCCATCCTCGCGCAGTTACGCGCCAAGTCAGTGGTAGCCAAGGCGGAACGAGTAAACGGCTAGCGCATGAATCGTCTTCGTCTTGGTGTCAATGTCGATCACGTCGCAACCATTCGCAACGCTCGCGGCGGGCGTCACCCCGATCCTGTTCGTGCAGCCAAGCTCGCAATCGCGGCAGGCTGCGATAGCATCACCGCCCATCTGCGCGAAGATCGTCGTCATATTCGGGACGACGATATCGTCCGGCTTATGGCCGAAATTGATAAACCGCTTAATCTGGAAATGGCGGCTACCAGCGAGATGCTGGACATCGCGATTAAGTCTAGGCCGCACGCAGTCTGCATCGTTCCGGAAAAGCGGAGCGAGCGCACGACCGAAGGCGGCCTCGATGCGGCCGGCCAGCACAATCATTTGGCGCCGTTCGTCCAGAAATTGCGCGATGCGGGCATTCGCGTGTCGCTATTTGTCGCGGCAGAGCCACGCCAGTTCGAGGCCGCGGCGAAGCTGCGCGCGCCGGTGGTGGAGATCCACGTCGGCGCCTGGTGTGAGGCGCTTGTCGAACACAACCAGAAGGCGGCTGAAGAAGAGTGGCGTCGCATCCGAAGCGGCGCAACATTAGCGCACGAGTTGGGCATGGAAGTGCACGCGGGCCATGGCCTCGATTACGCGACGGCCGAAACCATTGCTTCGTTGCCGGAGGTCGTCGAACTCAATATTGGCCATTTCCTGATCGGGGAGGCGATATTCGAGGGGTTGGCGGAGACCGTAAAATTCATGCGTGCGGCGATGGATCGCGGCCGCAAGAAGGCGCAGCACGGATGATCCCAAGTGAATACCGGCTTTCGGACACGATCATGCGCAAGGAACGAACATGATCATCGGACTTGGCTCCGACCTTGTCGACGCGCGGAGAATTGCCGGCGTGATCGAGCGCCATGGTGAGCGCTTCCTCGACCGCATCTTTACGTCGACGGAACGCGCCAAGGCGGAGCGGCGCGCAAACTCCGTTGAAACCTACGCCAAGCGGTTTGCTGCGAAGGAGGCCTGCGCCAAGGCGCTCGGCACCGGGCTTCGGCGCGGCGTATTTTGGCGCGATATGGGCGTGGTCAATCTTGCGAGCGGCCGCCCGACCATGACGCTGACCGGCGGCGCACTTGCGCGGCTGCGCGCGATTACCCCGCCGGGCTACGAGGCGAGAATTGATCTATCGCTGACCGATGAAGGTCCGACCGCGCAGGCCATTGTCATTATATCTGCCGTGCCTAAATCCGAACCGGGGCTTTGAGTTGAAAGCGGGAACATCAATGCGAACAGTTGTTTGTGGTCGGTTGTCGGCCTTGTTGATTGCCTGTGGGGGTGCCAGCCGCTACAAGGTCGCCGGGGCGCGCAAGCCATATGGCGGGACGAAAGGCCTATGAGCGTGACATCTGGAACAAAGCGAAAAGAGGGCGGCGTCGCCGAAACCGTGCGCGTGATCATTCACGCGCTGATCATTGCGCTCGTGATCCGTACCTTCCTGTTTCAACCGTTCAATATCCCGTCCGGCTCCATGAAGGCGACGCTGCTCGTCGGCGACTACCTGTTCGTATCGAAATATAGCTACGGCTTCAGCAAATATTCGCTCCCGTTGTCGCCACCGCTTTTCTCAGGACGCATTCCGGGTGATTGGTTGCCGCAGCGCGGCGATGTGGTCGTGTTTCGGCTGCCGAAAGACCCATCGACCGACTACATCAAACGCGTGATGGGTTTGCCGGGCGATAAGATTCAGGTCATCGACGGCGTCGTCAACATCAACGGTGTGCCGGTCAAGCACGAGCGCGCGCCTGACTTTGTCGAAACAGAGGAAGGCACACGTGACGCGCCCGTCAAGCGATGGACGGAAACGCTACCGAACGGCGTGACCTTCAACACGCTCGATCTGGTGGACAACGGATTTGCCGACAACACCCAGGTCTACACCGTGCCGCCCGAGCACTATTTTATGATGGGCGACAATCGCGACAATTCGACTGACAGCCGCTTTAGCCAGGTAGGCATGGTGCCGTTCGAAAACATTGTTGGTAAGGCACAGATCATCTTCTTCTCCGTCTATGAGGGCGAGCGCGCTTGGCAATTCTGGCGCTGGCCGGTGTCGGTACGCTGGGACAGGCTATTTACGATCGTCAGATGAGCCGCAAGGCCAAGGACAGGACGGCGCTCGAGAGCAGGATCGGCTACAAATTTGCCGATAAAGACTTGCTTGAGCGCGCGCTCACGCACATTTCGGCTTTGTCAGGTGGCAATCGCGCGTCCAGCTATCAGCGGCTGGAATTTCTCGGCGATCATGTTCTTGGGCTCGTGATCTCCGACATGCTTTACCGGGCGTTCCCGAAAGCAAACGAAGGCGAGTTGTCGCGGAGGCTGGCCGATCTTGTGCGCAAGGAGACTTGCGCAGAAGTGGCACGAGCGATGGACCTTGGGCCTGCGCTCAAACTCGGAAATTCGGAATCGCACGCCGGTGGACGGCGGCGAACAACGATTCTCGCCGACGTTTGCGAGGCGTTGGTTGGCGCAGTTTTCCTCGATGCTGGATATGGGGCGGCTGATGCGTTAATCGCGCGCTTTTGGAAGGAGCGAATGCTCACACCGCCGCGTCCGCTGCGTGATCCTAAAACTATGTTGCAAGAGTGGGCTCAGGCGCGCGGGCTGCCAACGCCAGCCTATCGCGAGCTCGCGCGCACCGGGCCCCATCACGATCCGGAATTTCGGGTCGCGGTGGTGCTGCCCGACCGCCCACCGGCCGAAGGGCTGGGCAATTCGAAGCGCGCGGCCGAACAGGCTGCCGCCGGGGCCATGCTCACGCGTGTCGGCGCGCCTGCGGACAAGCTTGATGGTTGAGCAGAACACGCGGAGCGTGGACACGAGCTGCGGCTTCGTCGCTCTGATCGGCGCGCCCAATGCGGGAAAATCGACGTTGCTCAATGCGTTGGTCGGTTCGAAGGTCAGCATCATTTCACACAAGGTGCAGACGACGCGCGCATTGATTCGCGGGATTACCATTGAAGGGAAGTCACAGCTTATCTTCGTCGATACGCCGGGCATCTTTTCTCCCAAGCGGCGACTCGACCGCGCCATGGTCACGACGGCCTGGAGCGGGGCGCACGAGGCCGACCTTGTCGGCGTCTTGATCGATGCGCGCAATAACGTTGGCAAAGCTTGCGAACGAGAAGTCGAAGTTTGAGGCAACGTTTATGATTTCAGCGTTGACCGGCGACGGTGTCTCCGATCTCAAAACCTGGTTGGCGCAACGCGTCCTACCAGGGCCATGGCTCTATCCGCCTGACCAAATGTCGGATGCGCCGATCCGTCAGTTGGCTGCCGAGATCACCCGTGAAAAACTGTTTGAACGGTTGCATCAGGAGCTGCCGTACCATTCGACGGTCGAAACCGAAGCGTGGAAGGAATTACGCGGCGGCGACATCCGGATCGAACAGACGATCTATGTCGAGCGCGAAAGCCAGCGCAAGATCGTTCTCGGCAAGGGCGGGCAGACGATCAAGGCCATCGGGGAGGCCGCCCGCCGGGATATCGCGGAGGCTGCGGACGCCAAAGTACACTTGTTTCTGTTCGTCAAAGTACGTGAAGGGTGGGGCGAGGATCCGGAGCGATACCGCGCCATGGGGCTCGAGTTTCCGAAGGATTGACGACGCATGGGACTCGCCCTCATGGTTCGAGGCGCGCGGCTTCGCCACGCTCCTCACCATGAGGGCCGTTGTTGCCTCATCCTGAGGAGCGCCCGAAGGGCGCGTTTCGAGGGATGAGCCGTATATCTACATGCAATGGACCGATGAAGGCATTGTGATCGGAGTTAAGCGTCACGGGGAAGCGAACGCTATCCTCGAATTGATGACGCGAGAGCATGGGCGCCATCTTGGTCTTGTACGAGGCGGCTTCGGCTCGCGGCTTAAACCGGTTCTGCAACTGGGCAATAGCGTGAGTGCAGCCTGGCGGGCGCGACTCGATGAGCATCTCGGCAACTATACCGTTGAGGGCCTGCATTTGCGGGCGGCGGGTTTCTTTTCGGCGCCGCATGCAATTTACGGTGTCAGTCATCTCGCCGCGCTGATGCGGCTATTGCCTGAACGCGATCCGCATGGCGACCTCTACGAAGCCCTCGACCAAATTCTTGATCACCTTGACGATGCGGCGATCGCCGCGCCGATGGTTGTACGATTTGAATTGCAGCTACTATCCGAACTCGGTTTCGGCCTCGATCTCGAACGCTGTGCGGCGACGGGCGTTTCCGGCGACCTCATTTATGTTTCGCCGAAATCCGGGCGAGCCGTCTCGCGTGCCGCCGGCGAGCCATGGGCGGACAAAATGATGCGGCTACCGGCATTCTTGCGCGAGCAAAATACTCAGCCCGCCGGCGGCGACCTCGCCGACGGATTTGCGCTCACCGGCTACTTTTTGACTCGTCACGCGCTTGAACCGCGCGGGCTGGCGCTCGGCGACGAGCGCGCACATTTTATTGCTGCGCTAAGCCGCGCTTTGCCGAGCTTCGCTTAGTTCACCACCAATAACGCCGCCGATAAGGCCCGCCGTGGTAGTAGGGCCCGCCGCCTGTCCACCAGCATGCGCGGCGCCAGCCGCAGCCGTATGGTCCGCAACGCCAGACCCGGCGACAGACATAAGCGACGTCCTGGGCGAGATTCGTGCCATCGAGCGCCGTCCCAATTCCGGCCGGCATCGTAATCGTCATAGCCTCAGCGCGATTCGGAACGAATGAGCCTGCCGCGAGAATCACGAGCGTTGCGGCAGTTGCAAGAGCAATCCGGCGCATTTCTTTCTCCACCCTAATAGAAGCGTCGCCCCGCATAGTCGTCCGCAAGATAGCACAATCAAGGCTTCCGAGTTCGCAAATAGTACCGGAAAAAGTCCGAAGAATAGATGGCCGGCGCGTTCATCGCTTGTTCATCGCGGAACAACCGATTAGCTATCGAGCATGGGAAAGAGACTGATTCCCCCGGACAAGGGCGCGGTTGAAGAGGTCGCGCTGCGCGAAGCGCTTGAGGAGCGCTATCTCGCCTACGCTCTTTCCACCATCATGAATCGCGCACTTCCCGATGCGCGCGACGGCCTCAAGCCCGTGCATCGGCGCATTCTATACGGGATGCGGTTGTTGCGGCTCGACCCGGGGGCCGCCTTCAAAAAGTCGGCCAAGGTCGTCGGCGATGTGATGGGCAACTTCCATCCGCACGGCGATCAGGCAATTTATGATGCGCTGGTGCGCCTCGCGCAGGATTTTGCCCAGCGCTATCCACTGGTGGACGGGCAGGGGAATTTTGGAAATATCGACGGCGATAACGCTGCCGCCATGCGCTACACCGAGGCGCGGCTCACGGAAGTGGCGCGGCTGCTGATCGATGGCATTGACGAGGATGCGGTCGATTTCCGCCCGAGCTACGACGGCACCAGCGAAGAGCCGATCGTGCTGCCGGCGGCGTTCCCCAATCTGCTCGCCAACGGCTCGCAAGGCATTGCGGTCGGCATGGCGACCTCGATCCCCCCGCACAATGCCGCGGAATTATGCGACGCGGCGCTGTTCCTGATCGATAACCCCAAGGCGCGCAGCCGTACGTTGCTCAAATACGTCAAAGGGCCGGATTTCCCGACCGGCGGTGTCATCGTCGATACGCCGGAGACAATCGCCGAAGCCTACAACACCGGCCGCGGCTCGTTTCGCGTGCGCGCGCGATGGAAACAGGAAGACACCGGTCGCGGCACCTATGTGATCGTCATCAGCGAAATACCGTGGCTGGTTCAGAAGTCGCGCCTGGTCGAGAAGCTCGCCGAGTTGATCAACGAGAAGAAATTACCGCTGGTCGCCGATGTGCGTGACGAGTCGGCTGAGGACGTCCGGCTTGTTATCGAGCCACGCTCGCGATCTGTCGATGCCGAGTTGCTGATGGAGTCGCTGTTCAAGCTCACCGAGCTCGAGAACCGCATTCCGCTTAACATGAACGTGCTGGTGAAGGGCCGCATCCCGCAAGTGCTCGGCCTTGCCGAGGCCTTGCGCGAATGGCTCGACCATCGGCGCGAAGTGCTGTTACGCCGCTCCAAGCACCGGCTGGCCGAAATCGAACATCGTCTGGAAGTGCTAGGCGGATATCTTGTCGCTTATCTCAATCTCGACAAGGTCATCAAAATCATCCGCAAAGAGGACGAGCCCAAGCCCGTCCTCATGAAGACGTTTAAGCTCAGCGAGGTGCAGGCCGACGCCATCCTCAACATGCGGCTGCGCAATTTGCGCAAGCTCGAGGAAATGGAAATCCGTGCCGAGGACAAGGCGCTGCGCGAAGAACGCACCAAGGTCAAATCGCTCATCGCTTCGACGCCACAACAATGGAAAACGATCTCCACTCAGATCAAGGAAATCAGGGAAACCTTCGGACCGAAGACGCAAATCGGCAAGCGCCGCACCACGTTCGGAATTGCACCCGCTCATGACGAAGCGGCCATCGAAGAGGCGATGGTCGTTCGCGAACCGGTGACCATCGTCGTGTCGGAGAAGGGCTGGATCCGCGCCTTGCGTGGTCATGTCAGCGACCTCGCGGGTGTTACGTTCAAGACTGACGATGCGCTGAAATTTGCGTTCGCGACGGAAACCACCGCCAAGATTTTGATTTTCGCCAGCAACGGCAAGTTCTACACCATCGAAGCTTCGAAGCTGCCAGGCGGGCGCGCACATGGTGAGCCCGTGCGCCTCTATTTCGATTTGGAACAGGAGGCCGACGTCGTGGCGGCTTTGGCGTATCACGGCGGCCGCAAATTCCTGGTGGCGAGCTATGCTGGCAATGGTTTTGTGGTGTCGGAAGACGAATGTCTGGGCACCACTCGCAAGGGCAAGCAGGTGCTCAATCTCAAGGCTCCCGACAAAGCGGCCGCGATGACCACAGTCGACGGCGAGCTTGCGGCCGCGATCGGCGCGAACCGCAAGATGGTGATCTTCAAGCTCGATCACGTACCGGAGATGGGCCGCGGGCGCGGTGTGCGGCTCCAGCGCTACAAGGAGAAGGGACTATCCGACATCACCACGTTCAAGGCCGACGACGGCATCACCTGGAATGACGCCGCAGGCCGCAGCTTCACGCTGCCGATGAAGGATTTGAAGGATTGGCGCGGAAATCGCGCCGACGCAGGCCGCATTGCGCCGAAGGGATTCCCGAAGAACAATAAATTCCGCAGCCTGCCGAGCGGTGGAAACGGCAAGGCGGAGGACTCGGAGTAGCGGTCTCCTTCAAAATCGCTTCCTCGTAGCGGCGCGATCGTCAACAGGCCGGCGATGAGTTGCCCCATCACGCCTGGTTGCTTGAAGCGGATCATGACCTCGCCAAGCAGCCGGCCGACCAGCATCAACAAAGCCAGCTGAGCGACGAAAATGAATTCGGAAGGGCCGCGCGCGCCTTCGGCGGCAAATGCGGGCATTGCGGCAAGCGCGCACGGCACCACCAGCACGCACAGCCGAATAAGCGGCCGTCGGGCATCGATCATGATTTGCCTGCACACATTTGGCGTCTTCAGGTCAGCAGCAAACCGGCTTGGAGCAGGAAAGTTCCATCCCAAATGCAATTGCAAATTATTCGCAACTAGATATATTCACATTGAGAATCAGGGCCTTTGACGATTCCGGAATGGACGCAACAGTGCGCTCACGGGCAAAGACGGAGGCGGCCGGCTGGCGGCGCGAGCGCGGCCGCCCGCCATTGGCGGAGGTGTTTGGGTCCGTTGCCACGCGACCGACAGGCTCGCTCGGCAAAAAGCTCGTTGCTTTCCTTGGCCCCGGCTATCTGGTTGCCGTCGGCTATATGGATCCCGGCAACTGGGCGACGTCGCTCGCGGGCGGCTCGAAGTTTGGCTACGCGTTGCTCACCGTCGCGCTGCTTTCCAATTTAATGGCGATCTTGCTGCAAGCGCTGTGCGCGCGGCTCGGCATTGGGGCGGGACGTGATCTTGCGCAAGCCTGCCGCGATGCATTTCCGCGTTGGGTATCGTGGCCGCTGTGGGTGCTGACCGAGATTGCGATTTGCGCAACCGATCTTGCCGAAGTGATTGGCACCGCGATCGGCCTCAATCTGCTGTTCAAAATTCCGCTCGAGATCGGCGTGCTAATCACGGCGCTCGATGTATTTCTGATCTTGTGGATGCAAAATCTCGGCTTTCGCTGGGTCGAGGCGTTTATTGTCACGCTGATGGGCGTGATCGCGCTTTGCTTCATCGTGCAGATCGCGATGGCCGATCCCGACTGGGGCGCCGTGATCCGCGGCTTTGCGCCCACCACTGAGATCGTGCGCAACCCCGATATGCTTTATCTTGCGATTGGTATCATCGGCGCGACGGTGATGCCGCACAATCTCTATCTGCATTCGGGCGTGGTGCAGACGCGGCGTTTCGGCGACAGCGTCGAAGATCGGCGCGAGGCGATAAAGCTCGCAACAATTGACTCCACGATCGCGCTGATGTTTGCGCTCACGATCAACGCCGCAATCCTGATCCTCGCTGCCGCAACTTTCAATAAAGCGGGAAAAACCAATGTTGCGGAGCTCGACCAGGCGCATGCGTTCCTGGCGCCATTGCTCGGCTCCGCCATCGCGCCGACCCTTTTCGGTATTGCGTTACTGTGTTGCGGGCTGAATTCCACTGTGACGGCGACATTGTCGGGTCAGATTGTCATGGAAGGCTTTATCGATATTCGCCTTCCTGCCTGGGCGCGCCGCCTGATAACGCGGGCGATTGCCATTACTCCGGCGGCAATCGTGACCATTTGGTATGGCGAAGCTGGAACGGCAAAGCTCCTGATTCTCAGTCAGGTCGTCCTTGGTGTTGCGCTACCGTTTTCAGTCATCCCGCTGGTGATGTTCACCGCAGACCGGCGCAAGATGGGAGCACTCGCGGCGCCGACCTGGGTCACAGTGCTGGCCACGCTCACGGTAGCGTTGCTGATCGCATTCAATTTCAAGCTGCTTGCCGACCAGTTATTCGGATAAAGGGGCTACCGCTCCACGCGGCTCCAGCCGGATGGCATCAGGCGCTCCTGCGGCAGGAAGCGGCCTTTGTAGTCCATTTTGCGCGAGCCCGGCACCCAGTAGCCAAGATAGACGTAGGGCAGCCCCATGCGATTGGCGCGATCGATGTGGTCCAGGATCATGAAGGTGCCGAGCGATCGATCGCCTTCGTCCGGATCGAAAAACGAATAGACCATCGAAAGGCCATCGCTCAGCACGTCGGTGAGCGCGACGGCTAACATATCGCCTGTGCCGCGGCCGTTGATGCCGGTGTCGGGCCCGCGGCGGCGATACTCGATCAGGCGTGTATCGACATGACTGTCTTCAATCATCATGGCGTAGTCGAGCACCGTCATGTCGGCCATGCCGCCGTCGCGGTGGCGCGCGTCGAGATAGGCGCGGAATACCGAATATTGCTCGGAGGTGGGGGCCGATGAGCGCATGTCGCCGATCACGTCGGCATTGCGCTCGGCGATACGACGCATATTGCGTGAAGGCGCAAAATCAGCGGCGACCACACGCACTGACACGCAGGCGCGACATCCCTCGCAAGCCGGCCGGTAGGCGATCGATTGGCTGCGGCGAAAACCGCCATGCGTGAGGAGGTCGTTGAGTTCGCCCGCGCGCTCGCCAACAAGGTGCGTGAAAACTTTGCGCTCCTCGTGGCCGTCCAGGTAGGGACAGGGCGAGGGAGCGGTCAGATAAAATTGCGGCGTGTCGCGCGAATGCTGGGTCACTGATCAGGCCGTCTCGTTAGATACCGTCGCGGTTAGCGTTAGCATCGCGCGCCGAATGCCCCTCGTCAAAGCCCTTTATCCGGCCCGGACGGCTTGCATGGAAGGTCGCAACGCCGAGGCGCGGGCAGCATTATTAATGACTACGGTTCCGAGAAGGATGTCATGCAGGAGGCGACGCCGCTCGTTGAAGAAAGCAACCAGCAACACAAAAGGTGTGAAGAAAGACACTGTAAACCAGAAGGCGATAGCGTGCACCGCGCCCAATACGAAATAGGCCGGTGCGCCGTACCAAGTGCGCATTTCCAGATCGACCACCCGCATTCCCAAGGTGGCGGAATTCGGCCCCCCGAGGGTGGCGCCGAAATAAACGAGCGCCCAAATCACGGTGGCCGGCGGCAGCAGCCAATAGAGCGCAAAACCGAGCCCTAAGGTGACGATTCCAAAGGCGAAAATGAACATTGCCGCCAGCACGACCGGCACGGCAATGATGATGAAGTCGATGACAAAAGCCACGACCCGGCGTGCCAGAACGCCGTCGAAGAGCTCCGGCTGGGTC
>WNFI01628165.1_pt1 | contig 13472 bp, 9 predicted proteins | sample 5400471 | NCBI WGS metagenome assembly WNFI01 (sample SAMN13153348, study PRJNA577476) | soil metagenome | isolation source: 100 cm saprolite on Douglas fir-dominated hillslope | place: USA:California | collected 2013-09-17 | reverse complement strand
GGCATTTCGAGCCTCGAACTCAAGAATTACTCGCGGCCGAAGGAGTAGTACTCAAAACCTTTTTCGCGCATGCCCTGGGGCGTATAGAGATTCCGCCCGTCAATCACCAGCTTGCGCGCCATTACTTTTCCAGCACGATCCCAATCAAGCTTGCGGAACACGTCCCATTCCGTGCAAACCAGCGCGGCATCGGCATCCTGCAAAGCTTGGTAGGCGTCTTCATGATAGTGCACCTGCCGAAAGAGGATCTTGGTGCGGGGCATACCTTGCGGGTCTGTGGCGTGCACCACCGCACCTTCTTCCAGCAGACGCTTGACGACTTCCAGCGCCGGGGCAAAGCGAATATCGTCCGTGTTGGCCTTGAAGGCCAAGCCGAGAACGGCCACGCGTTTGCCTTTCACCACCCACAACGCTTGATGAATTTTTTCAAAGAACCGCTCGATGCGTTGCTTGTTGACGCGCTCGGTGGCTTTCAAAATGTCGAAGTCCACGCCAACTTTGGAAGACAAATGGATGAATGCTTGCACGTCTTTTGGAAAACAAAAGCCACCGTAGCCAAGTCCGGCATTGAGGAATTGCCCGCCTATGCGGGTGTCGAGTCCCATGGCATGAGTCACTTCCTCGACGTTGGCGCCGATTTTTTCGCAAAGATCGGCGATAACGTTGGCGTAGCTGATTTTCAGCGCAAGGAATGAATTCGAGGCGTGCTTGATAAGTTCGGCGCTATTGATGGTGGTAACCAGGAATTCGGCTTTGTGGCCCGGAGGGCAGGTTCCGTTGTGCACCGGGCAGCGGAAACTTTTCTCGAGAATGGGACGGTAGATTTCACGGAGTTCCGCGGCAGCGGAGGGATCCTCGACACCGACAACGATGCGGTCGGGGTGAAAAAAATCATAAACAGCGGTGCCCTCGCGAAGAAATTCGGGGTTGGAGGCGACGCGGTGTTTCACGTTGCTGTTTTTGGAATAGGCCGAGAGGGCGCGGCTGAGTTCGAGCCCCGTGCGGGCGGGGACGGTGCTTTTCTCGACGACAAGTTTGGGCGTTTTCGCTTCGGCGGCGATTTGCCGGGCTACATTGTCAATGGCCGATAGGTCGGCTTCGCCGGAATCCTTCGGCGGCGTACCGACGCAGATGAAAATAGCGTCTCCGGCACGGATGGCGTCAGCCGCATCGGCGGTGTAGGAGATCCGCCCGGCCCTGCGTGCGGACGCGAGGATCTGCTCGAGATGATGCTCGTAGATCGGGACGGCTCCCGCGTTCAGCTTGGCGATGCGCTCGCGATCGATATCCGTGCAAACGACCTCGTGCCCCGCTTCGGCGAGACAAGCTCCGGTCACGAGACCCACATACCCACAACCGATGACTGAAAGGCGCAAATCGAACTCTCCCTATGATGAGCTTCGAATGGCCGGACGCTCGGCGAACCACGATCCCAAAGGCTTATTGTGAAAGACTTGATAAGAGGGGCAAAGCGTTTCATCCAAAGTTGTTGCCATCACCAGCGCTGGTCTCCTCAAGTCCGATTTAGACTAGTGAATTCGCGAGCCGGGGCAGGAGCTAACTTCTCTCTGCTTTTCCCATCAACAAGCCGCGCAGGCCGAGCAGCACCAAGCGCGGCTGGCAGCGCACCACGTTCCACAATAAACGAGTGGACTCATCTCGGTTGATCTCGCCGAGCGACTGCCGAGTCGACGCGTCTAACAGATCAACCAGTTGCGAATAATCCTTTTGCTCAAAGTGGTGTAAAGCGCGGCGGATTAGCCAGTGGGTTCCCAATTCACGCCGCAGCGCGGCAAGTTCGTGGCTTTTGCCATTCTGCAATAGCGCATGGGCAACGCCGAGCGCGCCGCGAAAACCGGTGACAATGCCCCCCACGGTCGAAACTTTGACCTGCGCCGCGGCGTCCCCCACCAGATAAACTTCGCCGTTCCCGATTTGCCGCCGCACCGGCACCCAGCCGCGATAGACGGGAATGCGCGCGCCTTGCCATTCCAGCGGCTCCAAATGTTTTTTTTCGAGAAACCGTTCAAAACAACGCTTTGTGTCGCTACCGTGCTCGCCGATCATCCCGAGCGCTCCACGTTCCGCCGATTCAGGGATCAACCAGTAAAAGTAGGGGGTATCATCGGGGACGAACCACACGCGGGTCGTATCGGGAGGGTAATCTCTCGGCAGCCGCACGATGGCTTGAACCAGCGGCACGGTTTCGATGGGGGGCCAGCCGGAAGCTCTTGCCACGCGGCTTGCTGCGCCGTCCGCGCCAACCACGCTATCGGCATGCAACTCCTCGCGCTTGCCGCCGGACTCGACCTCCAGCCGCAAGCCCCGCGCATTCGGCTCGATTCCCAGGAACCGCGTGTCAAACGATAACGTGGCTCCGGCTTGCTCACCCTCGCGAGCTAGCGCGGAAATCAGGCGCGAGCGCTCGATGATGAGGTCAGGCTTAGTGAGAGCGACCTGCGCCGAACGGCCATCAGTGAAAAGCTCGAAGCGGCGAATCTCGTTGATGATGCTTTCGCAAGCGGAAGCTCCCATTTGCTGGCGAAAGCGATCCGTGACGATCAGCGTGCGCCGCGCAGGTTCAAATTGTGGTTTTGATTCCAGCACACGGACGCGCCGGCCGCCGCGGGCCACGCTAACGGCTGTGAAGAGCCCTGCAGCGGAGCCGCCAACAACGATGACCTCCCGGTCGCCCTGTTGAGGCTGTGCTTCTATCTTTCCCACAGTTTCTGCGCTTCCCAAGGACGTACGTTCCCCCGAGGACCCTGTTCAGCAGGAATCCCACGCCAAGAAATTTACCTGCTTCCCGCTCGACCCGTGGTGGGTGCTTGAAGTATGAGTGAGAGAGCACCCGGTAAGTATAACGAATCTGCTACCGAGGGCCAACATGCGAAGAGTCTTCAAATCCAAGAGCTACTGCTCCAACCAAGATCGCCAGTCGTGCTGAAAGATAACTGACGAGTACGGCGGCACCGCCGCCGATGGCGCCGAGCAGATAGAGCGTGAGAACGGCGCCGCGGTGCCCCAGGCCAAGATTGGAAAGGCGGTGTGCGGCGTGGTCCTTCCCCGGCGTGGCGAAAGGCACTAGCCCCCGGCGCGAGCGCGAAATCGTAACCAGCGTGGTGTCAAAAATTGTCACGCCCAGGATCAGAATCGGTGCGAGCCATGCGGACAAATGATTGGAGTTCTCGAGCCGCAGCTTCAAGCCCAGCGTGGCCATTAGGTATCCGAGAAACATTGCGCCGCCATCGCCCATGAAAATCTTAGCTGGCTTGAAATTCCAGCGGAGAAATCCAGTAGCCGCGCCGAGAACGGCCGCAGCCAGAGTGGTAACGAGGGTTTGGCCGTTCAGGTAAGCGAGCATCGCGAAAAACACAGAGGCCATCGCGGCCACACCGGCGCACAAACCATCCATGTGATCGAGGATGCTGAATGAGGCGGTGATACCCACGACCCAAACAACTGTCAGCAGCGTGTCCAGAAAATCTCCGCCGCGTCCGCCCAGCAGTACGCTGAAAACCTGGGCGCGAATTCCGCTGACCAGCAGGATTGCCGCCGCCAGCGGCATGCCCGCAAATAGTTTGATCTGGTGATGGAGAAGCCCGCGGTCGTCGAGGATGCCGACACCCGCGACGAGCGTTGCGCCGATCAGGATGCCAACAATCTGGGCACGTGCCGGTCCGTTGAAGACCAAGAGCGCCGCGATCACCACTGCCGCGTACATCGCCAGGCCGCCGAGAAGGGGGATCGGCTTGAGATGAACTTTGCGCGGACCCGGGAGATCAACCATCCCCACGCGCAGGGCAAGGGCGCGCACCGGAACGACCAGCGCCAACGACGCAAGCAGTGCAATGAAAAAAGCTAGCAGGCCAGCGGCCACGGTTCCCAAGTCGACCAACAGATGGCTGCCCCACGCAGCCTTAACACCATACTGCGATTTTAGTTGCGGTTCAATCGGGATGATTCTCCAAGCGAGCAGCTTATTTAGCCAGAAAGTGGCTTACCGCTCTGTCAACATGCGGTTGAAGATGCGCTTGACTTCCTCTTTGTCGCGCGTGGCGTAGTACCAGTCGATGGTGCGCTTAAGACCCTCGCGGAAGAGAACCTTGGGTTCCCAGCCGAGAAGTCTTTTGGCTAGAGAATTGTCAGCAACACGGTTGAGCGGGCCGGTGGGCATATCACGGCGGAGCACGATCTCGGCTTTGTGACCGGTGAATTCGCAAACCATTTTCGCGCAATCGATCACCCGAATACGTTCCATCGTTCCGAGGTTGATCGCGGTTCCGTCGTTGATTTTCTCTCCGGCAAGAATTGTACCCTCGACGATGTCCTCAATGTAGGTCCAGTTGCGGATCTGCGTTCCGTCGCCCCACACTTCGAACGGGTTCTGTCCCAGAAAAGCGCGCGCGATCATGGCGATAACAGCATGATTCTCCACTCCGCGCGGGCCATATACAGTGAAGTAGCGGCAGGAAGCGGCGCCCAGGCCATGTTCCTTGGCATAAGCCTGGAGCGTAAATTCGCCCATCAACTTGGCCCAGCCATAAGTATTGTCGGCATCATTCGGGCCTTTGGTGAGATCTTCCGTGAGGTAGAGCTCTTTTTTTGTGTCCGATTGCATAAAATTCGGATACACACACCCGGAAGAAGCAAACACTACTTTTTTTACTTTGGCTTTGAGCGCTTCGGCGAAGACCAGACCGTCCAGAAAAAAATTCGAGGCTGGGCCTGCTTGGTGAAGGTCTACATAGCCGCGCCCGCCATGATCCGCGGCGAGATGGAAAACGGTGTCGACGCCCTGCAGGGCGGCACGGGTTACACCCGGTTCCCGCAAATCGGCCTGCAGAAAATCGACCTTGCCGGTGCCCAGGTGCTGCCGAATGTTGTCGAGATGCCCGCTGCTCAGGTCATCGACGACGCGAACCTTTTTAGCGCCTCGTACCAAGAGCTGATCGGTAAGCGTCGAGCCGATGAACGATGCTCCGCCCGTCACAAAAATAGTCTTTCCGGCCCAAAATCCCTCCGCAGTCGTCACGCTCGCGCCGCCTCCTCATTTTTGTATGCGACTTTCAGCTGATCAATTATTTCTGCAAATTTTCGCAATTCCTTGACTTTATCATAGTCGGGAGCGGCGGCCCGCGCTGCCTCGCCCATGGCCTTTACTTTGGTTGGATCGGAAGCTAAAGCACGCACGGCGCTGACCACTTCTGCCGGGCGGTCCGGATCCGCAGCGACCGCGAACCCTCGCTGAACCCCGAGCGATACGGCATCGGTCTCATTCGGCGCCACCGCCAGGATGGGTTTTCCCGCCACCAAGATTTCGTACATTTTGCTGGGGACCACTACGCCTTCCAAGCCGCGCTTCACAGTAATGACGTGGGCATCGGCGGCCGCCAGCACCGACGGAATCTTGTTTGGTGGGAAAAACTCCAGAAAACGAATATTGCCCGAACCCGCCGCCGCTTTTTCGATTTGCGAGCGCTGCGCGCCGCCGCCCACAAACACGAGTCCCACACCCTCGTTCGCGAGGCTGCGCCCGGCGGTGACCAGCGTGTTCCATGCGCCGTAAAAACCGAGGTTTCCGGCATGCACCAAAACAAACGAAAAATTCCCGCGAATCGCGCGGACAACTTCGGGATCAGCAAACGGAAGTGGGGTGTTCGGTGGAAAGATTTCGGCCCCATCGCGGACGATTGACACCCTGGCCGGGTCCACCCCCTTGGCCACAATGCGCGCGCGCATGTCTTCTCCAAGAACTACAACACGCGTGGCGCGGCGAAGCGCCCAGCGATGGAGTTTTTCCCAGATTTTCGCGACGCTGCCGGGCTCGACGATCGAGCCGCCCACCGCCATGTCTGGATACAGATCGCGAATGTTGTAGACGTATGGCTTGCCTTTCAGCATGGACACGATCGCACCGACGATACCCTGAAAGGGAGGATCGGTCATCGCCACCACGGCGTCGCACGGCACAAAGAGCGCCCGCGGAATCGACAGCCCGGTGTAGCTGAGATAATTCGCCACACGTTTCTTCATATCGAGACGGGGAAAGTCCGTCGAACCTGCGCGTAGGATGCGCACGCGGCCTGTGATTTCCGCTTGGTAGGGACGCCAGGGGAGCCGCTCTGTGGGATCGTAGGAGGGCCGTCCGCATAGCACCGTAACGTCGTGCGTAATGGAAAGGGCCTCCACGACGCGGCGCGCCATCTTCGCAGTCGCAGAAGTGTCCGGTGGGTAATACAGATTCAGCAACAGGATTCGCACGGAAGGATTGTACAGAGTTCCGTCGCTGCACGGGGTGCAGCCGCCGGAGCGACCTCAGGCAGGCTTTTTGAAGACCGGCGCAGAAGCACGCGCCAACTCATGAGCGGTTGGCTTCTTCTTCGGCGGCTTTTTGACTTCGCGTTTTCCTCTGTCCTTGTTTCCCATGGCGGATAGCTTGCCACAATTCGCTGGCTCTGGCTAGTGGCTCTGAATGCCGCAGTGGATAACCGAGAGCTACGAGCGCGAGACTAGGAAATCGCCGAGGACAAGGGCATCCATCTGTGTGCGCAGAAAGCAATCGATGGCTTCTTCGGGTCGGCAGACAATCGGCTCGTTGTCATTGAAGGAAGTGTTCAGCACTACCGGCACGCCAGTGAGATCACGGAAAGCGGAGACCAGCGCGTGATAGCGCGGATTGGCCTCGCGGGTCACGGTTTGCAGCCGGGCCGTGCCGTCCACATGCGTCGGCGCCGGGATCTTATCGCGTTTTTCCGCCCGCACCGCATAGGCTAAGGTCATAAACGGCGATGGATGCGACTTCTCGAAATATTCCGCGGTGTTTTCCGCGAGGATCGAAGGCGCAAACGGCCGAAAGATTTCCCGGTGCTTGATCCTGCGGTTCAGAATTTCCTTCATTTCCGGACGGCGCGGGTCGGCAACGATGCTTCGATTGCCCAGGGCGCGTGGACCCCATTCGGCGCGGCCCTGAAACCAACCGAGAATTTTTCCATCCGCGATGATCGCGGCGGCGCGGCGCGGCAGTTCTTGTTCGCTCAATTCGGTGATGGAGTAGCCGCCTTGCGCCAGGCCATTCGAATCGATCGCGCGGCGAATTTCCTCGCGTGTATAGCCAGGTCCCCAGTAGGCATGATCCATCACAAAAGAGCGCGGCTTGCCAAGTTTCTGATGCCAGACGTAGTACGCGGCCCCCACCGCGAGGCCCGCGTCCCCCGCCGCCGGATGAATGTAAACCTGCTCGAATGGTGTTACGTCAAAAATCTTCCCATTCGCCACGCAATTGAAAGCCACCCCACCTGCCAGGCACACCGCCTTGAGTCCCGTTCGCTCTCCAAGCTTTTTCAACATACCGAGATAGACTTCTTCGAGGCGCGCCTGCAGCGAACTAGCGAGATTTCGGTGCCGTTCCGCGAGCGGTTCCTCAGGAGCGCGGACTGGCCCAAAGCGCTTGGCCATTTTGTTCGAAAACATTTTGCCGAGTATCGGTGTCTTATCGGCCTCGGCCCAGGACATCTCCGGGCCCGTGCGGTGATGCGAAAAGTAATCGAGCCCGAGTTGGAAGCCGTTGTCGTTGGAGCTGCTATCGAATCGCACGATATCGCGAAAAGCGTCGAGTTGCTCGGGATGACCGTATGCGGCGAGCCCCATTACTTTGTATTCGTCGCCGAATTTCACGAATCCGAGATACTGCGTCACCGCACTGTAAAACAGCCCCAGCGAATGCGGAAAAGCTACCACGCCGTCAACGCTCAAGCGGTTGCCGCTGCCGGCTCCCCACATCGTGCTCGCGAAATCGCCGAGCCCGTCGGCGGAAAGCAACGCGGCGCGTTCGAACGGAGAAACGAAAAAGCTGCTCGCGAGATGCGCCTGGTGATGCTCGATGCGATGAAATTTTGCCGCGATCTTTTTGGAATCGGCATCAAAGACCGCAGTCAGGGCCTGCGGAATACCTGTGAATTTCGCGAGCACTTTGACGCGTTCCCGCGCAAAAGAGGGCATGCGCAGAGCGTAAAAAAGTTTTGTGCCCAGCCTCGCGTACGGATTTCGCGGCACGGCAACATGGTCGATGTCCGCGAGTGTGAGGCCTGCTTCCTTCAGGCAGTAACGAATCGCTTGCGCGGGGAATCCCGCCGCGTACTTCACGCGATTGAAGCGTTCTTCCTCAACCGCCGCGATCAGTCGTCCGTCGCAAACAATCGCCGCCGAAGCGTTCCCGTGGTACGCATTGATCCCCAGAATATTCATCGTCTAATTTGTCAGTGTACCGCAGCCGGAAGATTATGCGGCGAGGTGGCGACGGCACCACTCGTTCAGGACATGCAATGACCAGGGACGCGACCAGCTGGTTTTTCTAGCAAGAAAATCCGTCCATACCGAGAGCGCGCCCCCCACTCGAAAGTAGGCGGCCAGCGGCGGCGCAGGATCAGCAAAACTGGCTTCCATCCGCGCGCGCAGCGGCCCTCGCAACCATTCTTCCCACGGCAGAGTAAAGGTGCGCTTCCGCTGTGCAAGAATTTCCGATGGCAGCAAATCGCCAAGCGCGTCCACTAGCAGCGCCTTCGGAGCACCGGGGCGGCGGCGCGCCGCATCCGGCAGTGAGGCCATGAATTCAACCAACAGCGTGTCGAGGAGCGGCACGCGAATTTCGAGCGATTGGGCCATGCTCACCGTATCCGTGTCACGCAGCAGCGTGCTCGTCATGTACGTCCGCATCTCCAGCCAGGAGACTCCAGCGACGGGCTCCAGTTTTCGTGCTTCGTCGGCCGTTCGTCCCAGCCAGCCCAGCCAGGTTGGCTCGAGCGTGACTCCATCCGCGCTCACCGTGCTTGGGCGAAAGCGAGGCTCGATGATTCGTTCAAGCAGCCCCGGCGGGAAAAGCGTCCGCGCATAAAAATAGGGGTGTGGCAAAACGTCCGGGTAAGCCCACGCAGCTGCCGCCTTGCGGCCTGCGTCCTCTGAACCTTGCCGGGCGGCCAGGCTGGCCACCAGCGGAGCCGTCATCCGTCGCAGCGCCGCGGGTACGAACCATGCGCTTTTGATCAATTTCGATAAGCGCGGCGTATCGGCAAAAGTCGGATAGCCCGCGAACAGTTCATCGCCACCCAGACCCGATAGCGCCACTTTCAACCCGACTTGTCTTGCGGCCCAGGAAACGAAGTACGTGTTGACGCCGTCCATGGTCGGCTGATCGAGCGCGCCGAGAGCTTCATCCAGCCGCGCAAGGACCGCCTCTCCGCTCAAAGGCACTTCCGTGTGCCTGGTTTTGAATCGCTTCGCGGCCAATCGAGCAAGCTCTGCTTCATCAAATCTCGTGCCCGGAAACGTCAGCGTGAAGCTCTGGATTCCCCCTCGTGCCCGAGAGGCAAGCGCTGCGATTGCGCCGGAGTCCAATCCGCTCGAAAGAAACAAGCCCACCGGCACGTCAGCGATGAGATGCACACTCACGGCATCCTCAAGTAGCGGACGCAGCTTTTTAGCCGCTGCAGGAAGATCGCGCGGCTTACGCGTATCGCGAGCCGCGGGCGAAACTGAAGGGTCCCACCAGGGCCGCGCGCGTGGCACGCGCCGGCGCTCCGGAACGTGCAAGAGCATGCGATGTCCCGGCGGCAGAGAAAACACTCCTTCCAAGAGTGTCACTGGCTCCGAGACGCTGCCAAAAAGGAGATAAGCGGTTACGGCGTCTTGCGACAGGCGTTTGGGCACTGCGCCGGAGGCGAGAAGCGCGCGAACTTCTGAAGCGAACGCAAATCCCTCCGCCGTCTGCGAGTAATAGAGTGGCTTGATGCCCAGCGGATCGCGTGCCAGGAAAAGAATCGGTGCCGTCGCATAACGCTCGCGAAGATCAAGCAAAGCAAATGCAAACATGCCACGCAGTTCGGTCAGCGCGTCTTCGCCCCACTCCTCCCACGCGTGAACCAGAATCTCCGTGTCCGATTGGGTGGCAAAGCGGTGACCACAAAGGGACAGCCGCTCGCGCAGGTCGCGATAGTTGTACAGCTCACCGTTGAAGATGACCGCTACGTCCTTGGTTTCGTTCCAGGCGGGCTGATGGCCGCCGGCCAGGTCGATGATGCTCAGCCGGCGCGTCCCCAACGCGAGTCCGGGCGCGCGCGCGTCGCCGGCAAGAAAGCCTTCTTCGTCGGGACCTCGATGACGCATCGCCGCGGTCATCGCACGCATGCGCGATTCCGCATCCGCGCTGCGTGAAGCGAAGGCGACGCCGCAAATACCGCACACGCTACTGTTTGATCTCCGGCGCAGAGAAGAATGCGGCACCGGCACGCGTGGCATGCTCTCTTAGATGGAAGCGCGGAATTCTAAGCAGGCGGTCAGCATACCAGGCAAGAATGGCCCGCACCAAAAGGAAGAATATTGCCGCCACGGCGGAGAGCACGAGGTAGAAGAAAGACTCGCGCTCCAGGAGCAGGCTCCAGTCGGCCGCTTCATCCCAGCCTGGGTAAACCCGATCCAATAAGGTCCTCAGATGTAACCCGTCGAGAGGCAGGCGTGCCAGCCGCACATGCGCGAACTGGTCGTAAGTGTACTCACGTGGATAGGTAGGGATGGCCCTGATGGCCTCGGAAAACACAACGGGATCTCGCAGTTCGCTCCGAGTCAAATAGCGGCCCCGTGCATCTTTCATGATGACGCGGTAGGTTGGATCGACGATGATCCACCGTCCGCCCATGAGAACCTCCGCAACCACGTGCTTGGTAGTGCGGTCGGGAGACAAGAGCAGCAGGCGGCGCACCTGCAGATCGGAACTTCGCGCAAGATTCAAGAAGGCGTTCGTCGCCGTGCCGCACACGTTCAACAATTGTTTATACGTGAGCGTCGTCTCCGGATCACGCTTGGAAAGTGCGTCCAGATCGGTTGCGACCGCGCGCGATGGCTCAGCGCGCATCCAATTCAGAATTGCTTCAACTTTTTGTTCTTGTGGAAGGGAATTAGGCACAATCGCGTCCGAGAACCCGTCGAGGTACCAGCGCACGGAATATTCCCGGTGGCAGTAGTAGAGCATCGCAACAAAAGCGGTGGCCAGCAGCAAATTGCTGCCCCACCAGATACCGCGGAAAACTCGATGTGGACGCGTTGGCAATAGACTACTCCACTCGCTTAGATTCTGCCCTCACCGCCTGCTTGGAGGCAAGCGTAACGTACAGCTCTTCCATGTTGCCAACAGGCTCGTCCCAGCCCAAACGCGAAGTCACGCCAGCGCATCCTGCCGCCAGCCGTGAGGCTAGGCCCGGTTCGACAAGGATCCGTTCGAGCGCATTCGATAGCGCTCCTTGGTCGTGACGTACCACCAAGCCAGCCTGATCCCCAAGCAGCGGCGCTACTCCGCATTGTTCGGTCACGATCACCGGCGTCCCCGCGGCCACTGCTTCCGCCGCGGAGTTCCCGAAATTTTCATTCTGTGACGGCAGCACGAAAACATCCGCATCTCGGTAAGCCGCCCACTTCATCTCACCAAAAATAGGCCCCACAAATTGAACTTTCGTCCGAATGCCCAAGTATGTCGCCATTTGTTCCAATTCCGATCTTACGCCGCTTTCGTCAGGCCCCGCCAAGACTAGCGTCACTGGTATTCCCGACGAGCGTTCCGAGAGTTCCGCGAACGCTTTCAGGAGTAAATCAGGACTCTTCTTGGCTGAGAGCCGGCCCAAGAACAGCACCAGCTTCTCTTCCCGCGGAATACCCTGCGATTTGCGAAATCTGCCTGGCTCGGGCCAGGATGGAGGAACTTCCACTCCGTTACGCCGCAGCACCACCCTCGGGCGAGGAAGACCGCCAGCGACCAGTTCCCCGACTTCTTGCGCGGAGGTTGCGATCACCGCGCTGGCACCTTGCAGTAGGGGCCTTCCCCAAAGCGCGTGATACATCCGTTTCAGCCACACGTTCCGCACAATGGGTACAAACATCCCAATTGGTTCGAGCACGTACGGCAAGCTCCGTTTGCGGCAAGCTGCAGCCACGGCCGGACCTAGCAGGTCATAAAGCCCGAAAATGTGCACGACATCGAAATTTTGCAGCCGCGCCCGGCAATATCGTTTTACCGCCGGATTCCAGCTCACCGTGCGGTAACGCATCCACGTCGGCACATAGATGGCCTGCACTCCATTTTCTTCCCCCCTCCATCCGAAGGGCGATCGCTCCGCGCTGGTTTTCTGTTCCTGCGTCTGCAGGCGTTTTTCCAGGCCCCAGTCGGCCGTCAGAACCGTCACTTGGTGGCCTCGCCGCGCCAGCCCTTCAGAAAGCGCCCGCACTTTCACCGGTGGGCCGCCGAACTCCAAAAAGGGAGCGTACGTTTCGGTGACGTTCAGGATTCGCATTGTTCGCGCAGGATTTTTTTGAATGACTTGGCGAAGACATTGAAGCGGAACTCGTTCTCCGCCCGCTGTCGCCCGCGCGCGCCCATCTCCTTAGCAAGGGCGGGGTCCGCCAGCAGCGCTTCAAGCGAAGTCGCCAGCTGAACCGCATCGCCGTGCGTCACCAGATAACCAGTGACGCCGTCTTGAATCACTTCGGGCGCGCCCCCGTGCAGGCCCCCGATCACGGGCTTGCCGCAGGCCATTGCTTCCAGGTACACCAGTCCGAATCCCTCTCCTTGGCTGGGCAAAGCAAAAATCTCACACGCTGCATAGCACGCCGCAAGTTCGGAATAGCTCAATCCTGCCAAAAAATGGACGTGGCGGTTTACTCCGTATTGCTCCGCAAGATCCTCAAGCCAAGCGCGGTCGTCTCCCCCGCCCGCCACCACCAACTGGACTTCCGGCCTCTGCGTCAGCAGCCGGGGCAGAGCGGTGATCAGCGTGTCCATGCCTTTGTACCGCTCCGTCGCAAGCCACCGTCCTACGGTCAGAATCACGCGTCCCGATGGAAAGCCTTGCGGCATCGCGGGACGGGAGCCTGGGTTGATCAAAGCTTCAAATTGTGGATCGAGCGCCCAAGGCAGAACGCGAATTCGCTCGCGCTTGACCCCTTGATCCGATGCAACGTGTTCAGCAGTATCTTTGCTGGGCGCCAGAACCAGGTTTGCATGACGCAGCGCATGCCGGCGCACCCCCCCCAGCGGTTCCGAAACGTCAATTCCATGCGTGCAGATAATGCTCTTCAACCCCGGTGCCGCCATCCGCATCGCCTGCACCACCGGTCCCAAGTTCGGATGAGCTGCCAGGACGAGTTTGGCTTTGCGCCGCGCTGCCTTCAGTGCCGTGACTGTGAATCGTCCCTTGGCGCGCTCGCACCCGGTGAAGACAAACTCTCGTCCTGCTAGCGTCATCCGATGCAATTCCGGGGAATCATTCAAGCTCAGCAGACGACACTCCATGCCGCGGCTGGAGGCGAACTCCGTCAGCACCGCCGCCAGGTGGCGGCCCGCCCGCTGCACCCCGCCGGGTGCGTCTAGCTCTGGGAAGAGGCCAATGAGCACGGGCAAAGTCTGCCAAGTGCCGCGCCCAATGGCAAGT
>WNFI01662457.1_pt1 | contig 13474 bp, 12 predicted proteins | sample 5400471 | NCBI WGS metagenome assembly WNFI01 (sample SAMN13153348, study PRJNA577476) | soil metagenome | isolation source: 100 cm saprolite on Douglas fir-dominated hillslope | place: USA:California | collected 2013-09-17 | reverse complement strand
AATGCCATCACGATTATTGTTAAGACGCTTGAATGGACTCGAACTTGAACCCGAGTTCACGGATCAACTTTTGGTGGTTCAGTGTGAACATTGGCAATGGTTCCATTACTGTACACAGTACCACGTGCCTATATATTGCCTGGCACCAATTTCCGCAAGTTTGACATGACAGTACTTGTTTCCTAAGCCGTAACGTTACAAACGGAACCTTTGAGATTTCCGCAGGACCGTACAAACATATCGGCCCGCATGCCAATAGCGTGATAAGAAAGGGGATATGAGGGTTCGTTAGTGAGGCCGCGGTATCGGTACGATGATTTATGCTCGTGAAATGTACGTCAATTTCACCCCGTGGCAGTAAGGCAGTATCCATAACTCGAAAAGCCTTCTCAACCGTTGGTGTGATCTGAATCGTAAAAGAAATGAATTAGAGGTATACGAACATGGGGAACAAGAACATCATGATGGTGTAAAGGCCTTTGAGCAATAAATTGAAGGGACGAGTGCAATTTTCAAAGTCATGAGCGTCAACCAATGAGCCAAACCAGATAAGAAATATGAAACAAAGATGAGGAGCCGCTTCTCGAAAAACCATCCAAACAATACGGTCTGCACGATCTGCATCCATCAGGCTGAGAGTGGATAAATGTTTACCGTAACACAAGCTGGCTTGCTATCCAAACAGGATCCAATCAGAAGATCCATAGGTGCGGAGGCGGAAGACACTGCCGGTCTTCTATGATATCGCTTCGTTTCCGGAGACCAGTAGTAGATAATATAATTTACGATGAGGTATACACCGTCACAGATAACTTGAAATTAAGCGGAAATAAATCGTTGGTGGCATCAACATGAATACCACACTTGGTTGTGCGAGCGTCTGGAACCCAAATGGATGAAAATGGAGGTGAGAGTTTTGTGGGGGGAGTGTGTCTTGTGTGACGGAATGCGTCAAAAACACTCGTGAAGCCCATATCCTTATCGACATACTATCAGCACTGTTGGGCAGACCATTGGTCTCATTACTCATGGTGACTTCGGACACAAGAGCATCACGTCAGACGGAATGCTAAGATGTGGCTCTCTAGCGAGGTTAACAAACTGCATCACAAGACCGGCCTCCAAATGCCTATGAAAACATCAGCATTAGCTTATCGAACAAAGAATGGAAGTTGGACTTACCATGGTATATGACAGTGGAAGGCCCAAACCTGTACGGAAGAGGCCAGAATTCAGTTGACGAGTAATACGGTCATACATAAAGTTGAAAATGACTCACTCCTGGGTTATCCGTTGTGAACCTAAGTGCCATCCAGGAATACCGAGGTATTGTCACTGTATCACGCCTCATAGGGGCAGTAGCGTTGAGTCTTTGGCCAATGTATCTCCCCACTCCCCACTGCACGGTGTCAGAAAACCGCCACTCAAATGGAACAGTCCCAAAACTTACACCAACAATGAAGAAGGTATGCCCATGTAAATGGAAAGGATGGTCTCCATCATCGAGTGAGTCAACAATGAGATCCACTGTCTCTATCCCTCCGGTTGCCACAAGGAACTGATCTGGATGGTAGTATGAAAGCGGGTCGGTGACTCGGGAAATCTCGAGAAGCGTGGAGGTGGATAGCAAGGCCTCCCATGAGGTGCTTTGGGACGTATCAATTGTTACAATGCTACTAACTGAGGCGAACAAGAGGAACAAACCTGTTGAAAAAGGAACGATAGTTTCCATTCACGTCATACTGCATGGACACTGTAACTTTAACTGTCCTGGAGGCGCAAATTTAGACATGACTTCAGATAGAATAAAAGACGACATGATTGAATAACTTAGTAGCATCAGGAGCATCCATTCTCCGGGCAGGTATGAAGTCTTTGTCATCCGATAATGACATGAGGGATATGGGCGCAGGAGTATCTAACGGTTTGCCTGGTACGCCTTGGTACCTAGGAGGTCAATGTTACAACTCGAATCAACACCAAGGATTGGGCGGGGCATGCTAGCCTTAAGAAACCAAGTGTGGTGAGGTTGAGATTCGGGTTATCGTACCGTAGTGCACTCGTCTATACCCGTCCTTAGTACGATAATACGGCCCAAAAGTTGCACTCACACTCACCTGTATCTCAGCTCTCATCCAATAAGCAGACTCATTCCCGTCGGGGTTGACAATAGCACTATATCGCTAAGACGACATGTAGCTGAAATAAGAATAAGGTCGCGGTTGACAAAGAACATGCCTGGCCAACCCCTACAACCAGCCGTTGTGTAATTCTTGGCTCCACATCCACGCCATCGGCCTCCAAAACAGTCATATAATGCTGATCAATGGAGAACGCCATACTTGCCAAACTTCCTTTAGACCCATACGTCGACATACGCCCAAGAATCAACGATCACGCTCAAACACGGATCAAAGAGGCGGGAAACTCACCGATGTTGATAACTCGAAAGCGGTATGTCTTTCCTTGCTCTAGCTGCAAATCTGCGTAATCGACTTCTTTATTCGGCCTGCAGTGGTTGATTTCATCGATGACAGGCTGGCTCAATTGACCAGGTGGCGATCGCCCTACGCTCCTACCATCAGGTAGAGAAGAATCCCTTCGTCGTTCAGGAAGGGTCGAATCGGTGGCAGGTATGTAAGCACATTTTGCCTGCGAAACACCATTGATTATACCTCCATCCGGAGTCGGTTCATCACCAGGTTGGCCATTAATCCCCGTGCCGTACCGTAAGAAGCGTTTGAGAAGGATCTCGGAGCTGTATGACATAAAGAAGAACGTTTCATCCGGGTCATGATTACAACCTGGGATAGAGAAGTTAACGCACTATGTGGAATAGTAGTCACCGACCATGACAATTACATCTTGGTCATAATGGACAATACGACGAGCAATTTCGTCGGGTGAGTGGAGGATGAGCGCCCCATAGAGGCCATCCGTACTCTGATGGAGACGTTCCACGTGGTTAGGTTCATTGGACCAGTAGAGGGGCTCTGCCGTACTTGGGTAAAGTAATGCGCGTGCCACCAGTACGTCCCAACATTCTGGACGGTGAAGTTGTACGTAAATGTCCCCCCGTTTGCAGGAATGCCGCATTGCTAACATGGGCATTAGACCTCGACACTTCCAGGAGATATAAATACCAACAGTGATTGCATAGGTTCCGTCGTAGTGATTTGTTCCTTAACCACTTGTCAATGGACATTCTAGAATTGGGATGGACAAAGAAAATACCATTCTGATATTGTCCATGCCAATGAATCGAAGTATCATTCTTGAGTAGATTCTTCACGTTAACCTTTGGGAGTATTAGTTATTGTAGGTGAACCACTATAGAGATGCTTGGTCGTACGATAATACGATCACCCAAGTTCGCACGAATCGTTGGTCCAGGAGATTGACCATTGACGACCAGGACCGGTCTTGCTATGGCTCCGGGAGAAGCCACGACTTCAGAGATAGCTTCGAGTCCCAGGCATGAATTATTTGTGTCAACGGAAATCTTGGAAGCTCACTCCAATGGTAGACACGAGTGGATGGGGCCATATTGTAATCCCATGCAGAGTCAAGGAAGAACCGTCTGTGCTCCGAAAGTAAGCTTGGCTCCAATCGTTGAGACCATGCATGATAGTGGCGTCATGAACTAACCCGTCCCTGCTTTCTGCAACTGTGGTTGTCCATACGTGTGTTAATCCGAATCCGGTTCCATAACGAAGACGCAAAACAAGAGCGCCGAACACAACAAGAAAGACCAGAGCAGAGCAGGGCCTGCGGATACTCCGACGCCCTCGTTCGCAGTCTTCTTCTAGCCGCATCTGCAGTATTTAACGGAAGAGCTGGACTCGGTCCGGGTGAGTCTGTCTGCAGTACCATGTAAATTCCGATCACACGTGCCAGCCTCGAAGGCGGGTTAAAGTAGATCCCACTTTCATCGTAAATGCGGCATATACCGAGCGGAAGACGACATTATAGTAATTGAAATTCTGACAGTTATACATAACCCTTGGGTAATTTCGAACGAGTGAGATAAGGCAAGGAGTGCGATAGTTCCATGTACCACTAGTAATGGACTTCAGATCTCACGATAATTACTTGGTGTCACAATCCAAGCCTCCGGAGTCCAGAAATCATCACAACAAGAGCAAGTATTAGTGTCCTAAGGTCTGCTTCCAGCCAATCTCAGAGCTGTTAATTGCCGAATTCTGTCGGATTAATTCCTTCTCCATCGAACTCGAAGACACGCCATCGTCCATGTGCTCCGCCGGGATTGGTTTCCACGTTGGAGTGCTTGAACAAATATTAGATGTTCTGTCAATTCTTTCATGATGTTCGAGGACTTCGAGCTCGGTCTGGTCCCTGTGGACCTCGGATTTGGTGGTAACGGTAATCCCGACCTAAATTTGAGACGAGCAGGTTTCACAGGGGAAGTGAGAGGGACCAAATGGAGAACGAACTCTTCTCTTGGTAATTTCCTCTTGAGGGTAACTCGATGAATTCCAATGTTGGCGAGCATTCACTGGGGAAATGGAAAGGCTTTGTTAGGGTCCCCAATTCATCTGCTAGGAGAACATACATGACGACATTAAGCAGTTACAGTAGAGAAGACCCAGGGGTTCGTTGAGAATCAAGTGCAAGTTGTTTGCCTGGGAGATATTTTGAACGTTAGCTAGCGATTAACTATTTGACTGAACTGACGAAGGCCAACTGGTTGCGTTGGGGTGAAATTCGGATTAGAACAACAATGAGCATGGAATCATTTTTTTATCCACAAACTTAGCACATACGTAGATTGCCAAATCCGCGCTTGCCCACACTGCGGTGATAGCACCCGTCTGAAGCGTCACTAGGGAAATAACGAGAGTAATGCGCTATGGGCCCTCAGAAAAGGGCTAGGGACACTGACATCTGGAAGCCTTGTCCATGATATCGTTGGTGTAGGCGAAGCCTGTCCTGTGGGTGTGCTAAACGATAGATATCTATAAGACCAGGGGATCCGTCCAATGATGGGTGCCTAGACGAACCAGATACCAGCAAAGAGAACCAGCAATCACAAAGTCAGTGATGGGAGCGAGAAGAAGCCACACGATAACGATAGCTGACACTGAAAATCAGCCATCATTCTCGCGCGAATGGTGGATGCCCTTACCCTTGAATCTCTGGAAGTGAACAAATTCTTTCACGATACCACAACCGATGCTTGTCCCCAATCCACATACTGCCAGTAGATAGCGTCAAGCATACCGTCCATGTGCTAGGAACAAATGCCTCACGGAATTGGGCAAAAGCGGACACAAAAATGAAAGCGGCGAGGAGGTTCTGCCCAGTCAGCCGTTTCACCCTCCTTGAATGCAGGAAATCGGTCAGATCGGGTGACTAGGAAACTTATGGGGGCCGTACCATCCAAAGAACGTCTGAACAGTGTAGGACATAACCACAGTCATTACTGGGTCTGATAGGGGTAGGCTTGTAATTGCGCCTGGTCTTTCTTGGGGGTCAACATACCTGTGTTGAAGACTGGCAGTGGCCAACCGGGAATCCATCAGTTCGAACGAACACTGCGCAAACAAATGTGCATCTTACCCCAAGTCGAGGTCTGGACAGCCATAGTGTTTCCTATTGCGAGAGCAAGATGAACAAAGCCCTCCAACAATAAGTACGTGCGACCTACCGAATTGCCTAACTGCTTCATAGCAGCGAATGATTAGTAATTACGGTTCAACGTAGACGCACAAACCATAATCATAAGTGAAGAATGTATCTAGGATGGAGTTGGCAACCCCACAGACGAGTAGAAAGGCAACTATCCCCTTGATCCACCTTGGATCGCTATGTCATTCTCGTAAGAACGTGCCTGGCGTCGGAAAGGGCCCCACTCACTCCCTAGCAGTATGAAAGTATGTGCCTACATCTCTAGTATAAGTCTGAGGTGCAATTACATGCTGGCGTTGCTTACGCATTTGCATTAGCATGGCCCCGAGCTTGTAGGAAATTCATCTCTACATCATTTTCGCAGCCACGCCATGGGGGGAAGGTACATACGAGCCAAACATTCAGCCATGATCCAATCAACATTGGTCCTACAAGTGAGGTGACAGTGACATCATGCACTGAGATGCCCGCTGGCGCCATGTCTGGGGAATGAGAGATAGGAAGAAGTTGGGACGACAGAGGGAGCCTGGAAACGCACAAGAAGCTTGCAATCAGTCGTCTATTTGTAAGTTCCGGGTGAGGAAAAGGCCCTGGACTCGGATCGAGCGCTTTGTTATTAGGCAGTCCATATAATTTTGTCTGCGTATCTTGAAACACAGTGGGTTCTTCAGAGTTTACCGTGCGGATGGATGGCATATGACCCAATGGGCGGAAGTATCCCGGTAGCCGCAAGTAACGGTGGGCATCATTCGAGGAAATTTATACTTAGCAATAATAGTTCAGTCCAGTGGAACTTTCTGACCGACGGTGATGGTAAATGGAAGGCGAGGCTTGCTAAACGGAATACGTCCGTCTGCCGGGCTTGGATTACTATTCTGGGGTGACAATTGATGTAAATGTTCAGGGCAGATGGAGTTAACTGAGTACCCATTTGACAAGCGCACGACGATGGGTGATCGGTACATACAGGTACGCATAGGATTTGGATATGCCAATAAAGGGTCCCTGATCCAGGCGTGCCATCCATTTGCCTAGGCTGCAGGGTCCAAAGTTGTTATCGATAGGGAAGGCCGCGAGGTTGGCCGTCGCATCCCTGCCCTATGAAATGCACTTGGTGGCTGACCGATGCGCACGGCCTCCTGTTCATCGATCTGAGACCACCATTATACTAGCTTCGCCTCAAACAGGGCACAGTACCCCGCATTAGCTGGAGGAATATTCGACTGTGTCGCACCAGTGACAAATACCTCTTGTCGGGTTCACGATAAATATCGAGTTCCTGACACGGCCACCCTGTTTACTTTCGATCTTGAAGTCAATGGCAGCGACTTTCGGCCACCGACTCGGAGTTCAAAACGTTCGCTGACCCAGGTCCGATCCTTCTCTTATGGGCCTTGTCAGCCAAAGACTTCACTATTCCTGCGATTGCACACCCTTCCGGTCCGGTTGAGAGGTTGCCGCTCGCGAAGTGGGGAACGCGTTGAGGCAATGGGATTTCAAGACAACACTAATATTGCGAGGGTATTCACTGAAGCAAAGCCTGGCCGAGATTAATCTTTCCTTTCCCCTCAGAACCATCATCTCGTTCTTCGTGATGGTGTTCCTGTACATAATCAGTTTGAGCGATTTGATAGGGACTTCAAAACCCAAGAAGATTGAGCTCATCCGTGTCCAGCATACTCACCTCCAGGTTCCTCAAGCCAGGTTGTCAACAATTGTGGACTTAGCTACAGGATTACAAAAAGTGCATAGACTACACCCTCATCACGCGATCGCGGGATGTTGCACCCCAACAATATGATATTATATTCCCACCCCCTGAATCCCGCCAACACTCCTCAGGATGAAAGTCAGTACTGTTGTCTCCTCTGCGATTATTTCGGGTATTGTGAGTGCTGGGAGATTCGTAGTTTTAAATGATCTAATAGCTTGCAAAGGCATACTGGGTCTACGCAAATGGTCGCGGATTTTATAATTCTATGACGCTCCCGCCTCTTCCTGCGTCTTACTACTTCGGCGGGGATGTATCAACACACTGCGTGAATGTCAGAGACAGAATATTGAATAGACTCAAATTCTGTGAAGATGCCACAATTTGGCATGCACCCTCACACCCAAAACTGTTGATTACCTGCGACCCAGCAAGACAGGTACGCTGCCCCAGCCACTTATCAGCTGTTTTTTGACTAATCAGTTCTTCTCGTCAATGGCATACAGGAGTGGAATACCGTGATGGTGAGTGCGAGTTCTGACACTGTCATGAATGTCTTGTATGAACTTTGAAATCAAGGGTCCGCTCGACAATCCCCAGTCTCAAGGAGATGTGTGGCTCTATGATTACAAACATTCGCGTGACCGTGCTCAACGATTAGCACTTGAGGGCTATCCTCTAGATGCTGATTTCCATCCTCTCGGAATTTACGTTGTCCCTTCTCATGAATCATTGGTGCCTTCCACCGTCTTCACTGTCAACCACGGCCGACACAACACCACGATCGAGATCTTCCATCTTTACGACTCGTCCCCTACGTCACCGTATCCAAAGCTGAGATACGTTCGGACACTATCACATCCAGCGTTTGTTTCCCCCAATGCCGTTGTGCCGATATCTCCTACCTCGTTCTACGTGTCGAATGATCACCGCTTTACGCGCCGTATTCCTTTTGTCGGGGATTTACTCGCAGTGTCTGAAACCCTCTTGGCGTTGCCGTTGAGTTGGGTCGATCGCGTCGACCTGGAATCGGTCGAGAGCGGTCCAATCACCGTCACTCGCGCGATCAGCAACATCAAGTTCGCCAACGGCATCGCCATTTCGCCAAATGGTAATGAATTAGCCGTAGCATCTACCTCGGGTTCGGCGATCCATCTCTATGAGAGAATACCTGATGAGGTGACAAAAGGGGAGAATCTCACATATAAGGCCTCTATCCCTATGCCTTTTGCACCCGACAACTTATCCTACGATGAATTGGAGACTATCGATAGTACCCTGATCGTGGCTGGTCACCCTCACTTCCCATCGCTCGCCAAAGTAGCGGGGAAGAAAGCCCCGACGGCCCCCAGCTGGGTTGTTGCCGTTAAACCCATGACCAAGCAAATCTCAAAAACTAACGACTCTGCTGCTCCGTATTCAATGTACGAGCGTATTCCCATGATTGATTCGCATGCGGTTACCACACTCTATCAGAGTGACGGGAGCCATTATTCCACATCTGCGACTGGGTTGAAGCACGGAAATGATTTCTTTGTTGCTGGACTATATGGGGAAGGGATTCTGCACTGTAAGTAGATGAGGACCGTGTTCTGTAGTATGTATGTAAATTGGATTAAATTTGTTGCTGGGATCTCCTGCCGTTAACATCGCGCAGTCCGTCTCCCATTCAAGGACCTCGTGGCTAGCGTGATATACCGGCCACGAGCAGTTTCCAGAGGCCGGTGTGATCCATGAAGCTCCTTGTACACGTGGGTACGGATGGGGCACAGTATATTATTCAATTAGGATAACATTAGGTCCGACTGTATACATTTTCTTCTTGTGGTTGTTGGTCTAGCAAGTTGCTCGATATGTGTATGCCGGCATACATTGCGGTCATGGCGAAGTTGGCCATTAGGCACGTCCCATATGAGTACCGTGGGCCCAAGAGGAATGCGAAGATGGAGACGAGGTATAGCGGGACACTGGTGAGCCAGACAAGCCACCTTATAGGCACAATATATCAATATTGGAGAGCGATTCATATCATGCCCACGTAATACCATTTCCCCCCTGTGAATTTCTGGGTCTGAACTCTCGACGACGCAGACAAAAGCGACTGCCCGCCAGAGATCATGGCCTCCGTGGGATGGAGCGGATAGACCAGCAGTTGCAAGGGTCCGGAGCCATACCACTAGCGTGGATTCAACAAATGGAAACGTTACCGACTCGGAAAGCAAAATGATGATGTGACTGCTGGGCTCGTAAGAGGGTCGGCGGTGTTGACTAGGAGGCAGGATATTCAAGTAAGGACCTTGATCTAAGAGCTCGATGCACAATGCCTAAGAAACCAAAGTCGCCATTCGAGCTGAAGTTCTTCTTTAGATTTTCCATGATTGTTGAACAACAGATGGAAAGTTCTTGAGCTCGGCGGTGGAGATAGTTCGCATTTAGGAGAGGGTAACCTTACCATCTGTTGTCGGGAGAATCGCCCAATGTGGCGCACATAAAACACCAGATAAATGACTTGAATAGGCATCATGAATTTCGCGACCCAACAAGCACTTCGATCGTCGTGCTGTAAATTGTAATGACTAAATCGTGTTCTACGACGACAAAGAGAAACTTGAGCTCAGAAAGTATCTCGAATAGAACACCCACCCTGAGTCCAATGTTCGCCGAACAGTAGTTATCAGATTAACGACACCAAGGTCCGGTCCCAAAAGAACCCATGCAACCCAAGTAATGTAAGAATTCGCGCGAGTAATCGGCCAGAGCGGCTGTGGACGATATCGATGTGTTCAGATGTCGTCCCCAGGCCTTGACGCGGCATCTTATATAGCGAAACGAAAAGAAGCTGAAACCTGGGCGTCTTTGCCACACGGCGACGCTACATTAAGTACAGTAAATGACTTTAAAAGGTTATGTGCGCGCTACTTAACTACCACGGCGGTACGTCCTGCCGGTGGCGTTCCTAAGTGCGCGCCTTGACCAGGGCACATCTTCAACAAATAACAACTTGAAGCGACACATGCAGGGGCGGACTACCAGCATTTCCTAAAAGAAACTGGGGTAGCATAGGAAGTAGAGATAGCAAGAATAAGATCAGCATAACTTTTGGGAAAACGTTATAATAGCGAACCATCTGAGGGCCTCTGCCGGGTCTGGCAAATCTATGCCAGCACAAGTCAGTTCTACATGAATACAAACACGGAAAGCCCTGCCACCATACCCGACAGCCCATGAAACCCAGGCGACCCCGACAGATGGGTACACAACCCCTATTACCACGTTGGCAGATGTGTAAATCTCCACGATGGGTGCCAGTGATCGGCTGTGGGAGGGCGGATGAAGGGACCATAGGAGTGTCCGCTGAGCGACATGCAACGTGAGGATGGAGGTACGTAAGGTTGGGATTCTTCAGCGTCGTTGGGTGATAGAATGATTCGACTAATCAGGGAGTTCGAATACCTGTAATCCCTCAGAGGCCCGAACAAGATGCGTTCCGCAGCAGTCGTACCGTTGCAGCTTCCTGTACATATAATCATGGCCGTACACCAGAAGCGAATTAGAGTTCAAGCTGGGAAGGGAGATGCTTAATTGAAGGGAGAAAAACGACAGCCGACCCAAGGAGAGGTGCTTTGCTCGGAATAGTGCTGCATATCAATGACATATATGGACACAGACTGATAAGTGCTAATCCGAACGTCAAAATATCGCTCTCGGCTGAAACCCGCGAAGCCGAAGGCGTCGCTGGATCCTTCGCCCCAGGCTCAATGTTAAAAACCTATCCATTGGTTAGCAAATGCACTTCCGACGGCACCAATCAGTCTCATCGGCGCCTTCCTGGTGCGGAAAAGTCGCGTTGGGATGAGCAAAAGGCGACAAACAGCTCGCACGAATTAGATTGGGCGATAACCCTGAGGGATCACAGGCAGGGATTTTCTCCGCTAACTTGAACGACAGCAGAGCAGACGTATAGAGGCACGTAGCGCGTTTGACAGGAGGCTAAAAGTTGTCGGATTCACGGGCGGTCTGAGGCACGATGGTCTATCGTTAGATGCCATACCTCGGCCTCAGTGATACAATCGATATATCTATACACTTCAAGTTGGAAGTGTGGCGAGAGAAGAAAAGGAAGAAAAAAATGTACGCTTTGAGTTACCGTTTCCAGGTTATCCCATCAGGTAGCCATCTAATTATTTTTCCTTGTGTGAGCGCAAGCACATGGCCGTGGGGGACTGGGCACCAGCGAGTATAGAAATCGCCTCTGGCGAGCAGTCATTACTTGTTGCAGGACGACAAGCTTAGACGTGTATCTAGGTAAGCGACATGACTAGTAGTCGCGCTAATTTCGAGCTTGCCCGGCCAAAAATAGCAGCGCAATGACGGAGACAAAATGAGGAAGGGGGAAGCGATAGCAACCTCATGCCTGATCACCGGGACATAAGGCGTAGCCACCAACTTCCTATGAGAGGCCTTGTGCATTTCCACCGCTATCGACTCCTCCTTGCAGAATTGCATATATGTCGACGGACCTTGTATTATTCTTTAATAAGGCACCTACACATGTGCGTGAGCTCCGAGTGGACGAAGCTACGTGGCCACCATTTTACTTGATCGACACCACTGGTCAGGCCAATTCTCGTGGCGCCATTCAATGCTGTAGAATATCAGAATACCCTCCGAACTCAAGTTTGGTGTCATTTCCTCCCCACCTATTTCGCTTAATCGGTCCGATCAGATACGCGTACTACAAGCCTCGTCACCCGGCTCAGATTGGGCGCAGTCATGGGAATTACCTAACTGTACTCCCCTCGTTGCGCCATGGGGAGTATGCATGAGTGGGATCACATTCGCCCAGGATTCCATGCGTACCCCTTCACTCGCCACCGCAATTCAATAGATGAGTATGTGACTACCATGCGTGTTGCATGATGATGCTTCCATAATCCTAGCGGTCGGATCCCTTTAAGTACATGGTGGAGCTAACCCCACTTGAACTTGAGTCCCATTCAACGAGATATGCACATGGTAACCCCAGATACACCGTATAACAGGACGCAGCACACAATCAAAGCATGCTAGGATTGCAAAATGCGCTTGTCTCAACGGTGAACGAAGGGGATAGCCGAAACTCGACTAGGTACGCGTTTGAGAAGCGTATGACGACGCGTAATTTACACATGTAGCCATATGCGGAATGGGCAATATTTAGCCTCTAATATAGATGGTTTCCGGTCCAGGTCCTGGTGTACAGCCCGACGAGCCACAGTCCTTCTTCAGAGTTCTCCGAGTTTAAGTGAGACCACTAGAGAACTCTGGTTTCGCTTTCGCAAGGGATGCCATGAATTTCCAGCTGAATCTGCTGGTGCAGTGTCCAATGAGCGAGAACTGACACAAGGAGGCCGGAAATTGTTCGAAGGTGGGTGACTTTCAGGGATCCGAACTCGGATGCATCAATAAGACAAGATCGAAACTCGGACGGCCTACTAGTATATAGGCATATATAGCCATGGAGATCTGGAAGAGAAGGTCTACTTCCATGGGAACGAACCAGATGCACGGACCGCTTTGATTTGTATTGCAAGAACCGACCAAGCGGAGGCGGAGAAGAAGTCCATGCCGATCAAGAGACGAATCATACCATTGTGGCTCCGTCGAGTGAATCCAAGTTGACCCTTGAGCATCAAACCCACATTATACTGGGAGGGGTTAATTACAGTCCAATGTTAGGAACATGTTTCCGGAACGGATTTGACTTCTTCAAGCTAGCCAAAGCCGAGAATGGAACAGTCTACTAGGACCCCTGAATGCTTGCATGGAACCTAGCGATAGAAAGTGCCGATTTTCAGGCCTGATCGGGGTCAAAAAATTCAAAAAATTTCCTCTCGGTAGGGGTGAAAATCGCTAGGTTCCGGGCTTTTCCGGGTTGGAAGCTCGAAATTGGGCTAAATTGGTGTGTGTTGTCGCTAGGTTACAAAAAAGGAAATTGTAAATTGAAAAGAAGATAACATTAATGGAGAGGATGGGATGAGCACGGACAATACTTTCATCAGTGTGTTGAAAGCGACGTAGCGCCCAGCGCCTCATCAGTATATACGCGGTTTTCCAGACTTTTCCGGTTGAACT
>WNFI01064673.1_pt1 | contig 13474 bp, 19 predicted proteins | sample 5400471 | NCBI WGS metagenome assembly WNFI01 (sample SAMN13153348, study PRJNA577476) | soil metagenome | isolation source: 100 cm saprolite on Douglas fir-dominated hillslope | place: USA:California | collected 2013-09-17 | reverse complement strand
GGCGACGAACGACGCTCCACCTCGGTCAACATCGTCGCCCGTGTTCCGCCTCGGCTGAGGTTCCCGACATCGCGCCCTTCGACTCGCCTATAATCCGCTCGTGAGTCATGCGATAGCGCTCGTTGTCGGACTCCATTTGCTCGCCGGGCAGGCCAGCCCTGCCTGGCGCGATCCATCGCCTCACGAAGTGCGGTTCGTGACGGTCGATTCGTCCGTCCGGTTGGAGGTGCTCGATTGGGGTGGGACCGGACGGCCGATCCTGTTTGTTGGCTGCTACCTCACCGGGCACGTCTACGATGACATCGCCCCGAAACTGACCGACCGATTTCACGTCTACGCCGTCACGCGTCGCGGCGTCGGCCGGTCGGATCGTCCGGCGACGGGATACGATCCGCGGCGGAGGGCCGACGACATCCTCGAGGTGATGAGCTCGGTCGGGATGCAGAAGCCGATTCTGATTGGCAACTCGTGTGGCGGGGACATCCTGCACACGCTCGGCGCCCAACATCCCGACCGCGTGGGCGGCCTTGTGTACCTCGATGCCGCCGAGGATCCGACGCTGCGGCTGTCCGACTACGATGCGCCCCCAGTCGATCGAGCACATCTGCCTGCCTTCGTGGGTACGCCACCCCCGGTCATCTTTCCCGTGGCTGAGACACGCGAACTGGCCGAGCGGCCTATCGACCCAGCCATTCGGAAGGCGATTGTCGACGACAATAAAGTCCGGCCCGACTACCCGCGAATTCGCGTCCCGGTCCTCGCGATCTATCGGACCACGACGTTGGACCAGGCGCTGAAAGACTATCCTCCGAAAAACGACCAAGAGCGTGCGGCGTTCAACCAAGGCTTCCAGGGCGCCCGGGCGATGCTCGCAAAATGGCAGCGCGATTTGCTGGGAGGTGTGCCAGCCGCCTGGATTGTCGAGCTGCCGGGAGCCAATGTGTACATGTTTCTATCGAATGAAACCGACGTTCTTCGCGAAGTGCGGGCGTTCGCAGCCATACTGCAGTAACGAATGTCACAACGCGAGTAGGTCTTCCTGGGAATGACTTGTTTCCCGCGCGCCGGTCAGCGCTGCCTCTCGAGGACACCGCAGGGTGATCTGACGCGTTTGGGCTGGATTCCTCTGCCACGGGCGACTGCACGGTGACCAAAACGCCTTACGTCACGCACTGGCGTGGCGTTTAGACCCACGCGAATCCACGCTCTTCGCCTGGAATGCGGAGGAGATGGGAATGCAAAGATCCGTGGTGGTGGCTCTGGTTTTAGGATTGTCCTCGGCATCGGCGGCCTTCGGACAAACAACGGGAGCCGGCTACGCTGCTGCGCTGTCGCCCTCACTCGCGAACGTGGCTAAGACAATGCACGCGACGATTCGACGAGACCTTGCGGAAGCGGCCGAAGCCATGCCCGCAGAGGAGTACGAGTTCCAGCCGACGCCACAGGTCCGCACATTTGGCCAACTCGTTGGGCACGTCATCACCGCCAATCTGTTCTTTTGCTCGCAAGCTGGTGGCGAGAAGGTCTCGGCCGTCGGCAATTACGAACAGATCGCCTCGAAGGCTGCCCTCGTACAGGCGCTGAACGATTCGCTGGCGCTCTGCGACCGCGCGTACGAACAGACGACCGACGCCAACTTCAATCAGGTGATCGACATGACCGCTGGTGTCGGGATGGGACCGGCAAAGACGGTCCGTGGTGCGATTCTGATGTTCAACGTCGCCCACAACAACGAACACTACGGGAACATCGTCGTCTATATGCGGCTGAAGGGCCATGTGCCACCCTCGACGGCGCGGGCTCAGCAGCCACGCAAGTAGCTCGGAGATCTTGAACCGTCGTGTCGAGAAACGCCATGGATCTCGTTTGGCCTGCCGCCGAATACCTGTCCGCGTATGCGCACGCCCTTCAGCAGGGCTGGTCACCGGACAACCTCCGACCGCAGACGGCGTTGGATCATCTCGCACAAATCGCCGAGGACCCGAATCGTTTCCTTTCGGAACAGGTCGACAGAGAGGCGAAAGGGCCGCCACTCGCGCTTCCCGACGGTTCCATGGTTCCGCGCCTGCCAGGGTACTCGCGATGGATGTGGGATGGAGAATTCTGCGGGGCGATCGGTTTCCGATGGCAGCCGGGCACGGATGAGCTGCCTTCCTATTGCCTGGGACACGTGGGGTACTCCGTGGTCCCATGGAAGCGCCGACGCGGATACGCAACCCGCGCCTTGCAGCTGCTCCTTCCGCAAGCAAAGGCGGAGGCGCTTTCGTACATAGAACTGACCACCGATGCCGACAACGTCGCATCCCGGCGTGTCATCGAAGCAAACGGCGGCACGCTGATCGAGCGGTTCTATAAACCAGCGGCATATGGTGGCGCGGAGAGTGTTCGTTTCCGTATTCTCCTTGCACCGGCCTCGGCCTAACCGTTTCTGACGAACGACGCCAGTCATCGGCGTCATTCGACGGATCGCCGCATTGGTCCGTGTGTCCTGATCTGAGCCGCCTGCACGTCGTACCCGGCCGAGGGCCCGGGATAGGTCCTCAGTGACGCCGTGGTGTAGACCGATTCTCCGGGGACGCTGGTGCGTCAGTGAGTGCTCGACAGATGGCCTCCGAACCGTCGCGTCATGATCTCGGCGGCGGCAGCGAGGAGGTCAGGGTCCGGGTGCTCCAGGTTGCGGAGTGTAGAGCAACAGTGGTACCCGTGCGGGTCATGACGCCGCACTCGCCGCGAAGATATCGAGTCGCCGCGCCGCGTCGCGGAGATCCCCCGGCGAGACGATGTTGTACCGCTCGAACACTGCGCGGGTTTTGTGGCCGGTCAGCTGCATCGCGACCCGTTCCGGCACGCCCGCTCGCACCAGATTACGCACGGCCGTCCGGCGGAAGTCATGCGGGATGCGTCCAGGGCAACCCGCCGCGACGCGCGCCTTCCGCCACGCCTTGTGGAACGCGCCCTCGGTGATCCGCTTCCCCGCCTTCTCGCCGACGCGGAAGAAGAAGACGTACGGCGTGATGATGCCCGCCTTCTTGAGTCCCTCGGCGACGACGAGTTGATCGTCGAGCACCCGGCGCAGGTCCTGAGTGAACCACGCCGCTGCCGTGGCACGCTACTTCATGTATTGAAACTTCGGGCGCGTGCATCACGCTTCGCGTAACTCCCGCGATGGGGCTGGCGTCACCACGTTTGGAGCGTCGAGGAAATCCTCGGCTTGCTCGGCTAGGCCCTCTTGGACCCACCAATCAGCCAGCTGCGAAGGCCGGAGGGGAGACCCACCGTGGGATCTGTTGTGTGTTCCTGGCCACGAAATGCGCGAACGACACTGTAGATGGAGGCCGCGACAACGGCTGTCCAGATGGCAGCTCTGACCAGCGAATAGCCGCCAGTCTGCATCAGCACCGCGAGCACCGCAAGAGCAACAGCGAATTGTATCCAGCTAGAGCGCGGCCCAAGAATCAGCATGGCGCACACCTCCGGTGGCATCCTAGCACCTGCCCGGTCGGCCCATACCGCTTTTTGAACTCTCTACCAAACTGACGCACTACCCAATGCGCGAAGGCCGGCACGTGCCCATCGAGAAAGCTGATTTGGTCTGGTCGTGGATTTACGCGAAGTCGCCCGAGCCCATCAGCCGCATCAGGAAGACCCACGCCTGGTAGACGAAGATTTCGCCAGCCTTCGCGAAAAACTCGACCGCAAGCTCACTGCCTTCTCCGGTGGTGCGATTGCGATCGTGCTGGTCCTCGTCGCAGCCGCGGCCTCGGGCTTGTCAAGGGTCTCAGCGGGAACCATGGTCACCATCCACACTGTCAGGATCTCGGTGGGCAGACGCATGCCAAGATCAGAGCAGCTACGATCGGGCGCGGAGACGCGCGGCCGCGAAGCCACGGACCCGCGCTTCTACACCGGCCGCCGCAGGCACCATTCGACGAACCCGGCCGCCTGCTCCCACACGGAGTCGTGGCGCGGCCCAGTAAAGGAGGCACCGAACCCGTGCCACGCCGGCTCATCGCGGTAGTGCTCGTGCAGTCCTTCGAGCGTCGACCAGAAGTCGACCCCGATGATCTCTGGCGTCCCCGGCGCCCCGATCCGCACGTAGAGGTCATGAGAGACCTGTCCTCGGCGCCGGCCGGTGGCCGCGTTCATCGAGACCAGTCTGTTGAACTCCGCGACCGCATCCTCGACGGACTTCACCGGAGCACGCACCATCGCCACGAACCGAGCGGAATGACCGGCCTTCGTCGGAAGACGGAACGCGAAGGCGTCGCGCACCGGCGTCCAAGACGTTTCGCCGTAGGAGGAGCACAGACGACCTCCCGCCTCCCGCACTCTGCTGTCGGAAAAGAACCGTTGCATCCCTTCCGGGTCCGTCCAGAAGTCGAGCAGTAGCACTTCGCGCGGCTTTTTCTCCGAGACGGACGTGTACACGTTGTGGCTCAGATCGCCGAGTGAACGAGCGATCTCCATCGCCGAGGCAGGGCCACCGTCGGCGAAGACGTTGTGTATAGGCCGTGACTCGTCGACGCTCGTCCGCAAGGCGCCGCGAAAGATGTGCAAGGCGGGGCTATTCATCTAGTCTCCTTTCATTGCTTGGCGTGGGCCCGGCGAATCGGCACGCACCGACTCGAGGGCCGTCTGTCCTTCAGAGTCGCCATCGTCGCAAGGTGCACCGAATGTACGAATCCCGGCGGTCTGCCGCGCGTGCTGAACTTCAATCTGAACGTCTGTTTCTCGTCATCATCGAGCGGGTTCACAACTTCAACGATCCACCCATGTCGATTCTTGAACCAAGCCGCGACCTGGGCGATGACGAACGCCTGGTTCACCGTGCTTCCGAATCGCGCCAAATCGCTCTTGTTCGCATCGAAGAGAGCCTGAAGCCGGGCCTTCAGCTCGTCTATCGGCCGAAAGGTGAATCATGAGTCAGGGAGCGATCGCGGCAGCCCGAACCATGGAAGCACGCTGCTCTCGAAGTGGGTCATAGCGCAGATCCGATCGCCGGTGACGGTGAGGACGAAGAGGCCGGTCCCGTGGCGGATGCCGCCGGCGGGGGCGCGAAGGTAGGCCCCGAACGCCGGCTGACCATTCGCGCGCGTCGGCACGAGGTCATGCGATCGGCGGCGCATGAGACTGGCGCAGAAGCGGGCGACGATGTCGCGGCCGTGGTATTCGAGGGGAATGGGCGGCATGGAAACACTGACATCGGCAGTGAGCAAGGCGACCAGCGCGTCGACGTCACCAGACTCCCATGAACGAACGAACTGTGCGACAAGCGCACGCTCGGCGCGTGAGTCCGGAGCAGGAGGCGGTTCGCGATCGCTTGTCGGCGGCAGGCGGCGCCGCAGGGCGGCGCGAGCCCGTTTAAGGGCGCTATTGACCGATTCGACGGTCGAGTCGAGCATGTCGGCAACTTCATTGGCCTGATATCCGAGCACCTCGCGCAAGATCAACACGGCGCGCTGGCGAGCGGGCAGGACTTGGAGGGCGGTCACGAAGGCGAGCGATATGGCTTCGGTCTGCTGGTAGCGCGCGTCCGGGCCGAGCGGGATGTTGATGGCACCCTCGAGGAGCGCGTCGGGATACGGCTCCAGCCACACGACTTCGCCGAGCCGCGACGGCTCGGGTGGTTCAACCTCGGGCATGTCCCACTCCTTGGCCGGACGCCGGTTGGCCGAGCGAAGCGCATTGAGGCACCGGCTGGTGGCGATCCGGTAGAGCCAGGTGCGGATCGAGGCGCGACCCTCAAATTCTCCGAGGCCCTGCCAGGCGGCCAGTAGGGTCTCCTGCAGGGCGTCCTCGGCGTCCTGCAAGGATCCGAGCATCCGGTAGCAGTGCGCCTGCAGCTCTCGGCGGTACGGTTCCGTCAGCTCACGGAATGCTTCGCTGTCTCCGGTCCGCGCCCTGGTGATCAAATCGGTTGCCACTGCTCCACCCCGCGTGGCGTCTGTCGCTCGCTCTCCTAGTCGGCCTTTCAAGTATAGACACCGATCGAGTCGCGAACTGGGCGCGCCCACTTTCTCGCCATCGTGGTGTCTGTATCTGTGACGGCCTCGGACGAGCCGGGCGTCAACGGACGGCGAAAAGGCAGCCAAGCACCAATGATGTTCGGCCCGGGGTTGTTCACGAGGTTGGGGGTCTAAGCACGCGGCGCAAAAGGAGCCAGAGATGATGTTGAAGGACAAGGTTGCGGTGATTTACGGAGCCGGAGGGGACGTTGGCGGCGCTGTCGCGCGCGCATTCGCGCGCGAGGGCGCGAAGCTCTTTCTGAGCGGACGCAACCTCCGCAAGGTTGAAGCGGTCGCGGCCGACGTCATCAGCAGCGGCGGAGTCGCCGAGGCAGCGCAGGTCGATGCCCTTGACGAGCAGGCGGTGGAAAAGTACGTCGGCGCCGTCGCGGAAAAGGCCGGGGCCATCGACATCTCCTTCAACGCCATCTCGATCGCCCACGAGTTGCCGAATAGGGCTCCGCTTCTGGAGCTCTCGGCAGAACATTTTGCGCTTCCCATCACGACCTATACGCAGGCGACTTTCCTCACGGCGCGGAGCGCAGCGCGCCGGATGGTCGCGAGGGGATCCGGCGTGATCTTGACCATCACCGCGACGCCGTCTCGGATGGCATTCCCGAACGTCGGTGGCACTGCGGCGGCGTTTGCAGCGGTCGTCGCGCTGACCCGCACGCTCTCCGCCGAGCTCGCACCGCAGGGGGTCCGGGTGGTGTGCCTGATGCCGAACGCGATGCCAGAGACGGGAACGATTCGCGAGAATTTTGCGAAATTCGCAAAAGCCGCCGGCATTACCCCCGCCGAATATCTCGCGCGGATCGGGAGCATGACGCACCTCAGACGCCTGACGACACTTGCGGAGCTCGCCAATGTCGCCACGTTCATGGCGTCCGACCAGGCGAGCGGGATGACGGGCACGGTCGCCAATCTGAGCGGTGGCGCCGTCGTCGAATGAGGACGGCTGTGCCAGATACAGGACCGAATGTCGGCCAGTTGGCGCCGGAGATCGATCTCTTGGACGGCAACGGCGAAAGATGGATGTTGAGCCGCGCGCGCGGCAAGGTGGTCGCGCTGTTCTTCTATCTGGGCGATGAGTCGCCCGTCTGTACGAAGCAGATGTGCAGCGTGCGCGACAACTGGTCGCGGTACCAGCAGACCGGCGCCGAAGTCGTCGGCGTCAACACCGACTCGGTGGAGAAGCACCGCAAGTTCACGGGGAACCACCGGCTGCCGATACGTCTGCTCTCGGACTCTGAGCGCAAGACGATACGCGACTACAAGATGAAGAACCTCTTCGGCACGCGGCGCGGCGTGATCGTGATAGGTAGGGACGGCGTCATCCGCTTCCGCAAAGTCGTGACGCCTATCTTCCGCCCCACCGACGACGAAGTCCTTGACGCGATCAAGGAGGCGTCGAAATAGGCCGATGCTTCTTCAAGCCCCGTGTCGTCATAGCTAATTGCGCCGAGGAACCAATGACTGTTTCGCAAAAGGACCTACTGATCGTCCGCTGGACGCTCGACGACCTTCCCGCCGTGCTCCTGGAGCTCGGCGTCGAGCGGCCGTTCCTCGTCGCAAGCCCGCGCTGGTCGCTCGACGTTCCGTCGGTCGGCCGGTGGTCGGTCGTGCCCTCACCCCAGATCGACGTGCCAGCGGACGCGGACTCGCTTCTCGCGATCGGCGGCGGCTCGGCGATCGACGCCGCCAAGAACGCATCGTCGCAGACAGGCTCGCCGCTCGTCTCGGTCCCGACGACATACTCGGGCGCCGAATGGACTCCCGGTTTCGGCATCCGCACGCCCGACCGGCGGGTGGTCGGCGGAGGCGACGGGGCGAACCTCGCCGGGATCGTCTACGACGTAACCCTGATGCTCGGGCTGCCGCGGTCCGAGACTGTCGGCACGGCGATGAACGCGCTCGCGCACTGTGCCGAGGCGCTCTACGTCCAAGGCCGGAGCGAGGCCGCCGATCGCCGCGCCCTCAAGGGTGCGGCGCTCATCGCCGAGTGGCTGCCCCGCGTCGTTGGGCAGCCCGGCGACCGCAGTGCGAGGCTGCAACTGCTCCACGGGGCCGCAGCGGCGGGCGAGGCGCTCGCCCTCGCCGGCGTCGGCGTGGCGCATGCGATGGCGCAGGTACTCGGTGGGCGCTACGACCTCTCGCACGGCGCGATGAACGCGCTGTGCCTGCCGCCAGGGTTGCGCTTCGCAAGCAAGCAGGCGTCCACACAGGTGACGCGATTCGCGGCTGCGACCCGTGGCGTCGGGTTGGAGGGCCTCGCCCGACTCGCCGGCTTCAAGGGCCTGCGCGATTTCGGCGTTCCCGAGGCAGAGCTTTCCGAGATCGCAACGGTCGCCGCCAGCCGTCAGGGCAACAAGAGCATGCCCCGTCCCGCGACACCGACGGAAATCGAGGAACTCCTGCGCTCGATCTACTGATTCAGGACTTTGTCATGACGACAGCGCGTCACTAAACGGTCGACGAGGGCATCGACACCGCAAAGGCGAAGGGACTTCCGCAGCACGGTATTCATCGTCTTAAGGAGGAGCACATGTTATTCAAACCTGCCAAGGATTCAGTGGACGTTTTAATCGTCGTCCGCGATATCAGGAAAAGTCTGGACTTCTACCATGGAACCCTGGGTCTGGAGAAGGAGCACGAGGTGCAGACCCCTTTCGGTACTGTCCACCGGCTGCGCTACGGCACGAGCGTCGTCAAACTTATGGACCCCAAGCAGGTGCCCCGGCGGGCCCCGTCGGCCTGGAGAAGCAACTCGGCATCCGCTACCTGAGTTTCGTGATCCGCGATCTCAATCGCGTGTGCACTGTGCTCAAGGAAAAAGGGGTGGAGTTCACCATGGCGGAGACGCAGGTTTTGCCGGACTCGCGTATCGCCATGGTCAAAGACCCAGACGGCAACATCATCGAGTTCAACGAGCGCGGGTAAATTGCGACGCCGGGACGAGTAAGCCCGACAGGAGTATCTCCAGCAATTCGGGGCAAAGCACGCACAACAAGATCAGGTGTCACTTAGAAAGAGGAGGAGCCATGAAAACAAGGATGATCCTGGCGTATCTGGCGGTGTTCTTCGCAAGCTTCGGTCTGTGCCTCACCGGGGAGCCGCAGATGGGCACTTGGAAGCTCAACGAAGCCAAGTCGAAGCTCAACCCGGAAGCCGCGAAGCTCACGAGGGCCGTCTGGGCACCGGCGGGCGACAGCGTGAAGATCACGGTGGACGGCGTCGACAAAGACGGTGGGCCTGTTCACGACGAGTGGACGGGCAAGCTCGATGGCAAGGACTATCCCGTCACGGGTGATCCGCGCTCGGACATGCGATCGTACAGGATGATCGACGACCACACGTTCGAGCTGACCGTCAAGAAGGCAGGCAAGGTGGTCGCGGGTGGTTTCATCGTGATCTCGGCCGACGGCACGACCCGCACCGCCGTCGCGATGACGACTGATGCGAGTGGCAAGAACGTGCCCCTTATCGCGGTCTACAACAAGCAGTAGCGGATCGGTCGATCCCGGGTCAGTCGCGGCGCGACTTCTGTTCGGGAGAATACAGTGACCGTCAACACGTCATCGGAAATGCTCATACACAAAACGGCCCAATTGAGGCCTGAACTTCGGCTTCACTACGTCACTTCCGGTGACGGAGAACGAACGATAGTCCTTCTTCACGGATTCCCGCAGACATGGAAGGCATGGCGGTTCATTATCCCTGCCCTTGTCACAGAGGGTTTTCGAGTCGTCGCTCCTGATTACCGAGGTGCAGGCAATTCGTCAAGGCTGGCTAGCGGATACGACAAGCGTACGATGGCGACCGACCTCCACTGGCTCTTGAGAACACATCTGCGGCTCGAACGCCCCGTGATCATGGTCGGACATGACATCGGCCTCATGGTGGCCTGTGCGTTCGCCGAGATGTTCCGTGAGGACGTTTCTCATCTTGTCGTAGTCGATGCACCTCTCCCAGGCACGGCCGTCTTTGATCAAATTCGGACTGATCCTCGTGTGTGGCATTTTGCATTCCATGGAACTCGTGATGTTCCGGAGATGCTGGTCGCCGGCCGTGAGTATCAGTACCTCCAAGCCTTCTTCTTGGCGCGGATGTTCGATCCCTCGGCGGTCGACGGAGACGACTTCGATGCCTATGTATCGGCTTACGCCGCTCCCGGTGCCATGCGTGCAGGATTCGAACTGTATCGTGCCTTTGATCAGGACATTCAGGATAATCGTGCTGCCCTCGCACGGAACGGCAAACTGGAGATCCCCGTTCTCGCTGTTCACGGCGCAATCAGCAACACCGGTCCGCGCATGGAGGAGATGATGCGCGAGGTGGCGAATCACGTGACGACTCTCTGTGTGGAGGACACCGGACACTGGGTACCCGAGGAAAACCCGGACGGATTTGTGAAGGGGCTGCTCGCATTCCTGTTGGCCAAGGAACTGCGTTGATTCACCGCCGTGTGAGTTTTTCCGTCCTGCATCAGCGCCACTCAGTTGATCGTTCCGCCACCGGCGCTCGCCTGAACCCACATTAACGAGATGGACGGGGCACGCGGAGCGCCCCGTCCATCAAGTCAGAGCTAGGCGCTGACTGCCGCCGCCTCTTCGTACTCGACGAAGGCTTCAAGGATGACTTCGCGAAGGCGATCCTGCGCGGCCGTGTCAACTTCTGACAAAGATCGTTCACAACCACGTACATGCGCACGAATCTGTTTGTCCCCTTTGGCATGCCCTCGAGCCGCAGCTCGTGCCCAAATACGTGAGTGAACATCCGACAAACCGCCCGCGGGCCCTTCTTCAACGTCCACCAAACGGCGACTTCACGCGGCGTACCGTCCCAAGCATAAGGGACTGTTCGTGGGAGGCGTGAAGCTCCCGCTTGCGTTGGCGGAGCTGGGATTGATCGATGAGTACGAGTTCGTGGTGCAGCCCAGGCTAGCGGGCCATGGGCCGACGTTGTTCGCGGGGCTATCGAAGCATGTCGACTTGAAGCTCGTGAGCCGGCTGGAATTCGGCTCGGGGGCGGTGGCGATGCGCTATGAGCCGATAAGGTAGCCACCGGGCTTGCTAGCCCGAGTCGCCCGCATCATGGATGCAACTCGGGCCAGTGCAGTCGGCCTCAGCACGAATCTGCGGCCTAACCCTTCGCTCCAGCCGACTGCGATCGACCTCGACGCGCGCACCTGGCGCAAATCCTCGATCTAATTTGCGAGGATGATCGGCTCAATCTTTATCCGGGTGAACTCGAAGTGCGCCCACCAGGTGCGCCCACCACCGGCCGATGGGATGGCCGGTTCAGCCGGTCTGGCTGTGGGCGGGTTCTCGGGATCGGCTCATTCCTCGGCGCGGTGCCTTGTCGCCCGTTCACAGCCGAGCTATTGTCAAGTTGGACGCTCCAACGACAATCGATGTGGTCGACGCACCGATGACAGCCCTTGCGTCCAGGGTTGACGATGTTAGAAGGCCGTCGTGACCTCTCAGTGCTGTGGGACCTACGGGTTGCGCCGGACATCGGGCTCATCGCTCAAGGATTCGCTCTCCTGGGAACGCTCGTCGGGGTCTTCACCATCGCGATCGGTGTGGGTCCTCGCACCGTGCCTGATGTGGCCTATCACGCAATCATCGTGATCGTGTTGCTATCCGGTCTGGTTGTGGCCGCGCGCTCACTGAAGGGGACATGACGCGGTGCCGATCTGCACGCGATTTGTTCGACGAAAGGGTGGAGCATCGACATGTTCCTGATCGAGGACAGGTTATCGGATTCACCGTTGGTCGAACGCGTCTGGCAGGCTCGCAGCGAGAGCGCGGAAACGTTTCTCTCGGTGGCGGCAAGCCACTTCCAAATGGTCGTGACCCGTCACAAGGGCAGGACCTTTCTGACGTTGCGAGGACCGGAGACGAAAGCGACGATGGCCGACGGCCCTGCGGGCGGCGAATGGCTCGGCATCGACTTCAAGCTCGGTACGTTTGTCCCAACGCTCCTGCCGGGGAACCTGCTCGACCGGCGAGATGTCAGGCTGCCTAGTGCATCCACCCACGCGTTCTGGCTGAATGGCTCGGCCTGGGAGTATCCCAGCTTCGAGAATGCAGACGTCTTCGCATCACGACTGGTTCGAACGGGAGTGATTGCGTGCGATTCTATCGTTGATGCCGTGACGCACCAGCGCTCGGAAACGCTCTCCTTGCGTTCCACCCAGCGCCATTTCCTGCGTGCGACCGGGATCACCTACGCGACTTGGCGGCAGATCGAACGGGCCAGATATGCGACGAGTCTCTTGCGGCAGGGCGCGTCGATCTTCGACACCGTGTACCAAGCCGGCTACTTCGATCAGCCGCACCTGACCCGATCGCTCACGCGGCGGCTCGGGCAGACGCCGGCCGAGATCATCCGAGGCGATCAACAGTTGTCGCTTCTATACAAGACAGAGACGCTGCCGGAATCGGATAATCCGTGTCGACGCAGGAGAATCCACACGTATGGGCAGAATCATCGTGACTGAATTCGTATCGCTGGACGGGGTCATGGAAGCTCCGGGCGACGGTGAGGACTACAAGCACGCCGGTTGGACGTTCAAGATTAGCCGCGGCGAGGACGGGAACCAATTCAAGCTTAACGAGACGTTCGACTCAGAAGCCCTGTTATTGGGCCGCGCTACTTACGATAATTTTGCCAAAGCCTGGCCATCGAGGGAGGGCGCGTTCGCGGACAAGTTCAATAGCATGCCGAAGTACGTCGTCTCCTCGACGCTGAAGAAAGCGAGTTGGAACAATTCAACGATTTTGAACGGCGATGTGGCCGAGGAAAGCGCGAAGCTCAAGAAGAGGCTGAACGGCAATATCGTCGTCCACGGGAGCGGCCGGTTAGTGCAGGCATTACTGGCGAATGATTTGATCGATGAGTTACGGCTGATGGTCTTCCCGGTCATCCTCGGCAGCGGTAAGAAACTCTTCGGCGAGATGGATCAGAACAAATCGTTGAAGTTGATCAGCTCACAGACAGTTGGCGCCGGCGTTGAGATCCTCATTTACGACCCGAAGCAGGGGTAAGGCTAAGCGCCTGGGCGAAGCCGTCCACGTGGCACTCACCACAGCGAAACCGAAGGCACGCTACGCGGTCATTCCACAGCGTTTCAAGAACTGGACTCTGCCCAGACTTCTTCCTGCGAGGATGCTCGACGCCGAGATGGCAAAGCAGATGAAACTCACAAGGCGATAGCCAGCCTCGAACAGCGGCTTCTCACAACCGTGACGCCCATTTCGAACTCCATGCCGTGTCGCGCCGTGGCGGACGACCACAGTCAGTAGTATCGCCGGTGGTAGGTCAGCGCGAACACAATCGGCAGGGCGACGAAGATGCTCAGTGCGAGTACCGGAGCGAGGAACGCGCATGCGATCCCCAGCAGCGCGACCATCAACTGAACACCGAAACGCCGCACAATGTAGCGTCGTTGGCCGACTGTAGGT
>WNFI01381800.1_pt1 | contig 13478 bp, 19 predicted proteins | sample 5400471 | NCBI WGS metagenome assembly WNFI01 (sample SAMN13153348, study PRJNA577476) | soil metagenome | isolation source: 100 cm saprolite on Douglas fir-dominated hillslope | place: USA:California | collected 2013-09-17 | reverse complement strand
CCGATGGGATCGAGAGGGATGGTTGTGACGGTGACTGTGGCGTGACTGCTTGGCCGGGGCGCCAGCGCCCAACCGTTAGTACGTTTAGTTTTGGATGGAGATCCATCCTATGTATGGCGATATTTCGACGACGGAAAACGACCTCATTCGCGGGGGCTTAATATGGTATCCGGGTCAAGCAAAGTAAATTGTCAAGGACACAGAATATAACTCGTCGGAATACATGGGCCGCAAACAGACTCCGCTTGCCTCACTTTTCGGATTGGTTATTTAACCACGCCGTGACTTGTTTGACCAACACATCCTTCGTGGCATTGGAAGCCACTCGCTCCCCATTATGCTTCAGGAACGCCTTGAGAACCGGGTTGGTTAACTGGAAATGCGCTAGAATCAGCAAAATGGCATGTGGGCGCCCCCGAAGCATTCCCACCTTACGGAGCTCACCAGCTTCAAATCGCGCGCGGATTTCAGTCTCGTCTGGTCCATCATCCATCTATTTGAACTGGTATCAGAATCAAAACGTCGTCTCTCGAACTACTAGGCGCACCTCCGACGTAGCGCGCTTCTTTCCCTTGGCGGGGCTCGATTTGAACATGAGGTTCGCATTCTTCTCCTTCTCCAACTGGGCGCCCCAGGCCTTCATCAGGGGTCCGACTCGCTACATGGAGATGCGTGAATCCTTGGGAGCCGTCGAGAGAAGCCGAAACACTAACCTCATGTATCATATTGTGGTTCGGCAGAGTCTGATCTTCAATTGCATCTGGATCGAATTCGGTTGCCAGCGCATTTGCCTCCAAGAACGCGTAATGAAGGGAAAGACCTTGTCAATCATTAGGCTAGAATACCGCGTGACACTACCGGGACGTCTTACTTGGATTCGGAAATGCCTCCGGCTGGTAGCCAGCTTTCAGTGTCATCTTCTTGATAATTCCGGTAGCAGCATCAGTCAAGTCCTCGGAGCCTGGCATCCATCACGTCATTTTGGTCGATGAGACCTGATGAGGTTTAACACTCGCCTCTGAGGCATTCCGTCAGAGGTGGTTCCCTGATTTCATCAGCGAATGGAAGCTGAATAATGTTTAAGCCAGGGGGGACCTTCTGCGCTCCACTCTCGTCTATCACCTCTTCCTACGCATCATTCGGTGAGATCAAGCCGGTTGTGAAGGGGAAGACAAAGTACCTGGGGGAGTATTGCACAAAATGCAGGACTTAAGTTCCTTCGCATCACTACGCGAGCAAGCGCAATTTTGTCTTTCGCAACTAAAGTCCTCAGTAAGGCAAGAAAGGTCCTCGTTGATCCTACGTATTTCTGTTGGAGAGGACAACTGAGAGCGGCTTGTGAATGAGGTTAACGACACAACACCCACAGACTCGTCTGGATAGATGAAGTATGCGTGCTTCACGTTGTCCTCGAACTGGAGCTCGGATTTATCCTTGTAGCCTAAAATCTTGATGCCTAAGGCACGGAGAGATGTGATTCAATCAAATTCTATAGCAAGGAGTAGCAGATCGCTGAACCATACCGGGTGACAAGCCAATTGTGCGGAGGGCTTTGACTTCTTCGGCCGAGAATAGAACCTGCCAGCAATGAGTTAGACGCAGCAGCATGGGATCGGAATGTCCATGCCTTTTTTGGCTTAGGAAGATCTTTCGACTGTTTGGATTTTGCGCCAGGTTTGACGTCCTCGTCCTCCGTCGCACTACCTTCATCCGCATCCATAGGTTTCAACGAAGGTTCTGGATCGGCATCACCGCCATCTCCCGTTTTAATCCCATACCACATGTCGCTTTTTTTCACCTCCGTTTGCTGATCCTGTAACATCCAGGTTAATGCACAAAGAATGACCTAATTGAGATAAAGTAGCAGACCTGATCGATATACATTGTTCTGGAAAGAACCTCTTTCGTGGTATCACCTTGTGCTGAGACATATTTATATGGTGGCTTTCTCTGCTCAGTAATAAGGCCGTAACTACAATAACGTCACGTTAGAGAGGTGCGAACGGCCAAGCTAGTCTGTATGCGCACCCTTTCACACCGATTTCAAGCCCATCCGCTATCTCCATCGGGATACTCCACATAGCACGTCTTGGCATCTCTCGGACGCGCATCTCACTGATCACACCCTCAAACCCGTCACATACCGATGTGAACGGAGAAGTGTCATCTTCGTCAGTACCGATGGATAGCACGTTCTTGTGATCAAGTAAGCTTCCCGCCAGGCGGAACAGAGACAAGAACGATGCTCACAGAGTAAAACTTGGTGATATCGAAAGCCTTTTCTTGTGTATTAATGAAGAAAGGTACAAGCGCAATGCCCTGCGCTGCTAGGTCCTAAATTTCCGGAGCGACCCTGAGAACTTGATACGAACGTGAAGGTTGAAATTACGCACTTCAAGCCGTTTTGCTGCCGGGCCCACCAAGCTTCTAGGATTATCCTCGTTCGTAATGAAAAATATTCTCTTCACGGAGGTTTTTGGGGCACTGCCAAGGTTTATTTAGTGTCACTGATTGCACAAGATGCCAAGGGCTCTGAGTTTCGACTCACCCGGCCCTCAGTACGAGGTTGCACGACGCAAATACATCCCCAATTGGTACATTCTTCCCTGATTCAATGGGCTTAAACTGTGTAGGGAGTGTTTCTGGGTTCTCCGCTGCCTCTAAACGGGGAGTTGAGAGCGTCAGATACCAATACCGAAACGAACGACGTACCAAGAACCAGCTCTTGCATTTGAGTGATTATATTGGCATTGAGCTGGAGAGCCAGTCAGCAGTGTAGAGGAGCCCACTGGCTGGATGGATTCGTGGATACTCACTTGAGAAACGGGTTGGTAAAGATAGTGGTTCGTCATGACGAAGTCCCCTTTCTTCTCTGCCTTGTGAGAAATTCCATAAGGTCTTTCTCAGCTAGTTCCATCGAATTGGAGAAACATTCGAGTCTAGAATTGCCACTTACTGTGTTAAAGAACATGATGCCAAGACTGTCATTTGGACTAATGACCACCTTTCTCTTCATCACATTCAAAGCACATTGCAGCGCCTGATGGAAGTGACTTCTAGTTTTTTCGCTCTTCTTTCGTTTTCCCGTCTTCACAGGGCCAGCTTCATGTGATTCAACAGCAGACTGCATGGACCGTGACCCGTCGATGCAGAATAGGATAGTATCTTTCGTAGAGTTGAGGATCTGCGACATGATTAGGAACGGGGTTCTAAGCTATATTTCTCATAGCTTACGAATTCATCTTCGAGCTCCTCCTCGTCTTCTGTAATGTTGAGCCACTTGGTTGTATCCATGTTCGTGGCTTTTCGGTACCGAGACTTTTGTGTCCCAATTCAAGTTACGATGACCTCGGACAATTTTCACAGGGAGGTTATTACACTTCACCGCCCAGACCTTGCTTGCAGTCGCATATATACTCGGGAAAACAGGGGTTGCCCTTGATATCGACTTGGGTGGTGGTCCTCTCAACAGAAATATCCAAAACTCAAAGGACCCACAACAACGTTCACAATAGAGAAAGAGTGAGAGAGACATACACCATCCATATGACTATCGATCCTCTGTGTACATCAGCCTTCAACTTCTGGATACTCGAAAACTTTTTGCGCACTCAGAAACATTACATATCTATGCCCAAGCATAGATGTTCTTCCTTGTCTTCGCCCACACCGGTGACGGGCTCTAGAACATCGAAGATTCCTATGTATTTACACGGTGGAATAGCCGCTTTACCACGTTACCATGAGGCCGCGGGTTGTCCTCGCCTCAATGTCGTTCGAAGCTTGACGCAACGCAGACAATCGAACACGTCATCCTGGACCCGGCACTACCACCCACTGATGGACTCGCATCATTTAATGCATATGTCGCACGCGCAGATGAGAGAGGAATACGATACAACAGCTGAGGAGTTTGACGAAAGGCCTGTTCACAACATGTGAGAAACTGAAAGCGCAGCACAATTTGTTGCAGGCAGGACAGCCAGGAAAAGCCATAAGAGAATCAGTAGGACAATCAGAGGGACAGATTGAGCGACTAGACGTCTCCGATCATTGCATAGAACTGTAGGGTTGCCCAAGACGACTGAAACTGAATATTAGATGAAATTCCCACAAAACACGATTATGGTCTCCATCAGGTAGGTATCTTATGACGCTATTCATACGTTAACCCTGTTATTACATCCTCGCAGCCCGCTGCTTGTTAGCCTCCAGCTTCCTCTGAACACGACGCAACCTCTCAGCCTGGACTCTCCTTTTCTCCAACTCCAATTGCTTCTCAGTTGGAGAAAGAGAAGTGCCGACACCCGGTATTCCTCCACTTCCACTAAGATTACTTTTCGGTGCAACAGTGAAGTTGGCTAGAGTTCTTTCTGGAATGCGTACAGCGTTCTTCCGAACCCGACCCGCATCTTCGACGCGGCCCTGCGCGAGGATCGCGGAAAGCCTGGTCCCCCCTGTTCGCTTACCTGTCAGAACGTCAGCCTCTGCGACCGGGATATGGCGGTCTCTGTACGAAGCGGACCGCTTCAAGATGGGTCGGGACCATTGGGCAATAAGGTTGTCCGCTTGGGCGCGGATTTGGGGTGAGACGCGTTTGTTTGGCTTGGTATAAAATAAGACTATACGCCCAAGGCCAGAATCTTTTAGCGTGTTGGTATCAATGAACATCTGCAAAAATGGAAGACAGGGTCTTAACAGCGATGTGGACAAACATAAATTTCATACTCACTTTGCCCAACTGTTCAAATAACAAGCGCTGAATATTGAGTGCGGGGAGGGATTTGTCGCTTAGGGGCTCTAGCCAAAGCCTAACGGCCTCGAGAAAGTTATGGTCAATGATAGACTGTGAAAGAGATTGCCTAACAGGGGAACAGTTAGGGGCAAAAGCTGAGTATCCTGCACCAGCTTGGCTCACTTCTGTAGAACTTCCATGACTTCTCCTAACATTTTCAACTTGCCCAGAGCCGGATGTCCAGACTTGTTAAGGGCTTGATCCTTCATGGCGATGTCTTCCATGTCCTTCTTGACACGGAGAACTTCCGAATCAGCCGCTTCGTCCAACACCTGGGCAAGTGAGTTGAGGAAAAGGGTGAAAATGAGGCAAATAGAATTACATCTTCGTCAATATCCTGTTTTCTCTTCTTCCCTCTGGTCTTTGAGATCTTCACCAGAGCGTCGATCTTGTCGTTGATATCTTTCCCCTTGGCTGAGGAGGCGTCAGTTAGCAGCTTTCCATGATGGTTGCGTGCTACAGACTTTCTGCTTGGGTCTTCTCGGCTTCCACTTCTTCGTGCCTAACATGACTTTTCTTGGCCTTCCTTCGTCGAGCGGCCTCCGCATGGTCTTCCTCTGCGTCACCACGCTGCTTCTTCTTGAACTTTGGCAAGGCTCTGGGTTCTTCCTTATAGTCATCATCTGCATCAGATCCCTCGTGATCCTCAGGGAAAGTAGGCAGCTGAGGAGGGTATGAAGGCTCCTTGTCCTCATAGCGTTGCTGTGAGATATCCTCTTTCGAACCAATGAATATGTCCGTGACAGACAAAGAAACTCACTTACCAACTTCCGAGGAAAGTTCAGAATCAGAACCACCGAAAATCTGGCGCTCGAGTGTATCATCCATGACGCCGGGCGTTAAAGCCTTGGGACTATAGTCACGGGATTGACATCCACTTGAGATGTAAACTACGGCGGAGTTGGCCGATTGTATTGTGGTTATATTTAGTATTGCTTATCCACAGTCACGCAATCCTCGATCTGGGGATTGTGTGACATCCTGAATAACCATCACTGAAGAAGCTTGGAGGCGCAGAAAACTGACGACAGATCAAAATGTCTCTTTTGGACTCAGAGACCCCGTTACCAGACTCGCCAGCTGGATCATCACGATCCCGCCGGTATCATTTCTCGACGTTATGTGCAACTGTCGAAAATCCTGGACAGAAGGACCAGTATAATGCCAGCGCTGTGCCAATATACCAGACTGCCACTTTTAAAGGCATGGATGGGCCATATGATTATACTAGAAGCGGAAACCCCACCCGCAGTCACCTCGGTTAGTTCTTTGTTCGCTATTGTATCGAAATTCTACCGAAATCGCATCTCTTTCGCTCAAACAGAGCATCATATTGCAAAAATATCGTCGGCACATCATGCCTTCGCTGTCTCGTCAGGTATGGCCGCACTGGACGTCATGACGCGAATCCTCAAACCAGGGGATGAGGTTGTCGCTGGTGACGATTTGTATGGGGGGACCAACCGTCTTCTCGTCTATCTCAAAGTCCATACTGGGGTTATTGTTCATCACGTCGACACCACTGATCCTAAAGCCATCATTCCATGGCTCTCCTCGAAGACTACTATGGTTTTATTGGAAAGTCCAACGAATCCCCTACTGAAAATTGCGGACCTTGCTCAAATAGCATGCGATGTCAAGGAGCGCGCTCCAAACGCTATTGTTGTTGTAGACAATACTATGATGAGCCCTTATCTGCAGCGCCCACTGGAACACGGTGCAGATTTGGTTTATGACAGTGGGACTAAGTATCTAAGTGGCCACCATGATCTTATGGCTGGTATCATTACATGTAACAGAGATGATTTGGCTAAGGTGACTTCTGTTGTGACTCGTCATTCTTACAGCGTCACTGAAATTGACTTCAGCACATAGCTCATGTAGTCAACTCAGTAGGGAATGCGCTTTCCCCCTTCGACTCCTTCCTTCTATTGAGAGGTATCAAGACTCTCGCCATCCGTGTGGACCGTCAGCAAGCTACTGCGATGCGCGTAGCGTCATACCTACATGGTCTAGGCTTCACTACATACTACCCCGGTCTCCTGGATCATCCGGGACGCGAGATTCACGAGCGACTCGCGAATGGGACAGGTGCTGTTCTGAGCTTCATTACTGGCGATAAGGAGTTGAGTGAGAGGATCGTCGGTGCTACCAGGTTGTGGGGTATCAGCGTTAGTTTCGGGGCTGTGAACAGCTTGATTAGCATGCCTTGCTTGATGTCGTAAGTATTTGGCCTCATTAGGGATCTGGTGACGTGCACCGTATTGAACATATACTCCAATAGCCACGCATCAATCGATCCCGCGGTCCGCGCAGCCCGAGGTCTTCCTGAAGACCTCATCCGGCTATGTGTCGGCATCGAAGACGCTGACGACCTCATTGAAGACCTAGAATTCTCCCTCCTAAAGGCCGGTGCCATCACGCAGGTGCCGCAGCCACAAGGTGGGATGGCCTTCACGCGGCTCAGGGATGCGTCAGACTTCGGTGGTCTCGTTGGGGTTGCATTGGAGAAGCTGACGAATAACATCGGCGGTTTGCGGCTCGACGCGTCATTGGGACATGGTTTATCCTCGTCTGGCGAGGAAGGGCAGCCGCCCACGGTAGGGGAGTTTATGGTATCTGCACCCGGCAAAATCATACTGTTCGGGGAGCATGCAGTTGTGTATGGTGTGGTGAGTCCCAGATTTCGATAACAAACATCACGTAACAAGTTAGATATAAACAGACCGCCATTGCAGCGTCCGTCGATCTTCGTTGCTATGGCCGCATCACGCCACGGAGAGACGGGAAATTGCTTTTATCACTTCCCGATCTTAACAGCTTCGAGCATGCGTGGGATGTTGACAAGGATCTACCCTGGAGCCAAGCATCCTCTGCCTCCATTGCTAGAGGCAGCGTCCATCCTGATGCGCTCAATGTTGGTCTCATAGAAACGATCGAACGACATAGCGTTCCACCTTCTGCGACCGGTACAGATCCAAGAAGCGGGGCCCTACGTGGAGCTATCGTTGCTTTCCTGTATTTGTATATGTCGTTGAGTACTGACGGGTATCGGTGAGATTACACCCAGTCTCTGCCTGAGAATACTCTCTGATTGTACTCAATTTACCAGGCCTTGTTTTACCTTAACCATTCGCTCTGCACTACCTGTCGGCGCAGGCCTCGGCTCGTCAGCAGCCTATTCTGTCTGTATCGCAACCTCTCTACTTTTACTATACAATCGCATTTCCTACTCCTCATTACGTTCCCCAGCACTTAACTCCACCGTGTCCTCCCCTGGACCCTCGGAGGCAGGACATTCTGATGCGGATCCTTCGCGTCTGCCTCGGGCATCCGCCGATGAGGTGAACTCATGGGCATTCGTTAGTGAGAAGATTCTCCATGGGAATCCATCTGGAGTTGATAACTCGGTTGCAACGTTCGGTGGTGGATTGGCGTTCACGAGGAGCGGTGAGATCAGGACAAGGAAGGCAGGAATAGAGACCATCTCGGGGTAATGCATTCTGTGACATTGCATGGATTGCTTTCTGATCGCACAGCTTCTCCCTAGATTTAAATCCATCAATTTCCTTCTGACTGACTCAAAGGTCCCGCGTGACACAAAGAGTCTTGTTGCCAGCGTGGGCTTATTGAAGCAGAATGTAAGTTCATTTGACATCTTCGAGTGGTGGCACCAGCTTGAGTCTTATCCCCATCGTGGCCGCAGGAGCCAGAATTGGTCCTACCCATCTTGAATTCCATCCAGTCAATAAGCGACCAAGCACAGGCGTTTCTTGGCGCTGATTCCGTATCGCTACCAAGGCCAACCTTACTGTCATCCCTGGAGAAGCTCGTCGACGAGAATCATGCTCTCTTGGCATCGTTGGGTGTCTCCCATCCCGCACTGGAGGCGATTAGAGCTGTGACTGCTGCGGCTCCATTCGGTCTTCATACCAAGTTGACTGGCGCTGGAGGAGGCGGTTGTACTGTGACGTTACTGCCTGACGGTAAGATAGAGAGTAGCGTCAATCTGACGATCCGTTACTCAGCTTTTTCTTGGTTGATAGACTTCAAGAGTTCGTCGATATCTCCCGTCTTGGATGCCATTCGCGAAGCGGGCTTTGATCCATATTTGACATGTATTGGCGGAAAAGGCATGGGTATCCACCCGTCACCATCCATCTCGGAGCAGACATTTGCTTCGATATCAGTCGAGAATCTTGTTGAAGCGGTTACTACTCACAGTGGGTGGTTTTTTGTCTGAGTTTTCCATAGTCATGTGGTGGTCGCCCGAATTTGTATTATAACCCTCGTCAAAAATGCAGTAGATGACGTAGCTGCGAGAAACCCCTTACTCCTTGACTGAGTTACATCTAATTAGAGTTGATCACGTCACTTCTCCCGGTCTGCAGAGTGATTGCATCCATTTCATCATATCAGCCGGTGCAGATGAATTGTACGCTGAATTCCATTTTCAGATCAGATACTGTACTAAGAGTACTGTACGTATGCATGATTATGGCCAACTTACATGGACATCACATATGTCATGGCACCCCCCGGCCTAAAAATAAAAAACTGCAGCGGGAAAATGTAAGCGGTATGCAAAACTGCGGTCGGGCCCCAAATTGCAAAACGTCCCCTATTGGGCCCCAGCGTTGTATGGACCGATAAGGGGGGCTTTCAAGTGACGTGCACTTTTTTTGTGGTCTTATTATTATGTAGGTCCTATAACCCCTGACCGTGTAAATGTAAGGTGATGATCGCAGTATGCTAATTCCTCACTCCAAATAATAGAAAGGCCCGGAAATCAATTAACCGATGGCAAGAAGGGCGAGTCTTCTATGTGAAGATGGTTAACTTGTCGAGTGGCACACAATCCCCGGTAGGCTATATTTTTACTCTCAAACACAAAATTTATCTGATTCCCATTTCTATCGTGATTTGTGACTGAACAAAAGCCTTATTTATGAGCTGTGTATATGTGCTCGGATAGTATCTCTACAAGCTCTAGATGCTCTAGAGCACTCAGAGCCCCGAGAGATTTCAGATACAATATATTACGAGTCTCGCAGCCGCCAGGTGCTATTCTCTAGAGTCTCTGGAGCCCTCTGCGAAATTTGCTGATGTTCTCCAAAAGACGACGGGGGATGAAAGACTCCACAGTGGAGCACCCATGTTTGCCAAGTCACCGAATGATATTCATAGCCCTGTTCAACAGATAAAAAAGAGATTCATATCCTAAAGTATGAGAAAATACGTTCAGTTTTGAAAGATCACGGACACAGTTTTTCAAGAACACTTACGATAGGGTGCGAGGCAGTTAGCTGAGGTGTCTGTGGGATGAACTTCCTACGGGTTTCCCAGCTCTCATTAATGGCACCAATTCTAATTTTTTCTCGAATCGAGGTTAGGAGTTGCTGGTACGTTTGACGAGGGTTCTCAGCTACGAAATTCCACCATTAGGGGCCAAGCTGTTTCATCATCCTTGCACCCGCTCCAGCAAATAACATCAGCTGAGTGAGTCCTCGTATACGCAGTAATCCCGGTAGGAATATTCCTATTGGCTGTGCTGGGACCTTTGATTGCTCCCTTATTATCGCCCCTGAGATACAAGCCTGTACTGAGAAGACCTTGATCTGCTTCTACCGAGAGGTTGGGTTCCCTGATCTTTCCTTCGGTGACGTACATGTACGGAAGTCCTAAGATGTGATTCGGCGAGCTAGGTGAGTATAGCCCGAGGCAAGATGGATCAGCAAACGGATAAATACCCAAGACAGTGCCAGAATGACAGCACTAGATGCAGGACGGAAGACATCAGTTAACATATCCACGACGTGTATCTCTGCCCGAACTCACATCAAAAATCGCTGTAAGACGGCATCCCGGAGGGAGAGGCCTGACCAGTGCGAGAAACAAGTCGCTAAGCAACCGCAAATGAGATACGGTTATTCATCTGCAACATAAAACGATGCTACTCACCTGCCCCTGATAGTACCAACTTCCATGTGGTCAGCAGGGAGAATGACATCATGAAGGCCAAAGTCGTCTCTATCACCATGACCAGAGTCTAAGATAGAATAGCATATCATGACATTGGAAACCATGTTCTGGAATGCCCATTTGTGGTACAGAAACTAGGACTCACAGTGGAAGAAAAGAGAATCATGAGGTTTGGCGCCCTCAACGAGCCATTGAATCGCGCGATAAATATTAGCCCCAGTCGGTATGTATCCCTGGTTTTGAGAATCGTCGGTGAGCATGACGATATCCCCAGGCTTGTAACCGTAGTGCCCTGTCAATAGAGTATTGCGTACTGTATAGAAATAGCGTGGCCATCGCTACGTACTGCAAAGGAATTGCTTGATATTATGAGCATCGTTGATGCATCCATCCAGAGGCCTGTTGAGGTTGAGGGGATCCATACTGGCAGCGGCATAATAGTTTATTCCAATCTGAGCAACGCGAGTGAAACGTAAGCTTTTTGTCCAACTGCGGTGACAATTGGTAATGGGCTGACACATAGGGCTTTCTTTCGACCATTACACTGGGAATATTGGAACCAAGGCTGATGCTGCACATTATTAGGGCCAGCAACTGTTGGGCCATAATATTGAGCCTCATGGGGCGGCATGTCTTTTGATACCAAGGATAATGAGGAGACTTTGTGTATGTTTCAAAAATCCGAAACTCACAAGGTGTCCCAACTGGAAGGTAGCGAAGCGATTGTCGCGTCAGTATGCAACGATCCTATCTTCCGACAAACTACTAACCGGGGTGAGGATGTGGTGAATGGTAGTAATGTCCTTGTATATTTTGAGGTTGCTGGTGGTAACTCGATTGTGCGCCACCGCAACTGTGAGGCGGTCGTCCAGGACTCTGGTGGTAATTCCATTGTGGGCTGATGTGACTGTAAAGCGATAGTTCAGGAGGATTCTGGTGTTGACTTGGGAATTATCTTTATAATGCTGTTCCTAGGATTACTTTTTATGCTCGGAACTCACTGAACGTAGCCTCTAGCTCTGGATGTAGGGGAAGGTCCCGGAGGCGGAGCATTGCCATCAGGGTTATTTTGGCTAGGAAATAGCGGGGTAAAAAGTGAAACTCAAGGTAATATCGACGTGATCACTTACGGTGGGGGAGTGCTATCACAAGAGAATGAACATGTCTCAGCGATGCCCAATGCTTGATCGCTAATTATCTCACCTGTCATCGCAACATCCACAACAGCATTGATCGGAGTTGCAACACCATTGGCCGAAATTACAACACATGATGTTTACACTCGGTGCGAAAGTGGGGAGATGGGGGAGATCTGCTTTGCTTGGAGAGGACAAGCTACATAGGGACCAGTCACGACAACCGAACCCAGCGGATCAGACCACCTCACACAACCCCATTTCGTGGGCTCAATGTAAGAACAGTTAAGAACTCTCATGTATCCTGAGTGTAGTGAGAGGAAGCCGCTCTGCATCCTCACGGGACCGAGGGGAATAGATTTGAATCATCAAGCCACAAACTGGATTCCCAAACTAGGCACTGACTTGAACACGTTGCCGCCTAGCTCGGTCAGGCCCAAAACCATGAACTGAGCCACAGACCGGGGCAAGCCGAACCGAACCGATGTTTAAGGTTCGGTTTGGACTCGTTAGCATTCTTTAGTGTCTACCGTAATTCCATCATATATATATAATTATGGTTCGAATCACGAACTGAACCGCCAGTTCGATTTGTGGTTCACCCTGCTGAACCGAATAGAGCCGAACTTGGCCAACACTAGAAGATCTTAAGAAAGATGTCTTCAATTTATATATTTCTCAGGAAGATAGATAAGGAGAGAATGTTCTCCGTGTTCATGGCTGTCCTCTGCTCTATTCTCAGTGGCATCACATGTGCCGCTGAGCTGTTCGAGATCAACCCGGTATTGTTAAAATCACCGATGTAGTACGCGGAGCGCTACATGATCATATGGTTGCTGATCGATCGATGAGTTCATAACTCAACAACTACACCAATTGCTTCGACTTCTACTATCGACCTTCTGAAATATGTCCAACTACTTCTCATCATTATCTTTTCACTATCGATCCTTCTGTATCTTTCTTGCCACTTCTTACACTGAAGAATCTCAATCGATCTTCCATTCCCACATCTGCAAAGGGTAAACGTAAAACTGCAGCTGCAGTGCCCCTGAATAATGATCCCATGTTCTAGCCTGATTAAAGACTCATGTTTGTTTTCCGTCACGAACATTCTTAAATTGATATCTAAAATTTTTTTACCTTTCGTTACCTTATACATGGTCTAATCGAGCCAGGTTTGGTGGGATCGGCCGGGGGCCATTGTATCATTGCAACACGAGGCGCTGTTAAGTCACAGAGAAAAGTAATTCCATGATAAAATCATGTCTGGAGCACAACTCAAAATCTGGTTGTATAGTAGGATTTTGTCTGGTGCAGATATATGGAAAAAGTCATGTATTTAGACCAGCTTTTGACTAGAATCCTGTTGGAAAATCCCGATATGCAACAGGACTTAATCCTTTTATCATGTTTAATCTGCGATAAAATCCTTGAAATATCCTGCTGAATCAGGGATTAAGTCGCACACAGTTTCAGGACAAAATCACATTTTTGACAAGATGTTATGGTACAGTAGGTAGAACAATGAGATGTAGATGTGAGATAGTGAGAACATGGAGGAA
>WNFI01136950.1_pt1 | contig 13478 bp, 14 predicted proteins | sample 5400471 | NCBI WGS metagenome assembly WNFI01 (sample SAMN13153348, study PRJNA577476) | soil metagenome | isolation source: 100 cm saprolite on Douglas fir-dominated hillslope | place: USA:California | collected 2013-09-17 | reverse complement strand
ATACGGAGAATACTGTCCAATATTCTAGTGAGGCCCTACGCACGATCCGCGCAAAATATCCGTTTTTGTAAATCTCTTTCAATCCTTAGGTCTCTTTTCCGGCTGATTGGGACACATTTTGGGTGAGGTAGGAAGTTGTCCCAAACCCTGACGATTCGCCCTCAGCATATAACGCATCTTTGCCGTAAGAGCCACATCGTACCATTGGTGATCCATCACTGATGATGATGTATGGGCCAGTGACTACTGTCCTGTCTATGTTGACAGTACTCTCGACTGAAGTGATATACCTGGATCGGAGTTGTACACACAATCCTCATTCGGAGAATATTTTCCTCATAAAGTGCATTCTTTTCTAGAACGTCGACTTTCCAAGATGATATTACGAAATGGCAACAGTATCCACAATTCTACAATTACACTCAAGAAGTGCCAAGAAAGATTAAATACTTCGTCCTATCTAAGGATAGGTCCAACCATGTACCCCGAAAGCTACAAATTCCTTTAATTCGATGAATCATCGCTCTGCGAGTTTTGTTCCTTTTCTCGCATCTCTGCGTCCTCCAAAATAGTTTTGATCATTCTACCGCCTACAACAACGGCCTCTTTAAACCGTGGTTCAAAGAACTTGGCTGTCTGCGTGAATCGCTCTTCATACAACTTGAAGTTACCGAAACTAACGCATTGACTCCACCCACGAGCTGCAATGGTGAATTCGAGATCATCTGATCGATGGGATACATCATGAACGGCAGCCTCAATAGCACGGTTGAGATTGGCCTTGTCATGGAACAGCGCATCAGCGACACCGATCCATAAACGGAATACAGGAGTTGCAGCGAGAGAGAGATGGGCGAGGGGTAGTATCCCGAGGGCTGCCCATGAGTCGACCATAGCTAAGATGGACAGATGAGAATTCGATCGGGGAGTGGAAGGTTTTGGTGGAGGCAGTTGATGAGATGACGTCTCATCGGGTTTAGGGCAGAGAGAGAACTGATCTAGAAGTGATTCGGAAAGAAGGATGGGTCGATTTTGGCCAGAGGGAAATACTTTTTCTCGGGCCGAGTAAAGGCGGTTGCGGAGTTCGTCTTTTCGACCCTCAATCATGAGTTTGAAGATCTCAGTGACTGACCGGGCATATTGATCGATTTGAACACGGGCATGGGGGTTGAGGATGGCAAGCCCGGCGTAGACGTGCCATTTGTTGGCATAGATGCGATGCGTAAGGTTGACTTTAACTGTCTCAATTCCTCCCACATAAAGGCCTTGCTCCCATGGATAACACTTCTGAGCGCACCAGGCGGTGCCCATGCTGAAAACATTTTCAAATGTTGCCATGTCAAGACGTCCCAGAGACTCCCTTTATGGTACATACCTGAGGAATGCGGCATGCGTTACGGCCTGAGTGTTTGCAGTGATTCCGTCATGCTCCTCATATGTTATGTAGACGAACTTGGAACCAAACGGACGGAGAATATCTTCAACAAGAGCGACGTCAGACTCGCACGCACGATGCTTGATTATTACCTTTCGGATGGAAGTAAGCAGGAGTAAGCACGACTTGGATGAGCCTTCATACCAGGGGTTGCCCAACGGGCGAGACGGTGGGACCGTACAAGGAGTGAATCGATACGATCTTAACGTCCTCGGGAAGATATTTATCGAATGCTGCACGTTCCGGAGCCTTGACTGACGTCTGACCACCTACCACTGCCCCAACCTTCGTCGCTATCGAGATGGTGAGCTCTTCAGGAAAGGGGGTATAGAGATGTAAAGCAACTTACAAGGACCAAATTGGGCCACAACGGCATCGATGTACTCAGCTTCGACAGAATAAATTATGACATCCGCTTGTCTCGAGACATGGTGACCATCTGGTAAGATAGTGATTCCAGGTAAGTCTGCACGTAAAGGCGTATTAGATTAAGGTTCCTTGCACCAAATTATACTCATATTACCTTTCCACTTCTCTTCGAGTAGTTGAAATCGCTCCGGGCGATCACAGGCAAGTATTCTAACGAATGACTTATAATAGGTACTGAATCCGGCCTTCAGTAGCGCCCCATACCTTTTCCAGCCAGCACCGGAGAACCGCTTAGCATACATACTACCCATCTCACCCAACCCGATGAGGCCGATACATGGCTGAAGTTCGACTGGATCTGACGGGGAAGCTCTTCTTCTGAGTTCAGCAGGCATCCTTCGGCTCGACGTCAGAGTGCGCCAATCGATGACGGATTTGGATAAACTGCCGCAAGATGATTGCTTACATAATGACCATAAAATGAATACTAAAACACGCGCATGGAAGCATATACAACAGAAACAGTATCTAGTGCATAATTCGAATTCTCTAACATCTGCTATTGCTTTCTCTCGCGACGCATGGTTTGGTGTTGATGGGAGGTGGACTTGGGCTTGGAGGTGCCTGTACTCTGCTCTGACCCGTCCGTCCTCTCAGCGCTCAGCTTCCCTCTGCCAGATCTCTTCCCTCTTTTTGTCCTTCGCTTCGCCGCAGATCCTGGGCTTGGGTCGACTCCTTCAGTAACACCGTGTGAACGAATGCGTTCCTCCTCGGCTGTCCACCATTTGAGGAAGTTGATCTCAGCCTGCATCTCTTGTTCCTCTCGCTGAATGTCCAATAGACTTCGTTTGGACTTCTCTTGGTGGACACTTTGAGCACGCTGCTGCTGCTGAATAGCCGCAAATGAAGGATTCGACGCTGTCTGGGACTGGGGTTGATAAAGAGGCTCTACCGGAGGCACACTCCACGCGTCAAAGCTAATCTGAAGTCAGCACTGCGTATGGGATATGAAATATTCTCGGGCTTACTTCTTCATGCGCCGCTTTCCAGGCCCGTCTCCTACTGGTAGTCTCGTGGGCGTAATGGTTGGACCTAGCTCTGGACCTGAGGCTGTTGGGACTGTAGGGCGAGACGCTGGCGGGACTACATTGAAGCCAACTTGACGTGGTGGCACGTCACTTCGCGTGGGGATGCGTGAGGGGGAGTTTCAACTATGTAAGAAGCTCCGAGGCTCCAGTCTGTCTGGTTACCCCAGGGCTTCTTGACATCTCGTGGAGGGGTTGAGACAACAGGTTGTGATGGCGATGGCTGAAAGCCGACGACCAGATTTCTACCCTTGGTTGCTGGGCTAGGACGCGCTTGGGCCTTTTCTGTCTCGGCCATAATTGCTCGAAGATCCGTTCTGTGTGAGTAAGTCCTGAGTACAACAGCAAAGTGAAATATTCAATAACGTACTTCGGGGCAACGGCAGCCTTTGACCTCCAAACACCCCTGGCGGGGGACTCTTCGGATGGACTGTCCTTGGAAATGCTCGCGTTCAGAGGCACAGCGGGCTCCGGAAGACTAATTTCTTCATCCATAACAAACAGCCCGCCGGGTACATCGGATACACTACGAGAAAGTGATGGTGAGTTAGATGACATAGTGGGAGGGGAAGGTCGGGTCGCTCGTCCACCAAGGGTGATATTCGCTGGAGACACGCGCGGGGTAGGACGTATGGCTAAGATAGCCTTCGAAGACCGTATGATGGGCTGAGGTATATCCTGTTCCCTGAGCCATGCTGCGTTTCGGTCCAGTGCACCTAGAACCTGCTGATTGGATCTCGAGACGGGGGACTTCTTCTCCTGTTGCTGTCCCATGAAAGTCGCAAGATTGGTTATGATATCCGATGGAAGCTCGTCTAACATACGGCATTCCAACAGGTATTCAATGTTGACGGCGATGAAGAGTTGCAACTTCTCAACGAGTTGCGTGGCGTGATAGTAATCGGCTTCTGCGAGAAGCGATGTGACGTTGTTGGTGGAGACGTGTCGGAGAATTATCAAGGAGCAAACTAATACAAGTCGATCTAGTAAAAGCTCGTTCTACGGATGCCGACTGAGAACGAGATACGAAGCACATGGATATTATGATACTTACGGCACAGGCCATAACGGAGAACACAAAGTCAAGAAAATCATCAAGGGTATCGGTGAAATCTGAAGGGAGGGAGATAGTCAGCTGAAAGCAATCATAATACGCTAATGATTCACCTATGGCATCAAACATATCCGTCTCTACATCTTGGTACATGAATCTGAATACAAATGACATAGGTTTCCATTCCATATGCTTAAGATTAACCTCGAGGATACCATCCTTCCAACGCCCACAGGTCCAGTCCTCGTCACCAAGGAAGGCAGAGAAGAAAGGTGATCGAGCTCTCAATATAGCCGAATGGCACGCGACCCGCTTGTCAGCTAACTCGACGACGATATCGTGCATCGATGGACAAGTGAACCCTCCCATCTGGACTAACAAATTTTCTTGAGCGTTAGTGAATAGAGCCGCCATGTCCGAGGACAAAGTTGGCTTTGGGGAAGATGGTGAGACCGAATGAAGCGCTTCGACCAGAGAGGTGAGGTGAAGCAGTCGAGCCAGGGTCTGCAGTTGTGACTTGATTATCGATGGGATAACGTGCGATGCTGACAAGAGCGGTGCGGTCACTTTGATGACGACTGGATTCCAGAATGTTGGAAGAATATCCGTGTAGAGGTAATGGAGGAGGACCAAAACGGTTAATGGGTGCACGCCAGCGAAGTTAACGCGTTGTGCTGAGACTTCAGCGTGAACATGAATATCGTTAACCATATCTTCCAGTGGAGTGCCTTGAAGAACACAGGCCAAGGCAGGACACCTCAAAACGAGAATAACTCGATGAACGGGTATATCGACTACACAACGGACGACAGTATCTGCGCCATGTGCGCGCAACAGTTCATCCTGCGGCGGACGATTCTCTACATGCTGGCTGGCACTTAACACATCAAGGAGCTGAGCAAGCGTCTTGATGCTCTCTTCAATGACCACCAAACCAGCCGGGTCATCGTCTTCGTTATCATCGCTGCCTAAGCCCACATCTTCAACATAACCGGAACCTAGGGCGGCTTTCTCCTCCAGCCTTGCAGTAATCGCTACATCGTCAATATGAAGACCTCGATATAGATAATGCAAAACGAACGGCCTGATCCTGGACATGTCCTCAGGCAATATGGCCCCTGACACTGTGATGAAAGACGGTTTGGCCTCCTGCCGTAACGCTGCAAACGACCCAATACCGTTTGCACATACTTGAACGACACGTTGCAGGTAAGGGACGCGTTGGAACCTGAACAACTTGTTAGGTTGAGCATTGGGGGGACCAAACGTAGCACTGGTTTGCTGCCTGGACCCTTTCCACGCTAGGGTACGGATATAGACGTGGCCAGCTACCGTGCATAGGATCAGTGAGCCGTCCGAGCCCATCGATACATCCTACACTCATTGTCAGGTTTGGCGTTTTTGAAACCACTACGACATTAGGCTCACTGCGACTGCGCTCATTTCCTTCTGCGAAGACCAAACCCTCTGCGGCCTGATACCAACTCCCTTTTCTTTGGCATAATTCTGACCATCGCCAATTGCCTGGTTGGCGGAAGTAATGGTAAATGTGTATACATCGCCAAGTTCTGAAAGCGCAGCGAAGGTATAATCATGTGAGGTGATTTTCTTGATGGCTGGACGCTTGACGGAGTGAGGTGGTCGATATGCGGCAGCAAGGCCAGAAGGGAATGTATTCGTGGAAAACCTAAAGCAAACCGAGGTGAGGATTTATCATTCACCTTCGAGGCAGTTGGTCTTACCCAACTTTAAAATGAATGTTGTTCGCAAAGCAAATAACGTCACGGGATTCCATGAGACATGCCATAGCGACATCCTGACAACAATGTTAGCATGACAAAACGTTCAGAGCTGATCTTCCGTACGGTAATGGTAACGTCGATGACAGGGTCCGCCAAAGTAGAAACAGCGCGTGGAAATACTTGGACTTGCTCATTATAGCCTGAGCCGATAATCTTGAACGCGATACCCACGAAGACGATTAGGGACCCTTACCCAGCTGCCCGCTGTTCGTACCCCATGTATAGACGATGTTCTTTGTCCAACCGGCGCTCGCCGTACGACAAGCAGCAACGCCTAAAACTGTCTTCCCCCTCAGTGCCCCAGCGATCTTTCTGGGTGTAGTCTGGCAAGCTGCGACCTCCATTACATAGCCAAGCTGAGAGTACCGGTTCATACCCCAAGAAAGGACATCACCCTGGTTCGTTAGAGCAAGGGTATGATCCGGTGCGCAAGCAACCGATACGATGCTCAAAGCACAAGACAATGGTGTGAGGCCATACTGAGCCGTCGTAATCCCTGCACCAAGTCTCCCTCCGCTGCCAAAACCGCACAACCGAAGGTTCGCACGTTTCTCAGCCACGAGCACGACCGTGTGAAGTTTGGACATTTCAATCCCCTTGACAGCGATAGGATAGAAACGTGCGCTTCCGGTAAGCCTTCGTTCTTCATTTGCGGATTGATGAGGGATGGAAACCATTTCGGGGTGTGTACGATCATTAGAATCTCCAAGTCCAAGAGCGGCATTTCTATCATACGGATGTCAAAACTGAAGAAAGCCGGTTCGCTAAGCCTGCTCACCTATTTACACCCCATGTATAGAGTTCAAAGCAGGTCTCATTGGGATTCGGACGTGTGTTTCCGACAGTGGAGTTATACAATTCAAACGCAGTATACCCGTCATAATCCTGAGCAACGATCAGAATGACGCATTTCGCGAACGCTGAATACTAACCCTGAGTGAGATGTCGATGTCTGAGTGTTGCAAAAGCAATATGGCAGCGGAGAGATTGCAAAAATAAAGTGCACGGTGAAGTGCCGTCCAGTGGCTTTCTGTATCTTGCACGTTGACGTTGAGGGCGCCGTGACTCAGAAGCATCTGGACATACTCGACTGAGGTGGACTCCAGGCTCGAGCAGGCACGGTGCAGAACTGTCCTTCCCAGGAGGTCTTTCGCATTAACATCCACAGGTGGTGCTGACAAGGCAGAGGGCAAGGTCCACGATCGAGGTGCACTTCCACCGCTTCCTGTGCTGGCTACATTTGAGGGGGTGCGATCCAGCAGCTGCCGGAACGCCTTGTGGCTATTAGAGGTGAAGGCAGCATGTAGCGGGTTCATGCAAGGTGGGTGGACGATTGGGCGATCCTACACGAAGCAACCGAGGGGGCTGCTTCCAAGATCGCTTGGTCGTCACAGTGAGCGTCCGACTCTACGTTGTAGAAGATGCAGACGCGCTTAGGGGCTCCAAGGGGTCGTTTTCTGCTATGGAGCGAATGAGAGAACAAGACAAACGTTTCAATCAGCTTAAGGAGTCAGAGAGACCGGATCGTGCGTTGTGCGGACCAGCCAATAGGAGCGTGGGAATGAATCGTCATTCAGGTTGGTAGCGTGACTCCAATTGCCGACTTCCTTCTCGAATCTCAACTTCTCAGCGCTTATATTAGGTAGCTTGTGGCTCGATCTTCTCTTTGGCATTACTTTTGGCCCTGGTTCCAGTTAAATCATTTTCCAATGGCATCGTTCGTTCCACTTTGGCATATCAATGATATCCTGAACTCATGCTGGATATTGTGCTGGTAGATATCCTCCGCCTCCCAGTGCCGACAAGCTTCCGCCTCTCCCTCCTGGATGGACTGAGCATCGGGGTAAGCGCGCTTTCCACTCTATGGGGATGTCCCTAAACTCCTGACCCTGGTTTGTCCTAGCGCCAACTGGACAACTATATTACTACCACACCTCAACGAACCATTCAACATATGTACGACCTCTTCCCCTCCCCGGAACCGTTCAACAAACCACTCAGACTACCAAGAAAGAGAAACCATTTTACAAAATTCCTATCCCCGACACTTCGTGGCTCCGGGTCAAGACCACTCATGGAAACATCTTCTTCACTCACACGGAAAGGAAGGAGAGCATATGGGTGGTGCCGGAAGAGATCAAGGATGCTGTCGCTTCGATGGATTGGCCTAAACTTGAAGAGGAGGCTGCCCAAGAGAAGGAAAGGAAGGCTCAGGATAAGGAAGTTACTCGACTAGCGGCCGAAATTGAGAGTGACAAGCTCAAGAGGAAGGCCCAAGAGCCCGAGGCGTCATCTGCTGCTGACGGTTTCGATAAGCCTAAGCACAAGAAGCACAAACCCGCGCCTGTGTCTCAGGAACCACAAGCAATCCAGGAGATCTCGATTCAGCCAGTCTCTGTCCCGCAACCAGACCAGAGGCATCGAAGCGGGCAAGTGAAGACGAAAAGGAGAAGCAAGGGGGGATGGGAAAGAGCGGGAATCCGACATTCAATATTCCGAATCAGGTCAATCTATCCCAGGAAGAAGCTAAAACACTGTTCAAGGCGCGCTGATTTGAGCTTCTGCCTGTTCGACGACCTGCTGATATGCGCTTGTCTATAGACCCTTCTTACTGAGAAGAGCCCATCTCACCTCGCTCCTTTCTCCTCTGTTATGCCCTCGTTAATAATCGACCCTCGCTACGCTCTCCTTCCCTCTCAAGCTGAGCGAGAGGCCGTTTTCAACGAATGGTGTCGTGAAGTATCTCGTGCCTCCAGACTAGCTAAAGTTTCCGCAAAGCTACATGCATCTCCGTCCAATGTTACTGACACCACCGAAGCTGATACATCCAACGCTAATGTACGAATAATTTCGGAGCCCCAGAAGCTTAGAAAAGAGGAGGAAAAGAGGCAGGCCCGAGAAGCATATGATGTACTTCTGAATATGGAAGTGGCTTCCACACGGATGACTTGGGAAGAGTTCAAGCGCAACTGGAAGAAAGACCGCCGGTTCTTTGGGTTTGGGCGGGATGACAGAGAACGAGAGACAGTTTTTCGTGCACACCTGAAAGGCCTTGGTGAAAGTAAGCGGTACCCCTCTGATGGTGTTCGGCATACTCTGAGCCGAGTCATGAATACTGCAGAGAAACGGGCACAAGCAAAAAAAGCCGAGCTTGACTTCATGAACTTACTTAAGGAGCACAAGGTCATCATTCCGATTATGCCCGACTCTAGTTGGAAAGAAGTACACATTATTCAATTGTCTCTATGCATCTCTATTTACCTCCATTGTAGGTCAAGAAGACACGAAGCGTGGTCAAAGATCCCCGGTATGACGCTGTTGGTTCTTCCACTATCAGAGAAGAACTTTTTGGGACTTTTCTCAAAGCCTTGTGCACGAATACTCCTCCGTCTACTGATACTTCGGCTCTAGCACCGGCGGATGTACCACCCCAGCCGAAGTCTACCGAAGAACGGAAAGTTCGTACCGAACGAGCACTTCAGGAACGCAAAGCGCAAGCTCGCACTGAGCGAGATAGAGTGGAGAAGAGTGTAGCAAAGAACAAAGCCGCACTTGGGACAGCTGAAGCTGAACAGGATTTAATGTCATTCTACGTTGACTCTGTCCGTGACCCCAAGGTGAGTTCTGACGAGTCATCCCTAACACGGTTAACAGTTGGAATCAGGTATCGTATCACGAGTTTGAATCGGCATTCGTAAAACATCCACGATTCGCCTCATCGCCGCTATCAGCTTCACAGAAGCAGCACCTCTTCTCGCGTCATGTCGCCCATTTAACCAATAAGCATCGAACAATGCTTGATACGCTCTTCCTTGAGCATGCACATTCTTTAGCCATGACTTTCAGCAACCTTCCTCCTTCATCGATAGAATCCCTCGACGCGTCACTTCCCTCCCAAAAGCTGGGATTACGCAGTGACGATGGTACGATGGAGCGAGCCTTCGATAGCTGGATGCGGAGACGGACTGAGCAAGCACGACGAGACTTTGATGCCCTACTGAAGGAGAACTCTTTCGTTGAGTTCTGGGGCAAAGTGAGGAAACTCCGCGAGGATGGCGAGGGCGCGAATATCATTGAGAATGAGGAAGACTTGGGAATCACCGACGATGGGAATGAAAGTGGGAAGACAGATATCAAAACGCTAGCAAAATCTGTCACTGAGAATGAAATGGACAGGGTTTTGAGGGTATGTTTCTTCATAAACAAGTCTTGTTTCACTCCTGCCATTGGAACTATCACCAGAATGACCAGCGTTATCGTGCCTTTGATCATACACCAGAGCAACGAATGATGTGGGTGAAGGTGCGTCACTTTGAGGCCTTGTTGTTGTTGGGATTCACCACTATTTACCGCAGGATTACTTGTCATCGCTCTCCGCTCCAAATCTATCAGTACACATTCCTCCATCGTGATTCAGAGTCCGATTTTTTTCGGCATTTCGGCCATCGGATCAATGCCAGTCCCCAAAAAGGAAATGCTTCAAGTATTTCTCGAATAATAAGAAATTACCGCATCTTTGGAGCCAGTCAGACTAAAGGCTAGGTACATGAAATTTCTCGTGGACGCGTGTGTTTGTATCTATAATTTGTTCAGGGGAATTTCGGTTGGTACGTTACTGAGATAGGCTGCAATGTGTTTCGCGTCTAGCCTTCATCCTCGCTTAATTCAATTTTAAATAACTTTCAATTCAACGTCTCTTGATGCATCTCTGTCACCAAGTCTGCCTTACACAATCAACCTGGACACTTACAAATATATGCCCAGTCCCAATACTTGCATTCAACTTGCGTTGCTAGTGTGACGCGTGGCCGTAGGCGAGCCTTGCTCTCCCCCCTCGTATTTTACGTTGGATTCCGTTGGAGATCATCCCTGGGGTCCCGTCGTGACAGTCTAGTCCTTAATTACATTAATTATACATACAAATAGCAGGGTTCTACGGGAACAGAGGTGTGTGCCTCCATGCTTTTCTCAGTCAATGACGCCCAGATGATCCTCTTTGATGGTCCCAATGGCAAACTAGTAGATGAAGTGTTAGAGCCTGGCTTACTAGCAACGACAATGAAGGGGCCTACAATCTCGGTTGCATCCACGCGTGTACCAACAATCTTTATCCTCACATGTGTGTTCTTCTCAATCACCTTGAAGGTAGATGGACGTTCAGTTCCTTTACTTTAAGCCGATAAGAATGTGTGTACCTGATCAGCAGATGTCCAAGCAGGTGGGGAAGAAGTAGGGTCAAACTTGAAGTCGGTCCCGATCAGCTATGAACAGCTCAATTCAGTGGGCCATCGATGGACACCAGACGTTGACCATCCTACGTGATTTGATACGAAGATGTTTAGGGGTCCAACTTCAGCGAAGAAGCCCATCTGCAGAGATACTATCTTGGTGATTTCCCGAGGAAAGAACTACTTAATTTCTGGTGTACCTTATTCACTTCGCCAACAATGCCTTCCAAGACTTCTCCTTTGAAAGGCTTGAAGACAATTGCTCGATACCGTGCTATGAACTCCGCCTGGCCCGTGCCAGGAAGCACAATACCAGAGCCAACATCCGTGACGGTAAGCACGCAGATGATGTAGCCAAATTTCCCAGAGCAAGTGCCTTCGACATCCGACATGAGCTTGCTCTCCAGGTACTCAACCATCCGTGGACCGAAATACGATGGATGGAGCATAATTGTGTGCGTAAGCTCCTTCTGGCATATCAAGAATGGGAACCACATCAGGATGCGATACGTGTTTGGATAGCATACTAACGATGAAGAACATAACAGGCGAGACGCTGAATGGTGGCGATATCTGTCACGTGTTGACTCAAGAAAATTTCGAACTTCTTAAAAAATGTCCTCCACTCCTGTGTCGTCTGGACACAGAGCAATTGTGGGCATCAATTTAGGGAATGCGTATGCTTCCATCGCGATTATAAACAAGGTACTTATGGCCCAATGGTGTTGATTTTCAACTGTCATAAGTATTCGTCTAGGAAGGTAATCCCGATTGTATAGCGAATGAGGATGGTGAGCGTCAAATCGCTTGTGCCATTTCGTACGCCGGAGAGGAAGTGGTACGTATCGATTTTTATTTTGATGGGAAATAAAGTTTGACGCGCAATTGCGAAGTACATAGGCAATCAGGCCAGGCCACACCTCGTGAAGAATGCGCAAAACACGATCGTTGGTTTCCGGAATCTGCTCGGTAGAAAGTGCGTCTGAGGTCCAGCCTCTGAATCTCCATAGCATGCTGACGCCACTTCTATTGTCGAAGATCCTCGGATGCAACGTCGCAACTTAACAACACCTCGGCGCCTATAATAGATCTCAATGGTGAACCCGGGTATACAGTTCAGATCCTGCTTCCCGCACCGACACCAGCCAAAAGTGCCACACCTGCAAGAAGTGCTACTCCTGCGAGAAGCGCGACTCCCGCAAGAAATCCAACTCCCGCAGCATCGACAAGGTCCACGCCAGCACCTACAAGACCTTCGTCTCCCCCACCTTCAATACCTTCTACCAAGTCTCTGACGGTATCGGAAACTTCAACCATCTTCCTTTCCACTCTGAAACGATCGGCAGAGGACTTCTTAGGCAAGCCAATCGAAGGTGCCGTCATATCCGTACCTTCGTCTTGGAGCATTACGCAGCTGGATGCGCTAAGAAAGGCTGCCGAAGCCGCGGGTATCCCTGTTCTCCAATTGGCTGCGGAGGAAGGCCTTGCGATTGTTGGGGCCGAAACTGATGGACCTCTTAAGTCCATACCAGACAAAGCGAAGCCACTTCATGACCGCACGACGCTCGTCGTTGACTTGGGCGCATCAACCCTCACCTTGAGCATGTTGTCCATCAAACAATCGCTCATACACCCGCTTTCGAGCCTTACTGTCCCCGGCCTAGGTGGTGATGCCATCGATTATGCCTTGATCCAGCACTTTGCAAAGGAATTCACCAAGAAGACGAAAATTGCATTGAGCATACCTGCCCAAACTCCAGAAGATAAGAAAGCAGAAGCCAAGTTGCGCCTCGCCGTCGAGCACACAAAGCGCACGTTGAGTGCATCGTCGGGTGCTGCCTCGTGCTCTGTGGAATCGTTAAAGGAGGGTATGGATTTCAGCGGAACGATCAATCGTCTTCGATTCGACGTTCTCCTTGCTACCTTGTACGCCAGCATCACAAAGGAGGTTGCAAATGTTTTGAGCGCAGCAAGCGTTGACAAGGAGTTGGTTCACGAAGTTCTGTTGGTTGGAGGCAGTGCAGGCCTTAGCGGTCTCGCTGAGAAGCTCGAGCTTTTCTTTGGAGAGGACTCAAAGGTGTCCATTCGGTCTGACCTTGATCCATCCCAGCTTATTGCGAAAGGGGCCGTTGCCCAAGCGAAACTGTTGGTCTCTCTTCCTGAGGAGAGCCCACTGCATGTCGCCTTTGCACACGCCAACGAGGTTGTCAAGGTGGTCGCTACTTCGAAACCAATCGGTCTCATTTTCCCTGGGTCTAATGAGAACACTATCCCAGTGATTCTCGTATCATCGGAAACACCTCTACCTGCTCGCCGTGTTGTTAGATTACCTGTGGCTGCGGGAGCAACAAGGGTTGGATTCGAGGTTTGGGAGGGTACCCATGAGCTCAAGGAGCTACCTAAACCCGAGCGTGTGAAGGATGAAGAAGACGAAGAGGAAGAAGAGGAGGAATATGATGAAGAGCCGCAAAAAGAAGCCATCGTAACCAAGTCAGAGTTCCTCGG
>WNFI01465140.1_pt1 | contig 13480 bp, 12 predicted proteins | sample 5400471 | NCBI WGS metagenome assembly WNFI01 (sample SAMN13153348, study PRJNA577476) | soil metagenome | isolation source: 100 cm saprolite on Douglas fir-dominated hillslope | place: USA:California | collected 2013-09-17 | reverse complement strand
GCACGAGGGCAGACATCGTGCACACGCTGCTCCTCTACGTGATCGACCGGCGCGGGTATCAGCGGGCGGCCTATCTGTTCCCGATCTCGCCGGCCGCGGTGGCCGCCGACGTGCGCTTGATCGCCGCGACTTGATCGTGGTCGAGCAGTCGATCCTCGCGGCTCTCCTCGTCCTCTCGGGTCAGTTGTACGTCATCGGGGCGCGGCGAGCCAGGCTGCGCGGCCGCCCCCTCCGGCATGGGACGAGGCGCGGCGTCGCCTTTGCGGCGGCGCTCGTCGCGCTCGAGCTCGCGCTCTGCGAGCCGTTCCACCGGATCGCGGACCAATCACTCGCCGGGCACATGGTCCAGCATGTCGTCTTGATGTCATTCGTGCCGCCGCTGCTCGTGCTCGCGGCGCCGTGGATGACGGTCTGGCGAGGAATCCCGCTCGCGGGGCGCCGCCGGCTTGCGCGCTCGGTGCTGGCGCTGCCAGGCGGGTTTCGACGGAGCGTCAGGGCATTCGTCTCGCCGTGGCCCGCGTGGCTTCTGATCGCGATCGACCTCGGCCTGTGGCACATCCCGTGGGTGTACGACCTGACGCTCCGGAGCACGCCCGCCCACTACGCCGAGCACGCCTCGTTCCTGATCTTCGGGACGCTCTTCTGGATCCCGGTGCTCGACTCGCCGCCGATGCGTGGCCGTCTCACCGACCTGCGCGCGATCGGCTACGTGATCGCTGGGACGGCGACCGGCTGGGTGCTCGCCGTGGTTCTGGCGCTGGCGCCCTCGCCGCTCTATCCCGCGTACGCGGCGCTCCACCACCGCCTCTTCGGCATGTCGGCGCTCGGCGACCAGCAGGTCGCGGCGGGCGTCATGCTCGGGATCGGCTCGATCCCGTACGCGATCGCGGTGTTCGTCTACCTGTATCACTGGCTCGACGAGGAGCGCCCGGCGAACCCTCCTCGCCGCCGTGGCGCACGCGCAGTCGAACTGGGCTGAGCCGCGCCTCGCCGGTTGGCTGGTCGGAAGCGGCCAGGAAGCCGCCGCGGCAGACGGCGATCAGCAGGGCGATGATCAGCCCTGCGGCGGTCAGGTTTCCGATGAAGATGGCGGTCATGGTCTTCCTCTCTCGTGGGTGGTAGAGGAAGGGAACCAGCGCGGGGTGGGAGCGGCATCAGAGCAAGGTAAGGATGTTGCCGGTCGCTCCCGCAGGGACCGGGCAGCCGCCGATCTCGCCGAAGCTCGACTCGAACGACTCGCAACCGGCTTCGAGCGCGGCGAGGACGTTCGCAAGGCCCTGGCCGCGCGTGTTGTGGAAGTGCGCGGTCAGCTCCGTCGTCGGGTCGAGGGCGCCGCGCGCGGCCAGGAAGAACGACTGCACCTGGACAGGATTGGCCATCCCGGTCGTGTCGCCGAAGCCGATCTCCTGCGCGCCCGCGGCGACCAGGCGGCGTGCGATCTCGAACACGCGCGCCGGCTCGACTCGGCCCTCGTAGGGGCAGCCGAAGCTGACGCTGATCACCGCAGCGGCGCGCAGCCCCTCGACGCGGACGCGGGCAAGCATCCGCTCGAGCTCGGCCAGCGACTCGTCGACCGAGCGGCGCAGGTTCTTTCGGTTGTGCGTCTCGGAGGCGGAGACGAAGCCGCTGACCTGCTGGAAGCGGTCCCGGAAACGGAGCGCGTCGTCGAGGCCGCGCTCGTTCGGGACGAGGACTGTGGCTTCGACGCCGGTGGGGAGCTCGACCGCAGCGAGGACGGCCGCTGCGTCGGCGAGCTGTGGGATCACCTCGGCCCGGACGAACGACGTGAGCTCGATCCGCTGCAGGCCCGTACGCGCGAGCAGTTCGATCAGCCGCACCTTGGTAGAGGTCGGGATGACCTCGGGCTCGTTCTGGAATCCGTCCCGCGGCCCGACTTCGCGGATCCGCACGCGCCCTGGCAATGAGTCGCTCACGTCCCGCCAGACTAGTACGGTCTCGCCAGGTCAATGGCGCTGCTCAGCTCGCATGTCGATCGCGGTGCGGACGAGTTCCAGCGTCGACACGCGCGGATCGGGACGCTCGTCGCGCAGCTGCGCGAGCGGACGGCGTTCGTCTCGGCGGGCGGCGGCGAGACGGCGATGGAGCGGCATCGCTCCCGGGGAAAGCTGCCGGCGCGCGAGCGGGTCGACCGGCTGCTCGATCCCGGCTCGGCCTTCCTCGAGCTGAACGCGCTCGCCGCCTGGGAGCTCTACGACGGGCAGGCGCCGTCGGCCGGGATCGTGACCGGGATCGGTGTCGTCGAAGGCAGGCAGTGCGTGATCGTCGCGAACGACGCGACGGTCAAGGGCGGCTCGTACTTCCCGCTCACGGTCAAGAAGCACCTCCGCGCCCAGGAGGTGGCGGAGCAGAACCGGCTGCCGTGCCTCTATCTCGTCGACTCCGGCGGGGCCTACCTGCCGCTCCAGGCCGACGTCTTCCCTGACCGCGAGCACTTCGGCCGGGTCTTCTTCAACCAGGCGCGGATGTCCGCAAAGGGGATCCCGCAGATCGCCGCGGTGATGGGGTTCTGCGCCGCCGGCGGGGCGTATGTCCCGGCGATGAGCGACGAAACCGTGATCGTGCGCGGGACCGGCACGATCTTCATCGGCGGCCCCGCGCTCGTCAAGGCCGCGACCGGGCAGGAGGTGACCGCCGAGGAACTCGGCGGAGCCGACGTCCACGCGCGCCACTCTGGTGTCGCGGACCACTACGCGACCTCCGACGAGCACGCGCTCGCGATCACGCGTCAGATCGTGCGCAACCTCAACACCGCTCCGCCGGCGAGTCCGTGGGTGATCGCCGAGCCCGAGCCGCCGGCCGCCGACCCGGCCGATCTCTACGGACTGATCCCGGTCGACCACCGTACGCAGATCGACCCGCGCGAGGTGATCGCCCGGCTCGTCGACGGCTCGCGCTTCGACGAGTTCAAGCAGCTCTACGGCGAGTCACTCGTCTGCGGCTGGGCCCGGATCGAGGGCTATCCCGTCGGGATCATCGCCAACAACGGTGTTCTCTTCGCCGAGTCGTCGCAGAAAGGCGCCCACTTCATCGAGCTCGCATGCAAGCGCAAGGTGCCGCTCCTGTTCCTGCAGAACATCACCGGCTTCATGGTCGGCAAGGAGTACGAGGCGGGCGGGATCGCCCGTGACGGCGCCAAGCTCGTGATGGCGGTCGCGTGCGCCGAGGTGCCGAAGTTCACCGTCGTGATCGGCGGCTCGTTCGGCGCCGGGAACTACGCGATGTGCGGCCGCGCGTACGGCCCGCGGCAGCTCTGGATGTGGCCGAACAGCCGGATCTCGGTCATGGGCGGCGAGCAGGCGGCGATCGTGCTCTCGATGATCGGCGACGCCGACCCTGACGAGATCCGCGCCAAGTACGAGGTCGAGGGCGACGCCTACTACTCGACGGCCCGGCTCTGGGACGACGGCATCCTCGACCCGCTCGACACGCGGCGCGTGCTCGCGCTCGGCATCTCCGCCGCGTCGAACGCCCCGATTCCCGAGACGCAGTTCGGCGTCTTCCGGATGTGAGCGGCGAGATTCGCAAGCTGCTCGTCGCAAATCGCGGCGAGATCGCGGTGCGCGTGTTCCGGACCTGTCGTGAGCTCGGGATCGCGACGGTGGCGGTCTTCGCGCCGGACGATGTCGGCAGCCTCCACACACGGAGCGCCGACGAGGCGGTCCCGATCATGAACTACCGCTACTCCGAGGAGAACATCCGCGCCGCGAAACAGAACGGGGCGGATGCGATTCACCCGGGCTATGGGTTCCTGGCCGAGAACCCCGAGTTCGCCCGCGCGGTCGAGGCCGCGGGGCTCGTCTGGGTCGGGCCCCCGGCCGACGCGATGGAGTTGGGCGGCGACAAGCTCGAGTCGAAGCGGGTCGCCCCGCTGCGGCCCGCCGAGAGGCGCAGGGGGCGTTCGGCGACGAGACGGTCTTCTGCGAGCGCTACCTCGAGCCGGCCCGGCACGTCGAGATCCAGCTCCTCGCCGACGCCGACGGAACGGTGCTCTCGCTGGGCGAGCGGGAGTGCTCGATCCAGCGGCGCCATCAGAAGCTGCTCGAGGAGTCGCCCTCGCCCGGTCTCGACGACGGGCTGCGGGCGACCCTGAGCGAGGCGGCCGTCAGGTTCGCGACGGCGATCGGCTACCGCGGGGCGGGCACCGCCGAGTTCCTGGTCGCGGCCGGCAAGCCCTGGTTCCTCGAGCTGAACGCGCGCATCCAGGTCGAGCACCCGGTCACCGAGGCCGTCACGGGACGCGACCTCGTCGCCGACCAGATCCGGATCGCCGAGGGCCGGCCGGTCGAGACCACGCGGCCGCCCGAAGGCCACGCGATCGAGGTGCGGCTCACCGCCGAGGACCCGAGGACGTTCCTGCCCCAATCGGGGCAGATCGAGCGGCTGCACCTTCCGGACGGCATTCGCGTCGATGCGGGATACGAGGAGGGGGACACCGTCGGCACGGGCTACGACTCGCTGCTCGCGAAGCTGATCGCGCACGCCGAGACGCGCGACGAGGCAATCGCGAAGCTGGGCGGAGCTCTTGCCGAGACCGAGGTGCGCGGCGTGACGACCAACCTGCCGTTCCTGCGCTGGCTTATCGCGCACCCGGTGTTCCGCGCGGGCGAGACGTCCACCTCCTTTCTGGCCTACCACCCGCCGTTCTCGGCTCCGCCGCCGCGGGCCTCGCCGACTGCATGGCGTGACGGCTTCCGCGTCAACCTGCCGGCCCGGGCGCCGGCGCCGCCCCCGGACGCCGACGACCCGGCCCACGGCCACGCTCCCGGCCGCGGGCTGGGCGCGATCACGGCGCCCATGCCCGGCACCGTGCTCCGCGTCCACGTGCAGCCCGGCGACGAGGTGGAGCCGAGGCAGCCGCTGGTGGTGATCGAGGCGATGAAGATGGAGACCGTGCTCCTCTCCCCGTACGCGGCCACGGTCAAGGCGGTGCACGCGGTCGAGGGCGAGGCGGTCGCCGATGGCGCGAAGCTCGTCGAGCTGGAAGAGTGACCGCCATGAGCGCTCTCCAGGTGCAGCGCGACGGCCCGGTCCTGCGGCTCACGCTGGCGCGGCCAGAAAAGCGGAACGCACTCGATCCGGAGCTGATCGACGCGCTCACGCAGGCGTTCGCCGCGGCGGGAGACGCGCGCGCAGTCGTCGTCCGCGCCCAGGGGCCGTCGTTCTGCGCGGGCGCCGACCTGGAATGGATGCGCGCGTCGATCGACCTCACACCGACGTCGTCGTCGCCGCGCGGGACGCGAGCTTCGGCCTCGGCGAGGTCAAGCTCGGGCTCGTGCCTGCGGTGATCTCGCCATACCTCCTCGCACGCGTCGGCTCGGGCGCAGCCCGGCACCTCTTCGTCACCGGCGAGCGCTTCGACGCGGAGACGGCGCTGCGCATCGGGCTCGTGCACCGGCTGCTGGACGACCTGGATGCGGGCGTTGAAGAGATCGTCTCGAGTCTTCTGGCCGCCGGGCCGGAGGCGGTGCGCCTGGCGAAGCGGCTCGCGCGCGGCGGCGTTACGGCAGCGGAGTCGGTCGAGCTGCTCGCGCAGCTCCGTGCTGGCGACGAGGCCCAGGAAGGCATGCGCGCGTTTCTCGAGCGGCGTCAGCCGTCCTGGAGCGGCGACTGAGAGCCAGTCAGGGCCCTGGCCACCGTGCGATGGCCGCCCAGACGGGCCGAGGCGCACTGGCGCTCGTCGTAGCTGACGAAGGCCTCGACCGGAGCGACGGCGAAAGCCGAGACCGGGAGACGCAGAGAGCCGGTCAACGTCAACTCGATCCGGGTCGCGGAGCCGAGCCGCGCAGCGACACGAAGTAGTCGAGCGCCTCCGGGTTAGCGAGCGAATCGCGGCTGGCGGCCTGCGCCGGCGGTACGCCCATAAGGATCCGCTTCACCGGTAGCTCGAGGAGCTTTCCCGACAGGGTGCGCGGCAGGTCGGGAACGCTCTTGATCTCGTCCGGGATGTGGTGAGGCGAGCAGTCGGTGCGCAGGCGGCTCCGGATCCGGCTGCTGAGCTCAGGGGTGAGGGTCTCGCCTTCGCGCAGGACGACGAAGAGGGACATCCAGTCGTCGGAGCCCGGGCGCGGGACGTCGACGGCCAGCGCGTCCTCGATCTCTTCCAGTCCGAGCAGGGCGGCGTAGATCTCGCTCGTGCCGATCCGGATGCCCTGCCGGTTGATCGTCGCGTCCGAACGCCCGTAGATGATCGCCGTGCCACGCGAGGTGATCTCGATCCAGTCGCCGTGGCGCCAGACGCCCGGGTAGACGGAGAAGTAGCTCTCGCGGTAGCGCGCGCCGTCCGGGTCGTCCCAGAGGTAGATCGGCATCGACGGCAGCGGCGCGGTCAGGACGAGCTCGCCGACCTCGTCGATCAGCGGCACGCCGTGCTCGTCGAACGCCTCGACCTTCGCACCGAGCGCACGTCCCTGGAGCTCGCCCTCGACGACCGGCAACGTCGGCACGCCGCCGACGAATGCCGTGCAGACGTCGGTGCCGCCGCTCATCGAGAAGAGCCACGTCTCGCTTCCGAGCCGGTCGTAGACCAGCCGGTCGAGCCGACGGCGCGCAGCCGGGAGAGGTCCCGCCCGGCCACGGGGTCGACGCCGACCTTCAGGCAGCCGTGGATGAATGCGGCGCTCGTCCCGAAACAGGTGATCTCAGCCGTCTCGGCGAGCTCCCAGAGCACGCCGAGTCTCCTGAGGGCCGGGCTGCCGTCGTAGAGGACGATCGCCGCGCCGGTGAGCAGGCCGCCGAGGAGGAAGTTCCACATCATCCAGCCGGTCGTCGTGAACCAGAACAGCCGGTCACCCGGTCGTGCGTCCGCGTGGAAGTGGAGCGCCTTCAGATGCTCGAGCAGGATCCCGCCCTGGCCGTGCACGATCGCCTTCGGCAGGCCCGTCGTCCCGGAGGAGTAGAGGATCCAGAGCGGGTGATCGAACGGGAGGTGCTCGAAGTCGAGCGGCCCGGGCCGGAGCAGCGCTCGCCACGGAACTGTCCCCGCGATCGCGGCGTCGGCGTCGAGGTAGGGCAGCAGCACGATCTGCTCGAGCGTCGGAAGCTCGCGCGCCAGCTGCTCGATCACCTCGCCCCGCGGAAAATCGCGCCCGCCATAGCGGTAACCGTCGACGCACAGCAACACCTTGGGCTCGATCTGCCTCCGGGATGTTCGGCAGGTAGCCGACGACGCGATCGCCCGGCTCGACGCCGAGACCGCGCAGCCCGGCCGCAATCGCCCCCGTCAGGGCCCGTAACTCACCCCACGTGACCTCCGCCTGGGGCCGCAGCTCGGAGGCGTGCACGATCGCCACCGCGCCGTCGTCCCGGTCGCGGAAGACGTGCTCGACATAGGAAAGCTCGGCGCCCGGGAACCACTTCGCTCCCGGCAGCTCGCGTCCGGTGAGGACGCGTTCGTACTGGCACGAACCCTCGACGCGGAAGTAGCGCCAGAGCGAGTCCCAGAAGGCTTCGAGCTCGTCGACCGACCACGCCCAGAGCTCGTGATAGCCGTCGAAGCGCAGCCCCTGCGTGGCCTCGAGCCAGCGCATGTAGTCGGCGAGACGGCTCGACTCGCCGAGGCCGGCAGGGTGGGCTTCGGCCACGCATGAAGTGAACCGCATTCGGGTACGGTGAGGTCGTGGTCTTCGATCTCCCCGAAGAGCACGAGGCTCTTCGCGCCACCGTCCGCGACTTCGCCGAGCGCGAGATCGCACCGGTCGCAGCGGAGCTGGATCGCACGAAGTCGTTTCCGTACGAGCTTGTCGCGCGGATTGGTGCTCTCGGCTGGATGGGCATCCCGTTTCCCGAGGAGTACGGCGGCGCCGGCGCCGACACGCTCGCCTACGCGCTGACGGTCGAGGAGCTCGCGCGGGTCGACTCCTCCGTCGCGATCACGCTCTGTGCGCACACCTCGCTCGGGACGCAGCCGATCTTCCTCTTCGGAACCGAGGCCCAGAAGCGCGAGTGGCTGCCGCGCCTCGCCTCGGGCGAGATCCTCGGGTCGTTCGGCCTGACGGAGCCGGACGCGGGCTCGGATGCCGCCAACACGCGAACGCGCGCGAACCTCGAGGGCGGCGAGTGGGTGATCGACGGCGCCAAGCAGTTCATCACGAACGCCGGCACGGAGATCTCCGGCGTTGTCTCGATCACTGCGGTCACGGGCGAGCGCGACGGGCCGCGCGAGATCTCGAACCTCCTCGTCGCAAACGGCACGCCCGGGCTCGAGGTGGGAGAGCCGTACCGGAAGATGGGTTGGAATGCCTCCGACACGCGGCCGCTCGCATTCGCCGCCTGCCGGGTGCCGGAGGCAAACCTGCTCGGCGAGCGCGGGGCCGGGCTACGGCAGTTTTTCCAGGTGCTCGACATCGGCCGGATCGGCCTTGCGGCGATGGGCGTCGGTCTCGCCCAGGGCGCGTTCGACGAGGCGCTCTCCTACGCGCAGGGGCGCCAGGCCTTCGGCAAGCCGATCTCGAAGTTCCAGGCGATCCAGGCGAAGCTCGCCGACATGTCGACCGAAATCGAAGCGGCGCGGCTCCTCACCTACAAGGCAGCGTGGCTGAAGGATCAGGGCCGCTCCTACTCGCTCGCGGCGGCGCAGGCGAAGCTGAAGTCGGGGCTCGTTGCCCTGCGGGCCGCCGACGAGGCCGTGCAGATTCACGGCGGCTACGGCTATATCGAGGAATACCCCGTCTGCCGCTTCTACCGCGACGCGAAGATCCTTACGATCGGCGAGGGGACCGACGAGATCCAGCGGCTCGTGATCGCTCGCGCGCTCGGGGCCTAGTCGAGGACGTCGCGCACCTTGCGGGCGAGGTCGTCCGGAAGGTAGGGCTTCTCGATGAATGCGGTCCGCGCTTCGGCGATCTCGTCTCGCAGGACTGTGTCGGAGGGATAGCCGGACGTGAAGAGCACCCGTAGGCCGGGACGCGTCGCGAGGAGCCGGTGGGCAAGCTCGCGGCCGTTCATCCGGGGCATCACGACGTCCGTCATCAGCATGTCGATCGAGTGGCGCGCTCCTTCGGCGATCTCGAGCGCGTGCGCGCCGCTTGCGGCGGCGACCACCGTGTAGCCGTATGACTCGAGCATCTTCGTGACGAGCGAGCGGACGATGTAGGTGTCCTCGACGAGCAGGATGGTCTCGGTGCCGCGCAATGACGTCACGCTCGGCTCGCTCGGGGCCGTGACCTTCGTGGTCGTGGTCGGGAAGTACAGCCGGAAGGTCGTCCCCAACCCCGGCTCGCTCTGCATCGAGATGTGCCCGCCGCTCTGATTGACGACGCCGTAGACCGTGGCGAACCGCTCTCGTTCATCGAGTCGCGGGCGTTGATCGCGAGGTTCAGGACCGCCTGGGCGATCTGGCCACGGTCGACGAGAACCGGCCGGAGCGCCGGCTCAAGCTCCGACTCGACGTGGACGGCTTCCCCGAGTGAGCGGTGCAGCATTCTGAGCGTCTCGGTGACGACGGTGTTGAGGTCGGTCACCTCGGGTCGAAGGACCTGCTGGCGGCTGAAGGCGAGCAGCTGGTGCGTGAATTCGCTCGCCTGCCGCGCAGCGTTGTCGATCTGCTCCGCGCTGCTTCGGAGCTTCTCGTCGGTCAGGCTCTTCAGCAGGATCGAGCTGTAGCCGCGGATGACGAGCAGGAGGTTGTTGAAGTCGTGGGCGATGCCGCCGGCCAGATTGCCGATCGCCTCCATCTTCTGCGCCTGCCGCAGCTGCGCCTCGAGCCGGTGCTGCTCGGTCAGGTCTTGAGCGAGCGCCAGGCCTGCCCGGCGCCCGTCGAACTCGATCGCATCCGATGACACAAGGACGTCCATGAGCATGCCGTCCTTCCGGCGGTGACGGAAGACGTTCGGCGCATCCCCGGCCTTGTGGGCGTCATCGTTGACGACGGGAGCGCGGAGCTCATCGACCGTCATCGCCAGGAACTCGTCGCGCGAGTAGCCGTACGAGGCGACCGCCGCGTCGTTGACGCTGAGGAAGCGGAGCGTGTCCAGGTCGTAGAGCCACATCGGGCCCGGGTGATGCTCGAACAGCGTTCGATCCGACGGGTTCCAGCTCGTGACCGGCGCGGCAGGCACGCTGCCGCTGAGCGCATCCGGCAAAGGATCGACGATCGCGCCCTCCTGGTGCTCGCGTGCTGCGCCGCCCGTGGCCACGTCTGTCTCCCTCCATCGGCACCGACTCGTCGGCAGGGTGCGTTTTCCGCCATTCAAGGTAACAGTTGGCAACAGCAGTTCCGGTCCGTGGAGGCTCCGAAACGGGCGGCAAGGAGCGGTGCTTCCGCGGCGTCAGGTCGCGGAGTGGGCCGCAACGAGCCGTTGGAGGAAGGCCCGCGAGCCGCCGACGTCCACAGCGACGGGAAAGCGGAGCCTGCGGCCGAGTTGCCGATCGAGGCGCTGGACTCCGCAACCGCCCGCAAGATCTACTAGCGCCGCTCAGCTCGGCGCTCGCGAGGAGCTGGGAACGGAACCTGCCGCCAGCTCCGACATCGAACCGAGCTTCTTCGAGCGGGCCGAGCGGGTCCCACAACCGAAGACCGGACGGCTCGATTTCGAACGGTGCGGACGGCCGAGTGCCCGGGTCGGCGACCGCCCGAAGCTACGCGGACGTATCGCAAGTTAAGGTCAGCGGCGGACGATTCGGCGCGACCGGACGCCCGTTGCCGGCGCAGCCTTGGTTAGGCCCTCCCGGTAGGCGACGGCGACCGCTTGTGCACGTGTGTTGACGTTCAGCTTCATGAGCACATGCTGCATGTGGCTCGAGACCGTCTTCTCGCTGATCTCGAGCTCCGCTGCGATCTCACCCGACCGCTTGCCGGCGGCGAGCAGACTCAGCGTCTCCTGCTCACGCTTCGTCAATTCCGAGCGCCGTTCGGGCGCCCAGTCTGTGTTTCGGAGTCCTTGGGCGTGCTCGACCAGGCGGCGCACGCTCGCCAGCAGCTCGTCGGGATCGAACGGCTTGACGAGGTAGTCGTCGCCGCCCACGAGCATTCCCGCCGCGCGGTCGAGCGGATCGGTTCGCTCTCCTGAGATGAAGATGATCGGCAGGTCTTCTCCGAACCCCTCGCGAAGCTCGCGGCATACCTCATAGCCGTTGACGTCCGGGAGCCGGACGTCGAGGATGACGAGCGTCGGCCGCTCTGCCGTCGCCGCTTCGATCGCTTCTTCCCCGCTCGAGGCCTGCACGGCCATGAAGCCGGCCCGGGCGACGACGCTCGCGACGAGCGAGCGGAAGCTCAAGTCGTCGTCAACGATCAGGATGGCGCCGGAGGCTGCCTTCATTCTGGCCTCGTGAACTGGGTTCGCCCGCATAGTTGGAAGACGGCGGTGGCTGGAACATGAACCTGCCCGTGAGGCTAGCCTTCTCACCCCTAAGGGACGGTTCGCGAGGACCGCACGACCGGTTTACCAGGGAAAAAGAGAGCGGCGGGCCGTCCCCAGGCCCGCAGTGCCGAAGGTCCGAGGAACCGGGGAAGGATCCTGACCTACGGCATACCCGCCGCTCTCAACGAAGACGCAATCACGGCCCCCGACCGAGACAGCCCGACGGCTAGGCCCCACTAGCTCATCGGCTGGGGTTTCGGTTGCCGACGGAGTCACGATGTCGGGTCAGTAGCGCGGCGGCCTCGCATCGTGAAATGGCGTGCCCGCGCGTGGTGACGCTTGAGGTCGTCTCCGCCATAGCGGTGGAGCACAAGCCGAACTCCGCGAGCAACGCAGTCCGAGCGGGTCAGAACTCCGCCGAGCCCCTCTATTGGGGGAAATCACTCACTCGAACGAGTGATCACGAGCGTCGTACGCGCGATCGGTGCCGAAATCGCCCGGACAGCACAACCCAAACCTAAAGCTAGGAAGGATGGACACGCCGCATGTCCAAGCGCATTGCTCTGATCGGAACCGCCGTCGTCTTCGCCCTCGCCCTTACCGCGACCGCTTTTGCGGCGAAGGGCGGCGGGAATACCGGCGGGACCAACACCGCAACGATCGCGTTCGCGAATACGGGCTTTGCTGCTACCGGCGCACCGTCAGCCGGTTCGCAGGTCAGCTTCTCGGTCGCCGCGAACGTGAAGCCTGCCGACGTCTCCTTGTTGTGGGTTGCGAACATCTGCAGCCAGAACGGCGTTACCGTCTCGACCGAGTATCACGGAGTGCAGAACGGGATTGCAGGCCCGTTCGCGCTCGGTTCGGCAGGCACGCAGTGCACCGCCTACGTGTGGCTGTTCCCGGACGCGTGGACGCCGCTCAAGGGCGGCTCGATGAGCTACACGGTCGCCGGGTAAGACAGCACGGCGCTCCGGCCCAAAGGCGACGACGAGCCCGGCGACCTCTCGGTTTGCCGGGCTCGTGGTTCGCTTTGGGGTGGCTCGTTACGGGAGGATGTCCCAGAACGCGTAGTTTGCGATCGTTTTGGCGTTCTTGGCGTCAGCCGATATGCCAGGAGTGAACGTGCCGCTATCTCCTCCCTCGTTGAAGGACGCGGCCTGCGCCAGAGCGGTCTTGATCGCCGCCTGGTTGGCGCCGCAATAGGCGGCTTCCCAGATGGCGAACTGCCCGGAGCCGCCGCTCGGCACGCTGCCGAACGCCGAGGCGTTCAGCTCTGCCGCGAGCAGTTGCTGCAGGAGCTGCATTCTCAGCTGATCGAGCGATGACCGCTTGACGCCCTTCGACGTCTTCGAAATCCCGCTCCAGAAGCCGCCCATCAGGTCCGCGAGGGTGACGATCTGTCGGCCGCAGAGCAGCGTGGCGGTTTGCGTATTCAGGTCGCCCACGCCGGTGCTACCGCCACCGCCGCTCACCGTGCAGTTGAACGCTGCGTTTGGATCCCCGCCGATGCCGGTCAGGATCCACCCGAGCTGGGTCAATTCGTGCACTGTGTAGGTGCCGACGTTCAGCCCGGACTGGGTGTTCTGGCCGCCACCCGGGAGGGTGAAGCCGCTGTAGACCGAGCCCGTCGTCGTCGTCGTGAAGTCGAAGCTACCCGTGTTCAAAGGCTTGGTGATCTTCTGGATGACGATCGTGCCTGACGCAACCGTGAAGCACTCGTTGGTCGAGGTCAGCTCGCTCGAGCCGGTGTAATTGGTGTTGGTGCCGGGCGAGTAGACGGCCCGCCAACAGTACAACCCGTCGGTGTTCGTGTTCGTCGTCGGGTCGGACGTCGCTGTGCCGCCTGAGAGCGTCACGGCGCCGCCGACCTGGGTGCCGCCCGTCGAGCAGTTGCCGCCGTTTAGCGCCACCTCGGACGGCTGGCAGAGGACGAACGTCACGCTGCCGGTCAGCGGGAACCCGGTGACCGCACCGGTCACGGTTGCGGTGTCAGTCACCGCCGTGCCCCGGTAGACCTTCGTGCCGCTGAACTGGGTTAGCGTCTTGGTCGTGGTGGGCGCCGGGTTGACGGTGTCGGTCTCGCCGGTGTCGTTGCAGGCTCCGGAGACGCCGAGGGTGTTGGGTAGGTCGCCGCTGTAGGCCGCGACCCAGCGGTAGGT
>WNFI01160897.1_pt1 | contig 13480 bp, 14 predicted proteins | sample 5400471 | NCBI WGS metagenome assembly WNFI01 (sample SAMN13153348, study PRJNA577476) | soil metagenome | isolation source: 100 cm saprolite on Douglas fir-dominated hillslope | place: USA:California | collected 2013-09-17 | reverse complement strand
ATGAAGGGCCTCCAAGAAAATGAGTCCGACGGACTTGTGCTCCTGGGGCCACTCGTCATGTAGTGGGGTACGCGTAGAAGGACCTCCTTTGCCGCCGACGGGCTTCACCTCTCGTGATTTTGCCCGTATCAAGGCGCACTCTGAAATGATTCACTCGGACGTATAACACCGTGCGAGCTGAAGGACATCCGTAGAAGGTCGAGTCCACTTCGACCGTAGCAAACTGCGTCGCATAGTAGCTCAGGTATTCGATAGGCTTCATCCCTCGCGGGTAGAAACTACCTTCCCACCCATCTGCCGTAAACGCTGATGTGCCGAGAAGAATTCCAGTTTCAGGCAAAGAATAGGGACGCTCTATCTTTAGCTGATTTGCGAGCTTGCCTGCCTCCTCCAATTTCTCCATCTGGAAGAGGGTCGGGTTGCGAATTGGCTCCACTTTAGGACGCGGTGATTTCACGGCTCGGAGAGCCTAACACCCGCGTCGCTTGAGTGGCAATCGGTTGTAAGGTTGACCTGGTACACATTCTTCAGCGACCCTAAACTTCAGGGGACTCAGGTTGGTTATAACAAGCATGGTTTTGCATAAATTGGCTGCGAACGTTGCCAGCATTCTAGGCACAGTCTCTCTCATGATGACGCTCGGCATAAGTCCATCCATTCAGAGCGAGGGGAGTGCAGCATTTCTCACTCGCGGAACGATGATTGTTTTTGTGACGAGCAAAGACGGCCTAATTGTGGCAGCAGACAGTGAGCAAACCATCTCAAGAGACCCTAATTGTAAGTACTCTGTTGACAAAATCGTTGAGCTTCGAAGCCATACACGTTCTGTAATTACTATCGCTGGTGTTGATACCATCTATGACCCGACGAATGAACCAAAAATTGTTGACCCTTGCATATATGCGAATTCCCATGACCCGGTAGCAAGATTCAGCGACACGGCTCAAACATTTTTAGATTCGTATCAGGGAAAGATTGATGTGGAAGTCTTCAAACATTTGCAGACCGCCATGCTCGAAAAAGTTGTCTCCCTAAAGAAAAAATATGGAGACGTTCTAAGTAACCGAGAAGGCGTGTTCATGTTGTCGTATGCCCACTATTCGCCCAATGAAAAGACTGCGACCTACGCTGCTTTCAGAATCTGCCTCAGTGCTCCCTCGGAGAATCCTTCTGTTTGCTCCAGCGAATGGACAGTGATGGGTCAAACTGATGTAGCAGTTCTCAAAATCGTGGGTGCTACGGACTGTTTCGACAAACTAGTTCGCAGTCCCGGGGGAAGGAGCAGTTTCGCGGGAACGTTTCTGAAAGATTTCGACGATTTCATTTCTCACCCGAGGCCAATCTCAGAAATTACCAGTGCCGAGGCTCTGGCTGTCGCAGTTGACGTAATAAAGTCAACGTCCAAGCTCTCAAGTACTCTTCCAGCGGCTATATGTGGCGTGGGCGAGCCGATTCACGCCGTGATACTCGACGAGCATCAGCGTCCGTTCACCCTTCAATAACAACCACTGAACGCGGAGGCGCATGAGAATCATCCATCTGAGTGAAGTTGAAGACTTCGTGGTGATGGGACATCTGAATTCGGGCAAAGGAAAATCGTGTTAGCGACGGGCCATTTTCTGTGTCATGTACAACACGAGCTTGCGGTGTTCTTCGTCCGCCTTGCCCAAAAGACGGCGTAGCTTGCTCAGGTACCGCGCATCTTTTCCGGAGCTACCCCAAGCGATGTCGTCAGATGACTTGCGCTTGGGAAGATTCGGCAGTTTGGGGGGCTCCTCACCATCGTAGAAAAGCTGATACATGGGAACCTCCAGAGCCCTAGCCAGCTTCTCTAGCGTTTCAATGCCGGGAACCGTATGACCGTTTTCCACACGAGAGATATAGCACCGAAACAGACCCGTTCGCTTTTCGATGTCGCCTTGAGAAAATTTCTCTTCTTCGCGGAGAACGCGAAGTCGGTCACCTATAATCATGGCGGGATTATTCCATTGAGGTCTATGCAAAGCAAGTAGGCGTCTCCTCGCCTGCGCCCGGCTATGGATCGTGAATATATTTTTTTTACGGAAAATCTTTTCTGCTCGCCGCCCGAGCGGTAATCTCAATCCAGCCTAGCTTCGAAAGTGAGTGCGACCTGTAGAAAATTCCCGCATTCTCTACTTGTTGACTACCAAGTCCACACTTAAAAATAGGCAGTCGTAGATACCCAGCAATAATCTGTGCACGCACCGTAGCTTCCTTGCCGTTCGCGAGGAGGCCAAAAAAGGCCAGCATCCGACTCATACTTTCGAGGTAGGCGTCCATAGCACGCGTCTTTGCTACTTCATCTCCGTCCGGAACGTCCCAGGCAGGGCGCATGTTGTAAACGAATCGCAAGTCAGAGAGTTGTGTGGCTGTTCCTATTACCTCAACAAACCCATCGCCATTAGGAAAGTGCCCCACATAGCAGCGTTCAAGCGGGCACATCACCGCCGGTTCCAATTTCATCCAGAGTTTGGCTTTATCGACGATATGGTTCATATCGGTCCCCGGAATGGGGATAAATGGAGACTTATCAATGAACGCCAGCGACGGTTTGTTTTGAAGGAGAGCATTTATGTAGTCACTTTGCCTGGGGTTCTCGACGTCGATAAATTGCGGCAACAGCTTGATTCTTGCTAGGACTTCCTCGGCGCGGACGAAGTTGTGACGGTGCGTTTGAGAAAGATCAGCATTTGCTAATCTCGAGCGTAATATTGAAAACTCCTCCTCCGTCAGGATCGGGAGGGATTTTCTCCCGGCAGCAAGAATGCGGTCTTGCGCGTTAAAGCCAAGTAACTCTAGCCCAGGCTCCTCCTCGCAGTTCCTATGAAGAAACGAGAGTGCTAGATCTCTGGCTGCCAATCCTCTAAAACCTTGTAATCCGTCGTAAAGAGCCAGGTCCCGCAGAAAACCGGCATATGCAATAAGAGGAAGGTTACCGAAAAACGGATCTTCAAAATACTCGTCCAGCTCGGAGGGATTCGACCTACTCCAAATTCGAAACATTTCCATCATTCGGGTGACCCTGTCCAAGGCAATACGATCAGCCCTCAATTCTTCTCTGTAGACCATCGATGCAGCTGCTTGCTCGACCACCGACTTGATACGAAAGGCCCAGTGGGGAGTACCGCCTCCATCGAGATGGGCAATTTCGTGCTCGAGGAGTATCGCGAACACGACAACAAAGTAGGAATTCTTCAGACTTCCTAACGGGCCCTTCTCATTCGACATCCTCTGGTAAGTCTCGAGACTCTGTTCTGCCAGCTTCCAAATTGGGGACCCATCGGCAACGGACCCTGGTTTAAAGAATTCCTCGATATCTGCGAAATCAGCATAGCTTGCCTGCGCCATCGCGTTCCTCATCACGTCTGCGTAAAATCCTTCTTTCAGCAAGTGTGCGGTTGTGGCGGTCAATGCGTTGTTCAGAGCGACGCTCAAAAAATCCAGCAACCTTGCGTCCACCAGGATCAGGTTAGGACGCAGAGCGAGTGCGTTCAATCGCAGGTCACGAAGCCAGGGGGTAGAGGACCCGGCCCCTTGCGAGCCGTCACTCACTGCATCAAGCACCAGAATGTTGATACAATCATCTCGAATCGGCGGTTCTAGGCAGATAGGTCGCTCATCAATGCTTCTTCTCAGTTCTGCATAAGCTTGGAGCGCAATCTTATATCTGTCGTCCCGAAACCCAGAGGTGGCGAGCGTGTCATAGAGCCGCCGATTCAGCGCTTTCCGATTGGTGAGCGCACGAGTAAGCCCCCCCGTGATAGCCACAAGAGCTACGAAAACAGCCAACCATTGCCTTCGGTTCATTGTTTGTGTGTTAGCTTCGAAAAGAGCGTGTTGAAGAAAAACCCGTTCTGATAGGACGTAAGAGCAAGGATTATCACATCAGTGCCAGTTTGTAGATTTTGGTAGATTGGCAGCATCACTACCGGAGCAACAATCGAGGCAAGGACCACATCACTTCTCCGTAGCAGGCTCGTGGCGTCCTTCTTTGTGATAATTCGATCGTAAATCGAATTACTTACAACACCTGCGAAAGTCGCAACGGCAAGAATGGCGATATTCATCCATGCGTGCGTATCCTTTACTTGATAGGCTCCGAAATAACGAGGTAGCATGACGAAGAGCGTCCCAAACAGGAACACGATTAGAATCAAAACAGCCAGAATGCTGACTAAGCCTTTTGTCATTCCTTTACTCCTCTCTTGTCTAATAGTGGTATTTACTGGCAGAGGGGAATCCTGCTTGCTTACGATGGAGATATAGACCGGCAACTGGCAAGTGAGAACTGGCATACGAAAAAGAGTCTAGCCCCACGGCAATGAAGTGCCAGGAAACCCGCAACGCGGCTGAGGTAAAAATCTGGTTTGCAGTCATTTAGCCTCCGTACTCGGCACGAAGGCGTTGTACGAAGACAGAGTAACCGCATGATACCGTATCTTGAATAAAATGAGTAGCCGCACATCGATGCCACCTAGCGCCGCCTTCGATCCCCTTCAACCACAATAAATCTTGGCCATTGTGAGTCGAGGATGGCAACATTACGCATGCATTGCCGCAAAAATGCTCAACAATGCGGGAAATGACTTTTTCAAGCTAGTGCTTCGGGTTTGACGATTCTGTTCTTTTGCGCCGACACCGATATTTCTCCAGAAAAGTCTTCGCTGGAGAGAAAGCTAATTTTAGGGTCGGCCAAGTACATCAGCAACTGCCAATCCACATACAGGCCTCGGTCGTTCTTGCGAGGTTTTGCTCCTCCCGCAACTTTCCGAACCGAAGTCTCTAGATACTCAATTGCTGCCGAAAACTGACGACTGACCACGAGGGGATTCGGTCTGCAGCCCGGAGCACCAAACATTTGCGACAGGCGTTGAGGGATGTCGAGGCTCTTGTGTTGTTTGGCCAAGTCCTCTAAAGCCCTCAATTCGTGCTCGATTTGGGCTTCGTGGATCTGATCTAAGGATTCGATATTTTTCCAAACACTGCCATCAGCGTTCCCACGATGAACAAACTCGTCGAAGCTCGCCGATTCCACAACCATGTTTATAAGCTGTGTGTAATGTTCAGGGACTACGCCCGATTTTGTCGGCAGTGTAGTGCGAAGGATTGCGGCCATGAAAGGCTTGGTCAAGTCGAGGATTTCGCATTTTTGATCTCGCATCCACTCGAAGGTTTTTCTGTCTTCCGAAAATTTGTCCTTCCCATACCGTACCATTCCTCGGACCACCTCGATTAGCGCAGGCGGGGCAATTAGGAATTTACCTCCCGCAGCGATTGCTTTATCGAACTTCTCTGTGAGGTGGGCATCCTTGCCGATGTGAACCCAAAGGTTCGTATCGGGCATAAATATCTTCATGGCATAAATCCTGTACAACGAAAGCTTCGCTGAAAGTGTGCCTCATTTCACAACTATTTTGAATTGGCCGCCTGCTCAACAGTTTTCATCTAATCTGGTTTCACCTCGCTTCGGTTCATCGGTCACATCTTGAGCAAAGCCGTGGTCTACTGCCCTTGCGGAAATCATTGCGAGCCGCATAGACTATGCCCGACTCAGCAATTTACTTCTGAAGCTCCTAATCTATGCCAGCCAACCACACAGAAGTTGAGAAGCGCCTTTGGGAAGCAGCAGACGAACTGAGGGCCAACTCGAAACTCAAATCGTCGGAGTATTCAGTTCCCGTCCTGGGGTTGATCTTCCTCCGATACGCGGATCAGAAGTTCTCGGACGCTGAGAAAAAGCTCACCTCATCAGGTAGTGGACGCCGGAAGATCGGAAAGATCGACTATCAAGCGCAGGGTGTGCTCTACATACCGGAAAAGGCAAGGTTTGCCACACTACTGAGCCTGCCTGAAGGAACTGACATCGGTAAGGCCATTAACGACGGGATGAAGGCCATCGAGTCCGAGAACGAAGACCTGAAGGATGTGCTTCCCAAAACTTACAACGCTCTGGATAAGAGCCTGTTGATCTCGCTTCTGAAGAACTTCTCATCGATTCCAATGACGATTGAGGGAGACGCTTTCGGGAAGATTTACGAGTACTTCCTCGGGAACTTTGCGATGGCGGAGGGGCAAAAGGGCGGCGAGTTCTTTACGCCGACCAGCATAGTCAAACTCATCGTCGAAGTCATCGAACCTTACCACGGTCGCATTTTCGATCCGGCATGCGGTTCTGGCGGTATGTTCGTCCAATCAGCCGCGTTTGTCGAACACCACAAGAAGAGCATCAACGAAATAGCAATTTATGGTCAGGAAAAGGTCGCCGAGACGATCCGGCTTTGCAAAATGAATCTGGCTGTTCACGGTCTCTCAGGCGACATCCGTCAAGGCGTCACCTACTATGAGGACCCACACAAGAGCAAAGGAAAGTTCGATTTCGTCATGACGAATCCGCCGTTCAACGTGGACAAGGTGGATAAAGAGCGGATCAAGAACGATTCCCGATACCCTTTCGGGCTGCCCAAGGCCGACAATGCGAACTATCTGTGGATAGAGATTTTCTACAGCGCATTGAACGCGAAGGGCCGGGCAGGATTCGTGATGGCAAATTCGGCGGGAGATGCACGCGGGTCGGAACTGGAGATTAGGCGTCAACTGCTTCAGGCAAATGCGGTGGATGTCGTTGTTTCGATTGGCCCGAATTTCTTTTATACCGTGACGCTTCCCTGCACGCTGTGGTTTCTCGACCGTGGCAAGTCAAAAACAAACCGAAAAGACAAAGTCCTCTTCATCGATGCTCGCCACATTTTTCGCCAGATCGATAGAGCACACAAGGACTTTACGCCAGAGCAGATCGAGTTCGTTGCAAACATTGCACGTCTCTATCGAGAGGAAGCTGTTGAAACTGAAGCTGGTAGCAAAGACCTAGTAAAGCAGAACTTTCCCAAAGGAAAGTACACCGATGTGTTGGGACTTTGCAGTGTCTCGACGGTTTCGGAAATCGAAGCGCAAGGCTGGAGTCTGAATCCGGGACGGTATGTGGGAGTGACTGAACGGGCTGCCGACGATTTTGAGTTTGCAGAGCGATTGGAAGAACTAAACGAGGAGTTGGAAAAGTCGAATATCGAGGCAAGACAGTTAGAGGAGCGAATTCGGGAAAGCATCGCAGCGATGTTGCAGAACAACTAATGACGACACCTCTAAAATACAAATGGCCTTCCGTGCGGCTCGGTGATGTCGCAGAGTTCCGCAATGGCGTCAACTATTCAAAGGCTAACTTCGGAAAGGGTGTAAAAGTCATTGGTGTATCCGATTTTCAGGACAACGTGAAGGCATCATTCGATGAGCTTGAAGAGATCAATCCCGCAGGGGTGGTGCGCAAGGAACACTACCTGAAAGACGGGGACATTTTATTCGTTCGATCAAATGGCAACAGAGACCTAATCGGAAGAAACATGTTTGTTGAAAACCCTCCGGAGGAAGTGACTCATTCTGCGTTCTCAATTAGGGTCAGATTTGTGTGCGGAGATTGCCTTCCTCGTTTCTACGCCTACCTGCTCCGATCACCCCTATTTCGACAATCACTGTCACTTCACGGCGGTGGCACGAATATCTCGAATCTTAACCAAGATATTCTTGGACGATTGCAAGTTCCTTTGCCGCCCAGACCTATTCAATATCAGATCGCCCTAATCCTCTCCGCCTACGACGACCTGATCGAAAATAACACTCGCCGGATAAAGATTCTGGAAGAGATGGCACAGATGATTTACCGGGAGTGGTTCGTGAACTTCCGCTTTCCCGGATATGAGAAGGTCAAGTTTGTAAAATCGGAAATGGGGTCAATCCCAAGTACGTGGCCTCTAAGACGCATTGCCGATGTTGTTCAATTTGAATATGGGAAGGCTCTCAAATCTGAAGACCGAAAGGCGGGAACGATCCCAGTCTATGGCTCAAGCGGAGTCGTCGGTTTACACAGTCAGAAGCTAGTCGCTGGACCCGTCATCATCGTGGGTCGGAAGGGCAACGTGGGGAGTGTATTTCTCAGTGAGTCGGATTGCTGGGTAATTGACACAGCGTATTTTGTGCGACCTTCTATATCTATTTATTTTCTATACTTCAATTTTCTTACACAAAACTTTCTTAACAACGATGCGGCTGTTCCCGGCTTGAACCGCAATCAAGCCCATTCATTGCCCATTGTTGTTCCAGATCAGAAATTGTTGGATGAATTTGACTCTCTAATTCTTCCTATGTTCCAGATGAAGTCTTGCTGTATTAAACGAAATGAACTTCTTAGGCAAACTCGTGGTCTTCTCCTCCCGAAGCTGATCTCAGGTGAGGTTAGCGTAGAGCATCTAGAAGCCGAATCTGCCAACCAAATCTCATGACCTACCTCGATCCCGACTCTGAAGGCACGCTAGAAGCCAACGCTATCGGGCTATTTGAAGAACTCGGATGGGAAGTTGCTGATTGCTACCGCGAAACCTTTGGTCCCAACTCTTTATTGGGGCGAGAAACATCGGAACAGGTCGTTCTGGAACGGCGACTTCGGGCCGCACTCCTGAAGATCAACACCGGCATCACTCCTATGGCCATCGATCTGGCGGTTGAAGAACTGGGCAAAGATCGGAGTGTCCTAAGCCCAGTCTGTGCCAATCAAGAGATTTTCAAACTCCTGAGAGACGGCGTGAAGGTTCCTGTTCGCAAGGACGACGGTCAAGAAAACATCGAGATCGTGCGCGTCGTGGATTGGGGCGAACCAAAGAACAACGACTTCTTTCTCGCCTCGCAATTTTGGATTTCCGGCAACTACGGCAGGAAACGGGCAGACTTAGTTGCGTTCCTGAACGGGTTACCGCTTGTCTTTGTTGAACTCAAGGCCTCGCATAAATCGCTTGAGAACGCCTACAAATACAATCTTTCTGATTACCGCACTACGATCCCACAAATCTTCTGGCACAACGCGGTGATCATTCTCTCGAACGGGTCCAAGAGTCGAATCGGGAGCATCACGGCTGGCTGGGAGCACTTTGCCGAGTGGAAGAAGATCAATGATGAGGGCGAAGAAGGCATCGTGAGCCTAGACACGGTGATTCGAGGAATATGCGAGCCTTCTCGCCTGCTTGATTTGGTCGAGAACTTCACTCTCTACAGCGAGGCTGAGGGTGAGACCGCGAAGTTAATTGCGAAGAACCATCAATACCTTGGCGTGAACCGGGCGATTGAGGCGACTGAAAAAATCAAGGACAACCAGGGCAAGCTCGGAGTGTTCTGGCATACCCAAGGTTCGGGTAAGAGCTTCTCAATGGTCTTCTTCTCGCAGAAAGTGATGAGGAAACTGCCGGGCAATTGGACCTTTGTTATCGTTACGGATCGCGAGGACCTAGACAGCCAAATCTATCGAAACTTCGCATCTACAGGTGCCGTCCTCGAAGACGAGAAGAGTGTTAGAGCGCAGAGTGCGGAGCACCTGAAGACACTCTTAAACTCTGAAGATCACCGATACCTCTTCACCCTAATTCAGAAGTTCCGAACCGAAGTAGGGGAAACTTATCCAAAGCTATCTGACAGGTCAGACATCATCGTCATCACGGACGAAGCACATCGAAGCCAATATGACCAGTTCGCACTGAACATGCGGAACGCGCTGCCGAACGCCGCGTTCATCGGGTTCACCGGAACGCCGCTAATGGCCGGAGAAGAACGAACCAAGCAGGTATTTGGCGATTATGTCTCGATCTATAACTTCAAGCAGTCCATCGACGATGGAAACACAGTCCCTCTCTATTACGAGAACCGTATTCCCGAACTCCAGCTTACGAATCCTAACCTGACTGATGACATGGCCGAGATCATTGACTCGGCGGAATTGGACGAAGACCAGGAACAGAAGATTGAACGCGAATTTGCCCGCGAATATCAACTGATCACAAGAGAGGATCGTTTAGAACGGATTGCGGAAGATATCGTCGCGCACTTTATGGGCCGGGGCGTGCTGGCCAAGGCGATGGTCATTTCAATTGACAAAGCCACCGCTGTCCGAATGTACGACAAGGTTCTGAAGCATTGGAACAGCGCGATAGCACGTTTACAAAAGGAGTTGAATGCCGCTGATCCCATCGACAAGGCGGAGCAAGAGAAACGGCTGCGGTTTTTCCAAGAAACCGACATGGCCGTGGTGGTTTCTCAGTCCCAAAACGAAATTGAGGAGTTCAAGAAGAAGGGGCTAGACATCGCAATCCATCGTAAGAGGATGGTCAAGGAAGACCTTGAGAAGAAATTCAAGAAGTCAGACGATCCGCTCCGAATTGTGTTCGTGTGCGCTATGTGGATAACGGGTTTCGATGTGCCTTCGTGTTCAACGATCTATCTCGACAAGCCGATGAAGAATCACTCGCTGATGCAAACCATCGCTCGAGCAAATCGTGTGTGGAGAGAGAAGCAGAACGGACTGATCGTCGATTACGTCGGAATCTTTCGCAACCTTCAGAAGGCCCTGGCGATCTATGGAACCACCAAGGGTGGAGCCAAGCCGGGCGAGTTGCCGATCAAGGACAAGCTCGAACTCGTCAAGCTGCTTCGACAAGCGATTGAGGAAACGACTGTATTCTGCCGAGATCGCGGTGTCGATCTCGAAGCAATCCGAGATTCAAGTGGGTTCCAGAGAGAAAAGCTGAAGGACGACGCGGTCGCAACCTTCGTCATCGACGACAAGACCAGACGAAGATTCATGGAGTCGGCGGGTCATGTCGAAAAACTATTTAAGTCTCTGCTGCCAGACCCAGCCGCGAACGAATTCGGAGCGATCCGCAAGGTGATCTCAGTCATTGCAGAGAAAATCCGCTCGGAAGTACCCCCGGCAGACATTTCAGAGGTAATGGAACAGGTTGAGGAGCTGCTCGACAACTCGGTTTCGACGGAAGGTTACGTGATCCTGCCCTCGGCAACCGCACAGAACTACATCGACCTGAGCAAGATTGATTTCGAAGCGTTGCGAGAGAAGTTTGAAAAAGGCAGAAAGCCTATCGAGGTGCAGAAGCTCAGAGGGCAAATCGTCCGGAAGCTCGTTCAAATGATCAGGCTGAATCGGACCCGAATGAACTTTTTGGAAGAGTTCCAGAAGATGATAGACGAATACAATTCGGGCGCGTCAAATCTCGAAACCTTGTTCGACAGACTAATGGCCTTCACGAAGCGGCTTTCCGACGAAGAGAAGCGAGGGATTGCCGAGCAGTTGACCGAAGAAGAGTTAGTGATCTTCGACCTGCTGACCAAACCGGACATGAAACTCTCGAAAGCCGAGGAGCGTGACGTAAAAAAGGTTGCGAGAGAGCTACTTGAAACCCTGAAGAAGGAAAAGCTCGTTTTGGATTGGAAGAAGCGCCAAGCGACCAGGGCAGCGGTGCGCTACACAGTAGAAACGGTACTCGACCGCTTGCCGAGGGCCTACACACCGCAGATTTATGAGCAAAAGTGCGAGCAGGTATATCAGCATGTTTTTGATTCATACGCTGGTCAGTCCAGCAGTATCTTCGTCAACTGATTGGGGCGTGGGCAGGAAGTTCGCGCCCATTAATTTTGACTATCATCACCTATCCTCCGCCCAAAACTCTTCAAGTCTCAGTCGGCCCGGTGTTTTCGTCTGCGTCTTCTTGTCCTGTCGGACATCGGTATTCATCAGCATGACGCCAGACAGAAAAACAGAAACCCTCTGCGGTCCATCATCTCACCAGCCCCGGCGTGCCATCCTTACATCACCCACTTCGTGTTAGTGACAATCTCCTCGGGAATCTCGGCCAATTCCTCGGGGTCTAAGTCTTCGACTGTTTTATCGCCCATCCAAGCGATGTGAACGTAGTTAGCGAGGGTTAAGGGGATTTTGTGTTTGATCATCAGGGTCAGAATGCTGTCCATTTTTCTCCTTTCAAGTCTTTTGCGCTACCGAATACGGAGTGATCCTGGCCCATTGTTTTGGACACGCGTCCGAGATCACGCCCAGATCGAACATGCCGTCGGTGTCCGGATTTGGATTTGCATTCTGGGCCAGGAAAAGCGCCCACATCCGGTTGACGAATTTGTCGTGTTTCTGCTGTGCTGTTTCATGCGTCTGTACGAAGTTCCTCCCCGGCTTGTTTGTCTTCAATGTATCGGCTCAGATTCAATCTTTGCGCTCTGCGCTCTTTGCTCACTTGGTTTGTCGAAGAATGCGTTTTTGCCTAGAATTTCTTCTAGCGTCCATGCGGTACACGTGAATGTGCCAGTGTAGTTAAGAAAACCCGCCATCAGAAAAATCAAATTCACTAATTGAAACACGGACATATCCTCAAGCAACGCAGGCGCAATCTCCAACCGACGCAAACGCTCGACCAGAGTCTTTCTTATTTCTCGGCACGCTGTTATCTGTTCTTGATTCATGTTTCCTTTCGGCGCATCCAGGTTGGAATTTGGCTCTTCAATCCCACCAAAACCTGAGCAGCGCATTGTTGAACGGATCAACGTCCGCCTCATCCGGTCTGGATTTCTTCATGCTGGTGAACGTGTTCATAACTTCATCCACGCCAATCGGATTGCCTTTGCCCGGATCATCGATATCTTCACGGCGGAGATGGATGTAAAGAACCGGGCTTCCTTCACGCCCAAATTCTGCGCTGAGCACAAGACGTTCGATCTTCTTAAACGCAGCGGCGACTAGACGCCCTTGGTATTCGTTGTAACTGCCGACCTTCGTGATTGCCTTGCGGAGAAGGTCGAATTCAAAACGGTTGAATTGAACCTGGAAGTTGGTGCAGGCATCGTTGTAGCCTGCCGCAACAAATTGAACGTGGTCGCGTGGAAATTCTCGGGTGCTCATGCGATCACCAGCCCCTCCGCGACCATACCAGCAGCAACATTTCGGGCATACCTATGCTCCACGACCAGTGCATCGCCAAAGAATTGCGCGTCTTCCTGGACGTTTTGGGACACCCATTCGACGGCTGACGAGGTGTTCAGCCGGAACAAGAAGATAGTCCCGTGGTTTTCAATTGAGATGTCTGAATTCATATTTCCCTTTCAGGGCGTATCGCCTTTCGGCTGCCACCGTTTTCACCTGAGGAAGGTGCTACGGTTGGCGCGTCCAGAATTCGGACGACTCTTGATACTTTTGTAAGTATACCGCAGTCAGGACTCAAACTGAATAGTACGAACGTACCGACCCGAGGCAGCAGGACTTTCACGCTCTGGGTAGTGGTCAGTTTCCGATTATCCGACTTACGAGGACTTAGCCGCCCGTCAAATTGGGTCTCAGGATTACTTCCGAGTAGCCGACCACTCGGAAGTTGGCCCGATCACGCAATACAAGCGCGTTTATCGGTACTAATCCGACCAGGGAGCTGGTAAATTCCGGGTTGCCTGTCATCCAGAAGTCACTGCGAACGATTCTGCATCCTAGAATTGACGAATGATCAAGCGGCCTGATGGGTCTTGGCCTTTTCAGTCAAGCCAAGCCCGCCAGGATCATGCCCGGCTTGCGGTTTTT
>WNFI01066005.1_pt1 | contig 13482 bp, 10 predicted proteins | sample 5400471 | NCBI WGS metagenome assembly WNFI01 (sample SAMN13153348, study PRJNA577476) | soil metagenome | isolation source: 100 cm saprolite on Douglas fir-dominated hillslope | place: USA:California | collected 2013-09-17 | reverse complement strand
GAAGATGAAGCAGAACCTTTGGTGGGCGAGCGTCTATAATCTTCTGGCCATCCCGGTCGCGGCAGGTGTTTTCTATCCGCTGTGGGGCTGGTCGCTGCGCCCCGAGGTTTCCGCCCTGCTGATGTCCGCCTCTTCAATCATCGTGGCCGTCAATGCCATGATGCTTCGCAGTGTTGGCGGGCGTTTGCTCTTGACTACACGCGCATGCTTCGCCTGCGGGAGGGAGGGGTCGTGAGGTGCGTCTTCGGGCCCGTCGAGCAGCTCCAGGCGGGCAAGGGCAAGCCGGAGGGCACTGAACTCGGCCTTGCGCTCACATCGTTGGTCATGGGCGAGGCTGGCGATGAGAGTGGTGGTCCACCCCCGGCCCGCGTAGATCTGCCTGCCATGCTCACCGCGGTGCGACGGATTTCGATCACCGAGATTATCGACGCAATTCCGACGCTTGCATGGTGTGCCCAGCCGGGAGGTGCGATCGAATTCCTAAACCGGCGGTGGCACGAGTATACGGGTCTCTCTGTCGAGGAAGGCCTCGGGTGGGGCTGGAAGACCGCGATCCACCCTGACGACCTCGGCAGATTGACGGGGCAGTGGCAGACACTCCTTGCCAAGGGCGAGCCCGGCGAGAGCGAGGCGCGATTACGGCGTTCGGACGGCCTCTATCGGTGGTTCCTGTTCCGGGTCGAACCGCTTCGCGACGAAACCGGCCAGGTCGTCCAGTGCTGCGGGACGGCGACCGACATCGAGGATCGAAAACGGGCCGAGTGGCGTCGCGCCGCCGGGAAGCGGACGCTGGAGATGATCACCGACGGTGCAAACCTCGAGGACATCCTGAACGAGGTGTGCCGTTCCGTCGAGGCCCAGGCGCCCACGACCATTTCAACCGTCCTGTTGATGGATTCGGATGGGCGCGAAGGTTGCTGCGGCGCTGCCGCGTTCTTCAAACGGCGGGTCATCGTCGCCGACGTTGCCACTGATCCGGTCTGGTCCGACGAGAATCGACAGCTTGCCATCGAGAATGGAATATTCGCGGCGTGGTCGGAGCCGATTCTGACGAAGGATCGCGAGGTGCTTGGCACCTTCGCTCTTTACAGCAGGGAGCGGCGGACGCCCACCGATGCCGAAGTCGAGCTGATCGAAGCCGCAGGGCGCATCGCCCTGATCGCGATTGGACGTCAACGCTCTCAGGAAGCGTTGAGAAAATCAGAAGCGGAGCTGCGCCGAATCACGGACGCCATCCCGCAAGCCATCCACGTGCTCGCGCCCGATGGGCGGACGCTCTACGCCAATCGAGTGGCGCTCGAATACACCGGTCTCGGCCTCGAAGAGGTCGCCTCTGCCCACTTTCTCCAGAGGGTCTTCCACCCCGACGATCTGGAGCGGCTAGCCGCTGAACGCAAGCTGGCACTGTCCGGCGAAGTCCCCTTCGAGCTGGAAGTGCGAGCACGCCGCCACGATGGCAAGTATCGCTGGTTCCTCATCCGCTACAACCCCTTCCGGGACGAACAGGGCCACGTCATTCGTTGGTACACCACTGGGACCGACATCGACGAGCGTAAGCACGCGGAAGAGCGGATGCGAAAGGAGAACCTCGCCCTCCGCGACGAGCTCGACCGTTCATCGATGTTCGAGGAGATCGTCGGGTCATCCGACCCGCTGCGCGAGGTATTGTCGCAGATTGCAAAGGTGGCGCCGACCGATTCCACGGTCCTGATCACCGGCGAAACCGGCACCGGGAAAGAGCTGGTCGCTCGTGCCATTCATGCCAAGTCGAAACGGGCGGCGCGAGCTTTCGTCCGCGTGCATTGCGCGGCGATCCCGCAGGCGCTGATCGCTTCCGAATTGTTCGGGCACGAGAAGGGCGCTTTCACCGGGGCCCTCCAGAGGAGGATCGGACGATTTGAGTCAGCGGACGGTGGCACGCTGTTCCTCGATGAAGTGGGCGAATTGCCCACCGAAACACAGGTCGCGCTGTTGCGGGTCCTTCAGGAGCGCGAGTTCGAAAGAGTCGGGAGCAGCCAGCCGATCCCCGTGGACGTGCGTGTGTTGGCGGCCACCAACCGCGACCTGAAGGCTGCAGTGGCGAGCGGCAGCTTCCGCCAGGATCTCTTCTATAGGCTGAATGTGTTCCCCCTGGTCGTTCCGTCGTTGCGCGAACGAGCCGATGACATTCCCTTGCTGGTGGAATACTTGGTGGAGCGCTCCGCAAAGAGCGCGGGGAAGAAGATCAAACGCATCGAGAAGACGGCGCTCGATCTGTTCAAGGCCTACAGTTGGCCGGGCAATATTCGCGAGCTGCAGAACGTCGTCGAGAGGGCCGTCATCCTCTGCGACGGCGATACGCTCTCCGTCGACGACACTTGGTTCAGGCATGATCCACCGCGGTCGCCACCCGCCGCCGAGTCCTTGAACGGCACTCTGACCGACCGGCAACGAGAGATGATCGAGGTGGCGCTGAGGGCATCGAAAGGCCGCGTCGCCGGCCCATTCGGGGCCGCGGCGAAGCTCGGGATTCCCAGGCAGACGTTGGATTCCAAGATTGCGGTTCTCGGGATCGATAAGTCCCAGTTCAAGGGGTAGTCCGATCACGCCAGAAAGAGGAGACGAACATGGGAGGGGGCGGGTGGGGGACGGAGAAGCGAAGGCTCCCGCGGCCGCCCCTCAGTGCAGCCCGGGGCAGCAGGCGGGCGCGCGCTTGGCCCCGTAGAGGCCCTCATCCTGCTCCGAGGGTGGGCAGGCAAGCAATCTCCGCGCGCGATGGCGATCCTCAATCGCCGACGCGGACCGTGTGGGCAACAGCGCCGGCACGATCCGCGAAGAGAGGAGCGCGCCATGGCCAAGAAAAATGTGGCGGACCTGTTGGTGGAGGTCCTCGCTGAGGCAGGGGCTCGCCGCATGTACGGTGTTTCCGGCGACTCGCTCAATGGCATCACCGACTCGATTCGCGCGACGAACCACCTTCAATGGGTCCACGTGAGGCATGAAGAGACGGCCGCGTTTGCCGCTGGAGCGGAAGCGCATCTTACGGGACGGTTGGCGGTCTGCGCCGGGAGCTGCGGTCCCGGCAACCTGCACTTGATCAACGGGCTCTACGACTGTCATCGTAGCCGTGTTCCCGTCCTGGCTATAGCGGCGCAAGTTCCGAGCAGTGAGCTCGGCAGCGGATACTTTCAGGAGACCCGCCCGGAACATCTCTTCGCACAGTGCAGCCACTATTGTGAACTGGTTTCTCAACCCGAGCAGATGCCCCGCGTCCTCGAGATTGCGATGCAAACTGCACTCTCGCGGCGCGGTGTTGCCGTCGTGGCCCTGCCTGGCGACGTGGCCTTGCGAGAAGCCGTCGAACGGCCACGTCTGCGCTTTCGGGAGCTGAAGCCTAGGGTGTCTCCTTCCGACGATGAACTCAGCGAGTTGGCGAGAATTCTGAATGGCTCGAAGAAAACGACGATTCTTGCCGGAGCGGGCTGCGCCGGAGCTCACGAAGAGTTGATCGAGATCGCGGGTAAGCTGAAAGCGCCGATCGTGCACGCCATGCGCGGCAAGGAGTATGTCGAGTACGACAACCCCTTCGATGTCGGCATGACGGGGCTTCTGGGTTTTTCTTCCGGCTATCGCGCGATGATGAAGTGCGACACGCTCCTGATGCTCGGAACGGACTTCCCTTATCAGCAATTCTACCCGGAGCGCGCGACGATCGCTCAGATCGACATTCGAGGTGAGCAGATCGGCCGCCGCACGAAGGTTGATTTGGGTCTGGTCGGCGACGTGAAAACCACGCTGGCCGCACTCAGCCCCCGGCTGCCTGCGAAGAACGATGACGCCCATTTGAGCGAGTCGCTCGAGCACTACCGCAAAGCCCGCAGAGGCTTGGACGAGCTCGCGACTGGCGAATCCAAGCGAAACCTGATCCATCCGCAATACGTGGCCAAGGTGGTCGACGAGCTTGCCGCCAAGGACGCCATCTTTTCCTGCGATGTGGGCACTCCGACGGTCTGGGCGGCCCGCTACCTGACGATGAACGGTGAGCGGCGGTTACTCGGCTCCTTCACGCATGGCTCCATGGCGAATGCGCTCCCGCAGGCCATTGGGGCGCAGGTGAGTCATCCTGGCCGTCAAGTGGTCTCCTTGTCAGGAGACGGCGGTCTCGCGATGCTCCTGGGCGATCTGCTCTCGCTCCGGCAGTTGGAGTTGCCGGTCAAGGTGATTGTCTTCAGGAACGACTCGCTGGCCTTCGTCGAGCTGGAAATGAAGGCCGCCGGCGTCCTCGAGTTTGGAACAGACCTGCACAACCCAGATTTCGCAAAGATGGCGGAGGCCGCGGGCCTCCTTGGGCTCAGGGCCGAAACACCGGACCAAGTGCGCCCGATGATTGGGCAGGCTTTCCAGCATGACGGACCTGCTCTGGTCGAAGTCCTGGTGAGTCGCCAGGAGCTCTCCATGCCACCGACGATTACCCTCGAGCAGATGAAGGGTTTTAGCCTCTTCATGCTCAGAGCAGTTCTCAGCGGGCGTGGCGACGAAATCATCGATCTGGCAAAGACCAATCTCCTCCGGTAACGCGGCGAAACGCGTTTCGCCTGGATCGGGAAGAGGTTCGCGGGCACATTTCTGAAGCTGCCGAGCAACGGCGCACTCGTCCTGTTGCTCACGCCCGGCGAGCGCCTGGCGGTGCCGCTGGATGAAGCTCATCGCGACGCGCCACGACAACGCGCCCGGCCTTGACATCCACTGCAGGAAAGGCGCTTGGCTCGCGCCGCAGGCGGGCGATCCAACTGTGCGGTTGGGGGCGTACCTCGGCACCGAAGGCATCAACGTGGCTCCCGGCGAGTCGGACGGACCCCTGCACGTTTGCTGTGGCGCGCCTGCTGCAGCGCACCCTCGCGCTCCAGGATCGGAGCGGAAAGGAGGGACTGGGACCGCATCTTCGGCTTTCCGTGTGCGCACCGCCACGGACCCGCGCGTGGAGCAGACGGCGCCCGTGGCCCTGGGGGAAGGAACCATAATGGAAAAGCTTGCGAATCGTCCTATGCGATCTGGTTGGGCACGCGCCATCAGCTTCGTGTTCACACTTGCGCTGTTTCTGATGCTGCCGGGCTTTGCGGCCGCGGAGACGGTGGCAAACCCGATCTGCACGAATAACACCGCGTCATTCAATCCGGGCAACGGGCAAGACATCGTTGTGCCGTCGGGCTTCAAGGTGTCGGTGTTCGCGAAGGCCCTGAACTTCCCGACGGGGATCGCGTTCCGCGGCAATCAGAACCGCTTCGAAGTGTTCGTGCTGGAGTCGGGGCACGGCCTGCCGAGTCGGTGCAACGACGAGACGAGCTCAGTGGTCGGGGGCGAGTTCTCGCCGACCAACCCATTCACGCCCGACATCCTGGTGTTCAGCGAAAGCGGACAGCTGATCCGTACTCTTGCCAAGCCCACGGCAAACGGTGGAGGTCTCCAGGCGCACGGGCCCGCGGTCGACATCGGTTTCGAGCGTGGCCTCGCCGGCGGGCGGCTCTTCGCGACGGACTCAAACCAGTCCCTTCGCACGACGGGCTTCAACAATAGCTCACGCATCGTGATCGTGGACCCAACGACGGGGCACGTCACTCCGTTCATCACCGGCCTACCGACCGGCGACCATCCAACCGAACAGCTGGCGTTCAAGGACGGATTTATTTACTGGTCGCAGGGGTCGACGACCAACAGCGGTGTGGCCGGTCGTGACAACGGGAACGGCGCGAACCAGCAAGATATCCCCTGTCAGGACATCGTACTGAGCCAGAACGTGTTTGATTCCGGGGGTGGGGTGAAAACCAGTGGGTACTCCCCCTTCGGCGTGCAACGGCCGGGAGCGACCGTGAAGGCGTTCGAAAGCGCGCTCCACCCGGGAGTGTGTGACGGCGCCATCTTGAGAGCCAAGCTTAACGCGGCGCATCCAGACCAGACGATCCAGCCGTTCTCGGATGAATCCTGATGACACCCCGGACTACCACGGCTGGCCGGACCGATTCGGCTTCCTGCCCTCGAACCAGGCGGTGTTCAACCCCGTCGGCGGGCCCGGCGATGATCTTTGCGTCCCGGCCGCAAATCCGCCGAGCATGTGTACGCCGGCGAGCCTCGCCACAATTCTGAGCGAGGATCGTCCGATAAGGGACGTGCTCGCGTTCCCACCGCAGCAGATCACGTCGCCGCTCGCCACTGAGGCGGCGGACTCCTCGTTCACAGGGATCGACTTCGTGCCCGATTCCTTTACCGCTAGGCCGGTCCAGCGCGGGGCCGCGCTGTACACCCTCGAGGGCGACTTCGGGTTCTCGGCGGCGAATGCCACCGCGCCAGCGCCGGAAGCGGGGCACGAGGTCAAACTCATCAACTTCAGCGATCCTGGCCAGCCGCTTGTGCTCAAGATCATGCGGTTTGCCCACAACACTACGTTCGAGCAGGCGTTCGTGGGTGGAGGAATTCGCGGGTTCAACCGTCCCACGAACGTCAAGTTCGGTCCCGACGGCTGCGCCTACGTTGTCGATTACGGCGCCGTGCGGGACTTTGGCCAGTCCGACCCGGCCTCAAAGTTCGTGGGCGACGGTAACGGTCCGCTCCTCCAGATCCCCCACACGGGCGTGATCTGGAAGATCTGCCCGACCGCTCAGTAGCGAGTCCCGGGGCCCGCGGGGGACGGGTCAACGCCGTCCCCCGCGACTCTACTTTACGGGACGACAAGTTCACGCAGCTCCGGAGAACGGGTGCGGTTGGCCTGCGAGAGCGCACGGCGCACGCCGTCGACGTCCAGGTCGGTGCAGTACACCGGCGTCCCAGGCTGTTGCCGTCACGACTCGTCGAGGCTTCCGGCGTCGATGCCATCGAAGCCGAGCGTGTTGAGGAGGCCGATGACGACCGCCTTGGCTCGTCGATCATCACCGGCAACCGGCAACGCGATCCGCCCCTTCGTGCCTGCCGAGAGGCCACCTTCTGCCAAGCTGTGCGCCATGATGTTGTTGAAAGCCTTCAGAACGGAGGGGCCCAACACTGCGCGACCCAGCCGCTCTCGGTCATCCCGCTCTCTCGATCGCAGCGATGCGGCCGTCGCGGAACGATGGATAGTAGTTGCCGGTATCGACGACGATCACCGCCTCGGGCAGCGCGCGGCGCGGGCCCGCGTGAGTTGGCCACCGTTCATGCTCGCTCCCTATGGAAGTCTGACGCCTCCGATGCGCTGCGTGAGCGCTCGGGTTCGCGGCCGTTGGTCGCATCCGCGCGCGGGAAGACCAATCGGCCTCTGTGTCGAGGTCCTAGCAGGGTGCTGAAAAACTCTCCCGTCGCCAGCCGAGCGATGGCCCCGCCGGCGTAGAGCATGCCGGCCATCGTCAGCACCTCGGCCGGGAAGTTGAGCGCGGGCGTGGTCAGCTTGTCGAGCGCGGCCGACTGCTCGGCGCTGAGCGTGAGGTCGAGCGCCTTGAGGTTGTCGTCCAGCTGCGCCAGCGTGCGCGCGCCGAGGATGGTCGACGTCACCCCCGGCCGGCCCTGAACCCAGGCCAGCGCCACGCGGGCGACGGTGGTGTCGAGCTGCCCGGCGATGCGCTGCAGCTCGTCGATGACGGCGTAGGTCTTGTCGTGAAGGTGGCTCGCGGACCACGCGCGGCGGTCGGGCTGCACGCTCCCCGCGTTCTGACGCGTGTACTTGCCGCTCAAGACGCCGCTCTTCAGCGGCGACCACGGCGTCACGCCGAGGCCGAGCTCCCTGGCCATCGGGATCAACTCGCCTTCGACGGTGCGTTCGAGCAGCGAATACTCGATCTGGAGTCCGACGAAGGGCGCCCAACCGCGGAACTGTGCGATCAGCTGCGCCTGGGTCACCTTCCACGCCGGCGTGTCGGAGACGCCGAGGTAGCGCACCTTGCCGGCGTGCACGAGATCGTCGAGCGCCGCCATCGTCTCTTCGATGGGAGTGTGGTGGTCCCACATGTGCAGCCAATAGAGATCGATGTAATCGGTCTGCAGCCGGCGCAGCGACTGCTCGCACGCGGCGACGATCGACTTGCGGCTGGAGCCGCCCCCATTGGGATCGCCGATGTAGAGATTGCCGCTGAACTTGGTCGCGATGACCAGGCGGTCCCGCTTGTTGGGGTGACGGCCGACGTGATCGCCGATGATCTTCTCCGAGTGCCCCTTGGTGTAGAGATTGGCTGTGTCGATGAAGTTGCCGCCGAGCGCGAGGTAGCGGTCGATGATCGACTCGGACTCCTTGACGCTGCTTCCCCAGCCGAGATCCTCGCCGAAAGTCATGGCGCCGAGGCAGAACGGGCTTACCCGCAGGCCCGACCGGCCCAGCGTGACATAGTGGTCTAGAGGCATCGCTTTCTCCTTGCGCCGCGCATCGGCGGCGACCGATCGTGCTTCGTGGTAGGGTCGTTCCGCGGACGTGTTGTTCCGCACTCGAATAGTTCCATCTGGAACTAGTCTAACGCCGGAGAATCCTCCGTCAAGGGTCGATGCCGAAATGCGCAAGATCTCGCCGTGGACGCTCTGGACGCTCAACTTTCAGTTCATGACCTCGTTGCTGGCCGACGTCGCGCCGCGCATCCGGGCGCTGCGCCTGGAGATCAAGGAATTTCTGCTCCTCAGCAAGCTCGACGAGCATCCGAACCCGGCCGATCTGGCGCGCGCACTCATCACGCCCAAGCCGTCGGTGACCTTCATGGTCAAGCGGATGGAGGCGGTCGGTTACCTGCGACGCGAGCTGCAGCCCGACGATCTGCGCCGCTTTCGCTTGACGCTGACGCCGTCGGGGCGGAGGGCCATGGAGAGCGCGCGGGAGATCTTCGATCAGGAGTTCGGCCGGCGGCTGTCGCGGCTGACGCAGGCGCAGCGGCTCGAGTTGATGCGCATCTTCGAGCGCATGGCCTGAGCGGCAGGGAGAGAGCCGCGCAGGCCCCGGGCCGGTCGATGGCGAGCAGCCGATTCAGCACCGGAAACTTGCGAGATAAAAGTGATTCCCCAGGCTGTGGGTGATGTGCCCGTCGCAACGGAGATCAGTGTTGGCCGCGCGCAATTGCCACGCTGGCGTTTGCTGCGCCGGTGGAAGGACCACTTCATCGCTCTCGTCGTACACTACCCCAGTCGACGCCCATAGCATCCCGCCCCAATTGAATACGGCTAGCTTTGGCTGTCCCGTGCTCGGCATGGCCTTCACCGCTGCCGAGTACTGGGAGCGCATCATTTCAAAATGGATCAGATCGCCGACCAGGTGGCAGCCCCGCAGAAACGTCATCGGCACAGGGGCCAACGCGAGTACGACCACTGGCAGGACAGCCATCGAAGCGGCGGTCCGCCAATTCGCTCTGCGCACCGAGATGATCGCGCGGACGATGGCATAGAGGGCCACGGTCGCCCAGACGAGAAGAAGACCTGGAATGCCCAGGATCACGTACCAAAAGTCCGGTCCGAGCGGTGTCGCGCGGCGGACGACGAGCGCGGTCGGCACGCCTAGTGTGACCAACAACGGCCAGGCGACCCACCGGTCTGCCGATGGATCAGATAAGTGGCCTTCGGTCGACCCGCGTTTCCCCCTGGTCATGCGAAGCAGGCTATCAGACCAGGTCGCAATCCTGGACCCGCCGACCATCCGATGTCGCACGGCGAGAACCCGGCGCACCAACTCGTCGGTGTCGTTCGCGGGCTGCGCCCACCGGAGCAGTTACAATCTCGGTACGTTCGATCTCCAATGGTCCGACGATGCAGGCCCACGACGGACCGCCACAACGTGTGCGCCTCCCAAGCAGCGCCACCCCGTTCAACGATCACCCCGAGTTGCTCGGCGCGATGTTCGCACTCGGGCTCGTGCCAATCACGCAGGGCGTTATCCACCGTGGCCAGCGGCGGCGCTCCACGTCACGTTCCACGCCGAGTTGGGCAAAGCGGTTCCATGCGCAGGAAACCAGTTGCCCACCCGACGCATCGGCCGCCCCGCAAACGCCTGCGGCAGCCCGCTGACCAGCCCTCGGACCTTGGCCCGCGCCTCGCAATTGGGGGGCCCCCGCGTGCGGGGCAGGGAGACGGGCGATGGGCGAGTTCATGCGGATGCTGGTGGTGGCGGCGTGCGCCGCTGCTGTCGCCTGCGCGCGGGGTAGCGATCAGGTTGCTCCTCCTCCGGCCGGCGGTAACGTCGGCATCGACGGGGGTTTGACCGACGGCGGTGGAAGCGACAGCGGTACCGACGGGGGTTTGGCCGACGGCGGTGGAAGCGACGGCGGGTCCGACGGGGGTTTGGCCGATGGCGGTGGAGGCGACGGCGGCGCCGATGCCGGCACGACCGACGGCGGGGCGGACGGGGGTACCGACGGGGGCACCGACGGCGGAACTCAATTCGGCGGACCCGGTCCGTGGCCCATCCGCGACGTCACTTATGGTCCGCAGGACGGCATCCAGGAGACCCCCATCGTCGGCATGAGCACCGACGAGACGCAGAACCTCTGGGTCGCGACCCATGCGGCGGTCTACGTGCTCAAGCCGGGCGACACGCGATTCAAGCGATTCGACATCCGCGACGGCTTGCACATGTCCGGAAATCCGGTCAGCTACTGCGATCGCACTTACGCCAGGGATCCCGGCGACATCTCGGTCCCGCCTCCGGATCGGCTGTGCCCGATCCTCGGCGAGGCGGATGGCAGCGGCATCCAGGAGATCGTCGGTGGCGGTCCGAACGAAGTGTTCGTCGGCTACAACGGCCCGCACAACTGGACGGATCCCAACGACGGCACCTGGGCCGATCCGCTCCGCCACCACGGGCAGCTCGATCGCGTCCAGCTAAAGCTCGACGGCAAAGGCGCCATCCAGGGCATCCAGGTCGACCGGCTGCAGATGATGGCGGGGAACAGCCCGGCCTTCTATCACAACCGCGACGTGATGCGGCTGCTCTACGATCACCTGAAGCATCCTCACGAGCTGTTCGTCGGAACCAACCACGGCATCACGCGGTTCACGCCCGACAAGTTCCATGAGATCCCGCCGCAGAGAGATTCGAGCGGCAACGTTCTCGGCCCCGAGTACTACCCGTCGCTGACGTGGGACTGGATGTCCGATCACATCCACCCGCAGACGTGCGCGTGCGGCCCCTGTGTCGGCGAGTCGGGGCTGCTCCTGGGCGATTGGCGCGGCCTCGCCGTCGGCTACGACGGAAATCTCCTCGTCGGCGGCCGCTGGGCGGCGGGAAAGGTCGTCTGGGTGAAGGAGAACGCCACGCCGGACAACAAGGGATGGTTCCAGCGCGGCGGCGACTTGTACGCGACCGCGCAGGGCGGCTTCGCCATGGGCGATCCCTACTTCGGCGGCTGCTCCGGAAGCCGGCCGGTCTGGTGCGTCGGGCGCGAGGGAGACACGGTCTCGATCAGCGCCGTCGCCGAGACATCCGACGGCGTCGAGTGGTTCGCAAGCGGGCCGTATGCCTACCAGGGCGGGCATGGCTGTCCGAACAGCGCGACGGACCAGACTGCGGGCGATCATGACTGGGGCGTGGCCTCGTACAATCCGAAGACCTTCCAGTTCCAGTACTACTCGCCGACCTCGGACCTCGGGATGGCGGAGACCAACGTGCGCGACATGGTCGCGCTCCCCGACGGGCGCCTGGTCTTCGCCGGTCCGAATAGCGGGGTCGTGTTCTGGGATCCAAAGACGAAGACGCCAACCAAAAGGGTGCGCGCGGGGACGGGCCTGGCGAGCGACCGGGTGAACCGCCTCGAGCTGGACAGGATGGTCGACCCGCCCGCCCTGCATGTCTCGACGGACCTGGGCGCCACCTCGATCCGCATCGTGCCGTAGGGTCCACCCTGCGGCGTTCACGTTGAATGCTGAGTCCGATCGGCCCATCCGGAATCGGAGTGGCTGATGACCGAGACTCGAAGCTTCGACACCCCGGCGCTTTCCATCGCGTGCGAGCTCTCCGGCCCTGCGGATGGCCGGCCTGTCGTGCTGGTGCACGGCTGGCCGGACGACGCGCGGACGTGGGATCGCGTGCTGCCGTCGCTGCATGAAGCGGGTTTCCGAACCATCGTGCCGTATCTACGCGGCTGCGGCCCGACGCGGTTCCATTCGCGCGAAACGGCCCGCTCCGGCCAGCTCGCTGCGCTGGGCCAGGATGTCATCGATCTGGCGGACGCCATCGGCCTCGGGAACTTCGCTCTCGTGGGTCACGACTGGGGAGCGCGCGCGGCCTACATCGCATCCGTGCTGCGCCCGGAGCGCGTCACCCACTGCGTGGCGCTCTCGGTCGGTTGGGGTACCAACGATCCGGGCCAGCGCCTCGCGCTCAAGCAGGTGCAGAACTACTGGTACCACTGGTACATGGCGCTCGATCGCGGCGGCGCCCTGGTCCGCGAAGACCGGCGCAATTTCACGCGCTACATCTGGACCATCTGGAACCCGCGTTGGCGCATCCCCGAAGAGGAGTTCGCTGCGACGGCCGCGTCCTTCGACAACCCCGACTGGGCGGAGGTGGTGTTGCACTCCTATCGGGTGCGTTGGGGGCTTGCTCCGTCCTATTCCGATTGCGCCGCAACGGAGGCGAGGGTCGCGGCCGAGCCGATCATCCGCGTGCCCACGCTAATGATCCATGGGGGCGGAGATCCCTGCAACGACCCCTCGACGTCCGAGAACAAGGAGCACTTCTTCGCTTCGCGCTACCAGCGCGTCGTGCTCGAAGGCGTGGGGCACTTTCCGCAGCGCGAGTCGCCCGCCGCAGTGGCCGACGCGATCGTCCGGTTCATGTAGTTCAACCCCGAGGGAGCCATGAGAGCTATCGTCCTCAACGAGTACGGAGACAGCAGCAAGCTCGCGCCGCAGGACATCGCGGAACCCAAACCCGGCCCGGGAGAGATCAAGGTGAAGGTGGCCGCCGCCGGCCTCAACCCGCTCGACTGGAAACTCCGCAGCGGCGTCATGAAGGCGTTCATGCCGCTCCAACTCCCCTGGGTGCTGGGCAGCGATGCGTCCGGTGAAGTCGTCGAGCTCGGCTCCGGCGTGACCCAGTTCAAGGTCGGCGACAAGGTGATGGGGATGGTGCGGCACGGCTACGCCGAGTTCGTGACCGCTCCGGCCGCTGTGTTTGCGCCGGTTCCCGCGGGCCTCGACTTGAGGGACGCCGCTGCCGTTCCCGTCGCGGCGCTGACCGGTACGCAGTTGATCGAAGAGGCGGCGAACGTGCAGAGCGGGCAGACGGTGTTGGTTACCGGAGCGGTCGGCGCCGTCGGACGCTTCGCGGTGTACGCCGCCAAGGCCCGGGGTGCTCGGGTGATCGCCGGAGTTCGCAAGCACCAGATGGGGGAGGCCCAGAAGCTGCGCGCCTCGAGCGTGGTCGCCCTCGATGACGACGCGGCGATCGCGAGTCTGCCGACGCTCGATGTGGTAGCGGACACGGTGGGCGGGCCGACGCAGGCGAAAGTGACCGGCAAGGTGAGGAACGGCGGAGTCGTCGCCAGTACGGTGGGCCCTCCTGCGGGAGACAAA
>WNFI01210013.1_pt1 | contig 13484 bp, 12 predicted proteins | sample 5400471 | NCBI WGS metagenome assembly WNFI01 (sample SAMN13153348, study PRJNA577476) | soil metagenome | isolation source: 100 cm saprolite on Douglas fir-dominated hillslope | place: USA:California | collected 2013-09-17 | reverse complement strand
GGGCCGCTGCTGACGCTCAATTGAACGGCACGATCCACGACCAAACAGGAAGCGTGATTGTTAAAGCTTCCGTGACGTTGCGTAACGTGGACAATAACCAGGTCTACAAAGCCACCTCCAATAGCACCGGGTTTTATATTCTGACCAGCGTGCCGCCCGGGAATTATGAACTGACGGCGGAGTTCCAGGGTTTTGCCAAGTATTCGCAGAAAGGCATCGTGCTGCGCGTAGCGCAGACCGCCACCATCGACGTGTCTATGCAGGTTGCGGGAACCACTCAGGAAGTCACGGTGACCACGGAAGCGCCGGTCATTGAGCCCACGCGCACTGAAATCAGTCAGGTGATTGAGACGCAACAGATCCAATCTCTGCCGATTAGCGGGCGGCTGTTTACGGACTTCGCCTTGCTGAGCCCCGGTGTTACCACCGGCCGCATCGGCTTGCAATCCACGTTTACTGATCCCTCCGTAACGCGCATCTCCTTCGGCGGCCAGCGTGACCTGAACAACAGCGTGACCGTGGATGGCGCCGACAACATCAACACGGCCACAGGATCGCAGCGGGCCACGCCCTCTCAGGAAGCGGTGAGTGAATTTCGCGTGGTCAACAACAGCTTTGCCGCGGAATACGGCCGTGCGCTCGGCGGGATCGTCAACATCGTTACTAAGTCGGGCACCAACGATTACCACGGATCGATCTACGAATACCTTGAGAACGATGCTTTTAATGCCAAGTCCATCCTGGCCCAGCCCGGTTTTGACAAATTGCGTCAAAACCAGTTTGGCGGCACATTCGGCGGGCCGTTGCGCAAAGACAAGTCGTTTTTCTTTATTAACTATGAAGGACAGAGGCGCGCCCAATCGCCCACTTATCCTGGGCTGCTGACGGGAAACCTGGGCGCTATTAATGCCCTGAAAGCCAGTTTCGGCATCGCGCCGGAAAACCTGAATGTGCTGAAGACCGCTGACGTCAACAATGGCTTTATGAAGCTCGATCAACAGATCGGTGAGAAGAACCGGCTGGCGGTCCGTTATTCCATACAGGACGCAACCAACCTGAACATGCTGGTGGGTGAGACCTTGGATGGAGGCGGCGTTGGCGCACCCAGTAGCGGGCGCAATGGCGACCTGCGCGACCAGGACCTGGTCGGTACCCTGACCACGCAGATCAGTGAGTCCAAGGTGAACTCCGCGCTGTTCCAATGGGCGCGCCGCAACTACGGTTTTGCTGGAGTCAGTGGCCAGCCCAATCTGGACGTGCCTAACCTGCTGCTTCTGGGCCACAATTTTGGAGCGTTTGACCGCTACAACGAAACGCGTTATCAGTTCTCAGATACGTTTTCGATGATTCACGGCAAGCACTACGCCAAGTTCGGCGCTGACGTGAATTACGTCCGCAACTTTGTGATCTGGCCGGGATTCACTCCCGCGCGCATTATCTTCCCCAGCCTGGGAGATCTGCTGGCCTCCGGCAAAGCCGGTTGGGGATCGGCCCCATGCCCCGCGCCACTGATCGGTTTGACCGCGCCTTGCCTGGCGGCGTTTTTCTGGGGCGCGCCGATCGGGCCGGGTCCGTTTAATCCCAACGCGGCGTCGCCTTCAGTCCCCACCACATGGACCAACGCGTTCCTGGCTTCACAGGCGCAGAACTTCTTCGTCAATCTAAACCACAGTTATTACGGCTTCTTTGCCCAGGACCAGTACCGCGTCACTTCCAAGCTTACGTTGAACTACGGCCTGCGTTATGACGTTGAAGCCGGACTCGGTTTCTTCATTAAGGGCGATCACAATAATTTCCAGCCGCGCATTGGCTTGGCGTATTCGCCTGACTCCAAGACCGTGATCCGCGCCGGGTACGGCATCTTCACGGACAAGTACACCCTTACGTTCTTCTTTGTTCCCGCGCCGCAGCGGCCGCCGGTGATCGCCGGCCTGCCCACCGTCAAAAATCAAGTCACCGGGACATGGCTCTTGAACAGCATGTTCTTGCCCACGCCTTGCGTGATCGTCGGTTGCCCTCCTCCTGGCGGCCTTCCTCCGGGGACGGTGCCACCGCCGTTTCTGACTGCAGCGTTTGAGAACCTGATCAATAACGGCTCGTTCCCGAATAACTCACTCTTCGTGCAGGGCGGGACGGCGGTGGACCCCAACCTGCGCTCACCTTACACCGAGCAGACCAGCCTGTCGATTGACCGTACCCTCGGCAGAGGCCTGACTCTGAGCGCCGGCTACATGTTTGTGGCTGGACACAAACTGGTGCGGCCGATCGATCTGAACGTCGGTCCGCCGGTGGGTGTAGACCCCACCACCGGCAAGGATATTTATTCTTTTGCCATCAATGACCCCAATATCCCTGGGCCCATCCCTGGGACCCACGGCACCAATGGGATCTTTTACTTCACTGATTCCACCGGGAATTCGGTTTACCACGGTCTGACCTTGCAGGTGATCGAAAAGGCGGGCAAGTATTTTTCGCTGAACGCGAACTACACGTGGTCACACACGCTCGACGATGGCACATTTGTTACCTTTGTCAGCACGCCGCAATCCAACGCGCAGAGAAACCTGGAGCGCGCCAATTCCAACCAGGACGCCCGCCACAGGTTTGTGGCAAACTTTGTGGCCGACGCGCCGCAAGAGTGGAAGTTGCTGCGCAACTTTGAACTCAGCAGCATCATCACTCTGCAATCGGCCCGGCCCTTTACTTTGTTCACTGGTTTTGACGCCAACAACGACGGCAACCCCGTCACCGACCGCGTAGGCACTTCACCACGCAATAGTTATCGCGGCGACAATCTGCAAACCGTGGACCTCCGCGTTTCGCGCGCCATCCACCTGAATGAGAGAGCTAAGTTGAACCTCTCGTTTGACGCCTTCAACCTCTTCAACCACACCAATGTGGATGAGGTGTTTTCCGTTTACGGAGCGCCCTACTTTGTTACTGGTCAGCCTGTGCCGAAGCACTTTGGCGATAACGGCTTTTCGCCTAGCGGCGCCGTGGGTGCGCCCAGGACCGTATTCAATGCAAGACAACTCCAGTTTGCGGCGAAGTTTACCTTCTAGACTTGCCCCCGCAAACACGAAAGAGACGGTGCTTTAGCGCCGTCTCTTTTTTTCTGTGCGAGATTCCGAGCTTCTTTCGGCTAGAGACGTTAGCCTAGCGCCCCGTTCCGGCGGACTTATCGGAAAAATTCAAGCGAATTTGAGTCATCGTCTCCACTGGCTGTCCTTGCAAAGTAGCCGGTTTGAATTTCCATTCTTTGACTGCGTCTAAGGCGGAGGCGGAGAAGACCGGGGGGCCGCTGACCACGGTGGCCTTCACTACATTGCCCTCTTTGTTCACCAGCACTTTTAAAACGACTGTCCCTACTATGCGCCTCTCTCGGGCTTCAGGTGGATAGACCGCAGGAACTGTACGGACAAGCTGGAGCTCTTGAGATCCCTCAGGCGAAACTTTCTCGGCCGACACTTTCTCAGACGCTACTTTCTCAGCGCGCAGACGCCGCGCGGCGTCGGCCAGGCTCTCCTGCTGCGGCGCCTCGCCTTTCTGGCTGTCCGGTTTTGGATTGGTTTGGTCCTGTAGCGGGTAAGCGGCGCTGGGCAGCAGCAGGACAATCACAACAATCGCCAAGAACTCAAGTCTGTTTTTCACTTGCCAATCCTCCGCTCGATGATACTGTCCAGAATTATGGAAAATGAATTGCTGTTTTTTAACGAACTGCTTCTGTCGCCGGCTCGTTGCTCGTTACCGCAACGACAGGCTTGACCTGTTCGTGAGTTGCAGGGAGATTGTCTGCGTAAGGGTGATCGTTATGGGTGCGGAAGGGCAACCTGAATTTACGGGTGATCTCTGGCCAGAACTCGCGCACCACGTCCCACGCCATATCATTGGCGACGCTGAAACCGACGTGACTGGCGGCGGGGCCGAATCCCCGGGCATTACCCGGATGATACAGGTTGCCCAGCGCGCTTGAACTAGCGACGGAGAACCATTCGGAGTAATTCAACATGCGCTTGCCGGAATCGCTTTGCGCGACAAAACGGTGGGCCAGGGCGTGGCTGAGCCGTGTCTTTGCCGGGCCCTGCGCCATCCTGTAGTAGCGCGGGTCTTGATGGAAAATCGCTGGATAAAGGAATGTGCCAAAAAAGTCTCCGGCCACGTTATCGATAATCGCGGCGGAGTAGCGTTTGCCGTATCCGGCAGCGCCTTGGTTGTCAGCGGCATCGTCCCGCGCAAGTTGCGCTGCGCCGGCGCTCCAGGCGGCGCCTAAAAAGTTGACGGGATCAACGCTATCTTGCACGAACAGGCGGAATTTGTCTGACGCATCCATGGAGCAAGGCTTCAAGCCCGAGCGATGACGCGACACATGCACGGTGGAATTCTCTACTCGCTGCGTGAAGCGGCCTACGATGCGGTTGAGAGGCCCGTTGTAATCGTCGATATCGAAAGGCTCCACGAACTTGGCGCACGGCGGCGTGGCTGACCGGATCAGTACGGGCGAAACCAGCGCCACTTCTAAATAGGTGCTGGTGGGGATCAGATTACCTAGGTAGATGTTCGGGTTACCATTGGCGTTGGCCTGTTTCCTGGCGCAATGCGCAAGCTTCAGAAAGTAAAGCTTTTATACGAAAGCCGGCAAGCGGCGTTTATAATGGCCAACCATGCGTACGGACTGGACCCGACCCGAAATTGCCACCCTCTACCATCAGCCACTCTTGGACCTTCTTATGCAAGCGCAAAAGGTTCATCGCGAATTTCATCCTGCCAATGAGGTCCAGATGTGCCGGCTGCTTTCCATCAAGACCGGCGGATGCCCGGAAGATTGCGCGTACTGTCCGCAGAGCGCGCATTATCCCACTGGCGTGGAGCGGCAACCGCTGATGGACAGCGACCAGATTCTCCCGGCCGCGCGCAACGCCAAAGCCGACGGGGCCACGCGCTTTTGTATGGGCGCCGCCTGGAGACAGGCGCCCCAAGGCCGCGAATTTGATTCCGTGCTGGAGTCAGTGCGTGCCGTGGCCGCGCTCGGCATGGAAGTCTGCTGCACGCTGGGCATGCTCACTGAATCCCAGGCGATGCAACTGAAAGAAGCAGGAGTCACCGCGTACAACCACAACCTGGATTCCGGGCCGGAGTTTTACGGTGACATCATCAGCACGCGGACCTATCAGGACCGCCTGGACACGATTGCCGCAGTGCGCAAAGCCGGCATCACGGTCTGCTGCGGCGGCATCCTGGGCATGGGCGAAAGCGAACAAGACCGCATCGGTTTGCTCCATCAGTTGGCCACGCTCGATCCGCATCCGGAAAGCGTGCCGATCAATATGCTCGTCCGCGCGGAAGGCACGCCGCTGGCGGAGCAGCCTGACCTGGACCCATTGATCATGGTGCGGGCCATCGCGTGCGCTCGAATCCTAATGCCGAAGTCGATGGTGCGGCTGGCCGCAGGCCGCAAGCAGATGTCACGTGAAGCCATCCTGCTGTGCTTCCTCGCCGGGGCGAATTCAATCTTCTGCGGAGAAAAGCTGTTGACCACGCCCAATCCGGCTCCCGATGAAGACGCAGATTTGCTGCGCGATCTTGGCCTGAAGCCAATGGGTTCGAAGCAGATGATGGGGCAGTTGGTCCATGCAGAATAGCCGCCTCTTGCAGCGGCTGGCCGCGCGCCTTTCTGAACTGCAGCAACAATCACACCTGCGCGTGCCCGCCGAAGTTGCCGGAGTGAATCTATGTTCCAACGATTATCTGGGCCTGGCTGCCGATCCTCGTTTGAAAGCCGCTCTGCTGGAAGCGATTGAAATCAGTGACCGGACAGGTTCCACCGGATCGCGTTTATTGAGCGGCTATCATCCGGCATGGGACGAACTGGAGGCCGAGTTCGCTGCTTTTGCCGGATGCGAATCCGCATTGTTCTTCAGTTCCGGCTATGCCGCCAACACAGGACTTCTAAGCGCGCTGCTGACCGCCGGCGACGTTGTTTTTTCTGACGCCTCCAATCACGCCAGCATCATCGATGGCGTTCGCCTATTGCGCTCGCAAAAAGTCATCTATCCACATTGTGATTTGGATTTTCTGGAAGACGCTCTGCGGCGGCATGTGCATGGTTCTGGGGCCCGGGTCATCGTGACGGAAAGCATCTTCAGCATGGACGGTGATCGCGCTCCGCTGTGTGAACTGTTCCACCTTGCGCAGAAATATGGGGCTGAGGTCATCGTCGATGAAGCGCACGCCACCGGCATCTGTGGGCCGCAAGGCCGCGGGGAACTGGCCGCATTGGGGCTAGAGGATCAGGCGCTGGCCGTTGTGCACACATGCGGGAAAGCGCTGGCCGGCGCGGGCGCATTTGTCTGCGGAAGCCAGGTGTTAAGAGAGTTTTTGATCAACCATGCGCGCAGCTTTATTTTCAGCACTGCGCTGCCGCCGTATTTTGCCCGCTATGTCAGCACGGTGGTGCGCATGGCGTACTCCATGGATGCCGAACGCGCGCACGTTGCAATGCTGGCAGCGGAGATGCGGGAGTGTCTACGCGTTTTGGGATTTGATTGCCGCGATAGCAGTTCGCATATTGTTCCTTTAGTGATCGGTGGCAATGAAGAGACTTTGCGCGTCGCGTCTGCTCTTCAGGAGAGCGGCTTTGCTGTCCGCGCCATCCGGTCGCCGAGTGTTCCTGCCGGAACAGAGCGGTTAAGGCTTTCCTTGACTACCCGGCTCTCGCTGTCTGACGTTGAACAATTCTGCGCCGCTCTCTCGGCTGTTTCGGTGCTTGCGTAGAACCGCATGGCTCAAGGGTTTTTTATTACCGGAACAGATACCAACGTCGGCAAGACCGTTCTTTCGGCGTTGCTGTGCGCGGCGCTGCCGGCCCGCTATTGGAAGCCGATCCAGACCGGCGCGAGTGAAGGAACGGATCGCGAACAAGTGATTCGCTGGGCGGGTCTGACTGCCAATCTGGCTGCACCTGAGGCTTACCTCTTTCAAGACCCCGTTTCACCCCATCTGGCGGCCAGGAACGCCGGAGTGGAGATTTCTTTAGATACGATCATCGTCCCGGAAGACAGCTCTGGCCTGCCGCTCATCGTGGAAGGCGCGGGAGGTGTGATGGCGCCGGTCAATTCGCGGCAGTTCATGGTGGACTTGATGGCCCATATGTCTCTTCCGGTGATCTTGGCGTCGCGAAGCACGCTTGGGACAATTAATCATACGTTGCTCTCGCTACGGGCCTTGCGTGAGGCGCGAGTGTCCGTTCGCGGGGTGGTGCTGATAGGTCCGGAAAATCTGGAGAACCAAAAAGCAATTGAACATTACGGGGAAGTTCGTATCGCCGGCCTTATTCCGGAGCTGAAAGAGATCAATCGACAAACGCTGTGTGACACGTTCGCCCGGCATTTCAAGCGGGAGTTATTCGTATGAAAGCCGCGGCCGGCCTGAAAATCTGGCATCCGTTCACGCAGGCGCATGTTGATCCGGAACCTCTGCGCGTAGTCCGCGCCCAGGGCGTATATCTGTACACGGAAGATGGCCGCCAGATCATCGACGCCATTTCTTCCTGGTGGGTCAATCTTCACGGCCACTGCCATCCCAGGATTGTTGTCGCTATTGCCGCTGAAGCGGAGAAGCTCGACCATGTTCTGCTGGCGGGATTTACTCATCCGCAGGTGGAGCGGCTAACGCAAAAACTGCGCCACGTGGTCCCGGCCCCGCTCGCGCACATCTTTTATTCTGACGACGGCTCCACGGCGGTGGAAGTGGCTCTGAAGATGGCAGTCCAGTACTGGCGCAACCGCGGACGTCCGGAAAAGCAGGGAATCGTGGCGCTAGAACATGCCTATCATGGTGACACCGTGGGCGCCATGTCCGTAAGCGCCGACTCCGGTTTTACTGACGCCTTTGCTTCCTTCCGATTTCCTGTGCATCGCGTTCATTCTGCCTATTGTCCGCATTGTCCGGTGGGCAAGGAGCGCGCCTCCTGCAAGATTGACTGCCTGCATTCTCTGGCGCAACTGCTGCAACAGAAGGGCCCGGAGATTGCGGCCGTGATCGTGGAGCCTTTGTTGCAAGGAGCGGGCGGCATGATTGTTCATCCGGTGGAATTTCTTCAGGGCGTGCGGGCGCTGTGCACAGAGCATGATGTGCTGATGATTGCCGATGAAGTGCTCACTGGCTTTGGCCGCTGCGGAAAAATGTTTGCCTGCGATGTAGCCGGCATTGTGCCCGACCTGATGTGCATCTCCAAGGGAATTACCGGAGGTGTGTTGCCTCTTGGGGCGACTCTGTGCACCGGCAAAATTTACGAGCAGTTCGCCGGTGAGGGCCGCAGCTTCTTCCATGGACACTCGTACACCGGAAACCCACTGGCTTGTGCCGCAGCGGTAGCGAACCTTGAGGTGTTTGAGAACGAAGATGTTTTTGCCCGCATCGGCGCGATCTCTGCACAGCATCAACGGCGTCTACATTCACTGACTTCACATCCACGCGTGGATGGTGTCCGGCACATCGGCGCTGTGGGCGCCATTGAATTGAAGGCCAGCGATCCGGGATACTTCTCAGCGCTGAAGCCGCGGCTCTACAATTTTTTTCTCGACAAGGGTGTGCTGCTGCGACCGCTGGGCAACGTGATCTACGTTCTGCCGCCCTATGTGATCACGCCAAAAGAGCTCGACTATGTGTACGACGTGATTGAAGAGGCGGTGGAATCGCTGGCCAGCGCTTAGCTTGTCCGGGACCCTCAATGCGGAGCGACCCCAGCGGTAAAAGGTGACGATATATAATTACCTTCCGCAAGTGGAGGCTAAAGATGAAAGCAAGTGTTTCCTCCGGCCTGTTGTTGATTCTGCTGCTGGCCGTGCTGCCGGCGGCGGGCAAAGAAATTCATGCCACGGTGGTTTATGACGACGTGGCAACCGGCATCGACTCAGCGCGGGAGGATTCAGACCAACTCTGGATTACCACCGCTGATCTTACTCGGGCAACGCGGTTTGCAGTGAAGCCGCAGGGCGTCTGTCGTGACGTCCTGTGTTTTCCGCTTCCCAAAGCAAAGAAACAGGAGTTTCTGCATCAGGACGCCGTACGCTCCGACCAAAGCCAGACGTTGAGTTCGCTGTACGCGCCGGATTTCACCTTACCGGACATCAACGGCAAGCAGCATTCGCTGTCCGATTTCCGCGGCAAGAAAATCTTGCTTGTCACATGGGCCTCATGGTGAGGATGCCGCTTTGACCTGCCGGTCTGGCAGGCAATTTATCAGCAACTGAAAAATAATAATTTTGAAATCATATCCGTGGCCCAAGATACTGGCGGAGTCAAAGATGCCGGGCCGTGGATCGACCCGCTCAAATACAGTGAGGCGGGGAAAGAAATGTCAAAGGACGTTCTGGAGACGGCAAGGAAAACCGGGCCTCTCTCCTACACCGTCCTCATTGACGAGAAGCACTTGGTCTCCAAACTCTACAACATGGTCAACGTTCCCACCGGCGTATGGATCAATGAGAAGGGAAGGATCGTCCGGCCGAATGAAGTGGCATTTGCCGACGACCGTTTCAAAGGTTTCACTGGTCTTGATTCCGCTCCATACCTCAACGCGATCAAGGACTGGGCGGAAAAAGGCGACAAGAGCGCCTACGCCATGAGTGAAGACCGCTTACGGGAAAAGCTGGCTGCGCAGGACCCTAACATCGCGCAGGCGTCCGCCGAGTTTGGTCTGGGAGAGCAGCTCTACAAGGCCGGCCATTTGCCTGAAGCCATTCCTCATTTCAAGGAAGCCCAGCGTCTCAATCCCAAGAGCTGGAACTACAAGCGGCAAGCCTACAAGTTGTCCGGCGAGAGCGACTACGGCACCACCTTTGCAGAGGAAGTGAAAAAAGCCGGCGGCAGCAAAGTGTATTATCCGCCGCCGGAACTGCCTAAGGCCGGCGAAACGCAGGAGAAAAAACCGTAAGCAGCGCTGCTTTTGAGTGGCAGCGCTGCAAATCAAACCATCGGCGGAGCGCTAACTTACCTGCACTCCAGCCTTCCATTCACGTTTGTGATTTCCCCGCGGCAGCGGTCGAAATGCTTGAGAGACGTGTTCCGCCAATCGTTGTCTCTCCTCTGACATCTTGCATAGAGCCTACCGTCGTCGACACGGATGTCCCGACAGGTCTGTCTGTACGAACCATCCGGCACGCGATCACGGTCATAGCGGTGGTCTCTATCTCTGTCGCGATCTCCATCACGGCGATCATGATCTTGATCCTGCACATTGGAAGCCGCCGGCGCTGGTTGGGCTGCCGACTTGCCTGGATTCCAGATCGCTATAGTCAACACAAGCAAGCCAAACGTATTTAAGTAACGCATTTCTATTTATCTCCTTTGATTTTTCGTCGCGACCCCGGTCGCGGGTAGGTGCTAAATTTCCGACAAGTTAAAGCGGTACTTATGAATTTAGATGATCCCCGCGGCTGCAAGGTTGGACAGAAGTTCTTAAATGGACTGAGCCCGAGTTGTCGTTGTCCCTAAGCAAACGTAGCTATAAAAGCAGCGCAAGCGCCGCAGTCCGGAGAAAGCTTATTCATCATTCATGCTCCATTGTATAAGCCCGGTTTCAGCATATCTGAGCAAAAATCGCTCACGGCCACATGAACTTCGTGCCCGACGCAACGAACACTCTTGTGACGGACCATACAGGTACAGATAGGTTCCCGGAGCACGTGTAGCAGTCAACTCCAGGTTGACGTGAGCAAATGTGGCCAGAATGGTGGAAAGGAAGTTGCTATGGTTGCTGCTACCCATTTTTTGACGCTGCGGATTCTGCGATTCTTAATCGACCCCAGGGGAGTGCGCCAAAGAACCAACACAGCAGGTGCTCCAGAAGGAAAGCAGTTTTAGCGCGTACCACCGTGAATTTAATTCAGGATTAAGACTCTCCGGAGCTTCTTCGAGACAACCTGACAATCAGTAATGTGAATCAACCAATTGAGAGGGATAATTATGAAGAAGCTGATGTTGTTAACAATGGTGTTGGGTTTGGGTAGTTTTGGCTGGGCCGGCGAGGGCCACAAAGACGCTGTTGACCGCTTGAATAACTCTGCCACGGTACTTCACGAGATCATGAGCGCGCCGGACAAGAGCATTCCGGAAGAAGTGCTGGAACACGCGAAGTGTGTGGCCGTGGTGCCGAACATGATCAAAGGCGGCTTTGTCTTGGGCGGCAAACATGGCAAAGGCGTGGCCACATGCCGGACCGCGAATGGCTGGAGCGCACCGGCGTTCTTCACGATTGGTGGAGGAAGCGCGGGATTTCAGATCGGTCTGGAAGGCGTTGACCTGGTCATGATCATCCAGAATGAAAAAGGGATGCAACACCTCATTGCAAGCAAATTTGAGATCGGCGGGGACGCGTCCGCGGCGGCCGGACCGGTGGGACGGCATGCGTCGGCCAACACCGACTGGAAGATGGACGCGGAAATCCTGACCTACTCTCGCTCCAAGGGAGCTTTTGCTGGAGTATCGCTGGAAGGCGCATCTGTCCGCCGTGATGACGATTCCACCAGGGAAATGTATGGGCAGAAAGTTTCTACGGAACATGTGCTGGACGGCAGCGTGGCTACTCCATCCGAAGCAGGCCGGTTCCTCGCGGCTGTTCGCGGTGCAAAGGCTGTAGCCAAATCAAATGACTAAGAAGAAAGTAACAGAATCCCATCTAGGTTCTGCCAGCGTCATACAACCTGAGAATGCCACTGGCAGATTTCCTAACTGAGAACTTGGCTCGGAGAAAGTGGCATTTCCAAACAGGGAATGCTCAGAACGAGCATAGGAGATTGAACATGCTTTGGACGATCGTTGCGATTTTGCTGATTTTGTGGCTTCTTGGTTTCAGTTTTCACATCGCCGGCAGCTTGGTCCACTTCTTGCTGGTTGTTGCATTGGTGGTTGTGGTCGTTAATCTGTTAAGTGGACGCCGAGCAGTGTGAAGCCGGGCGCCTCCAGTTGATCTTCCTGATGTGAGCCTTGGGTATACTATTTCGGTCCAAGGTCCAAAGAATGGAATAAGACTGCGGAACATCCAGCAGGGAAGTCGAGTTCATGCGAAACGTTGCGAGATCATTGATGGCATTGCTACTGGTCGTTTGCACTCTGAGCAGAGCCTGCACCGGATATTCCGTGCTGACTCATGAAGAGATTGTTGATCTGCTGTGGGGCGACCAGATCAAGCCTCTTTTATTGCAAAAGTATCCGGGCGCGTCAGAAGATGATTTGCGCAAGGCCCATGCCTATGCCTACGGCGGATGCCTGATCCAGGACATGGGCTATTACCCATTCGGAAACAGGCTTTTCAGCGATTTAGTCCACTACGTTCGAAGCGGCGATTTTGTTACCGCGTTGCTGGAAGAGCAGACCGATATCAACGAATATGCCTTTGCCCTGGGAGCGCTGTCGCACTATGCCTCCGACATCACCGGCCATCCTTTTGTGAATGAGGCCGTTGCGCAGAATTTCCCCAAACTAAGAATGAAATATGGGCCGGCCGTCACATATGAACAAGATCCAAAAGCCCACATTCGAACAGAGTTCGGGTTTGATGTCGTGCAGGTCGCCAAGCACCGCTATACGTCCGACGCCTACCACGACTTCATTGGGTTTGAGGTGTCCAAACCGGTCTTGGAGCGCGCGTTCCTTAAAACTTATGGGATCAAGCTGTCAGATGTATTCGCCAGCCTAGATCTATCGATCGGCACCTTTCGCCGATCCATAAGCGGCATTGTTCCGGAAATGACCCGGGTCGCGCTGCTCACCAAGCAAGATCAGATGGTCAAGGAAGATCCCAGCTTTGCCAAGAAGAAGTTTCTGTACAACTTGAAGCGAACTGAGTATGAGAAGGAGTGGGGCAAGAGCTATCAGAGGCCAGGATGTGGAGCACACCTTCTTGCCGTGTTTTTCAGGCTGCTTCCCAAGGTTGGCCCCTTCAAGGCAGTCGGTTTTAAAATGCCCAGCCCGGAAACCGAGACGCTATACCTGAAAAGCATCAACAGTACGGTGGACCAATATCGAATTTATCTCCAGGACGTGAAAGCGGGAAAGCTGAACCTGGAAAACCGAGACTTCGATACCGGCAAGCAAACCAGAGAGGGCGAGTACCGCCTGACGGACGAGGCTTACGGCAAGCTGTTGGACAAGCTGGCGAGCGGCAAGTTTGCCGGCGCGTCGCCTGGGCTGCAGCAAAACATCCTGGGTTTTTACCAGGACCCGAACGCGCCCGATTTCAACAAGAAAAAACCGGAGCAGAGAGACAAGACGCTGCGGAACATTGAGGCGCTGAGAGCTCTGAATTTAGAGAAAGTCGCATCTCGTTAACCTGGGCCGGTGTTGTTGCGTTTTTCGTTTCTTCGCTGGCGAGCGGGCGCATTGTCCTCTGCCAATCCCTCCAGTGCGATCTGTACGATTCTTTTCCGGCCCGGCAATAGTGGTCAATATTGCACAGTAGCATTTTGCCGGACAGAGTACGATTG
>WNFI01043720.1_pt1 | contig 13484 bp, 15 predicted proteins | sample 5400471 | NCBI WGS metagenome assembly WNFI01 (sample SAMN13153348, study PRJNA577476) | soil metagenome | isolation source: 100 cm saprolite on Douglas fir-dominated hillslope | place: USA:California | collected 2013-09-17 | reverse complement strand
AGAGAACGCTAAAGCGATGATGTCTCTTTCCTTTTAGAGCAGTTAATCCCCTCCAACGCCCTCTCATGCCTGCCGCCGAATATCGTCCCGCTTCCTCCCTCTCCTCATCCACTTCCACCTCCACCCTCCTTTCCGACCCCTCTTTCTCCCAAAATTCTCATATGGATGATCAACAAATCCTCACCACCTTCTTCTGCCGCGCCAAATACGATTACCAGTCCGCGGACGATGCCTCCCTCTCCTTCCGAAGAGGCGAGATCATCGAGGTCCTCACGAGACTCGAGACCGGCTGGTGGGACGGTCTTCTCGGGGAAGAGAGGGGGTGGTTCCCGTCAAACTACGTAGACATCATTACAGACGAGGAGGCAGATATAGGTCTCGCCGCGTTGGAATCACAGCAACAACAGCAGCAGCAGCAGCAGCAGGCCAATGCCCAACTTATGTCCACCTATCCACCTTCTTCCTCCCAGTCCTCGTCCTCCCAGTCGACTCTCTCACGTTCCAGCGTGGCTCAACCCCGGTCACTTAACGACCACCGCCCATGGCCTGACACAGATACGGATTCATCCTCTCGGAACGGGCACAGTGTGGATGAACTCACTGTGACGACTGTGGAGGGTGAAACACTTCCTAGCGATTATTGGGTGCCCCGAGTCACTGCGGACGGTCAGGTTCGCCGTTTTCCCCCTCTGTGCCTTCCGCGTTTTACCTGAATCACTTTTTGTAGATCTACTACGTCAACACCCAGACGGGTCAGCACTCTCGGGACCTTCCCACTGATGCCGACGGCGACCTCTCGAATGCCGAATTCCGCGCCTCCACTCAGCGCGTTCGGCCTGAAACCACCATGGAACCTTATGGTCCGAGTAATGGCGTTCGAAACGACAGAACTGCTGGTTTCGGTCTTCCTAAGCGCACGGGTACACCAGAACCCTGGGTACGGCGACTCGCAGACGATGGACTGTCGTACTTCTATCAGAACAAACTCGACGGTTCCGTTCAGTGGACCCTCCCGGAGGCGAACTCTGCTCCACATGCGAATGGACACACACCCACAGCTGGAGTCCACTCTCAGAACGGTCTTGCCACGGCAATTGACCAACGACAAAACTCACGAGAGCAGTCCGATTCCACCTATGTACGACTAGGACATAGTGACAACCTTATCACCAATGGAAATGCCTATTCTGATGATTCCGACGCCGACCCGCACGATCCATTATCAGGGTTTTCAAGGACACAGCAGACTTCCGGCTCGACTCAAGCCGATTCCCTCCCCCGGACTGTCTCCCAGATTACCGCGCAGCCTCTTCCCTTCGTCCCCAACGACTCTGATCCACCGCTTACCTCTGCCGAAAAGCTCGCCCAGGCCCTTCAGCATACCCTTTCCCCCGCTCCTCCTGACCCCGTCACCGCGTTGTCGACCGTTGCTCGACAGTCGGTAGCTGCCATTGTGACGGCCGTGCAAACCCATGACCCTTCAGTTGGTCCATCATCGCAAAACCTGCTCGAAGAGCGGATTTTGGCTTCAGTGATTGCGATCCGACATCTTCTTTACGTTTCATCCCCGCCGTACGGTCATGTTCCAAGCCATCTTTATCGTAAAGATGGTCCTGCGTCCGGCCCTTCTATTCCTCAATCCTTACAGGCACAACTAAAGCCAGCGCAACGCCGTGTTACTGCTACTCTATCCAAGCTTGTTCTAGCAGCGCTTGCCGCGCAATACGACACGATATCCATCACGTCAGAAGTGTCAGAAAGGATGGAGACAGATGCCGCGGAGCTAGATCGTGCCTTGGTCACCTTTGTCACAGAAGTACAGAAGATTCACAATCAGATGCCCCAACCACCATCAAGGCGGCTATTCGCTACCTTATTACCCACAAATGTTGGATTGGGGCTCATGGGGTCTGGTGCTGCTGCAGGTTGGAAGGGACTTGGTTGGGCTCCGGTCGATTCACAGCGTCAGCCCAAACGGGACCTGTCGTCTGAGGTCTTGGCTGAACTGAAGATCGAAGTTGCCGAGTTGGAAGAGAGGTTGGTAGACCTGCATTCGGCTGTTTTTGATGGGAGCGCAGGTGAGCCTCTATGACTCACTCGCATTGGTTTTCATAAAAACGTGTGCCCTTTCAGCTGCCACCATTCATCCTTTGGCTCACAGTGCGGTCGCATGGCTACATTCGGTGCTGTTATTTTTTGCGGACATCAATCTCGCACGCACGGTCGATATTGATGGGATCGGCCGAGAGGGTCAGTCGGGAGATGTCTATATCCAAAGTGTCCATAAAGCGCGGGCTTTGGCTCGGGCGTTTGAGGCACACCTACAATCCCTCTTCGATGATGGTGCCTCTGTCTTTCTCTCCATCATCACCCCTGCATCACTTCAGACTAGCCCAACAAGCTTTCCGTCAGAGAGAGTACGCTCACTGGTTGCCTCGCTCAAGATCAATGTTGCGCAAGCTTTCCAGACTCTCGAGGCGCTGTTGGTCGTAGGGCAAGAGCAAGTAGCCAGTGGCCCAAGTGACCATCGCGGTTCGATCGAGTGGCGTATGTCACGTATTGTCAACATTGATAGCAACCTCGAGCGGACACTCAAGGAGCTTGCATCCGAGGATGAATCATATGATGAGGGTGGTGAGGAACTTGTTGACATGGAGCATGCTTTTGCACGGAAGCCCGCTCCGCTCAAGCCATCTGCGTCCCTTGAAAGAAGTCAAAGCTCTTCCGCAATGTACAGTAATCCATCTCAGACATCCGAATCCAGCTTGGAGCCGCCACAAATCTACTCAGAGGATACAACACCATTACTCGGATACCCCAATAATAACATGACAGCCATTCCATCACCCCCATCACTTCCCGGCTCGGATGCCGCTGCTGGATCCCTGGAAGACGAAGGTATTAAGTCATTTAATGCGATCATACAGGATTTCTCATCATCTAACGGTGTCATGGATTTTGCAGATACAACCTCACCTGCAACGTCAAACGGAAAGGCCCCTGCTGGTGCTGCAGACAAACTTCTCCGTGTGCTAGGCGATGCCCCCACCCACATCCTCGACAAGCTTAATGCGAAGACCAAGCCCTGGTATCTTCGACCGAACTACGAGGACAGCGAGATTCAGATGGATCCGGACGGTAAAGTGCGTGCAGGGACAGTCCCTGCGCTTGTGGAACGCCTGACCGCGCATGAACACTCAGGTGCGCCCTACGACATTGCTTCAGTGGTAGCCGAAGCTGATTAGAACCTCCAGACACGTCATTTACCAAGACGTTCTTGCTGACTTACAAGTCGTTCACGGATGTGGAGACGTTGTTCAATCTCTTGGTGACGCGGTTTTGGATTAAACCACCGGAAGGTTTGACGTCAACAGAGCTTGAGGACTGGACGAAGCACAAGCAGCACATTATCCGGATGCGGTAAGCTCGTCTTGTATCATTCCAGAACTCATCTCTGATTTGTCGATTTCAGTGTCCTTAATACGTTTAAAACTATGATCACCGATGAAGACGCTCTGGCAGAAGAAGATCTCTTTATTCTTGATAAGATGAAAGAGGTGTTTTCGGGATCCGAAGTCATCCACATTGGCGCCGCGAAGCAACTCTTGAGTCTCATTGAGCGCGCGGTAAGTCGTATTCGTATCTTGAGACTGCAGTACAGAAGCTCAGGGAACGTCTGTAGCAAAAAGGCGAGAGCCGTACCAAGACCGCGATGTCCCTCGATCCGCAGCCGATTTCACTTACTCCTAGGACATCGAGGAGGTTGAAGTTATTGGACTTCGATCCTCTTGAGGTAGCGCGGCAATTGACTATGATCGAGTGTCAATTGTACATGAAGATCAAACCCTCTGAATGCTTGATGCGTTCGCGAGAGCAAAGGAGTGAAAACCATGACAGCATCGCTGCTATTATTGTCACTACGAACAAGGTAAAGAGTCGACACGACATTGCATACCCGTATGTCCTCTCATCTTAATCTCCCTTTAGATCGCACATTGGGTGGCCGATACTGTACTCAGCAAAGAGGATTCGAGAAAACGGGCGAACATTGTGAAACAGTTTATCAACATCGCGGATGTGAGTTGATGATCGTTTGCTTTATATGTGCGCGCAAAGCTGATTCAATACTCAGCGATGTCGCGAGCTCAAGAACTTTTCAAGCATGATCGCGATTGTTTCCGGATTGAATTCGCCTCCCATCCGTCGTCTGAGGCGAACATGGGACCAAGTCAATCCTAGGTTCATGACTATGTTAGGAGCTTGTGAGATGACGATCGACTCGAACAAGAACTTTAGCAATTACCGGTCATTATTGCAACGGATTACGCCCCCTTGTGTCCCCTTCGTTGGTACGTGACAGCTCAATCAGACAGGTGTCATTTTTTTCACGTTTCAACGACTGATTCATTGCAGGGCTATACCTCACAACGTTAACGTTCATCCAAGACGGCGCCCCAAACAACGTTGGAACGCTCGTCAACTTCCGAAAACGACAAAAGGCGGCCGAGGTAATAGAAGAAATCCAGAAATGGCAGTCCAAGCCATTTAATTATGCCAAAGTCGACTTGATCCATGACTACATTATGAATTGTTTGAACAAGTTTGATAACCGGCCAGACGTTAGCGACGAATTCTGGAACCTCTCTCTCGAGCGCGAGCCCCGAGAACGGGAGGACGAGAGGATGGCGCGGTTGCTACAGGAGACTGGTTTCCTATAACACAACAACACCCCACTCACTCTACTCACCCTTACCCACACCCACACCCACTCATTCCCCTCACTCACTCATGCTAAACATTACTTTACTAACGAAGCGCAGCAGCGGCCAACTGTGGAAAATTTCTCCTCCCTTCCTCGGCTTATTCTCTCTCTCTCTCGCATTTGTGTACTACGTATACGTTGTGTGTGTATGTATGTGCGATAGAAGAGCAACAGCTATAGAATATGTGGAGGAGGTTTGGGTCTAATCAAAATATATCTCATCATCTGGTGTAACTGGCCTGGCAGCCTTCCATGGCAGCCTTCCGTTCGCGTCACCACGCGCGTTTACCAGATCAATACCCTTACCACAACCACCATCGCCATCACGACCAGCTAGCTCTCTCGTACATTTCCCTTTCAGGGACTCCGTCAGAAACGGAAGCATGTTGAAACCTGATGAAGAACAGTCGTTTTTTGATCGCGAGCGGGACAGACTAACAGGCGAAATTACAACCGTATGTGATCATTTCATTACGTTTCTCCGTTATTGCTTGCCATTGCCACCGCGACCACGTTGTTGTCAGCTGCTTCATCACATCCATCATCACATCCTCATGCTAACTTTTTTTTCTTCAGGGATTCGAGGAACTATTATCGAGCAGCAATGTCCTAAATCGTAAACTCGAAGAGGTCCTTGGGATGACGCATGAATACGGCACCATCGCGGGCATATGGGGACGTTTTCACGAGCTGATGAAGGGACAGAAAGATGTAGCGTCATTAGAAGAACAGCCTCTAGGTCTGCCAGGAACAGGAGGACACATTGTATCATCAAAACAGGACGGGGGCAGCGGGAAGTGATATATCACAAAGTGTATACGGTAGTAAAGAGAACAAAATTTCAACGGGTACACTGTCCGACCAGCCAGCCAGGGGTGAGTCAGGTATCCAGGAGTACAAGGTGAGACAGTGTACAGTATACAGATACAAATGTGGGGAAGGGAGCAAGAGCGAACGTCTCGATAGCGATAGGAGCACGTCTCTTACCATTCATATTCATGTATCCTGTACCCATGTGGCTACCCAGGAGAAGCCATTGAACTCGGCTTGATCGCGTGAAGTCAATTGACCGTGTACCGGTGTCAGAGTTGGCTGCTCTCTCGTAAACTCCTCATCGAAATTGCTTGTATCCGCACTTCCATTCTATCGATCCTCGCATTAGCAAGAGACAGTGACATGAGATATGTGAAACGTACGATAGTCGGAAAGTAAGGAGGGGGAACACGCTTGTTGAAAATGTCGTCGAAATTAACATCTTTGAAGAACGGATGCTTCTTGATCTCTTCCGCATCGACCTTACCCGATCCGAGGCGACGGCTAGGATCCCTCGTTAACAGCTACAAGATACATGAGTCCGGGACAGAATGCAATAACTCGCAGGGGCTTACCTTTTGCAGAATAGACACGGCGTCGCGGGGCATCGTGATCGGATACAGGGGTTCGTCCTCCAGAATAGCGTCGAAGATTTCATCCTCATCGTCTCCACGGAAAGGGGACTGGCCAAGTAACATCTCGTACGTCAACACACCGAATGCCCACCAGTCAACAGCACGGCCATAGCGTTGTTCGAGGAGAATCTAATGACCTGAATTCAATTTCTTTGATTGATAGAGGAGACTGGCCGCATACCTCCGGTGCCATGAACTCTGGCGTACCACAGAAAGTGCCAGTAGTCGACCCAAACCACATCTCTTCCTTGCATAGACCATAATCGGCGACCTTAACGTGTCCGTCCAGCGTCAGCAAAATGTTGTCGAGCTTCAGGTCACTGTAACAATAACAACATCAGTCTTGACGCCGCCACAAACATTACAGTTGGGCGTACCGGTAGATGATCCCATTGGCATGGAAATATTCCAATGCCAACAAAACTTCGGACGCATAAAACTTGGCTTGGCGGAGAGAGAACTGCTTTCGTTGGATGTGTAACATCAAATCACCCCCGCTCACGTACTCCATGACAAAGTAGACACGCGTCTCAGTCTGGAAGCACGAATGTAGGCCCAATAGGAAAGGATGACGTTCCCGCGCTGCGGCCAGGAAAACACGCTTCTCCGACCGAGTGCTACAGGAGAGTAGTCAGATGAGCGGAATAATGCAAGAGAGTAACGATTCACCTCTCGACTTCATCGTTGTCAATAATAAACTCCTTCTTCAGCACCTTAATAGCATACAAGCTGTGCTGCTGCTGCTGCTGCAGTGATAGCCGCTGATTCCACTGAGCGGGTACCTGCTGTTGTGGAGGTTGCTGCAATGGGGGATAACTGCCGCGATGTTGCGGTGGTGCTGTGGGCGCCGACTGATAAGGCTTGGGCGGGAGGCTCGGTGGAAGAGGCTGTTGTTGCTGAGGTAAACGGCCTTGCTGGGGAATGCCGTCTGGTATCGCAGCAACAGGAGGAGGTTGATCATAGCTTGGGGGCGGCGGACGTACTCCAGGAGGTACAATCGGTTCGTTGGGGAAAGCAGGTGCAACAGCTGGGCGAGCACCAAGAGGTGGAGGCATACCCCCAGGATGGGAGATAGGGTAGCCCCCAGGAAGGGGCTGTTGCTGCTGTCGCCTTTCGAAGGGAGGTTGTTGCTGATATGGTCGCTGTTGGGTTGGCGTCTCTGTCTCTGGAAGTGAAGGCTCGGCACCGAGGCGTAGGCGCTCGACCTCCTGTGGCAAACCTCCTGTCTGGCCCGAAGATAGAGAATAGGCGGGTGGCTGCACTCGTGGGGTCTGCCCAGCCCCAGCCTTGCTCCCTCGTGTACGATTGATGTCCCGCCAGTCGCGCAGAAGCTGGTTGGCAGTTTCCATAGACATACCGCAAAAGTCAGGGACAAGGTGTGCGCAGTTTGCGTGGCAAGTGATATCGCATTCAGTACAACGACGAGCATTCTTGCGTCCGATGGGAAGCATGTAGCCGCAATGGCAGCACCAGTTAGTTCCGATATTGGTTATCGGTTCAAAGCGATGAGGAATGCGATGGTTGATTTTCTCTTCATCTCCGTCCTGAAATGAGCATGAGTCTAAGCCCCGAGGGAGCAAGGCTGGAATACTGACCCCTGTAGTAGATTTCGATATACACTTTGTGACAACCTTCTCGAAACACTTCTTGTGACACGTGTACCGACAGTCCTCGCATTGATACCCGGTCGCGTTGAGTAGGAACTCGCTACAGAAGGCACAGAGAAGCAGCTGGTAAAATTGCTTTTGAACAAATTTGTGTCCATTCATCTCGTGAACCTCGTCCTTGCGCTTGCGGACGGCACCTTGTCGGCCAAGTCCTCCAGGTGCATCGAGAGGGCGCTTTCGCACATTCTCCTTGACTAGAAAAGTTGAGAAAGATAAGAATTACTAGAATCGGACAGAATAACATACCAAAATTCAAGTTCATAGCGATAGCACCGACAGGCTCGAGGGCAAACCAGGCCTCGATTCCATCCGACTGACCACTATATCCGCCGCCGAAAGCACCAGAAGCCATGGTACCGCCGGCATTGAACGGAGGTTGATAATCGCCCGAACTGGATGGGTGGTGCCCAGGTGAAGGCATCCCGGGAATCTTGTTCATGTCACCTGCGGTAACCCATCCGCCTTGGCCGGTCTCCTGGTTGATCCTCTGACGACGCAGTGAGTCCACGAGATCCTGGATCTTGAGCCACAGAAGGGCGATGGGTACTGGATGCGGTTCGCTGGCCTGTTTGTCGTACACGGCAAGCTCGACCTCATTTGCCTTGTCGACAGTGATCTCGAATTCTTCGTTCCAGCGATCGGTGCGGGATGGATGAGTGCGAGCTCTTTGTGTGCCTTCTACTTTGAGAGATACGTATGTATCCACGACTTGCTTTGAGGCAGAACGCGACCGTCCTGAGGTGACGATGGGCGCATGCTCGAGATCACGTGCACCCTTGATAATTACTTGAAGCTTCCCCGAGAGATTTTTCGGGCGTACGCCGCTCTTAGCATCGCCGTCAGCTACAGGGTCGTCTGTATATAGTATTAAGCAAGTATGTGTGATAATGGTGGAGCGCACGTGCCGATCTCCTCTTCCTCATCAACCGCATCCAGGACGTGCAACGTCTTGTAGCGCCTAAGAGCAGTCTGTAAAAGTTGGGTCTTCTTCTCGCTTTCCACGCGTTTTCCCTCAGCATCGGCACGGGATTTCTTGTCCCCGTCAGCTTGATAGAGCCTTACCATTTTCTCGATACCCTTCTTGTATTGCAGCTCTACTTGGAGCTTAAATTCGAGTTGATGAAGCATACGAGCGATTTTCAAAGGAGAGTGAGGAGTATCTGCCTTGATCAGATCTAGCTTTGAGAGGTTCTTGGCCTTGGCGGAGGGTCCACTATCATGGTAAGAATTCTGTCTTTCTTGCGAGTATTGGGCACCTCCAGAATCGCTGTACTGGGAAGCGCGATCTCTGCCACCCGGCTGAAATTGTTGCAGAACCGGAGATGAACGGGGCTGTGGACTCGCTCCAGATCTTAAAGGATCAGAGAGCTGTATCTTGCGAGCCTGAAGCTCGCGGAGGGTATCCTCGAAATAGGAGAGTGAGCGCTCTGCCTCTTTGATCTTGGCATCGTTCCGACGGAGAACGTCTTGATTCGTTGTGGCCTGACGGAGTAGTTGAGATGCTTCTAGTACCTTTCGCTCCGTCTGGATACGCTTGTAAACATCCTGGATTTTCGTATCCAAATCTTGGGACTGGACAAAGACGTAAGGAATTATTAGCAAAGGATATCAATAAACAATGTCTAATTGGGTACATACGGCCATATTGGAAGGAGGTGCGCCCCAGAGAGGCGGACCGTGATGATGGAAGAGATGATGAGACCACCCCTCCTGAGCTGATCGCTAATGCTGCGAGCCTACACAGCTTATTAAATAAGCGCCATCCGCACCGCCCCCTGCCATCATGCCAGTGCCCAGCAACATTTCGGTCAATGGTCCCAGCTTTGAGATTTCTGTCTCCTCTACCCATGCACTCGACGGCGACAACACAGAAACCACGACCCCCTGCCTCCTCGACTCCCAGCATATAACCAGCGTCCATTTCTCCTTCTCTGGTACCGTCGATCACTTCACCTCAATTTCGCCAAGCGAGATGCTCTGCTCCTACGTCGTGCAATCTTTCCGTAATTACCTCACAGTCGCACGTTCACCTCTCGCACATGATTCTTATCCTCACTGATTTTCCACCTCTGAAGAATGGAGAACACCTCGGTCTCGTTCATATCTCCGAGGTCATTCTTGATGACCACTATTCCGGCGCTTCCGGCGTCCCCAAAGGTCCTTAAACACACGTCTTACCGCCGCCCGAGGATCGATCTCACCTCTGTCCAGTGTTTGTGACACCCGCACGTTGCGCTGGCTTCTGTGCCTCACTACACGTTCACGTCTTATCGATACACCTCGCATACGATTGGAAGCCATCGGTACAACTGCCTTCCGGTACATCCTTCCGTTCTTCGTGCGAACGCGTGATCCACTACTGGCTTCGCTAAGATCGCACCATCTTCTCATCTCAAAGTCTTCTGCCATTCGAAGAGCCCTTGAATAAGCTCATGCGGAAGTTTTTCTCCGTTCATATTGTTGGGTTTGTTTTCAAGCCTTTGCTAGCCATGACCAGTATTTGATCCGTGGCTTTCAGTCGCTATCCCTGGTTATTCGGCCCTCTGCAGATGGTATGTTTCATCTATAATAAGATACGCTTCTCGTTGTCTAGAATCTCCTGCACTCCTGCATAGAAACTTCATCTAGAACGACAATGGTTTCCATCTCTGGTTCGATCGTTGCTGGTCATAACAGAGCGATCTGGAAACGTAATACTTCGCAACAAGGCCCAGGCACGTGTGAAAGCTGAGACCCTTTGTTCCGTCAGCTTCTCTAGAAGCTGAACACTATCCTTAGAAAATCGAAAATCAAGTTTCGGTTTACAAACAGGTAACAGGAATCAGTAACGGTCGACTCTCTATGCCGTCTATGTCACCGAGTTGCCCGTCAGATCCGCGGGATCAGGGCGCAAGTGACACGATCATTTCAGCGTTAGAACTTGTGCTGAAAATTGCGGCTCGCCCCCCTCGTTTCAAAGTACGTTTTTTTGGTCAAAGAATCGCAAGCTGGTGTCACGCCATGATAGGGTGGCTGCCTTCATATGGCCTCGTCGCAGCCTTCTTCGGACGACGAGACTTCAGGTTTTTCTGGATTCGATCATCCTTCTGAAGACTTCGCTGGTGATACATTCTACCCGGATGACCTTTTACCTACTAGGTTTTGCTCGTCTGGCGGTTCCTTGGCTCAGCTGTTTGACGATGTTCTGTGTTGGTCTAGCGATTCGGAAGAGATGATTCTCGACAGCAAGCCCGATTCAGCCTATCAATTGCCGCTTTCCGAGGGTGTAGGGTCTACTAACTTGCAGACTAGTCAGTCAATCTGGGACTCTGTCGACGAGGATGATGATAGCGGATCTACGTCGTGTGATGTGTCAGCACCTCTAGCGAGTGGGCCGTGCATAGAACTGGTTGGTCTTACCTATTTCCCTCTGCTGCTCATGAATTCTCGTACCCCCCCCAGAAGTCAGAGCTAACATGCCAGTCAGCCCACGAGAATTTCGTTGCTCTTGAAGACAGTGTGGATGTACCGCCCGATCTTGGTATCTTTGACGAAGACTGGGACGGAGATGTATTATTGTCTGCCTTCGATTGATGGCTGCTTCCTCTAGTGGCATGTGCCAGTCACATGTATGATCACCAGATCACTTTGATTTTTTGTTTGTGGAGTAATAAAATTATTTCTATTTTATTTTTGTTTTGTGTCCGGGATTTCGGAGACTGCCGGGTGATTCAATCTCCGTTTTATGGATGGTATGGATGACCCGCTAAGCCGGGTGGCAACAGTCGTTCTCCGTTTCTGTTCCTAAACCACACGATCATCCAAGACTTGCATCAACTCCTCGTTTTCATTGCTTTAAATCTCACGGCCCCAGAGCCCTATTTGCTCTTCCCTCTCATCTGGCCTCAATCCGCCTGCTTTATTCAACAATGCTTCCGGCAAGGCGCAACAAGGTTGATATCAGCGTATGTGATCCATACTTTCTACCTACACCATACCTGTTCTTGCATTCTCTTTCGTCCAGTCCCAGTGAATCTTACTGATTACATTGACCCTCCATCTAACAGAAGTTGTCTGAGGAGGAGCAGAAGCTCTTCCGTCTGTATGGCAAACTACCGACCCATAAGAATGTCCTCACCAAGATGCAAAAGGTGCGGCATGAAGTCCATTCGTAGCCTGTTTCTCTTTTTAATCATCGTTCTTTGTGTTGCAGGATCGCAAGTACTTTGACTCTGGTGATTATGCCTTGTCCAAAGCCGGCGTCGGTTCACAGAACGCTGTTGGTACCGCAATTCCTAATCCAGAGAAGTGTGTTGCCTCGAGGTCTCCGCGTGGATCCGATTCTGATCTTGAGCCGTAGCATCCCGCACGCTTCGTCACATGCTACCCAGCAATCACTATCTACCTCTCCTGCAAACACGGCTACTAGCCCAGTCCGCGAGAGTGTTCTTTCAAAGGGCGAGACTACGCTACCCGATGAACATGAGCAACCGTTTCCTCCGCCAGCTGAGTTGGTAGCTCCAGCCCCTGTCGCTACCTCTGCACAGAAGTGAACACATGAGCCGAATATCGGGTTTACTTGGCATCCATCTCGTTCATGTTGTTGCGCTTTTTGCTTATGATACTGCACCTCTTGTCTCGACGTCTGCAACTCATTGGTGACATCCCCTCTTATGTGCCGCATTATCCTATCATGTTCATCCAATTATCGCTAATGATGAACGCACGGGCTACATACCTCTCCTGCGTTCACTCATCGACACTGTTTGCGACTCATGTGCCGTTGTACCATTCTATCCGCTCGCCTGTGGTATGTATATCAAATTGCGGCTGGATTGTATCTACCGTTCGTCGTCTAGCCTGCGCAGTAAAATCATCGACATGTTTCTCTCCTAACCGCTGTATCGCCGTGTGATATACAGTTCATGTTCGTGTTCTTTTCGCTCCTGAGCCGAATAGGTCCATGGGTATTGGTTCCATCATCAGCAGGGCTGATCATTCTCCAACATATGTTTTCTTGAGTAAATGACGACTTGTGCTCTGTTAGTCTACTCTTCAACTCGCCATTTGCACACTGAGATGTGACGCACCTGAAGCGCTGAAGTTACCATGATACTTGTGAACACAGGGGAGATTTTGTACGTGCTATCAGTGTTTTGCACTTTATACCAGGTGCTGATGGATACGTCCGTTGAATTCGTTCGCTGATTGATCCCTTAGAATGTCGCGAGGGGGCTCATTGGTGCTGCCCATGATGTTTCAGCCCAAATCGAATTTCCAAGATATGCTGGCCCACCTTACAGCGACATTGATCTCGGCTTACAGGTGTCAGAGGGACCGACCAGCCGAGCTCCACTGCTAGCAGGGGACCTGCAACTGACCCTAGAAAGTGGGACATTTGCTTGGAAACAATACACATGCACTGTGCGAAGCAGCTGTGCTCACACGACCGATGTCTGATGGTCCGACTACGGATATCAAAAGTTTACCGTGAAGACGAATTTGGTGGGCATACCTATGCTTCACCCAACTGAGGTATAGGTAACTCCCTCACTTACATCTCATCGTGATCTAGCTTGGCCACCCTAAGGGTGTCCTCATTCCCCGTCGGCTGGTTGCGCTCACACA
>WNFI01592404.1_pt1 | contig 13485 bp, 14 predicted proteins | sample 5400471 | NCBI WGS metagenome assembly WNFI01 (sample SAMN13153348, study PRJNA577476) | soil metagenome | isolation source: 100 cm saprolite on Douglas fir-dominated hillslope | place: USA:California | collected 2013-09-17 | reverse complement strand
AATTCTTCGATGAGCTCATATCCTTTGTTCTGCCACTGTCCCCCATACGAATTTGGATACGACCGCTTATGAAGTTCATTGCCCGCGAACGCGTAGGCAGTGTAGCCGGCGCCCGTCGAGTATTTCGTCTGATGGATATTCGCGCCCTCCGACGAGACGAACCACTGTTCCTCGCGATGAAAGTTAAGATTAGCTTCGGCCAGAGTGATGCCGGCCACGGCCCGTATTTCGGAGTCGATCTTCAGCAGCAGTTCGATATTCTGTTCCACGGAAACAGTGAAGGGATCGATTTTGCAGGGGGTAGTCCATTCGGCGGTGACAGGCGCTTCCGGCGCCAGGCGCACATCTTCCTGCTTCACGCGAGCCGAAGCACGCGCAATCTCAACGGACATTGCCGCCGTGGCCTCAACCGCGGCGCGGGACAAATCTTCGGAGGCCGCGAATCCCCAGGCGCCATCGACGATCACGCGCACGCTCATCCCGACAGATTCCGTATCCGAGGCGCTACCAAGCTTTCCATTCTTGGTGGTGAGCGCCCGGCTGCGTTGTGCAACGATGCGCACATCGGCATAACTCGCGCCCCGCAGCGTGGCAATGTTCAGAGCCCAGTTGGAGATGTCCTTCATACGGAGTTTCAAATTTATCACGTAGCGCGAACAGTGTGGCGCGGGCACTCTTGCCCGCGAAACCTGACCACGAGCAACGCAGTAAGCCTAATTTTCAGAACTGGCCAGCAGTCGAGGCACTTGCGGGTGAAACTCACTGACTTCGGACTTTCATACGCTGCCGGCCTTTCGCGGGCGGGAGTGCCCGCGTCACACTTTCGGCGGCGCTCTCTACGGCATGGCGCGAACCGCGTCGAGGGCGTTCTTCACGGCCAGCAATTCTTTCAGCGCGCCGCGCAACCTAGTGGACTCCAGCGCGTTCGCTCCGTCCGACTTCGCTTCTTTCGGATTGTCATGGACTTCCATGAACACTCCGTCAACGCCCGCAGCCACTGCCGCGCGCGCAAGTACGGGGATGAACTCCGGCTGCCCGCCGCTTGTGGCTGGGCCTTTGTCCTCACTCTGCGCGGATGGCAATTGCACCGAATGCGTCGCGTCAAAGACGACGGGCGCAAACTTCCGCATAATCGGCAGCGATCGCATGTCCACCACCAGGTTGTTATAACCAAAACTGGAGCCGCGCTCGGTCAGGAACACTTGCGTGTTGCCCGCGTCGCGGCACTTCTCGACCGCGTGACGCATGTCCCAGGGGGAAAGAAATTGGCCCTTCTTGATGTTCACCGCACGTCCGCTCAACGCCGCTGCAACCACCAGATCGGTCTGCCGGCTTAGAAATGCGGGGATCTGCAAAACATCGGCAACTTCGGCGACCCTGCCTACATCCGCCGTTTCGTGCACGTCGGTGAGAATCGGAACGTTCAACTGATCTTTAATCTTCTTCAAAATGCGAAGGCCTTCTTTGATGCCGGGGCCGCGGAAGCTGCGGATCGACGTCCGATTCGCCTTGTCGTAGCTGGCTTTGAAGATGAAGGGAAACTCCAGCGCCCGCGCCACGCCTTTGACGATCTCGGCCATGCGGATGGCATGCTCTTCGCTCTCAATGACGCAGGGACCGGCAATAAGGAACAAATCCCCAGATCCAATGGTGACGTCGCCGACTTGGAATGTGGATGGCAGATCTAAACTCTTTCACCGCCGAGAACGCAGAGACCGCAGAGAAACTCTGAGAAAAATCCAAAGCCCATCTTCATTCTGTTCTCCGCGAACTCGGCGGTAAACCTCTTGCTTACCGCCGCGCCAACTTCTCGGGCCGATGGAACATTTCGACGGCGGCAGATTCCTTCTCTGCCCGCCGTTTCTGTCCATGTTCGTACGCCGCGCCCACAAACGTGCTGAATAACGGATGCGGTTCCAGCGGCTTTGACTTGAACTCCGGATGAAACTGGCACCCGATGAAATGCGGATGGTCCGGCAGTTCCACCATCTCTACATACGTTCCGTCCGGAGTTGAACCTGAAATGCGCAACCCCGCGGCCACCATCGGCTCTTCGTATTCGCGATTGAATTCGTAGCGATGCCGGTGACGCTCACTGATTTCCCCCTTGCCGTAAATCCGGTAAGCCAGCGTGTCGGGCTCGATCTTGCAAGTCCAGGCGCCCAAACGCATGGTACCTCCAAGTTCCTCCACGCCGCGCAGTTCGCGCAACTTGTAGATCACGCGATGAGGCGTCGCCGGATCGAATTCGCTCGAGTTTGCCTCCGCCAGTCCCACCACGTTACGGGCAAATTCAATGCAGGCAGTCTGCATGCCCAGACAGATGCCGAAGTACGGAACCTTTTTCTCCCGGGCATAACGAATAGCGATCAGCATCCCCTCGATGCCGCGTTTGCCAAAACCACCAGGGACAAGAATTCCATCGTAACCTTCGAGTTGAGCGTCGCAGGTCTCGTCGCCAGCCTCCAGCCCCTCGGCCTCAATCCAATTGACCTGCAGCTTCAGGTTGTGCGCCAGCGCACCGTGCACCAGCGCTTCCTTCAGCGACTTGTAGGAATCCTCGTACTCGACGTACTTACCGACAATGCCGATGGTCACCGTATCCTTCGGGTTGTAAACGCGGTGAACAATGTCCGCCCACTTGGAAAGATCGCGGTCGCGCGCCTCCAGATGAAGGTATTTCAGGATCAGCGTGTCGACTCCTTCATTCGCAAATACAAGCGGTACTTCGTAGACCGAAGCCACGTCCTTCGCAGTGATGACGGCCTCTTCCCCGACGTTGCAAAACAAGGCAATCTTCGACTTGATATCTTTCGCGAGGAAACGATCGGTCCGGCAAAGCAAAATGTCAGGCTGAATTCCGATGCTCAATAATTCTTTTACCGAGTGCTGCGTCGGCTTGGTCTTGAGCTCCTGCGCCGCCGCGATGAACGGGACGAGCGTGACATGCACAAACAAAGTGTGTTCGCGGCCCAGTTCCTGCCGCATCTGGCGAATCGCTTCCATGAATGGCAGCGACTCGATGTCGCCCACCGTGCCGCCAATTTCCACGATCGCGATGTCAACATCCTGCGCGACCTTTTTCATCGCGGCCTTGATTTCGTTGGTCACGTGCGGAATCACCTGCACGGTCTTGCCCAGATAGTCGCCTCTCCGTTCCTTGGCGATGATCTGTTCGTAGAGCCGGCCGGTGGTCCAGTTATTGTCGCGAGAAAGCTTGGCGTGAGTGAAGCGCTCGTAGTGCCCCAGGTCGAGATCGGTCTCGGCGCCGTCATCGGTAACGAATACCTCGCCATGCTGAAACGGCGACATCGTACCCGGATCCACGTTCAGGTAGGGATCAAACTTCATGAGGTTGACTTTGAGCCCGCGGCTCTCCAGCAAGCAGCCAATGGACGCCGCTGCCAATCCCTTGCCCAAAGAGGACACAACTCCGCCCGTCACAAAGATGTACTTCGCTGGCATCTCTTCCTCGCTTTAAATTGTCTTGGGAAATTTGTGCAGGCTGGGTGCACGATCAATTATGGCAGAAACCTCCGTGGAAAGAAATCAAAGAATGCTGCTCGCGTTGACTATCGCGTTGCGGTAAGCGAAAATGATGGTGGTTCCTTCCCGCATTCCGAGTCGAGTTCCGGCTCAGGGGAATTTCTCTCTCGCAAGTGGGCCTGTGGCGCAGCTGGGAGCGCGCTTCCATGGCATGGAAGAGGTCGTCGGTTCGATCCCGACCAGGTCCACCAATTCTCCCAACAACTTAGACGGGGCGGATGCTCACAGCGACGGCGCTTGTGTCATAGTTTGTGTCATAACCCGCCGTTCTCGTGCTCACGGCGAGAGCTTCCATCGCGTTGCGCTTGGCTTCCATTCGGACGTGGCTGTACCGCTCGAGCATTCGACGGCTGACGTGACCGGCAATCGCCATGATCGTTGAATCTGACGTGCCGTTCTCCGCAAGCTGGGTAATGGCGCAGTGCCGCAAATCGTGGAACCGAAACCCCGGCAGCCCCGCTTTTTTTGAAAGCGTCCTCCAGGCCGTCCGCCAGCCTTTCACGTTCCGCGTCGGGTTAAAGCCGGTGACCGTATAGTCCACTACTCGCTTGCCGTTGAAAGTGAACTTGGGAACGAAGGCCGCAAAGACATAGTGCGATGGCTCAACCGTGCCAAAGCCCTCTGCTCTTCGGCGCAGCCTCGCAAGGGCGGATATCGCCACGTCCGTGAGAGGCACGACTCTTTCACCCGCAGCCGTCTTGGACTTGCGAATCGTCAGAGTGCGAGCGAATAGGTCCACGTCGCACCATTGCAGCCCTTTCAACTCGCAGCCTCTGGCAGTGGTATTCAGGCAAAGAATCGCAGCAAGGTAAGCCGTTTCCCACTCAGGCCGCATTACAGCCGTTTTAAGAAGCCGCTGTTTTTCTTCTTCGGTAATCGCCCGCCCGATGGTGCTCGGCTCTTTGAGCGGCCTTATATCGTCAGCAACACGCGCCCAGAGCTTAGCTCGCTTCAGGATGCGGCGCAGGATGCCCAATTCAGCGTTGAGCGTGGCGGGGCCGACTTTCTGTTCCGCCCTCCATGTCCGGTAGTCGGTGATCCGCTTCACGGTGACGGCCTTGAGCGGTTCTTGTTTGAAGTATGCCCTCAGTTGCACCAAGAGCTGCTTTTCCTTCGCTTGGCTGGCGGGTGCCAACTCTAGCTTCCGGACGCCCACGTACTCATCCGCTGCCTGTGTGAAGGGCAGGCGTGCGAGTGTAGTTGAAGTGTGCGTGAGCTTTCCTTCGGAAGCCTCGGTGATCAGTTGTTTCTCGTTGGCTTGCGCCTCTCTCCAATCCGACGTTGCAAGGGATTGGCGAAAGCGCTGGCCGTTGACAACGAAGTGACAGTGCCACGTTTTACCGCGTTTTACGAGAGCCATTGCCTTTCCTCCGTTTTTCTGGGTGACGTTTCCAATAGAGCTTCGTGTATTGGTTCTGAGCGTACCGAGTGCATTCACCCCGTTCACAAAACTTCTGTGTTCGCCGCCGAGCCAAGAAGTAGGGGGTTACGCATTCGGGATTTCTGCACATCGCGAAGTGACGCCAGTTCTCGAGAATCGCAACGACAAACTGAACTGGGAAACTCTGCGGGTCTAGTACTAGCCTTCCCAACGAAAGAGGAGCGGCTATACCCACCTTACCTGGCCGATTGAACCCGGCGACAAGCCAGGCGTTAACGATTAGCTGCTTCTTTTTCATCGGGGTTGAGCTAACCCACACAACCCGCAGGTTCTGACCAGCGCTAGCAAATATTGCATCTGTTTCAGAGTGAAATTGTCTGCGGAAGGGAGCACGAACACCTTGCGAATTGGCCAGTTCTAAAAGCAGTTCCTCCCGAGTTTTAACAAGCCTTCTCTCGATTGAGGCGGTTAAGTTGGGCAATCCCACACGGAGGGAGGCTTCCAATGCATCGAACGTGCCGGGCCGTGCTGCAGCTAGCTCCCTTTCGGGCTGCGCCAACATTGTTGAGGGCTTCGCTTCTTTGCTCTGCTTAACCATGTGTTGAGGGCAACAGTTTTGTTGACCTTAACAGACGTTACCACTAATACTATTAGTGGGCAACAGGAAGATGGAGGACAACAATGGAAGAGCACCTAAACGTTTCCGAGACGGCGCGGCAGCTCGGCATCTCCCTAGATGGTGTGTACCGACTTCTCTATGCAGGGAAGCTCGCAGGGTCGAAATGCGACGGCAAATGGCGTATTCCAGTCGCAATAGTTGACGCGCGTCTCAGAAAGCGGGGTCAACAGTGAGCGGCAGGGTCCCGACACTACTCAGTCTACGAGAGCTCGCGGAATGCTGCCACGTGTCGTCTCACACCGTGCGTAAGTGGGTACGCGAGGGAAGAATCAGACCCATTCGACTCTGTCGCCGACTTCTGTTCCACCCGGATGAAATCGCCCGGTTCTTACGCGAGGCACAATGAACGCGAAGGGCGGAGAACTGCTCGGGGCGAACCTTCTAAAAGATATCGCTCACTTCATTCGGCGATTTGTCGTGTTGTCGGATGCACAAGCGACAGAATTGAGTTTATGGGTCGTCCACACGCATGCGTTCCAGGCTGCGAATGCCACTCCATACCAGAATATCCATTCGGCGGAAAAAGAAAGCGGCAAGACTCGACTTCTAGAAGTTTTAGAGTTATTAGTTGCGACGCCCTGGATGACTGGCAGGGTAACCGCTGCGGCTCTGGTTCGGGAGATAGATGGCGTTCACCCGACATTCCTCCTCGACGAAAGCGATGCTGCCTTCGGTCGTGATAAAGAATACGGTGAGGCGTTGCGTGAAGTGCTTAACATGGGCCAGCGCAGAGGCAGCAAGGCAACGCTGTGCGTAGGTCAGGGTACGAACATCACTACTAAACGCCTCGAGGTGTTTTGCCCGAAAGCCATTGCTGGTATTGGCAGGCTGCCCGACACAGTGGCAGGCCGCTCTGTACCAATCCGCCTGAAGCGGAAGGCGCCCCACGAGAAAGTAGAGCGGTTCAGGCGAAGGCAGGTCGAACCACAGGCCGGCGAATTGCACCAACTGGCTGCAATATGGGCAAAAGAAAATCTCGAAAAGCTAAGACAAGCCTGGCCTGAGCTCCCAGACGCCCTCAGCGACCGACAGCAAGACGGAGCCGAGCCTCTCCTCGCAATCGCCGACCTCGCTGGAGAAGACTGGCCCGAACAGGCAAGAGCATCAATCGTTGACCTCTTCACCGGCACCGAAGCGCAAGACGACTCCACCCGCACGTGCCTGCTCGCAGATATCAGGACGGTTTTCGAAAGAAAGAGTTCAGACCGATTGTCCACTATGGAATTACTAAGCGATTTGGGGGAAATGGAAACTTCGCCCTGGCCGGAATTCAATCACGGAAAACCGCTTACGCCAACCACCCTCGCTCGACTTCTCAGACCCTTCGACATCAAGCCACGAGACGTTCGCTTTGATAGCGGAATACTTAAAGGCTATGAACGCGAGAACTTCAGGGACGCGTGGATGCGATATTTGCTCCCGCCCACGCCTTTACAGACCGCAGGAGGGCAACAAGGGCAACAATCCGCTATTTATGCGGGTGCGGAAAACTTTTACCAGGGGCAACAGACCTCACGTGTTGCGGCGAACAATGCTGAGGAATCACCGGCAAATACCGGGGTTGTCGCGGATGTTGCGGCTACGATGTCGCTATCATGGGACGAGTTAGGGGCGGCGACGGGAAGACGACCGAGAGACAGGACAAACGGCGCTAGTTCCTGTTCGGTACACCCAGTAAATCACACAACGTGGTGGCCTCGGGGAGATGATTTTGTTTGTGGCATGTGCCATCCCAGTCCGTCGTAAAGGCTGGCAATCTGCCTCTTTAGTCTGTGTTTCGCACAAGCACTGCTGCTGCCTTCTTCCACTCTTCAAGTAGACAAAGCTCATCGAGAGCGAAGGCGAGGGATACAGCATGCTTGGATTTGTTGTGATCGTGATGAAGACTGGCGTTCACGCCAGTTGTGGTGCGAACTCCTACTTGGTCGCTTTCGGCAAGGGCGTTGACACGATGGATTGGGCGGACTTTAGCCAAGAACAGGGAACGACAATGCCGTGGCAGCACTCCACTCTGGTTTTGAAACACTGACCCAGACTGTCGAAACCAGGCCATTTCACTCAGAACCCCGGCTCGGGTCGTAGTTGGTGTAATGGCGATATTTCGTCAACAACGCTGTCGTGGGTTCAGTAAAACGGAATCCGCTTTTCTCGGTATGCCTTCAACCGTTTTTTTGCACGATCAGACATTGGAAGCGGCTGGTGGGTGTTACAGTCCGCGCGCACCCAAACCGTGCTATTCCGCTCAGGAACTTTCAAGTTGCCCCAGCATACATTCGGATTTGATTTGTACTCCGTAATAACAGCGCCATGAAGCGTGAAGTACTGTGGTCCACCCATGCAGCGGTCCACTGCAAGTTTGTAGTTCACGTTTGGGTCGAGAGGTGGCGGTGTGTGTTTTTCCGAGGGTATCTGTTGCACGAATCCAGCCGGGACCTCCCCGTAAGCAAAGCTGGCCTCGAACGGATGAACTCCAGAGTTGTGTTGAATCGCCCAGACTAATCCAATGTCGTCCCCAAACCACTCAGGGTTTTCCTGCTCGGGACCGTAAATTCCGAGGTCACAGAACATTGACAAGCCGCGTGCTTGGAAGTGAGGCGGATAGTGTTCTACAGCTACGTAGAGGGGACCCTCCCATTGGAGAATCATGAGGAACAAGAAGAAAATCGGCAGCCAAAGGAGTACCGCAAATGCGGCCCCGATGCGAGTGCCTGATCTCCACAGGTCGCGCAGCACAAGAGCGACATCAAGTATCAGGAGCAGCAATGCCAAGAGGGACAATAGTCCGCCGATCGCTGTGAATCGTGGAAACATGAAGAGAGCAAACGCAAGAGCAGCAAGTGCGACATTGACCATCGCAGCGAGAAGCGAGCTTGGCATCCTGCTAATGCGCACTGTCTGTTCTCCTCACATGTACGATTCCAAACAGGACATCGTATCGGCTGCGGGGTCATCACAGAAGACTACCTTGGTGGGTTGCTCTAAGCGCCTAACTGTTGAAATCAGGCCTTTACACTCAGAACCTCGGTCACAGCGTCAATGAGTGCTATGGCGATTTATCGCCAATTGAGCTCTATGCACTATACTGGGCGCATACATGAGCCTCTTCGAACTTTGAGTTCGATGAATCGAACCCGAGAAGATAGAGCTTGCTTATGGATACCGATTGAACGCCTCTGGCGTGCGAAATCTATATCGTACCGGCAGGTGGCGACAAGGGATTTTGCAGCCCAGTTATTTCACGTGTTCTTTGTTGTCCCGGTGGTGTTGTACATGTACGACCGCCTCTTTGCCTATTCGGGGTTTTCCAAGGAGATAGCAAAATTTCCAATGCTTGCCCGCATCGCCGTTTATTTCCTGATCTCCGATTTCGGCTACTATTGGGCCCATAGACTCATGCATACCCGGCCTTTTTGGCGAACTCACCAGTGGCATCACTCTCCAACTTATATGTATTGGCTGGCCGGCTGCCGCGCGACAGTACCGCATCAATTTCTTGTTATGGGTTCGTACGTGCTTGCGGCACCGATTTTGAACCCTTCAGGCTGGTGGGTTTATACGATGCTCGTAATATTCAGCTATCTTGACGTTGATTGGATGCACCTCAATGTGCCTTGGGGAGGCAGGGTGCTGGAGTGGTTCTTTGTCACCCCGAGATTCCACCATATTCATCACAGCTCCGATCCCAAACACTACAACGCGAATATGGGCAACGTCTTCACCTTCTGGGATCGTCTTTTTGGAACATTTATTGATCCTGCTACGATCAATGAAAAAGAAATGGCGTTTGGTATAAATGAGTCGGTCAGTCCCGTGAGGTTGATTGCTGGCCTGTAAATATCCTTAGAAGGGTAATCGCAGGCGGCTCGCTCATCACGCCGACGATATAACAATGGCGTGTTTGCCGACTGCCTATATCATCCTGTCCATCTTCCGATTGCCAGTTACCGCAGTGTCACTCCTCGTCAAATGACGAAATCAGGCGTTAGCGCTCATTGAGGGGTTTTGAGGCGATGTTACGCCAGTTGACGACTGGGTGCCTCGCTTGACATGGGGAGAACAGCGGCATTTTTTAGGTAGAGCAAAGTAAAGCCGATGAACATGGTGGGCTCGACCACAGTGACTCCGGCGATAGAAGCAGTCGTCAAAGTCCATGGGAACCATGACGGTAATTGAGCATTGGCTGGAATGAAAGATGCCAACCAGAAGGGAGACATACCTGCGACGTAGCCCCCAATCAGGGACTTGGCTAGAAGGACGGCAAGGGTGAGCCACTTCCCTTCGGTTAGCTCGTCACTACGGAACATCGCCTGCCCGACGCGATAATCATCCAAGACAAGGGCAGGTATCGCGAGCCCAAACCGCGAAATCACGAGTAGAGCTAAGGAAGCCAGGCCAAACGTCACAACCCAGATTCCAAAGCGACCGGGATGAACCTGCCCCTCACGCAATACCCAGAAAATGCCGCCCGACAGCAGCCCTCCCGCGCCTTCCGCCACAAGGATCAGAAAAAAGAGCAACAGTGAAAGTCGCAGGAACGAGCCGAGCCGACGACTAATTGCTCCAAAAGCGTCTGTAACCGAGGGGGTGACTCCCGCTCTGATTTGATCCACTGCGAAGCAAATCGCCCCAAATGAGAAAGAAAACGCCATCCAACTGACAAGATATCCTGCCGAGTTTGACAGCCAGATTTCGACAAACTCAGTTCGATGCCTCATCATTTCCGAAATGGGGACCCGAAGCAGCTGGCGTGCGATATCCCGTCCCTCGTTACGACCCATGAGGACTGCGATGTAACCGACCACAACGGCGGGAGCGACGAGTTTAATGAAAAACCAGAACTGGTCACGATAAACACCGAGTACCTCTTCCACAAATTCGCCCACTCCACTAGGGTGTGACGGAAGCGATAACCCGCGAGTTCTTGCCTTTTCACCGTCGTCGATGCGCGCTTCCAAATGCTCAGTCACGTCGATTCTGCGTCTCGCCAATTCGCTTGTTAGGACGGAGTGAGCTTCGGGCGTCAACTGTTCTGAATTCGCTGCCAACTGCAGGAGTTCTTCGTCAGTTTTGGTCTGGTACGACTGGGTGAGGTCGTGAATTTGCATCGGCACGAAATACTAGTTCACTTGGGTGGTCGAAACAACAACAACCTGGATCGCGGTAGTCCAAAGGACCAACTGTCGTAACCAGGCCATTACACTCAAAACCCCGGTCGCAGCGTCAATGAAATGTAGTGGCCATTAACGCCAACTGACCTGTGGGGGGGCCGATTGCGAGTGAAAGCTATGATCTTGAATCGAGATCACTGCGTCAGTTTATACACCACCGTTTTGGGCTTGCCCAGGACACCGACACATGCTTGCTGATCCGCTCGCGGCCCTGGGCTTGAGATCATTAAGACAGTTCGGTCAACGCGATTTATGACAAAGGAATCACGCTCACAAGGTTCCACATTCATACCTTCGGCATCAGCGTGGATCTGATTGTTGTCCTAACGAGTGACAGGCATCAACTCTATGTTGGTGACCATTTTTCCACTTATCAGGGGAGCGCCAGCCTTGATGCAGGTACTCAGTCGCTTAATGCACCTGATTGAAGTCCCTACATCAAGAGATTTCTCCGAAGTACCCTGAGGAACCCAGCGGGTGCCCCAGACGCTCATTTCGTCGCTGCCGTCCGAATAGGGGCCATACCAACAGAAGTTAAGGTCGTCGTCGCAGGGTTTTTGGCTTGGCCTCTGGGCGCCCAGCGAGCTAAACAACAAAGTACAGAGGAGTAAGAATTCCGCGACTGCCTTCATTCTTGCGGCCTCGTTCATTTCCCACCTTTTGCGCGGGAGGTTTCTTTCATTCTCGCAGGCGGGCAACTCCATTCGGTAGTTAATTATTTTGGTCTCCCGTTCCTGTCGCTACAGTGAACTCTTTTATTTGCATCATTTACAGTTAAAAGCCCTCGGGGTTTTTGTGAAGCGACAGCTCGAGGTCCGCGCGAAATACATAGGCCCCCTGGGGTGCTCCACCCCGGCCTAAGCCTTTCAAGACAGTACCTTTCCGACTAAAGTACCAAGCGTGACTCATCTTCGTTTACCGTGTAAGTGGGGCTGTAGGGCGTACCCAAGTGGTGTTGGTTGGATGGCTGGGATAGGCCTAGAGGCGTCTGAGCGCTGTGAATTCTGACAGATAGTTCTGCACCAATGCCTTTTGTGTCGTGGCTTGTGTCATAACCCTGCCATCCCTACCCGTATAGAAAGGGCTTGCTCGGTGTCACTCAGGTACACGGAAAGGGCAGGGAATAGCGACCAAAGCCGCATGAACACTGCCCCTCCGTATTACTCGCAGTTTCACCGTGTCGCTCTGCCCCAGTCGAAGATGAGAAATGGCATGGAAGAGGTCGTCGGTTCGATCCCGACCAGGTCCACCATATTTTCAAGTAGTTACAGACTCCCTTGCTGGTTTCTTCCTTCCAGTTGGCCTCTTTCAGGGGCAGGAAGCGATCGCGAACGAACCAGCCGAAGCTTACAAAGCCGTCCTTCATCACCCTACTAGCGCCGTGGCGTGACGATTCATCAGGATTGAAAAGTGCGGGCAAGTCTGTCGTGGGTGAGGAGAGCGACCATCCACGTTCACGAAATGTTCTTCGATAATATGCGGATCTGCAAATCGTGGGACTGGCGCCTGAAGGTACCTCTTTGCTCGCCTTCCCGGAGGCTTTGGCAAGGCAGGATACGCCACACAACAAATTCCTTTGCCCGCCGGAGAACGTAACACGAGCTCGGCCATCCTGCTCGGGCATCCGCATAATCGTCAACCCCGACTAATTTCTGGCTCTATAGATCGGTACCGAGAGACGCTCGCTGTTCAGGAGGTCAGGGACACGATCATGCTTTTGGCGCGGCAACTGGAACCCCGCAGACCGTTCTGGAACTACCGATCTTACGCCTCACGTCGGCGAGTTCAAAGCGCTCGTACGACCATACCGTTCGTGAATTCATCGACTGGAACCGCTCGGAACCTCGCCTCGCGTTCAACAAGACCGTGGTTACACGGTACCGGATCGCGCTCGCTTCACCGCCGGTCGCGCGAACAAAACCGCCTGCACCAATTCCGGGCATTGACCAAAAGTCTGACGGGGCGTACCATACCTTTACACACCAATTACTCCGTCGCCGCGCCCGCGGCGGTTCCTTTCACTCTCTAACCAACGAAAGGAGCAAAGAAATGTTTACACGCGTAGTTGAACTCACCAGCAAACCCGGTAAAGGGAAGGAACTCTCCAACACCATCAACGAACAGGCCGTACCTATCCTGAAAAAGCAGAGTGGCTTCGTGGATGAGATCATTCTCAACTCGGATGCGGAGCCTGATCGAGTGCTCGCTCTCAGCTTCTGGAAGACGAGAGACGACGCCGAGCGCTATCACCGCGAACAGTACAAGAACATCCACGAATCAATGCGGCATCTCCTCCAGACCGAACCGAACCTCCGTACCTTCGATGTTCACACTTCGACCGGACAGAAGATCGCAGTAGAAAGAGCTGCCTGAAGTTGGGGCGGTAGGTATTCACCTGAACCCTGCACGGGTGAGCCCCTCGGCTCGCCCGTGCTTCTATCTCGGCAATAACTGGGCCCAGGCCGCGATGTATCACTCACGGCACGACCGAGAATCTGCGTTACATCATCTCCTCGATAAAGGAGCGGATTACGTCCACTGGTATCCGCGTGTCGGAATGCACGAGTGGGCCTCCGTTCAGCACTGGCTCTGCTTCGTGGAGCGCCGGCACGTCGGTGCGCTCAAAGAACTTTCCGATTGGAATCTCTTCACCCCAAAGCAAAGACTTTCCCATGGCGGCCATCCAGTCCGCGGGATCATGGGCTGGATCG
>WNFI01160675.1_pt2 | contig 13486 bp, 10 predicted proteins | sample 5400471 | NCBI WGS metagenome assembly WNFI01 (sample SAMN13153348, study PRJNA577476) | soil metagenome | isolation source: 100 cm saprolite on Douglas fir-dominated hillslope | place: USA:California | collected 2013-09-17 | reverse complement strand
AGTCGAGGGCCGCGCGCGCGAGCTTGCCGGCGATGCCGCGGCCTTCGAGGGCCGGCGGCACCTCGGTGTGGACGAAGACGATGCTGCCGTTCGAGTACGCATACTGGATCAGCGCGAGGTGGCCCTCGACGCGGACCTGGAACTGCCGCGCCTTTTCGTTGTTCTCCACCACTAAGGCGTCGACATCACCGCTGCCCAAGCCGCCTCCTTGCTCGTCCTGCGCCCGAGACGAGCGCCCCTCCGCACAGAAAGCCTACGTCAGACCGGGACCGCGCAGTTGACAAGGCCGCCGCACGGCCTCTACTCTGGATAGTTCACGATTCCCCCGAAGGAGGAACCCATGCCCCTCGCACCGATCTACGACCCGGAAGCCGTCGCTCCCATGTGGCAGGAGCTCGCCGCCGTCGGTGTCGAGCCGCTGACCGCCCCCGAGCAGGTGGATGAGGTCCTGGCCGCGAAGTCGGGCACCGTCTTCGTCATCGTGAACTCGATCTGCGGGTGCGCGGCCGGACACGCGCGCCCGGGAGCGATGCTCGCCCTCCAGAACAAGGTGATCCCGGACCGGTCCGTCACCGTCTTCGCGGGTGTCGACCGGGACGCCGTGAATCGGGCGCGCGAATACATGGCTGCCTATCCCCCCTCCTCGCCCTCGATGGGCCTCTTCAAGGACGGCAAGCAGGTCTTCATGCTGGAGCGCTCCGACCTCCAGCAGTTGACCGACGATCAGGTGGCCGCCGCCCTGACGAAGGCCTTCGACGAGCACTGCGCGAAGACCGGGCCATCGGTCGATCCGGAGAAGTTCAAGCAGCTCCTGCCCTACAAGGGCTGTGGGTCGCAGATTCCGCTGGCGACGCGGCCGTCCTAAGGAGTCGCTCGCAGTTGGCCGACGTGGCCGCGCGCCGCATCGCGTTTCGGACGCTGCACGAGAGTGGCTGCTTCCTCATTCCAAATCCGTGGGACATCGGAAGCGCGCGCTACCTTCAGGGTCTCGGCTTCAAGGCCCTGGCCACCACGAGCTCCGGCTTCTCGTTCTCGCGAGGGTTGCCGGACTCCGCGGCGGCGGTACCGCTCGAGATGACGCTCGCCCACTTCGAGGAGATCGTGGCCGCGTCGGACCTTCCCGTGAACGCGGACTTCCAGGCCGGCTACGCGGACGAGCCGGAGGGCGTCGCCGCGAACGTGCGGCGCTGCCTGGAGACGGGCGTCGCCGGCCTTTCCATCGAGGATTCGACCGGGGATGCCCAGCGGCCGCTGTACGACCTCGGTCTGGCCAAGGAGCGCGTCAAGGCCGCGCGCGAGGCGATCGACGCCTCCCACACCGGCGTCCTCCTCACCGCGCGTGCCGAGTGCCACCTGGTGGGGACCGCAGAGCCGCTCCGGGAATCGATCCGCCGCCTGGAAGCCTATGCGGAAGCGGGAGCCGACGTGCTGTATGCCCCCGGCCCGCGCGAGCGGGCCGACATCAAGGCGATCATCGACGCCGTCGCGCCCAAGCCCGTCAACGTCTTGATGGGCTGGCACACCGGCCTCCAGCTCTCCGATCTCGCGGAGCTGGGAGCGCGCCGCGTGAGTGTCGGGTCCGCGCTGGCGCGCGCGGCCTGGACGGGGTTCATCCGGGCCGCCCGCGCGATCGCGGAGACCGGCCGGTTCGAAGGCCTGCAGGGCGCGGTCTCCCACGCCGAGCTCAACGATTTCTTCGACGCGGACCTGAAGGCGCGGACCGAGCCGAAATGAGAAGGGCAGTACAATGGTCGTGATGAAGGCTCACGCGCGATCCTGGGCATGCCGCTGCGGAGCCCATCTCATCGTCACGTTCGACATCGAGTCCGGCACGCAGGTCGAGCAGTGCCCTCAGTTCGCGTGCCCGCGCTGTCGCGCCATCCGTCGGGTGGAATCCATCCCCGGGGAACGCATCAAGGCCGAGAGCCTCAAGGTCCGCCGATCGTAGCCCTCAGTGGCCGTGATCCGCGGCCACGTTGCGCATCCCCAGCTCCGCGTCGGCGTCCCGGACCGAGCCGGCCAGCAGCGCCGCGACCGCGCTAAGGATCACGGTCAGGCCCAGGGCGGCGCGCAGGGTGACGGCGTCGGCCAGGAGGCCGATGGCGGGCGGCCCGGCCAGGAACGCGAGATAACCGATCCCCGTCACGGCGGCGACTCCGGTCTGCGAGGCCACCTTGTGCCCGGCCGCGGAGAGCGTGATCGGAAAGATCGTGGAGAAGCCGGCGCCCGCGCAGGCGAAGCCGAGGAGGGTGGCCGCGACGCCTCCTACGGCGAGACCGGCGCCGAGACCCGCGGCGGCGATCGCTCCCCCCAGACGGACCAGGTTCACGGACCCGATCCGGAGGCGCAGCCAGTCGCCGGCCAGACGCCCCGCGGCCATGGTCAGCGAGAACACGGCGTAGCCGGTCGCGGCCGCGCCCTGGCTCGTGTAGCCGGTCAGGTACACGGCGCCCCAGTCCGCCATCGCGCCCTCCCCCAGCAGGATGCAGAAGGCGATCACGCCCAGCGGCACCAGCGGCCGGATGGCGGCCAGCGAGAACTGGGGCGCCTTGGCCAGCGCCTCCGGGTCGTCGGGCAGGAGGCGGCGCGTGGCGAACAGCGTCGCGACCGCGAGCAGCGCGCCCACTGCGACCAGGTGCGGCAGGGGGGCCAGTCCGCGCGCGGCGGCCAGTCCGCCCATGGCCGCGCCGGTCATGCCGCCGAAGCTGAACAGGGCGTGGAACGCCACCATGACCGGACGGCGGTAGGCTCGCTCGACGTCGACGGCCTGCGTGTTCATGGCCACGTCCATCGCTCCCGCCAGCGCGCCGTACACGACCAGGGCCGCCGCCAGCGCCCCCGCGCTGCGCGCGAGGGCGGGCAGGGCCAGCACCGCGCAGAGCCCGAAGGACGACCAGGTGGTGACGCGCGCGCTGCCGAAGCGCACGAGCAGGCGCGGGATCCCGACGATCGCCGCGAAGGCGCCCCCGGAAGCGCCGAGCAGGGCCAGGCCGAGCACGCCACTGGCCAGCCGCAGGTCGGCCTGGACGGCCGGGATGCGCGCCAGCCAGTTCGAGTCGAGGACGCCGTGGATGAAGAAGACGACGGCGACGGAGACGCGCGCCGAGGAGTGTGTCCCGGTCACTGCGGGGTGGGACCTGGACACCCTCCTCTAGCTCGTGACCGCCCCGTCGGAGGCGGACGAGACGAGCCGCGCGTACTTGGCGAGCGCGCCCGTGCGGTATCGTGTCTTGGGGGCCTTGACCGCCCGGCGCCGCCGCCTGATCTCGGCCGCGGAGAGCTCGACGTCGAGACGCCGCTTCTTCACGTCGATGTTCACGATGTCGCCGTTTCGCAGGACCGCGATGGGCCCTCCGTCCGCGGCCTCCGGCGCGACGTGGCCGATCATGAAGCCGTGTGTCGCCCCCGAGAAGCGCCCGTCCGTCATGAGGGCCACCGAATCGCCCAGCCCCGCGCCCTGCAGCGCGCCCGTCACGTGCAGCATCTCACGCATGCCGGGTCCGCCCTTCGGCCCTTCCCAGCGGATCACGATGACGTGGCCCGGCTTCACCTTGCCCTTCTTCACCGCCGCGAAGGCATCCTCCTCGCGATCGAAGACGAGCGCGGGACCCCGGTGCGACGTCTTCGTCTGGCCCGACACCTTGGCCACGCAACCTTCCGGGGCCAGGTTGCCGCGCAGGATGGCGATGCCTCCGTATCCTTTCAAGGGCTGGACCAGGGGGCGAATGACCTTCTGGCCAGGCGTTTCCGGGGCCCGGCGCGCCTCCTCGCCGATCGTCCGCCGCGTCACCGTGAGCTCCTTCTCGTGCAGCAGCCCCGCTTCGAGGAGACGCTTGGCCACCACCGCCATGCCCCCCGCGTCGTACATCTCGGGCGCGGTGTAGGTGCCCCACGGCTTGAGGTCGGCGAGCACAGGCGTCTTCCGGCCGATGCGGTCGAACTCGTCGATGGACAAGCGCACGCCCGCCTCGCGGGCCACGGCCAGGAGATGGAGCACGGCGTTGGTCGAGCCGCCCGTGGCCATCACGCCCGCGATCGCGTTGTGCAGGGACCGCCGCGTGATGATCTTCCGCGGCCGGACGTCATGCTTGAGGAGGTCCATCACCAGCCGGCCGGCCTGGAACGCGGTGTCCGCCTTCTTGCCGTCGACGGCGGGGACGTCGCTGAATCCCATGGGCGAGACGCCGAGCATCTCGAACGCGGTGGCCATCGTGTTGGCGGTGAACTGCCCGCCGCACGCTCCCGCGCCCGGGCAAGCCTGGTTCTCGATCTCGCGCAGCTCGACCGCATCGATCTTGCCGGCGTTGTGGGCCCCGATGGCCTCGAACACGTCCTGGATCGTGATCTTCCGCCCGCGGTGCTCGCCGTACTGGATGGACCCGCTGTATAGCATCAGGCTGGGCAGGTCCAGGCGGGCCATGGCCATGACCATGGCCGGGATCGTCTTGTCGCAGCCGGAGATGCCGACGAACGCGTCGAGCAGGTGGCCGCGCGCCACGAGCTCGACGGAGTCCGCGATCACTTCGCGGCTGACCAGCGAGGACTTCATCCCCTCCGTGCCCATCGCGATGCCATCGGTCACCGTGATGCTGCTGAACTCGATGGGCGTGCCCCCCGCGGCCCGGATCCCCTCCTTCACCTTCATGGCCAGCGTGCGGTGGTTCCAGTTGCAGGGCGTGATCTCGATCCAGCAGTGCGCGACGCCCACCAGCGGCTTGGCCAGGTCCGCGTCCGTGAACCCGACGGCCTTGAAGTAGGCCCGCGCGGCCGCGCGGTCGGCACCGTCGACGAGGACACGGCTGTGGGCGCGAGGGTCGATCGTCACTTGGGTCTCTCCTTGTGCGGATGCTACTACGCCTGGTAGTAGATCGGCCGGCGGCAGTACCGTCGGCCATGCTATCCCTGGCGCCGGTTTTCTTCGCCCTGGCCGCGCCCGTGGCAGTGGCGAGCCCTTCGCCGGTCCCCCAGGCCTCACCCTCGCCGGCGCATTCCGAATACGTGGAGGTCACGGCCAAGGGTTTGCACGAGGAGGTGGAGACCGTCCCCGCGATGGTCACCGTGATCGGCGGCGAAGAAGCGGGGGCGCGCAACACCGACGACCTGCGGGCGGCGCTGGCGGGGGTCGCGGGTGCGGACGTCGCGCCCGGCGGCGACGGAGGGCCCGCGAGCTCCGTGCCCGAGTTCTGGGGCCTGAAGGAATTCGACGCGTTCCTGCTCGTCGTGGACGACGTGCCGTGGGGCGGCGCCTTCAACCCCGCGCTCTCTACCTTGAGCGTCGAGGACCTCGACCACGTCGAGGTGCTGCGCGGCCCCGCGCCCGTCATGTACGGCGCGACCTCGTTCGTCGGTGTCGTGCACGTCGTCCATCGTGCGCCGTCGGATCGGGCGCGGGAAGCCCGCCTCTCCCTCGGAAGCTTTGGCAGCGGCCGCGGCCTCGTCGCCGTGCCGTTCCAGTGGGGCGGGTTCGACTCGCGCGTGGCCGCCGACGTGACCCGGCAGGGCTTCCGCGACGATCGCACCGCCTTCGACCGTTTCCACGGCCGCTGGCGCAATGCGCGTTTCCTCGGCTCCGGCCGATTCGGATTCGACGTCGACGTCCACGTCGTCCACCAGGATCCGGCCAGCCCGCACGTGCGCGAAGGCCGGGCCCTGTCCGACGTCACGCCGCTCGACGCGAACTATAACCCCGAGGGGGCGCGACTCGACGACCGCCGCTTCACGGGCACGTTGCGCTACGACCGGCCGGTGGCGGGCGCGGGCTGGTCCACGGTCGCCTCCTTCAGCCACGGCAGCGAAGATATCTTCCGCGGCTTCCTGTCCGAGGTGGCCAGTCCGGTGGCGCCCGCGCGCGGCATCCGCGGGAAGGTGGACCTCAGCGACATCTACTTCGACACGCACCTGGCCTGGAGCCGCGCTTCACGCTGGAAGCTCGTGGCCGGATTGGATCACCTCCACGGCGAGGGGAAGGCGATCGGGGGCGCCTTCGACTACGTCGCCGACATCACCGGAAGCCGCGCCCCCCAGCTCGGCATCCCCGCGGTGCCCGACGACGACCAGGTCGAGGACCGTCGCGAGTTCACCGGCCTGTACGGCTTCGTCGCCTACGAGCCGGCGGCGCGCCTGCGCCTGGAAGGCGGGCTCCGGCTGAATCGCACGATGGAGGAGCGCGAGGATCCGCGCGAGAAGGCCGCGGGCGTGAGCCGGCCGGACGACCCCGGCGAGAGGGCGGACACGCGCCTCAGCGGAACGATCGCCGCGCAGTGGATGGCCTGGAGCCGCGGGGCGGAGTCCCTGCGCCTGTTCGTCGATTACCGTTCCGCGTTCAAGCCCGCCGCCTTCGACTTCGGCATCGGCGAGGGCGAGGAGGGCCTGCTCGATCCGGAGACGGCGAACATCTACGAGGCGGGCGCGCGCACGCGGCTGGCCGGCGGCCAGCTCGAGCTCGAGGCCAGCGGCTTCTGGATGGACTTCGAGAACCTCGTGCTGGCCACGACCGTCAACGGCGTGCCCGCCCGGCGCAACTCCGGCCAGAACCGCTTCAAGGGCCTTGAAGTCGAAGCGAAGTGGCGGACGCGCGAGCACCTGTACGCGCGCGCCGCCTACGCGCTCCACGACGCGCGGCTGCGGGACTCCGTTCAGCTCTTCGACGGCGTGCCCACGCAGCTCGCGGGCAAGCGCCTCGAGATGTCCGCGCGTCACACCGCGGGGGCCGCCCTGGCCTGGACGCCAGAAAAGGGGCTGGTCGCGTCGGCGGACATCCAGTACGTCGGCTCGCGCTTCCTCAACAAGAGGAACACCGCGCTCGCCGACGGCTACGCGGAGATCTCGGCCGGGCTCGGGTGGCGCGTGGGGCACCTCGAGCTGCGCGTCGATGGACGCAACCTGACCGACCGCCGGCCGGCGGTGTCGGAGAGCGAGCTGGGCGACGCCCAGTACTATCGCCTCCCCGCCCGTCGCGTGGATGCGACCGTCCGCGCGCGCTGGTGACGTAGGGTTTCGGGCATACAATCGCCGCCCACGAGGCTCGAAACCATGAAAGCGCTTGCAGGCGGCGCCATCGGCTTGGCCCTTCTGGCCGTGCTTCCGGCGCTCGCACAGGACACGGCGGTCTACCGCGACCGCAGCCGGCCCGTGGACGAGCGCGTGCGCGACCTCCTCGCGCGCATGACCCTCGACGAGAAGGTCGCGCAGACGCTCGCCCTCTGGAAGGGCAAGGAGAAGATCACCGACGCGCAGGGCCAGCTCGATCCCGCCGGCGCCCGCACCCTGCTCGCGAACGGGCTGGGGCAGCTCTCGCGGCCGACCGAGCTGCGCGACAAGCCGACGAAGATCCTGCTCGGCCCGCGCGAGGACGCGGTCTTCATCAATGCCGTGCAGAAGTGGCTGGTCGAGAACACCCGCCTGGGCATCCCCGTGCTGACCCACGAGGAGGCGCTCCACGGCCTGGTGGCGCCCAAGGGCACGAACTTCCCCATCCCGATCGCGCTGGCCAGCACGTGGGATCCCGCGCTCGTGGAAAAGGTGATGTCCATCGCCGCCCTGGAAGCGCGGGCGCGCGGGACGCACGAGGTGCTCTCGCCCGTCCTCGACCTGGCCCGCGATCCGCGGTGGGGCCGCACGGAAGAGACGTACGGAGAAGATCCGTACCTCGTCTCGCGCCTCGGGGTGGCCGCGATCCGCGGATACCAGGGCACGAGCCGCACCCTGGCCAAGGACAAGGTCTTCGCGACGGCCAAGCACTTCGCCGGTCACGGGCCGCACGAGGGCGGCATCAACACCGCACCCACCGCGTTCGCGGAGCGGCTGCTGCGCGACCAGTACCTGTTCCCGTTCGAGGCCGCGATCTCGGAGACCCCCGTCCTGGCCGTGATGCCCTCCTACAACGAGATGGACGGCGTCCCCTCGCACAAGAACCGCTGGCTGCTCGGCCGCGTGCTCCGCCAGGAGTGGGGCTTCGACGGGATGGTCGTCTCCGACTACTACGCGATCGACCAGATGGTGTCGCAGCACGGCGTGGCCGCCGACCTCGCCGACGCGGCGCGACAGGCCATCGAGGCGGGCGTGGACGTCGAGCTGCCCGACATCGCCGCCTACGCGAAGCTGGCCGACCTCGTGAAGGACGGGCGCCTCTCCGAATCGGTCCTCGACCGCGCGGTCGCGCGCATCCTGCGCGCGAAGTTCCTGGCCGGCCTCTTCGAGGATCCGTACGTCGACCCCGATCGCGCGCAGCGCGTGAGCAACACGCCCGAGCACCAGGCGGTGGCGCTGGAGGCGGCGCGGCGCGCCATGGTCCTCCTGAAGAACGACGGGGCGCTCCTGCCCCTGGACCGCGCGAAGCTGAAGACGATCGCGGTCATCGGGCCCAACGCCAAGGGAGTACGGCTGGGCGGGTACTCCAGCGAGCCGGGCCGCGGCGTGGACATCCTGGACGGGATCAAGCAGAAGGTGGGGACCGGCCTTCGCGTGCTCTACGCGGAGGGTGTCCGTATCACGGAGGAGCCGCCGAACTGGACCGCGGACAAGGTCGTCTTCGGTGATCCGGTGAAGAACCGCCAGCGCATCGCGGAGGCGGTCACGATCGCGCGCCAGGCGGACGTCGCGGTGGTCGTGATCGGCACCAACGAGTCCACCTCGCGTGAGGCCTGGGCGGACAACCACCTGGGCGACGTCGCGGACCTGGAGCTCTCCTCGCAACAGAACGAGCTCGTCGACGCCGTACGCGGCACCGGCAAGCCGGTGGTGGTGGTCCTGATCAACGGGCGGGCGCTTGCTCTGAGCCATGTCGCGCAGACCGTGCCCGCCATCCTCGAGGGGTTCTACCTCGGGCAGGAAGGCGGCACCGCCGTCGCGGACGTGCTCTTCGGAGACGTGAGCCCCGGAGGGAAGCTGCCGATCTCGTTCCCGCGCGCCACCGGCCAGCTTCCCGTGTACTACGATCGCAAGCCCACGTCGTTCCGGTCGTACCTGGACCTGACGCGGGAGCCTCTGTTCACGTTCGGATACGGCCTCAGCTACACGACCTTCAAGCTCGACAACCTGAAGGTCACGCCCGAGAAGATGGGGCCCGCGGGCGAGGCCACGGTGACCGTGGACGTGACCAACACGGGCGCGCGCGCGGGAGACGAAGTGGTGCAGCTCTACGTGCGCGATCGCGTCGCCTCGGTGACGCGCCCGGTCAAGGAGCTGCGGGGGTTCGAGCGTGTCGGTCTCGCCCCCGGCGAGCGCAAGACGGTCACATTCAAGGTGGGCCCGGCCGCGCTTCGCTTCACCAACGAGCGCATGGAGCGCGTGGTGGAGCCCGGCCTGTTCGACCTGATGGTGGGGACCAGCTCGAAGACGGCGGCGACGGCGCCGCTCGAGGTCGTCGAGAGGAGGACGCCATGACGGATGCGTATGAGCCGCGGCCCGAGCACAAGTTCACCTTCGGCCTCTGGACGGTGGGCAACCCCGGGCGAGATCCGTTCGGCGAGCCCGTACGTCCGGTGCTGTCCCCGGTGGAGCTCGTCCATCTCCTCGCGGAGGTCGGCGCCTACGGCGTGAACTTCCACGACGACGACCTCATCCCGATCGACGCCAGCGCCGCCGACCGCGACCGCATCGTGCGCGACTTCAAGAAGGCGCTCTCGGAGACGGGGCTCAAGGTCCCCATGGCCACCACCAACCTCTTCGGCGATCCCTCCTTCAAGGACGGCGCGTTCACCTCGAACGACGCGCGCGTACGCGCCTACGCGCTCCAGAAGACGATGCGCAACATCGACCTCGGGGTGGAGCTGGGAGCGAAGGTCTACGTCTTCTGGGGCGGCCGCGAGGGCGTGGAGACCGACGCCAGCAAGGACCCGCTGGCCGCGATCAACCGCTATCGCGACGCCATGAACTTCCTGACCGGCTACGTGAAGGACCAGAAGTACGACATGGTCTTCGCGATGGAAGCCAAGCCCAACGAGCCGCGCCACGACATGTACCTTCCCACCACGGGCGCGATCCTTGGTTTCATCGAGACGCTCGACCATCCAGAGATGGTCGGGGTGAACCCCGAGGTCGCGCACGAGCACATGTCGGGCCTGAACTTCATGCATGCCATCGCCCAGGCCTGGGACGCGAAGAAGCTGTTCCACATCGACCTCAACGACCAGGCCTTCGGGCGCTACGACCAGGACCTGCGCTTCGGCTCGCACTCGCTCAAGTCCTGCTTCTTCCTGGTGAAGTTCCTGGAGGACGTGGGCTACGCGGGCAGCCGCCACTTCGACTCACATGCGTACCGGACGGAAGACGTGGCCGGGGTCAAGGACTTCGCGCGGGGGTCGATGCGGTCGTATCTCATCTACAAGGAGAAAGGCCGCCGCTGGAACGAGGACAAGGAGATCCAGGCCCTGGTGAAGGAGGCCTCCGCGGTGCCGCGGGACGGGCTGCCGGAGCTGGGCGGGTACAGCCGGGCCACTGCGAATGCGCTCAAGGGGCACACGTTCGATCGCAAGGCGCTGGGCGCGCGAGGCCTCAGGTACGAGCGGCTGGATCAGATCACGGTCGAGGTGATCCTCGGGGTGAGATAGGGCCGATCGGCCCGTTTAGCAGATGGAGGTTGCGGCCAGGTCGGTCTGCCACCTACGAATGGTCATCAACAACAGACGCTAACGGATCGACTTCAGGGCTGGATAAAGCGCGCGATATTGCGCGTATGGCGCATCGTAGCTGCGTTGCCACTGTGGATCCGGTTCATCTCGTCCCGTCAGCGCGATCGCGGCCTCACACGCCGACGCGGCATCCTTCCAGCCTCCCGCCCCGACACCGGCGAGAAGCGCCGCCCCATACGCCGCCCCCTCCGTGCTGTTGACGGTCACGAGCTCGGCCCCGAGCACACTGGCCAGGATCTTCCGCCAGAGAGCGCTGCGCGCTCCCCCACCCGCGACCCGCACCTGCTTCACCGATGCCAGCCCCGCCTGCGCGAACAGCCCCATGCAGTCCCTCATGCTGAAGGCCACGCCCTCGAGCACGGCACGGGTGAGGTGGGCTCGGCGGTGGCGCACGGTCAGGCCGACGAACGCGCCGCGGGCCAGCGGATCCGGGTACGGCGTGCGCTCCCCCGATAGATAAGGAAGGAAGATCAGCCCCTCGCTGCCCGCGGCCGCGGAAGCGGCCTCAGCGACCAGCGCCTCGAAGGACTCGCCGGGGGCGAGCGTGTCGCGGTACCACTGCAGCGAGCCCGCCGCGGACAGGGTCACCCCCATCAGGTGCCACTTGCCAGGCACGGCGTGGCAGAAGGCATGCAGGCGCCCCTCGGGCTCGACCAGCGGCGTGTCCGTCGTGGCGAAGACGACGCCGGACGTGCCGAGCGTGAGGCTCACCACACCGGGCGTGATCGCGCCCGCGCCCACCGCGCCCGCGGCCTGATCGCCTCCCCCGGCCATCACGGGCGTGCCCTCGCGCAGGCCGGTGGCCGCCGCGGCCGCGGCCGTGATGCGGCCGGTGACTTCCGGCCCTTCGTGCGTGGGCGGCAGCCACGCGCGCGGGATGTCGAGGGCACGCAGCACCTCCGCGGACCAGTCGCGCGCGGCCAGGTCGAACAGCAGCGTGCCCGACCCGTCCGCCTTGTCCATCGCGGCCTCGCCGGTGAGGCGCAGCCGTACGTAATCCTTCGGCAGCAGCACCCGGCGCGCCCGCGCGTAGACGTCCGGCTCGTTCTCGCGCACCCAGAGGATCTTCGGCGCGGTGAAGCCGGTGAGCGCGTCGTTGCCGGTGACCTGGACGAGCCGCGCGCGGCCGCCCATGCGCGCGCGGATCTCGTCGCACTGGGCGCCCGTGCGCTGGTCGTTCCAGAGGATCGCGGGCCGCAGGACGCGCTGGTCGCCGTCGAGCAGGACGAGGCCGTGCATCTGCCCCGTCAAGCCGACGGCGGCGACGTCCCCTCCGCCCACCTTCGCCTGCGCGAGCGCGGCCTGGATGCTTTTGGTGACGCCCGACCACCACTCGTGCGGATCCTGCTCGGACCAGAGCGGATTCGGAGTGGAGAGCGTGAGCGGCGTGGTCGCGGTCGCCACCACCGTCCCCTTCTCGTCGACGAGCAGCGCCTTGGCTCCCGTCGTGGACACGTCGATGCCGAGGAAGAGTCGGCCCATCAGGACACTCCGAACGTGAAGACCGTCGTGGAGAGGTACTCCTGTCCCGGCTGCAGCACCGTGGACGGGAACTCTGGATGGTGGGGCGAATCCGGGAAGTGCTGGGTCTCGAGGCTCAAGCCGGCTCGCGCCGGATACACGCGGCCGCTCTTCCCGCGGATCCGGCCGTCCAGCCGATTGCCGGTGTAGAGCTGCAGGCCGGGCTCGGTCGTGTGCACCTCGAGTCGCCGCCCGCTGGCCGGCTCGACCAGACGGGCCGCGGCGACCAGCCCCGGCCCGCGCCGACGCAGCACGAAGTTGTGGTCGTAGCCCGCGCCGCACGCGAGCTGCTCGTCGGCCTGGGCGATGCGACTGCCGATGGCGGCGGGTTCGCGGAAATCGAACGGTGTTCCCGCCACCGGGGCCACCGCGCCCGTCGGGATGGACGTCCCGTCGATGGGCAGGTAGTGCTCGGCGTCGATGCTGAGCACGTGGCCGAGGACGTCGCCCTGCCCGGCGCCGGCGAGGTTGAAGTACGAATGCTGCGAGAGGTTCACCACGGTCGTCGCGTCCGTGCGGGCCGCGTAGTCGATGCGCAGCTCGTCCCCATCCGTGAGCGTGTAGGTGACGGCGGCGCGGAGCATCCCGGGATAGCCCTCCTCGCCGGCCGGGCTCGCGTAGCGCAGCGTCACTCCGGCGCCGCTCGGCGCCGCGGTCTCCTCCGCATCCCAGACGACCTTGTCGAAGCCGCGCCGGCCGCCGTGCAGGTGATTGGGAGGGTCGTTGATGGCGAGCTCATGGATGCGGCCGTCCAGGGGCAGATGTCCACGCGCGATGCGGTTCGCGTAGCGGCCGACCACGGCGCCGAAGTACGGCGACGCGCCGAGGTAGCCGGCCAGGTCGTCGTGGCCGAGGACCACGTCGTCCAGGCGTCCGGACCGGTCCGGCGCATGCAGCGACACGATGATCGCGCCGTACGAAATCGCACGCACCTCCAGGCCGCGTCCGTTCGTCAGCGTGAACACGTCGACGGGCCGGCCGTCGGGCAGGTGGCCGAACGGCGCACGCGTCACCATCGGCGGAGCGCTCACGCTATCCGTCCCCGGGCGCGCCTGTCAACCGTATCCCACGCCCTTGTCCGCGCGGCCCACGAAGAGCATCGCGAGCACGCCGATGGGCACGAGCTGCAGCAGGTGGTAGACGACGCCCACGGCGAGGGCCTTCTCCTTCGCGACCCCGAACCCGACGAGGGCCACGGTGGCGCCCAGCTCCAGGGTGCCGATGTTCCCGGGAGGGCCGGGGATCGCGAGCGCGAGGTTCACGGCCATCAGCACCACCACCGCCGTCGAGACGGGCGCGATGATGCCCAGGGCCCTCATGGCGGCGGCGATCAC
>WNFI01468050.1_pt1 | contig 13487 bp, 8 predicted proteins | sample 5400471 | NCBI WGS metagenome assembly WNFI01 (sample SAMN13153348, study PRJNA577476) | soil metagenome | isolation source: 100 cm saprolite on Douglas fir-dominated hillslope | place: USA:California | collected 2013-09-17 | reverse complement strand
CGGGCGGGATAGAGTTTCATCTCCGCCAACTCGGGACGAGAATTGAAGAATGAAGCGGGCCTTGGTGCGGCGCGTTGCGCAGTCGCCAGGCACCTAGCGCCGATTGAGGCAACCTCGCTGGCAGTATTGAAATGCCGCAACGGCTCTGTGCAACGAGCACCGTGAATTGGGGAAGAAGCGGACGGATATCACGCGAGCCGTGCCCCATGTCCGCTACGGGTCATGGGCTGTCTTCGTGGTGACATTCACATCGCGACCGGTCTACCCCGGATAGCGGACGACTCACTGGGGCGCTCAAGTCGGCAGCCTCGGGCCACAAGAACGGCCCTGAGCAGTTGCAGCTAATTCTAATGGGCCACAAGCGGTCGTGAACGCCTCCCGAACTTCCAGCCCCTACCGCAAGCGGTGGTGCCCGATTTCTGATCTGACGATATGTAGGGCCGATCAGCCTGCGGGTGTTGCCAAAGAACTGGACACAAAGCGTCACGACCGTACGAAATAGCCGTTGGCGGCGATCTGCCAGCGCCTGCTATCCCCGTCGCGACGCTCATCACGAGCGAGAGCGCCATGGCCGACCCCGGCCGACCGGCGATGTCCGGTGTCGGGGCCAGACCGGTCGCGCCTTGCTGGGCAGCTTTGCCCGCATCAGATTGCCGCCGGTGCAATTCGACATCGGCACTACGCTCGCGATCCCCTCGAAGCTACTGATGCTTGCCCTGGGACACATCCATGATCATCCGCGTGAGCAAATAGAGCCGCGGCTCGATTGAATGGATCTCTATGTATTCGGCCTCGTTCGAATGCTCGCCGAAACCGCGCAGCCCGAAGCGTTCCAGGACCGGCGCCTTGGTATTGAGCGCCGCGAACGCCGCGTCCGTGCCGCCCCCCTCGGCAACCTCGCCGATGGCGAGATTGTGGCCGATCTCCGAGTAGATGCGCTGTGCGTGCTTTCCGAGCGCCTGCGAAGCCGCGGTCATTTCCAGCGGGGGTCGCCGGCGCTCGAATGTCATCTCCACCTTGGTGTCGGGAATGAGTTGGTTCTTGATGCGCTCGCGCACTTTGCGTTCAATCGCATCGTAGTCAGCCCCGCGCAACACCCGCACATCCGCAACGGCTGATGCAACTGGCGGAATAATGTTGCGCACCGTGCCGCCGGTGCCCAGCGTCCAGTTCATCTTCAGGCCGATAGTAGGGTCCGACAAGTCACGGGTCTGCAGCATATGGTGTGCGAGTTCGAGAAGCGCGTTGCGTCCCAGTTCCGGCGCCTGCCCTGCGTGTGATGCCCGCCCCGTTATATTGAGCAGAATCGCCCCGATGCCAGCGGTGGTGAGTGAGAGCCGATCCGACGACACCAGCGCGCCTTCGCAGGAAAATACCACGTCGTGCTCCGCACCGAGCTTTGTGAGGATCGTGCGCGAGCCGGGTGAACTGACCTCCTCGTCGGCGTTGATCAAAACGGTGATGAGACCATAGTCGCGAAAATTCATCGCCTGCAGGATGGATAGTGTGTGCAGGATGACGGCGATGCCGTTCTTGTCGTCGGCGATGCCGAGCCCGTAGGCGAGATTGCCGTCAACGCGGAACGGCTGCTTCTCCAGCATCCCGCGCTGATAGACGGTGTCCATGTGCGCGATCAGCAGGATTTTCTTGGTGCCGGTGCCGGCGAAACGCGCCAGCACCATCTTGCCGATCTCCTTGGGCGTATCGACCATCCGGTAGGTATCGGCAGGATTGGCTTCGATCATCTCGACTTGGCCGCCCAGCGCCCGGAGTCGCCCGGCTATCACCGCTGCAATCCTGTCGAGCCCCTCACGGTCGCTGCTGCCAGATTCGATCGAAACCAATTCCTTGAGCGTATTAAGGAGCGGTGCCTTCTCCTTGGCCGCCAGCGAATGCACCGGTTCAAGGGGCGCGGCCCACGCGCTCATGGCGAAAGCGACGCCGATAATCGAAAGGGCCACGAGTCGAAAGCTGCAAGAACGCGACATCAACGCCTCCGCATCCGATAATGGGGCAGTCCTATTCCCGCACGTTGCGCTGCGTACCATACCCAATAGTGGGCCGTTCCGACCTTTACGGCAAGGCAAACCTTCCCAGCACCCGATCTGAGCCAAAATCAACGCGCACCCTAAACTGACGCACTGTTTCCTTTCCCGCGAGGCCCCGGTCGGGAGAGTCGATTTTCAGCCCTGCCGTACTCTGGCGCAATCAATCCGGCATCACTTGTTGTGCAGTCGAGTTCTCCTATTTCGTACTTGGATGACGCAGTCAGCCCAACCAAAGGCTTCCATCGCAGCGATCGCGGTGCCTTACCAAAGGTAACGCAGAGAATTCGAATGCCGACCTATTGGAGTGCCTTCTCGGACATCTGGCGCGTTTTTTCCACCATCGCGACCATTTCGATGACCGCCTGGTCCGCGAGCGTCTTGGGAAATCTGATGACATCGGCGACGATGGGATTTTCCTTTGGCAGCAACCTCTCGGCCGGTATATTTCTAATTGCCTGGATAAGCCCCCTTTGGTCATCGACCATGTCACGGTCGCTACGGAACGCCTCTGGCGCTCCGGTGATGATGGCGACTGGCGTACAGGCCGCAGTCGCTTCCGTCGTTTTGGCGAAGATGCCGCCCGACTTCAAAGTGAACGTTTGCAGCTGATAGATGTGTTGGCCATTGAGCTTCTTGTCCAAGATTTCCTTGGTCACCACAGGAATAACTTTTAGCCCTTTGTCCGCGATCAATTTGATGTTCGCATTCCCGGGGTCGGCAAACTGCACAAAAAAGCCCACTGCTCCATTCGTGCTCGCGGCCGTTTCATTCAGAACCTCGGTGGCGTCGGCCACATACCGCTTGTGATCCTCAGGTACGCGGCCGAGGCCGTCGGGATCGTTCTCTTGCAGGAAGTCGAAGGTCGGTGCCGAACCGCTCTCCCGTACGGGTAAGATAAAGTTAATGCGCTGCGAAAAGGCCTGGATGTGCCCATAGTTCTTGAGTTCTGGGTTCTTCGTCACCATCCACAGGCCCTCGCACGCGATGTCGCTGCGGATCATGGTGAGTTTCTTGAATTCGTCGGCACGTTTGATTGCCTCGTCGGCGTATACATCCAACTGCACAAATCCGATGCTCGTCGGATTCCGCAGGACACGATCGATGTTTTCGAGCGTGCCTTTGCTCGGCGTGCACTTGTAACCTTGGAGGTAAGCATTCGCGAGCGCTCCTGGCAGCGGTGGGCAGAACGCCGTGTGATAGGCCCCTTTTTCGCCAGCGGTGTTGATCGCCTTGTCGAAGATTCCGGTGGCCCCTATGGTACTTGTCGCCTTGTCAGATAGTTCGGCATCGACGGACTGAGACTCGACATGCAGGGAATATGGACCCAGCCGGGAAAGGACGTAGCCAATCGCAATGGCCAGAGCGATGAAACTTGCAGCTACCTGTAGCCTCCGAAGCGCAATTACCCTCGTGGCAACAGCTGTGCCGTCTCCCGCGCGCCCTTTCGACGGGCTTTGCTGGACCGCTTCCTCATGCCAGCCTTGCTCAAACGCTTCCCTCTCGAGCCGTAAATCCTCTGCAATCTCTGCATAGGTCAACCGGGCCAGCGGCGATGTCGCTAGAAGACTTCGTTCGTCGGCCGTGAACGTATCACGCCCTAACAGAACATGCCTCACTCGCTCCTCGGTCAACTCTGCTCCGCGCCCGTCTTCATCCTGAAGCGCGAGCACATCCTTCAATAATCTGTCTATTCCGGAATCAACCGTCATCTCATTCTCTCCGGTCTCCGTCTCTCATACAGATCCACAGTTGTCGTCTGGCTGTTCTTAGCAGCTGATTGAATTCCCCCTGCACAAATGTTTCTTGGTCAACTGCTCGATCTGGAAAATATGTCGCATGAATAACGTCACGCATGGGCTTGTCTAGCCGATTGATGCATTCCTCCAGTCGCTGATACATTTCTTCCTTTGCGCTAGGCGGAACATACGTCGCACTGTCGCTCCACGGCTCATCGGGGAGCAACTGCTTGTAATCCAACGAAGAAAACTTGCCGCATTCACTACAAAACGTCTGAAAATACTGCTTAATCGTGATTAGCTTAATGTTACCAACCCGTTGATCGTCTGGCCTGTCATTCTTAATGCGCAATTGTATTTCCTTGAAATGCGCCGCTGAACATCGGTAGCCCGGAGGCGGGAAACGTCCATGTTTCTTTACGTATTCACGTATCAGATCGCTGCTGAGTTCGACAAGCTTAGTCCACACTCGGCTTTCATGTTCCGTAATTTCGAAAAGCTCACGGCGTCGACCGTCGAGGTGTGTTATTAGCAGTTGACCAAGCGCATTGTCGGCGGCTACATCTGCTTTCAATCCTCGAACAGCCTTATCTGATCGCAGCTCTTGATTAAGCTTTGTTCGATTTGGACAGACATCCTGTGCAGCCTCCCAAAGCGCCCGTTGCCGGGACCGCATATGACAAGCCCAAGGTCGGCCTATTGCCTCAGTGAGCACATTGCCGATCTCGGCATCGATGCGGTCGATGAGGTCTTCGTCGAAGTCATTGACCTCACGGAGTAGTTCCAGAAGCACATCAGCGCGGGCGATGAACCTGTGAGTAACCGCCCACCGGGTCTTTGTCCACCAGACCGTCAGATACATATCGACCAGTCGATTGTGCTCGAATTCGCTCATTGTGGGTTCGCCCGCTTGCGCCAATTCTACAACGCTGACGGCGCTGCCAGCCGATTTTTCTCCTCAATCACGAGCCTACTGATGGGGTACGAGCTCATCTAATTGCGCCTGCTTCGCTGTTAGGCTGGCCTTGTATTTTGGTCGACTCCAAAGGCGCCACATCCATCGAAATAGACGACCTGCGAGGTGCAGGAGCAAAAAGCCCAACGGTCCAATTTTCACAATAAGGGTGACCGAAAACAAGCGGTAGCCTAATCGCATCAGCTTGCGTGCACCCAAGGCCATTTTGTTCTCGCCGATTTCGACTAGCTTCGTTTTTTTGGTTTCTTTTGCGTGTAGTGTTTTCTCGACCGCTCATACCGAGGCAAAGAAGACTTGGACTGCCGCAGCACCGAAGTTTGGCAAATGGCATGGTTCGAAGCGACACATCTCCGCCGCGTGGGCAGGCGAGTGGACGCCGCGGAGAGCAGAGCCGATGGTCCACCCGCTACGCCGCTTGCCAGGCACCTTGGTTACCGGTCGCGATTCTCGATGATTTGGCGGCCTTTTTCTACGAGCGCTACCATTTCGTCGGCCGTCTGCTCGGTGAGCTTCTTGGCATATCTGATGACCGCCGCAACGCGGCTCTCCTGCGGCAGCAGTTTCTCAGGCGGCACCTCGCTGACCTTCTGGATCAAGTCCTTCTGATCATCGATCGTGTCGCGGTCGCTGCCGAACGCCTCCGGCGATCCAGTGATGATCGCGACGGGCGTACAGGCGGTAGTGGCTTCTGTGGGCTTAACGAAGACGCCACCTGCCTTCAAATTGAATGTCTGCAACTGATAGACACCTCGGGCGTTCAGCCTTATGTGCAGTATTTCCCTGCTCACCACAGGAATGATGTTGAGGTCCTTTTCGGTCATTAATTTGATGTTCGCATTCTCTGGGTCGGCAAACTGAACAAAAAACCCCACCGCTCCGTTGGTGCTCAAAGCTGTTTCATTCAGCACCGCCGTGGCATCGGCCACATACCGCTTGTTGGCCTCGGGCACGCGGCCTAGGCCATCAAGGTCGTTGGCCTGCAGGAACGCGAAGCTTGCTGCTGAGCCGCTCCCTTGCGCAGGCAAGATAAAGGGAATGCGTCGCGACAACGCAAGGACATGGCCGTAGTTGTTGAGGTCGGGGTTTTTCGTCACCATCCACAGACCCTCGCACGCGATATCGCTGCGGATCACGGCTAGCTTTCTGAAGTCATCCACACGCTTGATGGCTTCGTTGGCGTACATGTCGAGCTGGACAAAGCCGATATTGGTCGGATTCCGGAGCACACGATCGATGTTTTCGAGCGTCCCCCTGCTTACCGAGCACTTGTACCCTTGAAAATACGCGTTGGAGAGTGCAACGGGTAACGGAGGACAGAACAGCGTGTGGTAGGCTCCTTTTTCACCACCGGTATTGATCGATTTTGTGCCCACATCCTGCGCCAACGCGGCCCCAGCGAAAGTCAGTGTCACGAACACGCCGGCCACTATTTTCACTATTGTCATCGAAACCTCCCCGGTAACCTGCCCCGCGATGGAAAATCGCAGCGGCATCGGTATCAGAATGCTGTCGTCGTCGCCGTTATCCAGCCTTCGACGAGATCATCCCTTCGTCTCAATATCTGTGGAGGCTTTTTCGGAAGGCTTCGCGACGTACGCAAAATTTTTAGCGTCTGCTATTCATAGAATAGATTTCTACGAGAGAGATCGGCTGAAACAGCAGCGTCGATGCATCGGTTTAAATCGCAGCAATGCGCAAACTTGTACAGCGGTACCAAAAAACTATGCGGCCCCAACCGAATACCGAGAGCTCGCTCCCGCGATTGGCGCCGCCACTCCATTTGGCACCGCACGCGCCATCGTCCTCGATGCGCCCCGCCCAACCTCGCCGTTTGGTGACCAGCGCGAGTCTGGTAATGGGTCGCTGGAGCAGTCGTGTACGTGCTGCTTCCGCCGGAGGCGCAGATCGGCTTCGAGGCATTTCTCGGGATTTATGTGATTGCTGCGCCGATTTCTCTGTTGAGTCTTGCGCCAGGAGGACTAGGCGTATTCGAAACGATAGTCGTCACCCTGCTGGCGAATTCGTCGAAAGCTGTCTCGCTCGGCTCGCTCATCGCCTATCGCTTGATCTATTTCGTGTTGCCGCTTGCGTTGGCGATCCCTCTTGACGCGATTTACGAAATAAGGCGCTCTTCACGAGACAGGCTCAAGGAGGATTGATCTTTCGGTTGTGCCGTGGCCGGTATGGGTCGGAAGCGCCGGATCAACGCCGTCCGCGACGAGCCCGCCGTAACTTCAATCGCTTCCAAATTGACGCGCCGCAGCGAACCATTGTGGCAAGTCAGGGGAGCAAGCCGGCCGCGGCCTGGTGGAATGACGTTCTATTTCCCTCCCCATGGGCGACCCGTAGGCGGGAGGGGTGAAACGCCATCCCAACGCAACGATCACGGGGTGAACAAGCTCCTACAATGCCCCGGCTGCGCCGGATCTGCCACGATCGCCCCACCGACCGGGATGCACTGACTTGGCGGCAGCGCTGTCGCTAGTTCAACCTTTAAGACTAGCAGATCGAAGGCTTTTTGAGCGTGCGGCTCAATGAACTGAAGTTGAGGGAAGGTCGTAGCGAACGTTTCGATGTGGTTGCCGTTCTGCACTTCATAGAGGCGATATTCCGGCGGCCGTTCTTCGAAGGGACGGAACGCCGGGTCGCGATCGTCCTCGTCGCGGCGGAGCGCGGTTGCGACCATGCGCGCATAGGCGCGCGCATGGACGTCAATCGGCAGAAGGGCATCCATTGTGCCGGCCACAGTGATCAGCGGCCGCTTGATCCGTCCGGTGGTGGCGAAGGCCGCAACGTTGGCGCCGACGCCCGACGCCGACAGGCGATCGACATAAACGTACGTGCCGGTGCCGGAACCGTAGGTGTCGTAGGTCAGGTCCAATCGCTTCTGCCATTGGCATTGGGTGATTTCCCAGAACTGGGCCCAATAGAGCCCCCACAACGAGGTCGTGGCCGCTCCGGAGGTGATCGTCAAATCAGGCGGATAACCGGCCCCGCGAATGTTCTTCGCGGCCGTGCTGCCAGGGTCGTATCCGGAAGCGACATAGTCCGGATAGTTCAGGATCGCGGGAGGCAGGGCGCTCAGGATATTGGGGGTCACCGGATCGACGAATGTGCCCTCCCAATCGACGCCGCCGTCGAATAGATCCGGTGCGGTCTCGACGGCGCGGCGCACCTGGTATCCGCCATTTGAGGTGCCGACCGCGTAGGTACGGGCGGGACGCCGGCCGTAACGAATTTCGAGCGCCGAGCGGCCGAGTTCGGTGGCTGCCAGCATGACATCGTTCCAGCGCGTGAACACGGCCGCGGGATCGTTGGCATAGAAGTGGACCCAGACTTGCGAAGCCGGATTGAGCCGGCACGATAACGGCTCTGGCGGTGTCAGTGAGGAGAGCGACGTAACGAGCAGATTGTAGATGCCCTTGTTCTGTGAAACATAGGCATAGCCCTTTTGCAGGACGTAGTCGCTCCAGGCGAAATCCCCATTGAATTCGCTGCGCGTGCCGGATGCGCCGGCGACGACGAGCTTGCCGTTCCAGTCATCAGGCAGCCTTATCAGGATGCGTGCTTCCCCGAGTGGATCCTTGGCCATGCGAGCCTGAAGCTGAATGCCCGGCACGGCCTTGGTGATGGGCGTGCGAAACCCAGCCGGCGGCGATATCACGCCGCGATCGGTTTGCGGAGTGAAAGCGCCGGCCGGCAATCCGGCCAGGGAGTTGTTGGCCGGCGTGGTGGCCGGGTTGTTTGTGGTGAGGTCGGCGCTCTCGAAACAGGTTGCGTCGGCAATCCTGGTGTTGAGAAGGGCCAGCAATCGGTCGCATTGTGTAGCGGCCGAGGCCGCATTGCCGGACGCGAAAATGGTGAGGGTGGCGACGGCGCCCCATCCGATCGCAGCTGAACAATACATACAGGTTTCTCCCATTCCTTATTCGAAGGCGCGGCGAAGCCAACGGGGGCGCGCTAGACTGTAATTTGCCCATTTGGCGATGTAACGCAGGTATTGCGCAATTTAATTGCTCTCTTCCTCAATTGCCTGCATGCGGGCCGCACCAGCCGCTGACTTGCCCGAGACAACAACCGTCGATCGGCGCCGTGGGCCACCGTGCGTCATGCGGTTGCACACATGGATGTCTCTTGTGGGTCGATAGTGTTGAAAAAGTCCGAGCTTTTTCAACACTATCGATCATGGGCTGCTTTCGGGGCTAGGTTGGCACAACGACCGGTTTGCCGCCGGATGGCCGCCGAATTGCGGCACCACGAAAGTTGCCGGCCTTGGCCAATGCGGAAGGGCCGGACTCAATCTTCAAACCTTCGGGCCGTGGATCAGTCTATAATTTAGCACCGTAAGACTGTGCGTGCCCGACACTTTGGCCCGCAACAAGCGCACCCGATTGGCGTCCCTCAATTCTTCTTGGTCGGCAGGATAGGAGCCTGAGCTTGCGTGGACGTCGACGACGGTGTCGCGGGCGCCGGCTGGACCGCATCGCCGCTTTGCAATGTCTCGGGCGGGCTGTCGATCACCCGATCCTGCAGAGCGAGGCCGGCCGTTACCTCGACGCTGTCGCCGAAATCCCTGCCGAGTTGAATGGGTTTGAATAGCGCTCTGTTGCCGTCACCAAGCACCGCGACCTGCACGCCGCGGTCGACCGGCATCAACGCCGTGGCCGGAATCCGTACCATGTTCGCGTCACCGGGAATCTGGAACTCGACCTTGCAATAGGTGTTGGCAAGGAGCTTGCCGTCGGAATTATCGGCATGCAGCTCAACCAGCATGCTGCGCGAGGTCGCGTTCATTGCATTCGACGTGGTGACCAGGGTCGCGTCGAACTTCTGGCCCGGATATTGCGGCATCTCGAAGGTCGCCTTCAAGCCCGGACGGACGTCGAACGGGGCGACGATCTGCTTGAAGGATTGCATTGCCTCCAGCTGCCGCACGTTGGCTGCGTTGGCATCCATGCCCGCCTTTTTCGCCGCTGCATCGGCGGCACTCTGGTCCGCGACCTGCTGGGATATGACCTGCTTCTTGACCAGGATGTCGTAGCGATTGGCGGTAACGGCGGCGATATCGTAATTGGCTTTGGCGCTCGCCAGCGTGGCTTTGGCCTGGGCAAGCTGTTGATCGAGATCCGGCGTGTCGATCAGGGCCAGCACCTGGCCGGCCGTCACGTGCGCGCCGATGTCCTGCTGCCAGGTTTTGAGATATCCGCTGACCCGCGCGTAGATCGCCGCCTTGTTGTAGGGCTGGATGTTGCCGGGCAGCATGAGGCTCTGCTCCGCCAGGGCCGCGGGCGATGTTCGCCAGCGCGACGGTTGGGACCGCCTGGGCGGTCGTCCAGGTTGCGAGGTTCCGATTGCTGTGTGCCCGGCTGATGAGGCCGTTGGCGGCGATGGCGCCTGCGGCAACGAGGGCAACGAGGCCGACAGGCAGGAGCCGGCGGGGCCTCGGCGTTTTGACGGGTTGCGAGGACATGCGCCTTGATCTCCTCAGGCTCGAGTTGGTTGAACTTGCACAGGCACAACCTCTGCGCTCTTGCGGTCACGGGCGTGGACGAAGCTGAACAATGTCGGCACGAGGAACAATGTCGCACAGGTTGCGAACAGCAGGCCGCCGATCACCGCACGGCCGAGCGGCGCGTTTTGGCCGGGCTCGATCGCCATCGGCGCCATGCCGATGATCATTGCGAGCGCCGTCATCAGCACCGGCCGAAACCGGGTGCTGCCGGCTTCGAGTGCCGCGTCAAGCGCATTGGCGCCGGCCGCCAGACGTTCGCGCGCAAAGCTGATTGCCAGAATGCTGTTCGCCGTGGCGACGCCCATGCACATGATGGCGCCGGTGAGTGCCGGGACCGACAGCGTCGTGCCGGTGGCGAACAGGATCCAGACGATGCCGGCGAGTGCGCTTGGCAGCGCCATGACGATTACGAACGGGTCGAGCCAGGACTGAAAGTTGACGACGATCAGCAGATAGATCAGCACGATGGCCAAGGCGAGGCCGACGAACAGCTGCTGATAGGCGCTGGTCATGGTGGTCACTTGGCCGCGCAGCGCGACGCTGGCGCCGTTCGGCAAGTCGTGGGCTATCGCCTGCATCACTTTGCCGATGTCGGCGGCCACGCCGCCAAGGTCGCGGCCCTGCGGTGTCGCGTAAATGTCGATGACGGGGCGGACGTTGTAATGGGAGTCGACGGCGTTGCTCCGGGTTCGCTCGACCGTCGCCAGGCCGCGTGCCGATGTCGCGCTGCGGCGTCTGCACCGAGACCGGATAGGAGACGCCGGTCTGCGGATTGAGCCAATAGGTCGGCGACGTCTGCGAGCTGCCGGCGAGTGTGGTCAGCATGGCCGTCGCGGCATCCTTTTCGCTGAGACCAACCAGCCCTGCCAGCGATCGGTCGACATTGACGTTCAAGGTCGGCTGCTGAAAGGCCTGCTGGATGCGCGCGTCCGCGATACCGGGGATCTGCTTGATCTGCGCCAATAGCGCGTTGGCATATTTCCGGTCCGCCTGCACGTCATTGCCGACAACCTGCAGGTCGATCGGCGCGGGCACGCCGAAGTTCAGGATTTGGCTGACAATATCGGCCGGCAGGAAAGCGAAGGAGATGCCGGGGAATCGGCGCGGCAGCTGTTCTCGCATCGTCTTGACATAGTCCGCCGTCGGCGCGTGGTTCGGCTTGAGGCTGATAAGGATGTCGGCGTCCTCGACACCGATCGTGCCCGAATTGTTGTAGGCCATGTTGATGCCGCTGACGCTGAGGCCGATATTGTCGACGATGCCGTCGAGCTCATCTGGCGGAATAATCTTGTGGATCGCCTCGCCGATCCGGTCGGCGAGCTTGGTGGTCTCTTCGATCCGCGTGCCGGTCTGCGCCCGCACGTGCATCTTGATCTGCCCGCCATCGACGCTCGGGAAGAAGTCCTGGCCCAGATATGGGGCAAGCGCGAATGACAGCAGAGTGAAGCCCATGAACCCGGCGACCACCTTGGTACGATTGTGCAGACAGAGGTGGAGCAAACCGCCATACGCGCTGCGAATCGCCGCGAAACGACGCTCGAAGCCCTGCTGGAATCGCACCAGGGGATTGCGGCTTGGCTTGGCAGGGATCGAATCCGGGTTTCCGTTCGGGTCGTGATGCGGCGTGTCCGGCCGAAACGCCTGGTCGCGTAGCAGGTAGTTCGCCAATGTCGGCACGAGCGTGCGCGACAGGACGTAGGAGGCGATCAGCGCAAAGGCCACCGCCTCGGCGAGGGGGCGGAACAGATAGCCGGCGACCCCGGCCAGTCCGAACATTGGCACGAAGGCGATGCAGATGCACAACAGCGACACGGTCGCCGGGACGACGATCTGCCGGGCGCCGTCAAGAATGGCAGTCTCGATCGCCTTGTCGCGCTCGAGATGCCAGTTGATGTTCTCGATTGTCACCGTCGCGTCGTCGACCAGGATCCCGACCGCGAGAGCCAGCCCGCCGAGCGTCATGACGTTGATCGTTTCACCGAGCAGGGAGATTGCCGTCAGCGAAGCCAGGATGGCGAGCGGGATCGAGACGGTGATGATCAGGGTCGAGCGCCAGCTGCCGAGGAACAGCAGAATCATCATTCCGGTTAGTGTAGCTGCGATTGCGCCTTCGCGGATCACATCGGAAACGGCACCGGTGACGAACGCCGACTGATCGCCAACGGCTGTCAGCTTGAGGCTTGCCGGCATCGTCTTGGCGACGCTCGGGAGCAGTTGCTTGATGCCGGAAATGATCGACAGGGTCGAGGTCGCGCCCGCCTTCACCACCGACAACAGGACGGCGCTCTTACCGTCGACGTGGACGACGTTGGTTTGGGGCGAGCTGCCATCATGCACATAGGCTACGTCGCGCGTGTAGATGACGGTGCCGTTGACGGTCTTGATCGGAAGATCGTTGAAGGCCGCGATCGCGCTGGGGGAATCGTTCAAGTTCACCGTGTATTCGAGCTTGCCGATCTTCTGCGTCCCCACCGGGGTGATGAGGTTTTGGATCGACAGGGCGTTGACGACGTCGTTCGCTGAAATGCCGTAGGTGTGGAGCGCCTGCTGGTTGAGGTCGGCCTGGACCTGCCGGACCTTGCCACCATAGGGCAAGGGAATAGCGGCACCGGCGACCGAGGCCAATTGCGGGCGGATGAAGCTCGACGCGTCATCGAACAATGTCGTCTCGGACAGTTTGTCGCTGGACAAGGCGAGTTGCAGGATCGGCACGCTTGATGCATTGAAGCTCAAGATCAGCGGCGGCGTGATGCCGGCAGGCATCTGCTTCAGCACGGTTTGCGACATCGCTGAGACCTCCGCCAGCGCCGCGTTGATGTTCACGGTCGGCTGGAAGAAGATCTTAATGATCCCATAACTGGGGATCGACTGCGATTCGATGTGCTCGATGTCGTTCACGCTCGTGGTGAGCGAGCGCTCGTAGAACGTGACGACGCGGCCCGCCATGTCATCAGGCGGCAGGCCCGTGTAGCTAAACACGACGCTGATCACCGGAATATTGATGTTCGGGAAGATATCGGTCGGTGTGCGCAGCGCCGACGCGACCCCGAAGATCATGATCAGGAGCGCCATGACGATGAAAGTGTAGGGACGCCGAAGCGCGAGCTTGACGATGCCGACCATAGTTGCCTCCCGGCGGTGAGTTCCTCAGATCCGTTCACCGCTTGGCGAACCACGCAGCGTCGGCTCAGTCCTGGCCCGATCCTCAATCGCGT
>WNFI01700349.1_pt1 | contig 13489 bp, 13 predicted proteins | sample 5400471 | NCBI WGS metagenome assembly WNFI01 (sample SAMN13153348, study PRJNA577476) | soil metagenome | isolation source: 100 cm saprolite on Douglas fir-dominated hillslope | place: USA:California | collected 2013-09-17 | reverse complement strand
TCTCGCGTTACGGTGAGGCGCGACTCGGCCGGCCAGAGCTGCACCTACGAAGGTCCGAAGGGGTGAATCAGTAGCCGTAGAACTCCTCGGACCGCATGTCGTCCTCGGAAACACCGAGATCCGCGAGCATGGCCTGCATGGAGATCGCCATGTTCGGCGGCCCGGCAAAGTAGTACACGGCCTTCTTGGGGTCGGCCAGCCGCGACTTCAGCAGCTTCGGCCCGATGGCGCCGGTTTCGCCTTCCCACGGCAACGCGGACTTGTCCATCTGCGTCATGGTGGGAACAAGGTGAAAGTTCGGGTTGGCGCGCTCCAGCATGCGCAGCTCGCCGAGGAACATCGCGTCCTCCGGACGCCGGTTCGAGTAGAACAAATGGATCAGGTGCGGCAGGCGGTTTTTCGCCGCCTGCTTCGCCATCGAGAGGAACGGCGTGATGCCGATGCCGCCGGCGAGGATTACCACCGGCCTCGCGGGATCCTGGTCGAGCACCATCACGCCATTTGGCCCGTCCATGCGCAGGCGCATGCCGGGGGGCGCCGATCCGAGGACGTGCTTGAAGGCGGTGTCGCGTATGCGGGTGGCGATCATCAGCTCCAGCTCGTAGGGCGCGGAGGCGAAGCTGAAATTGCGGCTCGAGCCGAAGCTGTCGTATTCCTTCGGCTCGACGAGCGTGAACAGCGCACTCTGGCCCGCCTGGAATTCGAATCCGGGAGGCCGCTCGAGGTAGAACGCCATCGTCCGCTCGGCGACCGTCTCCCGCCGCAGCAGGCGCGTTTCGCTGACCGCCATCGACGATCCCGCAGGCGCCCGGAGGGTTATTGCTGGAAGTGTGTCTTTGTTTTTCCGGAAGACCTGTCCAGGGTCAGGGCGGAAGCGGCGCCTTTTTCCTTCCACGTCTTTTCGTCGATCACCTCGCCGAGGAAGTTGAGCTCGATTGTCACGTCGTCGGGATCCTTGAGGAAGATCTGGAACAGCTTCGCGTCGGGGAAGCTGCGGAAGTGCATCTCGACCTTGTTCCTGCGGATGCGGTCGCGCACCTCCTTCGGGTCCCGGGCGAGGAAGGCGATGTGATCGACCGAGCCCGAGCCGGTCGTGCCCCTGGGATGCTTCTTCAGCAGGAACTGGTCGCGGATCTTGTTCGCCTGTTGCGAGGCGAGGTGCACGCAGATGTCGTCGCCGAGCTTCAGCCAATATCCCGGAAAACCGAAATCCGGGCGCTCGGCGAGCTCCATGCCGAGGACCTCCTCGTAGAACTTCTTCGAGCGCTCCAGGTTCTTCGACACGACCAGGAAGTGGTTGAGACCGGTAATTGGCATGGTGATCCTTTGATCGATCGCTGCTGGTCTATTTTGCCCCGATTCGCCCGGCAGTCTCCAGCGCCGCCCGCGCGCCGTCGGCGTCGCCGCGCGCCTCGCGCGCCTGCGCGATGAGGCGCCAGTTCTCGGCGCGCAAGGCGCTGTCGCCGCCCGCCCAGGAGTTGGAGCGCGCGGCGACGCTCTCCGCCTGGGCGTACTCGCCTTGCTTCAGCCGCACCCGCGCGAGCTCCTGCCAGAGCCGCGGGTTGCGTGGCTCGATGCGCAGCGCGCGCTCGAGCGTCGCGGCGGCATTGGCGAGCCGGCCCGCCGCGGTATCGGAACGCGCGCTTTGCATGAGCGCCGCGACGGCCACGTTCCCGGACGAGGCCGGCTGCCTGGCCGCCGGCTCCACCACTGGAGCGGGCGCCTGCTGGGGCGCCGGCGCGGTCGCGCAACCCGACAGGAGCGCCGCGAGGAAAACGAGATATTTCATCTTCTGAACAAGCGGTCCAGCCAGCCTTTGACGGGCGCGACGGTCTCCCTGACGGCGTCGATGATCGCACTGTCGCAGGGCGCGCGCTGCTCGGGGGCCGTGCCCTTGATGAACGGCAGCTCCAGCGCGCCGGGGCAGCCGCCGCCGCGCAATCCGGTCTGCGGGTCGATCGACACCAGCTCGATGCCCTCGGGTTTGGCAAGCACGAGCGTCTCCGGGGCGAGCGCCGCCATCATCTCGCCCCACACCGGCAGCGCGGCGCTCGCCCCGGAGAGGCGCGCCGCGCGGTTGTCGTCGTAGCCGATCCACACGATTCCCAGGCGATCGCCGGTGAATCCGGCGAACCAGGCGTCGCGCTGCTCGTCGGTGGTGCCGGTCTTGCCCGCCGCCCCGGTCTCCGCCGGCAGCCAGTTCCTGAGCGCCTGCGCCGTGCCCTCGTGAACCACGTCCTGCATGGCGAAGCCGAGGAGGTACATCGGCTCCGGCGCAAACGCCTGCTCGACTGCGAGCGGATAGCGCTTGAGCGGCCGGCCCTCCTGCGTCGTGACCTCGCGGATCGAGCGCAGCGGCGTGCGGAAGCCGCCGCTCGCGATCGTCTGGTACATCTGCGCCACCTCGAGCGGGCTGAGGTCGACCGCGCCGAGCAGGCTCGACGCGAACGGCCGCAGCGGGCGCTCGACGCCGAGCCGCCGCACGTTCTCGAGCACGCGCTCGACGCCGAGCGTCGTGCCGAGCCGCGCCGCCGCGGCATTGTAGGACTGCGCGAACGCCACGCGCAACGGCGGCGCGCCGTGAAACTTCTTGTCGTAGTTCTCAGGCTCCCAGTCCTCCGCGCCGCGGCTCTTCCAGACGAACGGGCCGTCGTCGAGGGGCGTAACCAGCGTGTAGCGCGAGGGGTCGCTCAGGGCGGTGAGGTAGATCGCCGGCTTGAGAAGCGATCCGACCGGGCGCGCAGCGTCGAGCGCGCGGTTGAAGCCGCGGTAGCGCACGTCGCGTCCGCCGACCAGCGCCTGCACTTCGCCCGACTGCGTGTCGGTGACCACGATCGCCCCTTCGAGCCCGGGCGCGCCGAAGCGCTTCTCGCGGTCGAACTGCGCAAGGCGCCGGGCGAGGGCGCGCTCCGCGGCGCCCTGCACGCGCGGGTCGAGCGTCGTGAAGACGCGCAGGCCTTCGGAGCGCAGGTCGGCCTCGTCGTAGTCGTGCCGCAGCTGCCGGTGCACGAGCTGGATGAAGGCCGGGTAGGGCGAGGTGCCCATCGTCGGCCTTGGGTTGACCCCGAGCGTGGCGGCGCGCGCCCGGGCGTACTGCTCGACCGTGATGAAGCCCTGATCCTTCGTCTCGCGCAGCACGAGGTTGCGCCGCTCGAGCGCGCGCTGCGGGTGGCGATGCGGGTCGTAGACCGCCGGGCCTTTCGCCATCCCGACCAGCAGCGCGCTCTCGGCAAGCGTGAGCTGCTCGATGCTCTTGCTGAAATAGAACTGCGCCGCGAGCCCGATGCCGTGGATCGCCCGGTCGCGGTCCTGGCCGAGATAGATCTCGTTGAGATAGGTCTCGAGGATCTCGTTCTTGCCGTAGTGGATCTCGAGCAGCACCGCCATGATGAGCTCGGTGAACTTGCGCCACAGCGTGCGCTCCGGGGTCAGGAAGAAGTTCTTCACGAGCTGCTGCGTCAGCGTGCTGCCCCCCTGCGTGCGGCCCGAGAACACGCTCACCGCGGCGCGCCCGAGCCCGCGCGGATCGAACCCCGCGTGCGAAAGGAACTTGCGGTCCTCGGTTGCGATCAGCGCGTTCACGAGATGCTTCGGCACCTCCCCGATCCGCACCAGCACCCGGTCCTCGTTGCCCGCGGGATAGATGCCGCCGATCAGCAAGGGCTCGATGCGCGCGAGCGTCACCTCCGCGCCTTGCCGGTCGCGCAGCGACGACACCGTCATCCCGTCGAACGCGACCCGCAGGCGCTTCGCCTCCTGCGGCCCGTCCCAGAAAACGAACGGCCGCAGCGCTATCTCGAGCCCTTCGCCCGTGCGCACGAACCAGCCCGACTCGTCTTCGCGCGGTGCTTCGCGGTAGCCAAGATCGCGCAGCTCCTGCTCCACCGCCGACGGCGGAACGCGCAGCCCCGCATGCAGCTCCAGCGGCCGCGCATAGATGCGCGCCGGCAGCGCAAAGCGCCGCCCCTCGAATTCGTCGCGCACGCGATAGTCGAGGTATAGCGTGTATCCCGCCGCCAGCAGCGTCGCCAGCAGCAGCCCGTACCAGAGGAGTCTTCTCAAGCGAACGCGACGCGCCACGCCTTGGATTTTACCTGCGCGAATCGCGCGGAATAATCGCCGTTCCTACCTGTAAAAGATGTGACTGCCGATTCGCGCGATGGGCTTCTTGCTTCGCGCCCAGTCGGGCTGGATGTAGGTCGCGTGATAAAACAGGGCCCCACGCACCACCGGGTCGTGTCGTTGATAGTAGACAGCTTCCGCCACTTCCCAGGCGCGCTGCCACTGCTCGCCGCCCGGCGCGGGCAGCGAGCTGAACTCAGTCCACGAGAAAGCGCCGACATAGCGCTCGCGGATCGGGTCCCAGTTCTGCTGATGGACCACCTCGCAGACCGTGGCCGGATAAAGACCCGAGGCCTTGCGATTCATCGTGACTTCCGCCACGGCATACTGGCCGGCGACGGGTTCGCCGCGGGCTTCGTAATACACGTTGCGGGCGAGGCAGGTCAGATTCTGCATGTGGGCCTCGGCCACGAGATTGCGCCTTGCGTCCTGGTAGGCGAAGAGCGCCTTCAGCGCGACCCCGAGGACCGCGATGATCACGCCGATGCCCAGGACGAACACCCACGCCGCCTTGTCCGTCCGGTACCAGAAGAACCGCAAGCTGCGTTGCCAGCGATACACGGTTTCTCACTCCGCCTTGATCCCGCGCGTCTCGATGAGGCTGGCGTAGCGCTGCACCTCGGCGGCGAGGAACTTGCCGGCTTCCCCGGGCGTGGTGGCGAACGCGTCGAAACCCTGGGCCTGGAACTTGTCCTTCAGATCCTTCGTACCCAGCGCAGCGGTCAGCGCGGTATTCAGCCGCGTCACGATCTGCGGCGGCGTGCCGGCCGGCGCGAGCAGCGCGAGCCATTGAGTGAACTGAAAGTCCCTTACGCCGGCTTCGCGCAGGGTGGGCACCTCCGGCAACTGCGCCGACCGCGCCGTGCTTGTGACGCCCAGGGCGCGCAGGGTTCCCGCCTTGACGTGCGGCAGCGCCGCCGACAGCGTCGGGAAGCTCATGTCGACCTGTCCGCCCAGCGTGTCGAGCAGTGCCGGGCCGCCGCCGCGGTAGGGCACGTGCAGGATGAAGGTGCCGGTGGAGTCCTTGAACATTTCCGCGCAAAAGTGGAATGTCGTGCCGATGCCCGCCGAGGCGTAGGTGAGCTTTCCGGGGCTCGAGCGCGCAAGGCGCACCAGCTCTTCGACGCTGGTGACCGGCAGCCTGGCGGGGACCACGAGCACGTGCGGCGCGGTGGCGACCATGCCGATGGGGGCGAAGTCCCTGATCGGATCCCAGCCGAGCTTGTCGAACAGGCTCCGGTTGGTGACGAGCGGGATGGTGTTGAGGACGAGCGTGTGGCCGTCCGGCGCCGCGCGCGCCGCGGCCTCCATGCCGATGTTGCCGGAGGCCCCGCTGCGGTTGTCGACGATGACCCGGCCGCCGAGCTGGCCGGCGAGGGGATCGGCGATGAGGCGCGCCATGATGTCCACGCTGCCGCCGGGCGGGAAGGGCGCGATCATGCGGATCGGCTGGCTGGGATAGGTCTGCGCCGCAGCCGGGCAGGCCAGAGCCAGCGCGAGCGCAACAGTGAGCAACAGGTTCATCGGCGTTCCATGATACTGCCTCGTGAAATGGCCCGTGCTCCGGCGCGGGGACGTGGCGCATAATAAATCGAGGAGGAGGTCAGGCATTGAAGGCGCCCGCGTTTGCTTATGCGAAGCCGCGTGCCCTGGCAGAGGTGTTCGATCTGCTGGAGCGCCATGGAGAAGGCGCGCGCATCCTGGCCGGTGGCCAGAGCCTGATTCCCTCGCTCAACATGCGGCTGTCATCGCCGCAGAAGCATGCGCCCTTGCTGGCCGAGGCGGTGGTGCACATCGCGCATCCGGCGATACGCAATCGCGGCACGCTGGGCGGCAGCCTGGCGCTGGCCGACCCGGCCGCGGAATACCCGGCGTGCCTGCTCGCTTTGAACGCCGTCATTCTCGTTGAAGGCAGGAAAGGACAGCGGCAAGTGAAGGCGAAGGAATTCTTCAAAGGACTGTTCGAGACCGACCTACGCCCCGGCGAAGTGCTGGTGGCCGCGCAGATTCCGGTGCAGCTGAAGGACGAGCGCTCGGCGTTCCTGGAGCTCGCGCGCCGCCAGGGCGATTACGCCATCGTCGGCCTCGCGGCCTTCAAAGGTGCCGAAACCCGTCTTGCATTCCTGAACGTAGGGCCGACGCCGGTGCTCGCCAGGAATGCTTCCCGGGAGACCTCGCTGGAAAAGGCGAGGAAGGCATTGCTGGAGGATCTGGATCCTTCCGCCGACCTCTATAACAGCGCGGAGACGAAACGGCACCTTGCCGGCGTCCTGCTGGAGCGCGCGTGGACCAGGCTATCGATATAACGCTGACGGTGAACGGCACGCAGGTGAGCCGGCGGGTCGAGCCGCGCCAGCATCTGGTCGATTTCCTCCGCGAAGAGCTGGGCTTGACCGGGTCGCACGTCGCCTGCGAGCACGGCATCTGCGGCGCCTGCACGCTGCGCGTGGACGGCGACATCGTGCGCGGCTGCCTGATGCTCGCAGTGCAGGCGAATGGCTGTCGCGTCGATACCGTCGAGGGGCTCAGCGATTCACGCGAGCTTGCCGAGCTTCAAAAGGCATTTCATGAGAGGAATGCGCTGCAGTGCGGCTTTTGCACGCCGGGCATGCTCATGGCCGCCCAGGACCTGATCAACCAAAATAGAAAAGTTTCAAGGGAAGAGATTCGCGCGCACATCTCCGGCAACTATTGCCGCTGCACCGGCTACCAGGCGATCGTGGACGCCATAGAAGAGGTCGTGAATGGGAAAGGCTGAGCTTCCTCTTCACGCGCCCGGCACGAAGCTCGACCGGGGCTACATCGGCCAGAGCGTGCCGCGCCCGAACGCGCAGCGCCTGCTGCAGGGACGCGGCTCGTTCGTCGACGATCTGCGCTTTCCGCGGCTCGCGCACGTGGCGTTCTTCAGAAGTCCGTACGCTCACGCGAAAATAAGAAAGATGGACTTTTCAAAGACGATCAAGCAAAAAGGCGTGCTGGCGGTATTTGACGGCCCCACTGTGGCCGAATACTGCAAGCCCTGGGTCGGGGTCCTCGGCCATCTGAAGGGCATCAAGTCGCCGCCGCAGCACGCGATCGCGGTCGGGCGCGCCTGCTGGCAGGGCGAGGCGGTCGCCGCGGTGGTGGCGGAATCACGCAGCCAGGCGGAGGACGCGGTGCAGCTCATCGAGGCCGAGTGGGAGGAACTGCCGGTCGTAGTCGATATGGAGGACTCCCTGAATGGAAAAACAATAATCCACGAAGAGCTTGGCGATAACGTGTGCTTCAAGCGCGAGCACGACACCGGCGGCGTCGACGAGGCGTTCGCCAAGGCCGACATGGTGGTGGAGGAGACGTATCGCTTCGGGCGGCATACCGGCGTCTGCCTGGAGGGCCGCTCGATCCTCGCCGACTACAACGCCGCCGAGCACTCGCTGACGGTGTACCACTCGACGCAGGCGCCGCACATGATGCAGGACATCTTCTCGCGCCACTTGGGGATTCCCGAGGCGAACGTGAGGGTGATCGCCAAGGACGTCGGCGGCTCTTACGGCATCAAGGTGCACGTTTATCCGGACGAGATGGCGACCGCGGCGATCTCGGTGATCATGCGCCGCCCGGTCAAGTTCGTCGCCGACCGGCTGGAGTCCTTTCTTTCGGACATCCATGCGCGGGAACACAAGGCAAAAATAAAAATAGCGGTTTCGAAGACAGGCGAGATACTTGCCTTTGACCTCGACGACCTGACGGCGATCGGGCCGTACTCCGTGTACCCGCGCACCAGCGGCATCGAGGGCAATCAGGTGGTCAACCTCACCGGCGGGCCGTACAAGCACCAGAAATACCGCGCCAAGCTGAATGTCGTCTTCACCAACAAGAACGTCACCTGCCAGTACCGCGCGGTCGGCCATCCGATCGCCGTCGCGCTCACCGAAGGCATCGTCGATCTGGCGGCGGCGAAGCTTGGCATGGATCCCGCGGAATTCAGAAGAAAGAATTTGATTCCGGATGACGCCTATCCGTACACGTTTCCATCGGGCGTGAAGTTCGAGAAACTCTCTCACCACGCGGCTCTCGACAAGCTTTTGAAGTTGATTTCCTATGAAGAACTGAAACGTGAAAGAGATGCGTTGCGAAAGAAAAAAACCTACCGCGGCATCGGCCTGGCCGCGATGATCGAGGTGACCAACCCGTCGCCCGCGTTCTACGGCGTCGGCGGCGCGCGCATCTCGGCGCAGGACGGGGCGACGCTGCGCTTCGAGCCGAGCGGCATGGTGACGGTGATGTGCGGCGTCACGGAGCAGGGGCAGGGGACCGAGGCGATCTTTGCCCAGATTGCAGCAAGTGCTGTCGGGGTTTCCTTGCCTAAAGTAAGAATTATTACGGGCGACACGGGCGTTACACCCTACGGCGGCGGCACCTGGGCGTCGCGCGGCGCCGGCATCGGCGGCGAGGCGGTGTTGCTGGCCGGACGCGCCTTGCGGTCCAGTATTCTCGATGTCGCCGCCCAGGTATTGAAGCTGGAGAAGGCTGAGTTGGACATAAAGGACAGTAGTATTATCAATATGTTAACGAATGAACCTAAGCTTTCTCTAGAAGAGCTCGGGCGCGTCGCTTACTTCAGGCCCGACACGCTGCCGCTCGACTTCCAATCCGAGCTGACTGTGACTCGCCACTACACGCCCCGGCAGTACGGCTTCACCTTCACCAACGGCATCCAGGCCTCCTACGTGGAGGTCGATCAGGAGACGGGATTCGTGAAGCTCCTGAAGCACTGGTGCGTGGAGGATTCCGGGACCGTGATCAACCCGATGCTGGTCGACGAGCAGCTGCGCGGCGGGGTGGTGCAGGGAATCGGCGCGGCGCTTTACGAAGAGTGCCTGTACGACGCGCAGGGGCAGATGCTCAACGCCAACATGGCCGACTACCTGGTGCCGATGAGCGGCGAGATGCCCGACATCGTCTGCGCCCACCTCGAAACGCCGACGAAGCAGTCGCAGCTCGGCGCGAAGGGCGTCGGCGAGGCGGGCACGGCAGGCGCGCCGGCGGCGGTGATGAACGCGATCAACGATGCCCTGGCGCCGCTCGGCGCGCGGGTCAGCACGATGCCGTTTACGCCCGAGCGGATCCTGCAAGCGCTGAAAAAAGTGTAGTGGCGAAGGATTCTCGCGTCGCTTCCGCAATCTCCCACTGGGCGCCGCGCTTCGTGTCGAACGGCGTGCTGCTCGCGGACTTCGAGGAAGTCACCGCTTCGCTCGATCGCTGGGAGGACTGGTGCGCAGCATGGAGCAAGCGCGCCGCGGTGCATGAAGACCTGGGAAGAAAAGCCTTGCGGGACGGATTTCGATTGACCGCCGGCGAGCATCTGGTGCGCGCCGCGATCTACTACCACTTCGCCAAATTCGTCTTCGTGCAGGACCCGAAGCAGATGCGCGCCGCGCACGCCAAAGCAGTCGAGTGCTATGGCGCTGCGCTTGCCTTCATTCGGCCGCCGGGGGAGCGGGTCGAAATCGCCTTTGAAGGCAAGAAGCTTCATGGAATCCTGAGAGGCGAAGGCCCCGTGGTGGTGATGGCTCCAGGCCTCGATTCGACGAAGGAAGAGCTGCATGCCTACGAGGAGCCGTTCCTCGCGCGCGACATCGCCACGCTCGCGATCGACGGCCCGGGGCAGGGCGAAGCCGAGTACGAGATGCCGATCTGCGGCGACTACGAGCGCGCGGCAAGCGCAGTCGTGGACTGGATCGAAGAGCGCAAGGATCTCGATTCCGAAAAAATCGCGATCTGGGGCGTAAGCCTCGGTGGCTACTACGCGCCACGCGCCGCGGCGTACGAGAAGCGGTTCAAGGCGTGCATCGCGCTCTCCGGCCCGTTCGACTGGGCGGAGATCTGGGACGGGTTGCCGGAGCTCACGCGCGAGACGTTCACGGCGCGCAGCCATTCAAGAAGCCAGGAGGAAGCAAAAAAGCGCGCCGCAGCTCTGACTTTGAAGGACGCGGCGAAAAGCATCGCCTGCCCGATTTTCATCGTCGCCGGGCGCCAGGACCGCCTGGTGCCTGCCGCCCACGCGGAGCGGCTCGCGAAGAGCGTCTCGGGGGCCGTGGAGCTCCTGATAGTCGAGGACGGCGGCCACAACGCCAATAACCGCCCGTACCGCTACCGCAGCCGCACCGCCGACTGGCTGGCGGCGCAATTCGGCTTGCCGAAGCTGTAAGGAGGATGAGATGAAATTGAGAGCATTGTCGTTTTTCCTCCTGGGTTCTGCTTTTGCACTGCCGGCGCTTGCCCAGAATTTCCCGAGCAAAACCATTCGCCTCGTCTCCGGGGTCACGCCCGGCGCGGCCTCCGACACGATGGCGCGCGTTCTGGCGGAGAAGATGGCTGCCGGTCTCGGCGTGCCCGTCATCGTCGAGAACCGGCTCGGCGCGGGAGGCGTGGTCGCCGCCAAGTACGTGGCGAGCGCCGAGCCCGACGGACACCTCATCAGCATCTACACCTCGGCGTTCACGATCGCGCCGATCCTGAACCCGGGGACACTCGATCCGAAGGAGCTCACGCCGGTGGCGATGCTCGGCTCCGTGCCCACGGTGCTCATCGTCAATCCGTCCAAAGGCTACAAGAGCGTGGCGGATCTGGTCGCCGCGGCGAAGGCGAAGCCCGGGCAGCTCGTCGCGACCAACGCCGGCGTCGGCAGCTCGACCCACATGAACCTCGAGCGCTTCCGGGTGGCGGCGGGGCTGGAGTTTCTCAACCTGCCGATGAAAGGGCCTTCCGAGGCGATGACCGAGGTGATCACCGGGCGCGCGGACCTTTATTTCGCGCCGGTGTTCTCGATCCTGGCGCACGTCAAGGAAGGCCGGCTGGCGCCGCTCGCGGTCGGCTCGCCCAGGCGCACGCCGCTGTTTCCGGACCTGCCTACGACCGTGGAGGCGGGCTACCAGGACTCGGACTACAACTTCTGGATCGGCGCCCTGGTGGCGGCGAAGACGCCGCGCGAGATCGTGCAGCGCCTCAACCGCGAGTTCAACGCCGCCCTGCAGCAGCCCGATATCCGCGAGCGCATGGCGAGGCTCGGCGTGGATCCGTTCAGCCTTTCGCTCGAAGAGTTCGAGAAGCTGATCCAGACGGAGCTGGAATCGAACGCGCGCCTCGTCAAACAGGCGGGTATCAAGGCAAACTAGAGGCCCTCATGAGCAAGCTCCTCCTGCCCCTGCTTTTCTTCTGCGCCAGCGCCTTCGGCCAGACCTTCCCGTCGAAGCCGCTGCGCGTCGTCGTGCCGTTCCCGGCGGGCGGCACGACCGACATCGTGGCGCGGCTCGTGGCGTCGCGCATGACCGAGACACTGGGGCAGCCGGTGGTGGTGGAGAACCGCGGCGGCGCGGGCGGCACCATAGGGGCCGATGCGGTGGCAAAGTCGGCGCCCGACGGCTACACGATGCTGATGCACAACGTCACCTTCCCGATGGCGTCCGTGGCGGCGGCGGTCGGCAACCGCGCGACCTACAGCATCGATAGCGATTTCGCGGGAATCTCGATCGCGGTCTACGTGCCGCTCGTGATCACCGCGCATCCGAGCGTCCCGGGAAGGGATCTGAGAGAGGTCGCTTCGATGCTGCAAAAAGACAGGACGCTTCGCTACACCTACGGCTCGACCGGCCCGGGCTCGTTCATGCACGTGATGGGCGAGCTGCTGTCGCGCGACGCGAAGATCGAGATGACGCACGTGCCGTTCAAGGGCGCGGCGCCGCTCAAGCAGGAGCTCATCGCCGGGCGGTTGCACATTGGCGGCGACCAGCTCTCGTCATCGCTCGCCGACATCAAGGCCGGCCGGCTGCGCGCCCTCGCGACCAACGCCTCGAAGCGCATCACCGACCTGCCCGAAGTACCGACGGTGCGCGAGCTCGGCTTTGCCTCGATGGAGGCCGATGGCTGGAACGGGCTGTTTGCGCCGGCGAAGACGCCGCGCGAAATCATCGAGCGCCTGCAGAAGGAGACGGTCGCCGCGGTGCGCCACCCCGAGGTGGCGAAGCGCCTGCTGGAGATCGGCGCCGAGCCCGTGGGCTCGACCCCGGCGGAGCAGGACGCGATCCTCAAGCGCCAGGTCGAGCAGTTCCGGCCGATAATCAAGGAAATGAGAATCGAGAACTAAAGGGGTTCTATGAAGAAATTGTTTTTCCTTTTACTTTTCGTCAGTGCCGCCGCCTTCGGGCAGGCTTACCCTGCAAAACCCGTAAGGCTGATCGTTTCCTACCCGCCGGGCGGCAGCTCCGATCTCATGTCGCGGGTCTACGGCGCGAAGCTCTCCGAGCTGTGGGGCCAGCCGGTGATCATCGAATCGAAGCCGGGCGCGCAAGGCGCGGTCGGCACCGAGTACACCGCGCGGCAGGCGCCCGATGGCTACACGTTTACGGTCGCCAATCTGCAGCCGGTGGCCGTGAACCCGCTGCTTTCCAAGGTTCCCTACAACATAGAGAAGGACTTCGTGGCGGTGTCGCTCATCTCCTCGGGGCCGAACGTCCTCACCGTGCGAGCCGATGCGCCGTTCCGTTCTTTGGCGGACATTATTAATTTTGCAAGACAAAATCCCGGAAAGCTCAACTACGGCACCAGCGGGCCCGGCAGCGTCTCGCATCTCTCGGCGGAGATGCTGAAGAACATCACCAAGCTCCAGGCGGTCGAGGTGAACTACAAGGGCGGCGTGATCGCGGTGCAGGACCTGCTCGGCGGCCAGATCAACTTCATTTTTTCGGATTCGCTGCCGGTCATGGCGCATATCCGCGCCGGCAAGCTGCGCGGGCTGTGCATAACGGGGCCCGAGCCGTTCTCGCTGGTGCCGGACATGCAGCCCTGCCAGTCGGCGGCGCCCGGCCTGGTCGCGGTGAACTGGTGGGGCGTGCTGCTGCCCGCGGGCACGCCGCGCCCGATCGTGGACAGGCTCAACGCTGACACGGTGAAGGCGCTGCAGGACCCGGAGGTGAAGAAGAGATTCGCCGAGCTGGGCGTCGAGGCGGTGAGCAGCACGCCCGAGCAGTTCGCAGCCTTCATCCGCTCCGAGACCGCGAAGTACTCGCGCCTGATCAAAGAAGCGAACATCAAGGTGGAATGAATGAAACCAATCGACGTTGCGGTCATAGGCACTGGCTGGTGCGGCGGCATCCGCGCCGAGACGCTCGCCGCGCATTCGCTGGTAGGCGGCCTGCATGTTGCCGAAACGAACAAGGAAAGGCTTGCCGAAATTTCAAAGAAGACAAGGGCAAGGACGGCGACGACCGACTACAAGGAACTTCTAAGCACGAAGGAAATAGAAGCCGTCTATGTTTCCACCACGCCGGAAAGCACGCACTACCCGATCGCGCGCGACTGCCTTGCGGCGGGAAAGCACCTGTTCCTC
>WNFI01094968.1_pt1 | contig 13489 bp, 14 predicted proteins | sample 5400471 | NCBI WGS metagenome assembly WNFI01 (sample SAMN13153348, study PRJNA577476) | soil metagenome | isolation source: 100 cm saprolite on Douglas fir-dominated hillslope | place: USA:California | collected 2013-09-17 | reverse complement strand
TGGCGGCTATGAGCGCAATCCACAGGCCCTCGAGGGAGAGGCTATTCCCGAGAACGATAATCCAACTATCCAGGGCTTCGACGCCGCGCGCTTCTCCAGCCTGCTCGCGGGCTGCGTGGAACGCGTGCCGCATCTGCGCGAGATCGAACTGGTCAAGTGCGTGAACGGGCTGGAGTCCTTTACGCCTGATGGTGAGTTTATCCTGGGCGAGGCGCCGGAGATACGTGGCTTCTGGGCGGCGTGTGGCTTCTGCGCGCACGGCGTTTCCGGTTCAGGTGGCGTGGGCAAGGTCATGGCGGAATGGATCGTTCAGGGAGAGCCCGATCTCGACCTCTGGCAAATGGATATCCGGCGTTTCGGTGCCTACACGTCCAGCAAACGCTATATCGCGACGCGCGTGAACGAAATCTACGGCACTTATTACGACATCAGCTATCCCCTCAAAGAACGCAGCAGCGCGCGCGATCTGCGCCTCAGCCCGGTCTACCACCGCCTGTGCGAGTTGGGGGCCGTGTTTGGCGAGAAGTCGGGTTGGGAGCGGCCCAACTGGTTCACGGCGAACGAAGCGCTGGCCGAGGGACAGGGCTGGCCGGTTCCGCAAGGCTGGGCGAGTCGCTATTGGTCGCCCGCGATCGGGGCCGAGCACCAGGCCACGCGCGAACGCGTCGCCCTGTTCGATGAAACTTCATTCAGTAAGCTAGAAGTATCTGGACGCGGAGCGCTGGCCTTCTTGCAGCACATTACCGACAACCAGATGGACCAGCCCATCGGCGCGATCACCTATACACAGATGTTGAATGCGCGCGGCGGTATCGAGTGCGATCTGACGGTCACCCGCTTGGGCGCGTTCCGTTTCCAGATCGTTACCGGCACCGCGTTTGGCATCCACGACCAGTCCTGGATTCGCGGCCAGATGCCTGGCGATGGCTCGGTCACCGTCCAGGACATCACCTCCAGCCGCTGCTGCATCGGCGTCTGGGGACCGCGCGCGCGCGACCTGATGCAGGCGGTCAGCGAACACGATTTTTCCAACGTGGCCTTCCCTTATTTGACCGCGCAACACGTGATAATAGGCGACATTCCAGCCCTGGCGCTGCGCGTGACCTACGTGGGAGAGCTGGGCTGGGAAATCTACGCGCCAATGGAATACGGCCAGAAGCTGTGGGACACGCTGTGGGGGGCAGGTCAGCCGCTGGGAGTCGCGGCCGGCGGGTATCGCGCCATCGAATCGCTGCGCCTGGAGAAAGGCTATCGCTACTGGAGCGCCGATATTCACTCGGAACATAACCCGTATGAGGCCGGTCTGGGCTTCGCGGTCAAGTTGCAGAAAGGCGATTTCCTGGGTAGAGCGGCGCTGGAACGCATTAAAGCCCAGGGAATGACGCGCAAGCTGTGCTGCCTGGTTCTCGATGAAGCGGGGATCGTCGCCCTGGGTGGCGAGCCACTGCTCGACGGTGAAAGCGTACTGGGTCATGTAACCAGTGGTGGCTATGGCTATACAGTGCGCCAGAGCATCGTCTATGGATATCTGCCAGTGGAGTATGCCGTTGCGGGAACGCGTGTGGAGATCCAGTTGTTTGGCGTGCGTTACGGCGCAATCGTCACAAAGGAGCCACTCTACGATCCCGGAAACGCGAAAATCAAGGGGTAGCGGCAAATGAGCGAGAAACGATACGTTTTCTGTGAAAGAAGCAGGAGCCAGCTTCTGTCGAGTTGATGCAACGCCTCTGTAAGCAGAACGCTTTCTCAAAATGCCGACGGAGACATATTATCTATTGCCTATCCATAAGAGATTATGGTAAACTCTACGGCATAGCAAAAAATTTGCGGATTTCGAATGGCTAAGCACCCATCGTTGCGAATACTCTGCAATTCTCGGCTAGAGCACGCGAAATCCGCGAATCGGAAGCAACTCCTTTTTCTCTGCTTACCTCTATCACAAAGAGGGGGGAGAACCGTCCTTCTATTCAGTTGATCTTATTTATTGTAAGGAGGCGTTCCAATGGCACAAACCGACCTGTCTCAGGAGCAACGAGATGAGGCATTATTGCAAAAGCTGGGCTATAAGCAGGAGCTGCGGCGCACACTGGGGTTCCTCTCGAACTTCGCGGTAGCCTTCTCCTACATCTCGGTCTCGACCGGCACTTTCTCGCTCTTTTATCTTGGGCTGGCAGCCGGAGGCCCGGCGCTTTTCTGGACCTGGCCTATTGTCGCGATTGGACAGTTCATCATCGCACTCAACTTCGCCGAACTCTCCTCGCACTTTCCCATTGCTGGCTCCATTTACCAGTGGAGCAAGCGGCTAGCCGGCCCCAGCCTGGGCTGGTTCACCGGCTGGATCTACTTCTTTGCTGGCGTTCTCACGGTGACTGCTGTAGCGTTCACCATCGCTGTCCCACTTGATACGATCTTCAACATACCGGCAACGATTCTGGGCATGCCAAACGGGGTCTTTATCGCCCTGGTTGCGATCATCATCGGCACAGCCATCAATATTGCCGGGGTGAGGTTGGTCTCGATCATCAACAACATCGGTGTCGTCGCCGAGATCATTGGCATGTTTGGCTTCGCGCTCATCCTGCTGATCTTCCACAACCATCAGCCGATCAGTTTCCTCTTCACCGGCACGCATACTTCTTTACAGAGCGCTGCGACGCCGTGGACGCCTGGTTTTGGGAACACTTTTGGCGGCGCCTTCCTGGCAGCTATGTTCATGAGTCTATTTGTTATTTATGGGTTCGATACCGCAGGCACGCTGGGAGAGGAGACCAGAGATCCCCAGAGAAACGCACCACGCGGCGTGCTCTGGTCGATTGGCCTGTCGTTCTTCGCCGGGCTGCTCTTCCTGGGTGGCACGCTGCTCTCGATCCAGGACTATCCCAAGATCGAGGGAATCGCTCAGGGAGCCAACTTCTTGACGGCACTGCCCATCATCATCCAGGAGGCACTTGGCACCTTCTGGGGCGATGTCTATCTCTTTGTCGTCCTCATCGCGATCTGCGTCTGTATGCTGGCCATTCAGTCGGCCACCATCCGCCTGATGTTCTCGATGGGCCGCGATGGTCGCCTTCCTGGCGGCAAAATCTGGGGCACCGTCAACCCAACCTTCCGCACCCCGATGTGGGCAGGAATTGGTGTGGCCGTTCTCTCGGCGATTCCTTTCCTGATTAGCAGCGCCATCGGCGTAATTGTGACTGCTGCGACCGGCCTGATTTATCTGTCGTACTTCATGAACAACATTGCCTCACTGAACGCTCGTTTGAAAGGCTGGCCCAGGGCAGAAGCGCCCTTCAAACTGGGTGGCTGGGGTATGGTCGTCAATATACTGGGATTGATTTATGGCGGCTTAATGGTCCTCAACTTCCTGTGGTTTGGTGGTCTGCGCAATGTCTACACCAACCCGGCGCTGAACCTGATTTACACTTCCTGGGCAGGCAATCCGGTTCTCAACTTCATTGGCAATATCCCCATCTTCGAGTTCGCTCTGATTGTGCTCTTCCTTGTTGGAGCCATCTACTGGTATGGCTTTAAACGGCGCACGATCCTTGCCAGCAGCGAAGAACAGGCCGCGGCATTGGCCGAGTAGATAGCAAATAAGAGAGCGGCGAGAGTTTTTCTCACCGCTCTCTTATCTTCCACGTAGTATGTGTGGTACAAACGCGGAATAAAACCTGCTAACCAGGTGCATGCAATGCCACGAAAGCTCTGTGAATGAACTTAGGGTGCTCTCAGGACCGACATCGCTCCAAACATGCGGTATTATGCTATATTAACATCAAGATCTCTTCACTCTACTTTCTATTCTACTCTGAATACAGGACAATTTCCCTCCTATTTTTCCTTCTCAACAAAGGAAAAGCCCTCCCCTCTTGTTGCACAATTCGTGGGAGCAGGCACACCGAAAGTGTCCAAGAGCCGCTTTATGCCATGATATATTTCTTTTAAATATGGCTGTCTTCCGTGCCCATTGTACTATGAGTTGCATGGCGGAAAACCAGTAAAGCATCACATAACCACTTTTCCCTTTGAGGAAGAGATAATAAACAGGCAAAGTGGAAAAGTCGGCAAAGAATCTTCAGCAAAACGGAACCTTTTCCCCCTATCCGACCGTAGATCATCATAGGAGAAAGGAGTGGCCGTGCTAGTTTGTGAAGATGCGCTGATCGAAAAGGCCAGGCAGGGGGACCAGGAGGCGTTTCGCCAACTCTGGGAAGCCCACCATGCTGTGGCGATGGCTGGCGCTTTGCGGCTCTGCCATCAGCTGGGCCTGGCGGAAGATATCACCCAGGGGGCGTTCCTGCTGGCCTGGCGCGGTCTGCCGCGTTTCCAGGTGGGTTTGCCGTTTCGCCCCTGGCTGATGCGGATTCTCTATCGCCACGCCCTGGACGTCATGGAACGCCAACGCGTCTATTTGCAGCCACTCTCGCCGCTCATTCTGGAAGCGCCTGTGCTGGCGTCCGGCCCATACGAGCGCGATCCGCAGGAACAGGTCGCCGAGCGCGACGAACTGAGCCACGCGCTGGTGCACCTGAACGCTGATCAACGGCGGGTGATCGCGCTGCGCTACGGGGCTGACCTGAGCGAGGCGGAGACTGCCCATGTGCTGGGCTGGCCCGTGGGCACGGTCAAATCGCGGCTGAATCGCGCTCGCGAGAAGCTGCGCGTCTGTTTGCTGGATGAAAGGGGGTAGTTGTCGATTATGTTTCAGAAAAATGCTCAAGCGGGGTCTGGCGAAAGGTGCTCTCAGGATATGGAGAAACGCCTGACCGCTTACTATGGCCCGGCGCTGCCGCCGCACCCGTTGCCCGCCAGCAAGTGGTCCCCGCCTCTTTCCAGGAAACCTTTGCCGCGCTGCTCTCGCAAATAGACTATCGTCGCCGTTCCCCGGACTTGCGCTGTCATTTCAGCTCGCGCCTGGTCCAGCCACGTGTGCGCACTTCGCCGCTTGGGCGCGGACAGCTTCGCCTGGCCCTCCCGGCTCAGAGTTGGCAGGGGTTGCAGACGCTTGAGATAGAGGTGCTGCTGGCTGCCGGGCTGGCTCGCTGTTCTGGCGCTTCACGCGCGCTTTTCCTGCTCTCGCGTGCCCTGCTTGCCACGAGCCTCCTGCTAGCGGTGGCCGCGCTGCCATTCACAGGCGTGGATCGCCGCTCGCTCTGGATCTTCTGCCTGGCTCTGGCTTGCTGTGTTGTCGGGGCTGGCCTGATCTCCTGGCAGGAGCGCGCACTGGCATTCCAGAGTGATCGCCAGGCTGTGCAATGGTGGGGACGCGAGCGCGTCTGCCAGGGTCTGCACCTGCTGGCCGAACGCGGTTGTCCTCAGCGCCGACCCACCTGGGGCGAACCCTCGCTGAGCGAACGTATCGCGCGTGTCTGCGGATCGTCGGTCAAGACCAAAGATGAACATTTGACGCTGGTTGGTTAATTCATGCCATGCAACAGGTAACACTCGTTGCATGGCATGCCTGATTTTAGTAAAGGAGCATGATGCGCTATGGCAATCAAAATATCGCCGGAACTCGACTCACCGCCCACACAGACAAAACCAGAACGGCAGCACTCCGATGGCTGGTTCACGCGTATCCAGCGCCGGGTCAAACTGGCCATGTCGGGCGACGATGAAGAGCTACTGGTGGAGAATCACACAGCCATCCCCTGGCATGTCTATCATAAATTCCATCTGCTGGGCATTGCCGATCCCGGCGAGACGCTACTCTTTCGCCTGCAAAAGCGCGGCAACCTCAACGCTCGCCCCAGCCAGGAGAGTGACGCGACCGAATATCTCGTGCTCGGTCTCAATTCGCAGGTTCAGCGCGTGCTGATCTACCGCCGCAGCATGGGAGAGGCGCTGGACGTTTACGATATGCGCGCCGCTTGAGGCGTCCAGCGATACTCAATGTTGGCTTGACCATTATTGGGGTTGATGCCTGTTTGCCCTGGCAAAAAGCCATGCCGCTCATAAAAACGGCGCGCATTGGAGTTGCGTTGCAGCGTATCCAGATAGATGCCGTTCGGCGACAGCTCTTTGGCCTTGTTCATAAGAACCGTGCCTACGCCCTGATGCTGTATTTCAGGCGCGACAAAGATCTGATCTAGATAGCCATCGCTTTCCCGCAGCACGATAAAACCAACGATCTGGTCGCCACTTTCCGCTACCCAGATGCTTTCATTTGACATAACCTTTTGCTGAAAACGCTCTTGCCATTCTGGATAGGTCCACGGGTGGCGTAAATTGGGGAAGTTGTGGTGCCATGATTGATGCCAGAGCTGCACCACGGATGCGAAGTCGTTGGGGTGATAGACGCGGAGATGGATGGTCATGAATAAGGGCTTCCTTTCAGATAACTATGCTTCAACGCCCATCACAAGCATCTGGCCTGTCACACCGTCGAAAACCATTTGCCCATGATGGTATGGTGGTACTGTTTGCTTGTGGTTCGTAGGAAAGGGCGATGCGACGGTGAAATCGCCGTAGACCTCGACATAGCAGACAACCAGCTTATCGTCGATGCTCCCTGTATCAGCGTTCAGGATGTCGTTGGCAACTTTGTTGGTCACAAAGAGAATGCGAGTAACAGTGAAATGAGGAGAAACCTGCTCAATACGGAAACTACTAAAACGGGAAATGGTACTCATGTACTGGCGCACATCCTGTTCAGTAAAAGTGGGAATACTGCACAGGTGCGGCTTGATTGCTGGCGTAATGTTGGTAACATTTGAAGTAGCGCGGGGTATATTTTGGGGGTCGCAATTGGCCGTGGAAGGCGAGATAGCAACGGTAGGGATCACTCGCGTTCCTGTCAGGTAGAGAGAGGCTAAATTAGTCTTAGAGGATTGCTGTTTTGACAGGGGAGTTCGCGCTTTTATTATTTCGCCAACGCCTATAACAACTACGAGAAGTGCGATGAATACGGAAAGCAATAGACGCTTTTTCATTGTATTCTCTCCTTATGTTCGGCTTCCTCTCCCATATTTGTTAGTAAACATTATGGTGAGCGGCCAAACTACTCTGTACTATACAATACGTGGCAGAAGCGATATTCCTCTCTACGCAGGCAGTATTTTCCATGCTCATTTGTTTGAGCGCATGGCCGCCCTTGACCTGGAACCTCGTGGCCATGATCGGCTCATCATCCCACAAAATGAGGAGGTGCATTTCGCTCAGAGGGTGCTTAGCCTACTTCCTTGCACTCCTTTGTACGCCCGCGTCGATCTTATTCACGGTGAGGCTGGTATCTTGCGTTTGATGGAATTGGAGTTAGTAGAGCCAGGGTTATGGCTATCATTGGCTCCCCAGGCTGTGCAATGCTTTGCTGATGCTATTATCAGGAAGATGAACATATCCACTGAGCTGTAATATACAATAACAAGCAGAAGCGATACATCTCTCTACGCAAGGAGAACTTACTATGCTCAAAACGTTGCAGGAGCGCATGGGCGCGAAAGTGGTTACTGACCCGGCAGTGTTGGATGCGCATGGACAGGATCGGAATTATCCGCAGGTCTATCCGCCGCTGGCGGTCGTCTTTGCTGAAACAGTTGCTGATGTGCAGGAGGCGCTACGCTGGGCGCGAGAGTTCAGTGTAGCGGTAATTCCCTATGGGGCTGGCAGCAGCCTGGAGGGGCAGTTGACGCCGCAGGGTCCGGTGCTCAGTCTCGATCTTTCGCGTATGAAACGCGTGCTCTCAGTGCGGCCAGCGGATTTCCTGGTCGAGATCGAGCCGCACCGTGCGCTACGGCGGCATGCGCCACAATATCGCCGAGATGGATGTCGTGCTGGCCAGCGGCGATCTGTTGACCCTTGGCCGTTCTGTGCGCAAAACCAGCAGCGGCTACGATCTGAAGGACCTCTTTATCGGCTCGGCTGGCACGCTAGGCATTATTACGCGCCTGGTGTTGCGTCTCTATCCACAGCCAGCTTTTGTGCATACCCTACGCGTCTTCTTCCCCGGTCTACGCGAGGCGAGCGAGGCGTCGTATCGCATGATGGCCAGCGCTCTGCCTGTGGCGCGCCTGGAACTGCTGGACGAATTGAGCATTGGCTTTATCAATCGTGACCTGGGACAAAACTACCCTGAGAAACCAGCGCTCTTTATCGAATTTCATAGTTCCAGCGCCGAGGCCAGCGCGGAAGAGTCGCGGTTAGCTGAAGGACTGATGCGCGAGGCGGGCGCGCTGGATGTTACTGCCGCCACCAGTCCTGAGGAGCGGGAGGCTCAGTGGGAGGCGCGCCACAACTATTACTGGGCGGTTGTCCACTGCAATCCCGGCTGCATCCCCTACAGTACCGATACAGCCGTGCCCCTTTCACGTGTCACCGATCTGGTCCTTTATGCTCAACAGTTGCTCAGCGAAATGAAACTGCCGGGCAGCATCGTTGGCCATGTAGGCGATGGCAATTTCCACACCCTGGTCGCCATCCAACAGGACCAGTGGGAGCAGGCCGAAGAGTATTCCCTGCGCCTGACCAAACGCGCTCTGGATCTGGGTGGAACGGCTACTGGTGAGCACGGTATTGGCCTGGTCAAGAAAAAATTCCTGCGCGAGGAACACGGCGCGGCGGTTGATTGGATGCGTCAGATCAAAGATTTGTTTGATCCACAGCAACTTTTGAATCCAGGGAAAATTTTCTGACGCATCCCTTTTTCCAGTAATCGATACCCCCAGGACGGCGTTTTGCCGCGTTTATTCAGAGGAAGGCCGGGCGGAAGGTCACGCGAGTGATGTGTGTTTTCGTCAACACGCACTAAGCGAGGGGGGACTGACCGCCTGCGTCCCTTTGTAAGCCTGTTTCCACAGAACGATTTGTTGTTGAGATTATATATAAAATGGGGCGCTGAGCGCCCCATTTTATATATAATCTCAACAACAAATAAGAGGATTTGCCGCAGGCAAAATATGAGTAAAGAGACGAATGGGTAGAGGCGGTTGCGATTGAAGGTAAGAGAATAGGAAAAACTGGCTGTTTCCAGGCAAAAAGCCCGGCTCTCTGGGAAAGAAAGACTATACTAGAGAAAGTCTTGTATCTAGTAAGCATGGAGGTTTTTGTATGTCGTCTGCCATAATCACGGCAGGTTTGTTCGCTGTGATGTTCCTGATCATTGGCAGTTTCGTTTTCAGCGCGTGGCTCGCTCGCAGGCGGCATATGCGTGAGTTGAAGGAACAGCAGGAAGATTTAGGGACAACAACAGGCCGGATGATGGTGGTGGTGCAATTGTCGAATGGCTCGATGGTTGGGATGGAGAATCCGCTGCCTGTGGAGATTACCGGTAATCTGCCAGCAATAGTATCCTCTGCCCATTTGTCATCGAGCTGGTATAATCGAAGGCGCACGATCGTCTCCTTTGGCTTATTCGTTATGCTGCTTCTTGGCGTCATGGTCCAGACCGGTGCTGCGGGCGATGTGTTTCATACACTCACCAGGGATATTTCGCTGACTGGCTCACAAGCGTATGGAGCTGATCTCCAGGCCAGTTTCCAGCCTATTCCTTATAGCGCCAGCGCTCGTATCGTGCGCGTGGATTCGGCTGTGCGCGATCAGTATTACAGCAATTACCAATATCAGGTCTGGTCCTATGGTTCTTGTTCGGGCATCTCGCTGGAGGAAGTGATGAACTCGTATGGACGTCACTATATCGCCGCCGATGTGTTGCAGGAAGAGCAGAGTATGAGGATCTGGGATAGTTACGATGGGTTGACTGGCGGTGAGCCGGGGATGGCGCGCGCGGCAGCCTATTTTGGTTTCCAGACCAGTCCAAATCCGCCGCGCACGCTGCAAGATCTGATTATCACGGCCAATAAGGGTTTCCCGGTGATTATCGGGAGTCCGGGACATATCATGGTGGTCAAGGGCGGCGATGCAAACTACGTCTACGTAGTAGATTCATCGCCAGCCAATCGTACAGTGATGACGCATGATCAGTTTATGAATTTCTGGGATGGGTTTAGCGTACTGGTGACGCCGAAAGATGCATAGAGAGCACTTGCTCCGCTCTACCCCAAAGGAATAAGACAACGATTTTGACGATTGTAGCAGGAAAATTTTTGCAAAAATTTTCCTGCTACAATCGTCAAAATCGTTGTAAAAAGCAAGCAAGGCGAGATGATGAGAATGAGAAAGCCCTGGGCGCGGGCGAAAAAATTTGACTTTTCCCCGGCATCATGCTATTCTGGTGAAACTGTAATCCAGGAAAGAGCTTGAACCTATTTCGCTCCGTCCTGGCGTCTTTCAGAATAGAATACAACAACCCCTGAGTGGGACTGGATGCATGTACACTGGGGGTAGAGGTGAGAGAAACAAATCCATGTCTGTGAAGATTCGCTTAAAACGTGTGGGGAAAAAGAAATCCCCCAGCTATCGCGTCGTGGTTGCCGACTCTCGTTCGCCCCGCGATGGCCGCATTATTGAGAATATTGGCTGGTACAATCCTCTGGTTGAGCCTTCCGCCATCCATATTGATGAGGAAAAGGCGATTGCCTGGATGAAAAACGGTGCCCTGCCGACCGATTCGGTGGCGTCGTTGCTCAAACGTTCTGGCATTCTGGACCGCTTCGAGCAGGCGAAAAAGATTGCTCAGTAATCACTGATCAGGATTGAGAGATGCGTAGACTCATTGAATATGTTGCCATGTCACTGGTTGACGACCCGTCTGCGGTTCAGGTACGCGAGGTGCGCAACGATCGCAATGTCCTGGCGCTTGAGCTGCATGTCGCACCAGATGATTTTGGCAAGGTGATTGGTCGCCAGGGACGCGTGGCGAAAGCGATGCGTACCCTTTTGCGCGCCGGTGGCACCCGCGAGGGTCGGCATACGTCGCTGGAGATCCTCTAACGCGCCTGTCGCTTCGCACGCTTTGTCGCTCAAACCGGGCAACCGGCGGAGTATAGAACAATTCGAGGACTACGTGCCAGAACTGCAAAAAACTGAATGGGCTACTATTGGACAGGTGGTGGCCCTTTTTGGCGTTCGTGGCGAGTTAAAGGTTCGTTCCTTGACTGATATCCCCGATCGCTTTCAACAACTTGAAACCGTCTACCTCGGCCCTGACTCGCGACCGTATCGCATCGAGCACGTCCGGCCTCATAAAGGTGAGATGGTGATTCTGAAGCTGGCCGGGATTGACGATGCCAATGCCGCTGAGGCTCTGCGTAATCAGAGCTTGCTCATTCCACTGAGCCAGTTGGCGAAACTTCCACCTGATAGCTATTATCAGCATGATATTCTAGGCCTGACTGTCCTGCTCCTCGATGGCCGCGAACTGGGGCCGATTGTGGATATTCTGGTGACTGGCAGCAATGATGTGTATGTCATTCAAGGTGCGGATGGCAAACAGGTTCTCATTCCGGCCATTAAGGCGGTCGTTAAGCAGATTGACCTCATCCGTCACACTATGTATATCGACCCGCTGCCTGGTCTCCTGGAACCAGCCACGCGCGCGGATGAAGAGGGACATGAGGAAGAGAGTAACGATGAGTAAGAATTGAGGGATGATTTGTAGCGCGGAGAAAGAAGTGCGAGTAAGTGGGAATAAAGGGCGCTTCTTTGATGTTGTTCCCAGTAGGATGATGAAACCTTTGGCGGCTCTCATCGTAATTACGAGTAGAGACTAGAATTTCACTCGCGGTTTTGACCGATGCGATCGATAGTCACCGTATTTTATAGGGAGGGTATCACATGCCTGACTATACGCCGACGTTCGCCGATCTTTGTAGCGCGATAGCCGACGGGGAAGTCATCGCTACCCTGGATGGCTCAGTCTATGAAGTGAACGCTTTTGAGCTGCGCCGCTATTTCAGTAAGCCTCGTATTTTGACAGGTATTTCGTCTTTGCCACCTCAGCCGTTGTCGGAAGGTGGCGATCCAGAGCATTCCCAGAATCGCCCTCCTCTACAGAGACACTAGAAATAGGCCGTGATGGCCGTTTTTTTGTACATTTTTCTGGGGAGAAGGATGGGCTGATGGTTGCGCTGCGGGTAGCTTAGGACTATAATATGAGCCAGAGGTAATTCACCGGGGCTTTCCCAGGTGCTATCTCTGGCTTTGTCTATCCTTGTTCTGCTTGCTTTCCAAATAGCATGGATGGGTGTGCCCCATTTCATGACAATGTAGAAAGGTTTTCTATGGAGCCACTCGATTCTGATATCGAATACATGAGCAATGCTCCCCGTCCGGCGACTCCGGCTTCACGGCTGAGCATTCTGTATATTTTCCCCATCCTGGGCGTTTTGCTGGTGCTGTTTTTCACCGCGTCGGCTATCTTCCAATTTGACATCTCAGCACTGGTGGATAACCTCGTGGTTCTGATGGTGGTGCTGTTCTTTGTCTTTGTCGGCATTATCTTCTGGGGTCAGTCACTGCGTACTCGCAAAAGTTAGTCAGTCCCGCATAAAAGGATGAGGTGCGCAAACTGTTTGCGCACCTCATCCTTTTATGCGGGACTGACTAACTTTCAATGCGCTGTATAGCTGTTTGATCGATTTCCACACCTGCTCGTTCTCCCCAGAGCGCATAGGCCAGCAATGCGGCAGATTCAACCAGGCGCGGACCAGAACGGTTGAGATAGGCGTTGCCATCAATCGCGTAGACGCGACCTTCTCGCACCGCGCGCAAGTTTGTCCAGGCCGGGTGGCGCTGAAGAATAGAGAGATCTTGCATTGTGCGGGCAAGTGAGAAGCCACAGGGAGCCAGGACCAGCACGTCGGGATCGCCTGCCTGCAGTTCTTCCCAACTCAGCCAGGGAGTATGCTGGCCGCTCTCGCCAAAGAGAGCTGTTCCGCAGGCATACGCGACCAGTTCGGGCGTCCAGTTGCCAGCCCCCATCAGCGGATCGAGCCATTCCAGGATGGCCACGCGCGGCTTTTGTTGTCCACCGAGCGCGTGACAACGTTTGCTCAGACTCTCCAGGCGTTGTTGGTAGCCTTGTACGAGTTGCCGCGCCTGTTCCTGGCGCGCGAGAGCGTCTCCAACGCGCAGGAGGTCTTCCCAGACATCGGCCAACCGATGCGGCGCGAGGGCCACAATACGCGGCTGCAAGCCGGTCAGTTGTTCTACAGCGCGCATCACATCTCGTTCGCTCACCGCGCAGACCTCGCATTGGGTCTGGGTAAAAATCACGTCGGGGCGCAACTCTTGCAGGAGCGCAATGTCAATGGCGTAGATGCTCAAGGCGCGCAGGGCTGCATCCTCAGGCATGCTACGTGCCTCGGCCAGTTGCTTGATCTGAGCGTCGATCTCCGCGCTGCTGGCGGACGTATCGATTGCTACTCTGCTGACTACGGGCAGGGAAAGCACGATCGGTGGATAATCACACTCGTGCGAGCGACCCACCAGTTGGTCCAGCGCGCCCAACTCGGCGATCATCTCCGTGGCGCTGGCGAGAAGAGAAACAAGTCGCAAAAGAACCTCTTTTACATATACCTATGTCTTTGTGTTCTCTGAAAATAGAGAGTCTATTTTCAGAGAACATTGTATCACGCCGATTGGCCCAGTGTTA